>Ga0209718_1000458_pt1 | contig 55395 bp, 34 predicted proteins | sample AD_JPNAS1_MetaG_FD_184420 | JGI IMG/M metagenome (GOLD analysis project Ga0209718, IMG submission 184420) | Active sludge microbial communities of municipal wastewater-treating anaerobic digesters from Japan - AD_JPNAS1_MetaG (SPAdes) (version 2) | ecosystem: Engineered > Bioreactor > Anaerobic...
GGACATCTCCAAGATGCCTTGTTATTATTTAGTGAATATTTGTTTTGAGAAAGTCCTTTGCAGAGGAATTATCTAAATTTATTATCTTCGCATCAATAAATAAATATTTTAAAATGAGAAAATTATTAATTATTGCCTTTTGCATAACATGGCGTGCTGTGTATGTCGTGTCTGATAATCCTGCCATGTATTCCGCATTGCCCAATCCATGGGTGGATGATTATACCGGGGTTTCAGATATGCACAACTATTTGAAATGGGGTCCCTATAATGTACATGACCCGTCTTGTAAACTTTTTGATGATACTTACTATATGTATTCTACAGATGCCATTTTCAGAGAAAGAAGAAGGGTTATTCAAAATGACCGACTTCCTTTTGGGAATATTCAAGTGAGGACATCCAAAGACTTAGTAAATTGGGAATTTAAAGGTTGGGCCTTTGACAGCATTCCACAGGAAGCCAGGGAATGGGTGTTGGAACACAGTGGAGGAAGAGGTGCAACCAATATTTGGGCACCTTATATATTTGAGTACAAAGGGATATACCGCTTGTATTATTCCGTATCTGCTTTTGGTTTACAAACTTCTTACATCGGATTGGCTGAATCTGATTCACCTTTAGGTCCTTGGACCTTAAAGGGATGTGTGGTAAAAACTAAAAAAGGGGATAAAATGAACGCCATCGATCCGAGTATTGTAACCGATGCATCAACAGGAAAACAGTGGATGCATTACGGTTCTTATTTTGGAGGACTTTATTGTGTGCAATTGAATCCCGAAACGGGCCTGACTCTTCGTGAGGGTGATCAGGGACACTTGACAGCCAGACGATACGAAGGTAGAAAAAATAACAACGAAGCACCTGAAATTATCTACAATCCTAAATTAAAGAAATACTTCCTTTTTGTATCCTATGACCCGCTGATGACCACATACAATGTTCGGGTGGGTAGGTCAGATTCTCCGGAAGGTCCTTTTACCGACTATTTCGGAAATGATTTCAGAGAAGAAACAGATAACCTTCCATTGTTAACATATCCCTATCGTTTTGAAAATCACCCCGGCTGGGCTGGCACAGGGCATTGTGCTGTGTTCAGCGATGCAACAGGTGATTTTTACATGGCGCACCAGGCACGCTTGTCTCCTGATAATCATATGATGGTTTTACATGTCAGAAAAATTTTCTGGACAGAAGACGGATGGCCGGTTGTATCGCCGGAAAGATATGCTGGTATTCCGGATGTGTTGTTTACTAAGGAAGATGTTGCCGGAGTGTGGGAGTGGATCAACTTGTCCGAAAGCATGGACACCCGCGATTTGGAGGCAGGTCAAGTGTTGTGGGGAGAAAATCAGCTTAGAAAAAATGAAAGATGTGAATCAGTAAGGCTTAATTTACATGCTGACCAGACTTTCACTACTCCACATCAATCAGGTAGATGGTGGTATATTGCTGAAAATTTGATTCAATTGGTTGATTTTGAAAATCGCGCCATGCGACTTCATGTACATGCCGGACAAGATTGGGAAAACGAACGTATTACATGGTTGGCTACCGGTTTGGATAGCCAGGGTCGTTCAGTTTGGGCGAAAAAGATTGAATAGAATAATTGTTCCTTTATCCTTACGGGTTGGTCAAAATTGAAATCTGCTTATGTCTGTTGAAAATAATTCAGACCATATTATTGTTAAAGGCGCTCGTGTTCATAATCTCAAGAATATAGACGTAAAAATACCGCGCGACAAATTGGTGGTAGTTACGGGCTTGTCAGGTTCCGGTAAGACATCCCTGGTGTTTGATACGCTTTATGCTGAAGGGCAGCGACGTTATGTGGAGAGTCTGTCTGCTTATGCCCGTCAGTTCCTGGGACGCATGAGCAAGCCGGAAGTTGATTATATCAAAGGCATTCCTCCTGCTATCGCTATTGACCAAAAGGTAAATACACGTAATTCGCGCTCTACGGTCGGGACTTCTACCGAAATTTACGAATACATCAAACTTTTATTTGCCAGAATCGGTAAAACATATTCTCCGGTTTCAGGTAATTTGGTAAAAAAGCATGAAGTACAAGACGTTGTGGAGACTGCTATGCAGTTTCCTGAAGGTACACGTTTAATGATCCTGACCGAAGTAGATGCAGGGAAACAATCGTTACGTGAGGCATTGGATGTTTTGCTGAAAAAGGGTTTCAGCAGGATACAAATCAATGGAGACACCTTTACCATTCAGGAATTGCTTTCCCAGGAAACAATCACAGGCGAAAAGATATATTTGATCATTGACCGGTTGACTGTCGATATGGCGCAGGAGAGTATCAGCCGACTGACAGATTCAGTGGAGACTGCATTTGCCGAGGGGAAAGGTGCTTGTGTGCTAAAAGTTTTTTTAGCTGATGAAACAAAGATCTTACATTTCTCCAAAAGTTTTGAAGCCGATGGTGTCGGGTTCGAAGTGCCGACTGTGCACACTTTCAGCTTCAATTCGCCCATAGGGGCTTGTCCCGTTTGCGAAGGCTTCGGCAAAATTATCGGCATTGATGAAGATTTGGTGATACCCAACAAATCACTTTCTGTGTATGAAGATGCGATTTTTTGCTGGCGTGGAGAAGTGATGGGGGAATGGAAGAAAGAATTTTTGCGTGCTGCTCCTAAGTTTAATTTCCCTGTCCATAAACCTTATCATGAATTGACAGACGAACAAAAACAAGTATTATGGAATGGTAATCAGTATTTTTACGGCATCAACGCTTTCTTTGATATGCTGAAAGCCAATCAGTACAAAATTCAATACCGGGTGATGCTTGCCCGCTACAGGGGCAAAACCATTTGTCCCGAATGCAGGGGCAGTCGCTTGAAAAAAGAAGCTTCATACATTCGTGTTTCTGGCAAAACAATCAATGAGTTGGTGCTGATGTCGATTGTTAAGCTGAAAGATTTTTTTGACAATATTCAGTTAGATAAACACGATGCAGCAGTTGCAGAAAGACTTTTGGTTGAAATCAACAATCGTTTGCAGTTTTTATTGGATGTCGGCTTGGGCTATTTGAATTTGAATCGTCTGTCGAACAGCCTCTCCGGCGGAGAAAGCCAGCGCATCAATTTAGTTACCTCTTTGGGAAGCAGCCTGGTCGGTTCCTTATATATTTTGGATGAACCGAGTATCGGGTTGCATCCGCGTGATACGCGTCAACTGATAGAGGTTTTACTGCGTTTGAGAGATATAGGTAATACGGTCGTTGTGGTGGAGCATGACGAAGAAATCATGCGCGCTGCGGATCATCTGATTGATATGGGGCCTGAAGCGGGAAGGAGGGGGGGAGAGATTGTGTATCAAGGAATGCCCCCTAAATCCCCCAAGGGGGACTTGGGTTCGGGCTACACCATCAAATATCTCCTGGGTTTAGAAATCATCCCGACTCCCTTACATCGCCGCAAGTGGAATAATTACATTGAAATTTTAGATGCCAGAGAAAACAACTTGAAGGGCATTAATGTTAAGTTTCCTCTAAATGTGATGACGGTAGTGACAGGAGTAAGTGGATCCGGAAAATCCTCTTTGGTGAAGTCGGTTTTTTATGAAGCACTGAAAAAATATTATGATAATGTAGCAGATAAAAGTGGTCAGCTTGACAACCTCAAGGGCTCTATGCATTTGGTCAAAGGTATTGAGCTGATTGACCAAAATCCCATAGGGCGATCAACGCGTTCCAACCCTGTGACATACATCAAAGCTTATGATGAAATACGCAATCTCTTTGCAGATCAACAGTTATCCAAACAAATGGGTTACAAAGCTTCACATTTTTCATTTAATACTCCCGGAGGAAGATGCGAAGAGTGTAAGGGTGAAGGAACGGTGACGGTCGAGATGCAATTCATGGCTGATTTGGTGTTGGAGTGTGATCATTGTCACGGTAAGCGTTTTCAGCAAGATGTGTTGGAGGTGCGATATAGAGGGGTTAATATCCATGATGTGCTTGAGATGACTGTAAATCAGGCGATTGAGTTTTTTACCGAACACACCGGGAGTACGCAAAAGAAAATTGTAAAACGTCTGAAACCTTTGCAAGATGTAGGCATAGGCTATGTAAAACTGGGACAGTCATCCTCCACTCTCTCCGGCGGAGAAAGTCAGCGTGTAAAGTTGGCTTCATTTTTAGCTTTGGAAAAAACGGAGCCGACTATTTTTGTTTTTGACGAACCTACCACCGGTTTGCATTTTCACGACATCAAAACCCTGCTCAAAGCTTTTGATGCCTTGATTGAACGAGGACATACCATCATCATCATTGAGCACAATCCCGAAATTATCAAATCTGCCGACCACATCATTGATTTGGGTCCGGAAGGAGGTGATGAAGGCGGCTTCGTCGTATTTGAAGGTACGCCGGAAGCACTTGTAAAATGCGAGACTTCTTATACCGGAAGATTCTTGAAGGGGAAGATTTAGTTGGCGCGGTAAAGTAGAGACAAGAAAACTGCGAACTTACTTATTTCAGGTCTGCCAGATCATAGCAGTACGCGCTCGTGTAGCTAAAAACAAATAGCTTATCTCCATGCACTTGTGGTTTGCAACCAATATGAAAACCATTTCCGGTTTTAGGATCTTCAGGGCAAGTAATTCGGTGTAATTCCCTACCCGTTTTTATATCCAACACATGAAGTTGTTCCATGCGTCCTATCAGATAAACCCTTCCATCAAATACATCTGCTTTAGCACATTCTGTATTACCTTGATAAAGTTTATGTCCGGTTTGAGCATCAAGACCTATGTAGCGATTGTTCCCATACAAAAAAACAACATCATGAGAAACAATAAGAAGTGGTGCCATATAGTCATAAGCTTCATTGGAGAAAAAATGCCATTGTATTTGATTTTGTTCTAAATCATAGCAAAAGGCATGTCTGCCGGAAGTAAAGTACAGTTTGTCTCCATATAGGTTTAAATTGCCGACAATCATATTACTATCATAATGCTCAACAAACACTTTATTTATATTACCGTTATTTCTGTTTGCGAAATATAGGTAACATTTATGTTGAGTTTCTTCATCAGATATAATTGATTTTTCTTCATAACCACCTACAATTAAAAAGTCTTTACCGTCTATGGAACTCATAACGGGAACTGAAGTTGTTAAACTTGCAATATCTTCACTATTTTCCGCTTTTATAGTTGAAAGGATTTCCCAATTTCCCGTTTCAATATCCCCTTTGCAGATAAGAGCTTCCGTTTCGGTTTCTTGTGTAAAATAAAATGTTTTTCCTAATCCGAGCAAGTTGTTATTGGTGTTATATGACATGTTTTTAGGGATTACCCTTTTCCATTTTTCTGTTCCTGTAGTCATATCAAAACAGAGCAATATATCGCCTCCTTCATACTTTGTACCCCAGTCGGACATCTTTACCACTAAATAGTTATTATTGCAATAGGGTTTCGAATCAAAGTACATCGGATTTTCTTTGGAGTATTCTGCCGGAAAAGTCCAATGGACTTCTCCGGTATTGATATCCAAAGCGTTGATACGATTATCCTCTTCATAGATGTTTTTATCGACACTATTTAACCTACTAAAATTGGTTGAATTAAAAAGTACCTTGTCGTTATATAAAGGCAGACCAATAAGCCCTTTATTGTATGTCAAACAAGTAGTTGCTAATTGAGTTGTCCAAACAGGCTGAATGCCTTCAACTTTTTTTATGTCATCAGGCTGGGGTAAAAAACAGCCTGAGAGTAACAACACGATACTAGTGATTGCCAAGATAAAACGTGTTTTCATATATATCTTTTTCATTAAACGCATTGTAAAAAATTTCCCTCATTATTGGATGGTTTCCCATTTCTTGGTGATTTACGCCCTTAGCCCGCACATTCCACACTTTTACCCCTTTGTGTTCGGGTATTATTACTTGTTTGGCACTTACTATACCGTCGTGTTCGTCGGGTATGCGTATGTATCTTGTGTAGCAGTTTTCCACGGGATATGGAGTACGATTTTGTGGTGGCTTTGTAATATTGGTGTTGCGTTCTGCAAAATCATTGTCTAAGTTTACGTCGGGAAACTCGTAGGTACAGTACGTGTGTAGTTCGTATTTATACGCCTCCATCATATTGGAGAAATTATTATGCAAATCAGTTTCAATCAACCTATGTAGGTTTGTCCACTTTTTACGGGCAGGCGGTATGGTTTCACGCGTAGCCCATATCCAGGGACGGATTATAGCAGCAAACAATAGGGCATTATACACTTTTTTATGTGCGGAACAAATTTCTGTCGTTAATGATAGCGCCTTGTTTATAAGAGGGATAAATTCCTCATCATAAACAATGTCCATGTTGGCGGGTTTTTTCAGTTCTTGATGATGTCGCAAAGAACCGGCTATCCGTACAAGCTGCCATGCGTCTTCTACTCCGTATATATTTATGATTGGTGTAGTTATATATTGACTATTTATTGATTGAAGATACTTACTTCCGGGCATCATGTCATTAATACACGCTACGTCTGCTATAAAATCATTGAGTTGTTTGTCTATTTCGTAGTCAAGATAAATCAATCCACCCGTAATGATAAGAGATTTGAATGTGTAGACTAAAGCTACTAGCGGAGCAGATAATGTGCTCACCGGAGGAGCACAAAAAGCAACTGCTGTGAGTGATGCATCTACAGCGGAGTTTGCACTAGAAATCACATCCTTGACCAAAGGCGTCACTCCTATTGCTCTTACATTCTTTAAGAGCGGTGCGCCATTATTGGGACTTCCTGCGGCGATTATCCCTTTTATATTGGGGTTTATCTGCTGTATGGATCGACAAACCAAGCCACCCATGCTGTGTCCAACCAATATTATTTCGTTTCCGGGAGCAATTTGTAAGTTAGTGTCGTTTATTTGTCTTGCTATCTCTTTGATTCCTGTGTCTGATCTGTAGCGTACAATACTTCCTTGTCGAGACGTAAAGAACGGTTTATAAACATCCCATGTATGTTCGCCAAGATTTCCATTAAGTCCATGCAGCCAAAAAACTTTTTTTTGAGCAATTGCCGCAGTGCATACTATAAGTAAAGCGATGATAATTATGTTTTTCTTCATATTCATTGATTTTATTAGTTAAAAGGTTATTTATTTTGAAGGTTATGAAACACCATTTTGTTTGTGACATAATATTCTTGTATTGTTCTTATTACGGGCAGACCGTCATCAGATTGTTCAAGGAATTCATTAACGATCATTTCCGGATTGTACAAAGCTTGTCCCCTTATTTTTGCAGAGTTTTTTAACCCCTCTCTTTCTGAGTAGAAAAAGCGTTTTCTTTCTAAGAGTTGTGTGCCTTGTAACAATTCAAAACGTACTGTTCGATCCATTTGTGCTGTTATTTCTGTACGACTGCGTAGTTTACCTCCTTTTAAGGGTATCATTTGCTTGCCGGTAAAAGTGGCAGTTGTTTGGTCATCTAATTCCTGCTCTAATAGAATGTTACCGTTGCTTAACTCTGTAACCTTACTTCCTTTTGGGGGTTTCATGTTAAGCAATTGACTTTTAACAAGCGCACGTTGTGGTGCAACTCCGGCCTTGCTTTCTTGTGTTTCAGCCAGATTTACGTAATGGATAAGAGTGTCTAAAAATTCTTTCATATTTGTATCTGCATACGGTTCCGACACTAAAACATCCCTGTTTGCATTGTAAGCTGTTATTTTCCCGTCTTTTATGGTTGTTTTTTTTATTACCATTTCCGGTTGCAGAGGCGTGGAGGTGAATTTGTATATAGGATTCATATCAGGTGGTGTAATGTCTTCGTTTTCAGATTCCATTAGCCCTGTGGTGTAAATGCAAGAATAGGAAGTTTCCTCTTTGTAGATTGGTATCTCTGAGAGTAAAAATACCGTATCAGGTTCATTCGTATTGGATTTGACTCGCATACGTTTATTTTTAAGTGCAGGTAGCAGAGAGCGTAGTTCGGAAGTAATAAATCCGCTGTGTTTACTCTCATCTAAGGGTGTTATTTTCTCAATTCTTCTTGAATGAGAAAATATCTCAAGAGCCACTTCTCCTTTCTCAATTTCCGGAGCGGTTACTTGACTTTCAGGTTGTACTTCACATGAAATCAGAAGAAGGCTATAATACATAGCCAAAACAAACATTAATTTTTTCATAGTTTTATGTAATTAAAAAACAGTATAAATTTGAAAGTTGTTATTTTTGGTTTTTTCAAACCGCAATTGAGGTTGTGTGTTTTTACACTTTGTCGTTGGTCGCCACCTTGCAGAGACTTTGTGCTTTACAAGGTGGCTTTCACAATATCGTGCGTAATCATTTTCATACGTTTAAATTTTATTTTTCAGTTGTCGTATGGAACTCTCGATGAACTAATTTAATCATTTAAAAAATTTAGTTGTTTCTCGCGACTCGGCATGAACCTAACAAGTTCGGTTCTGCACTCACTGCTCAAAACATTCGCATAGGCGAAATAATTGATTAAATTAGTTCATGTTCGTTTCATAGTTTTTAATTTTCTTGGTTGTAATGTAATTTTCCTAGTTTGTTCTTTTTATGAAGTGTGATTTTTAGTATATAGAAAGAATAGTAATGTTGCAGGTGGTCTTGCAAAATCGCCTGCTAAGGTAGAATAAAAGTTTTGAATTGTGCAACAAGAAAAAATTATTTAATATCTATTAAGAAGTTGATTAGAACCTTAGCTTAGAAACATATTCCAAAACTCAACAATATAACCATCATTGCGCAGACATAATGAAATTCATCAATTCTCTGTCGTGATTGTTAACAATCTTGCACTCACTGTCGAAATACATTGTAACGCCATTCTCGGCAGTATATGGTTCCCATGCCGGCAGTACGCCTTCAACATTGGGGTTACCTGTTTTAATGAAGTTTATCCACGCTGAGCTCATGATGGAAGCCATTGCCCATGCTTCCTCAGAATTGCCAGTCCAATCAGGTCTTAAGTCAACTGTGTTGAACGCCAAAGGAATATCCAATCCATGGAAAGATCCTTTCGATGCGTCATCCACAAGGCTTTTCCATGCTAAGAAATAGACATACAAAGGGGTGTTTGTTTCACGTGCCCTTGCATCGGCGGTAAATATGGTGTAAGGTCTGAAAACAACATCAATAGAAAGAAGATCCTGGGGTGTATAGTCCGGATATGCCTTAGCAAATAATGCTACGTATTGTTCGGTTTTATTACCGTATTTAGGCGCCAATCGTTTTTTAGCTTCTTCAATAGTCAGGTCTTTTTCACCATATGCGACGGGCATCATTTCATTCAAAGTAGAGCCCATCATTACGGGAATATCTGATGAAATATCTGCAAATCCGGGGCTGAAGGGTTGTTGAAGTAAAACTACACCATCGGCAGAAGGTGCAAAGCCAAACATTGTTGGAGAGCCCGGTTTTCTTGAGCCTGACATTTTTGCTATTGCGTTATTGCCCGCTTCTACAAGCTTCATGTATGGGATGGTATCTATTCCGTCCGGATTTTCCTGAGTAAGTCCCAGATTTTCAAGTACGGTTAAGCCTAATGCCTGTGATTTCTCCTTAGTCATTGTGTTCAATAAGGTTCCACTTTGAATAATGGCTTTGTGAAACAAACCTTTGGCTGATGGCATGCACATGAGTGTACCAACTTTTCCGCCGCCTCCGGACTCACCCACAATGGTCACGTCGGAAGGATTGCCGCCAAACATTTCAATATTTTGTTGTATCCATTCAAGGGATTTTACAATGTCCAGCATGCCAACATTTGCTGATAGTGCATATTTCTCACCGCATGCCGACAAATCAAGAAAACCAAGAATATTCAACCGATGATTGACAGATACGAATACTATGTCTCCTTTTCTGGCCAATGCTTCACCGTAAGTCATAGGGTCGTTGCTTGCGCCAACATGGAAACCACCGCCATGCAACCAAAGCATTACCGGACGTTTTTTACCGTCTTTCAATCCTTGCGTCCACACATTTAAGCTGAAAAGTTGTTTTTCATCTTGGATGGAATCGGGATACCAGGGCACAATTTGTCTGGCTACCGGTCCAAATTCCTTACATTCCAGCACACCCTCCCAGGCATCGGGGTCTTGCGGAGGCATAAACCTTCCGGCCTTTGCATAAGGTATTCCTTTAAAAGCATACACATTGTCGTTGAAACTGCCCGATATTTCGCCGGCAGCGATTTTAACAATTAAATCTTGCTGGTTAGTTTTTCCTGTACAATTGATAAAAAATAAACCTGCCGTAATCAGGAAGAAGAAAGTGATGTTTTTTAATAGCTTCATAATGTTATTTATATTTAAATTATAGGTATTAATAATCAATAGATTTATCAAAATTCACAAGCATGAATTTCATGGAAGTTTATTTCGGCCCGATTCATTTCACTGACTACACCGAAGCCAATAAAATTTTTGTGTTGGGGTGTTAAGTTTATTGAGAAAAGAATAATATCAAATACTATATGTCTGATTTTCATATGTTATGACAAAATTATGAACTAAATTTTTCTGTTAAGCATTTTATTTTCCCTTTTCTTGATTTAAGGCTGATGAGAGTAAAATGTTTGGTGTGGTTTGGAGTCACAAATGTAATGTAATCTGTCGGAAAACGCAATAAGAATCCGTCAAAATCCTTACATGTTTTTCAAAATTTAGTTTGAATAGATTTCTGAGTAAATTAAGCACGGTGTATAACCGGTTTGTGAGTCGATTTGGTTTTATGATTAGGAAATAGGTTGGGAAGGAGGGATAGAAGTATAAAATGATAAAGAATAATTGATATCTTTGTCAGGCAAAATTTCATATCATCATGACAAAGAAACTTATCATATTTGATTTGGACGGTACCCTTTTAGATACCATAGAAGATTTGGCGAATGCTGTCAATTATGCTTTGAGACAATTCAATTTTCCTGAATTTGAAACGGATAAGTTTCGATTGTTCGTGGGCAATGGACTCAATAAGCTGATTGAACGCGTTTTGCCTGAGGAACATAAAAATGAAGATGTCATCTCCATGGTGAGGCATGAATTTTTTAAATACTACTTGTTGCATGCCGAAGATTGTACAAAACCCTATCCGGGCATCCCCGAATTACTTGTAAAATTACAAGATGCAGGTTATCAGCTTGGGGTAGCGTCCAACAAACCACATCAACCGACGGTAGATTTGGTAAAACATTATTTTCCGGAGATTAATTTTGTACGGGTATTCGGTCAGCGTGATGGTGTTCCGGTAAAGCCTGCCCCCGATATCCTCAATGAAATAATAGCTGTTGCGGGTGTACAGAAAAGCGATACTGTTTTCGTGGGTGATTCCGGTGTGGATGCCCTGACTGCAGCCTATGCCGAAGTTGAATTTATTGGTGTTTTATGGGGTTTTCGAACAAAGGCAGAACTTGAAGAACACGGAGCAGTGCGTTTTGCAAGTGAGCCCCGGGAAATTGAAGAGTTGTTGACTTACTAGGATTCGAACCTAGACAGACAGATCCAGAATCTGTAGTGCTACCATTACACCATAAGTCAGTGAATATTTCGGGACCGCAAATGTAATATAATTTGCCGGAAACCGCAATATTTATTCACGATGAAAAGGTACATATTGAGGGTCTTTGGGAACGTACTCTTCATCGTCCCACAGCGGACTGGTAATCATCAAATCCGCACTGTAGCGGTTGCAGGCTATCGGGATATTATGAATGCGGCACTGACGTAAAAGCATTTGTATATCAGCTTCGTGTGGATTTGCACTCAGGTCATCTATCAAAAACACACAAAAATCTATTTGCTTATTCACAACCATTGCCGCAATTTCGGCATCACCACCCATCGGACCGGAGTTTTTACGCTCAACTTCTACTTCTATTCCCTCATTTTCAAAGGCTTCCTGTATCAGTCCGCCGGTGGTTCCCGTACAAATCAGCTTGTGCTGCGAAAGCATATCCGAGTTAAAAACTGCCCATTCTACCATGTCTGCCTTGCGTGCATCGTGTGCTACCAGGGCTATTTTGAGTTGTTTTTTCATTGTTTTGATATTTAATACGCGTACAAAGTTAATGTTTATTCCAAGATAAGCATCATTCTTTCCGAAACTTGTCATCGCCTTTTTATGTTTTTCGTTTTCTTAAAATATTTTCTAAATGACATATTAATACTATATTTGCCTCAAATAACGTAAAAATCAAACGGAAAAATCTCTGCTGCCATGATAAAAATTCTACTTTTAATAGATTATTCCAGTGAATTCAGCAGAAAACTACTGAGGGGATTGGTGCAATATTCACAAGAGCATGGTCCGTGGATTTTTTACCGCCTTCCTTCCTACTACAAGGTTCTGTACGGTAAGCAAGGTGTAATAGAGTGGGTAAAAGAGAAAAAGCCGGACGCGATCATAGCTCAATGGGATCTTGAAGGGAGTAATCTTTTAAAGAATTTGAATATTCCTATTATCCTTCAAAATTATAAAAAACGAAGTGATTACTTCTCTAACCTCACCGGAGACTATATTGGCACAGGGAGGATGGCAGCTCAGTTTTTTATTGAAAGGAAGTTTAAAAATTTTGCTTTTTATGGAAATAAAGGTGTTGTCTGGTCCCGGGAACGTGCAGAAGGATACATGCAAGAAATACAAGAAGCCGGGGGTAACTACTTTTATTTTGAGTCTGACAGGTTGAATGAAAACGAATGGGGCAACAACCACATAAAACTCGATGAATGGCTGACATCACTTCCTAAACCAGTTGCGCTTTTTGCTTGTGATGACCGATTTGCCTTGGAAGTATCAGAAATTTGCAAGATAAACGGTATTAATATTCCCCATGAAATTTCGCTTCTTGGTGTGGACAACGACGAGCTTATATGTAATTTATCCGATCCACCCATCTCCTCTGTCGTGCTTGAAGTAGAAAAAGGCGGTTATAGCGCAGGGAGACTGATCCACCAACAAATCAAAGAACAAAAAAATATACCTTTTAATATTGTTATAGATCCGGTGAGGATAGAAGAACGGAAATCTACTGACAGATATAATATTGACAACAAACATATATTAACCATAGTTCGCCATATTGAGGAAAATTTTAATTCCAATTTATCTATTGAAGCGTTAACTCAGTTAGTTCCACTTTCCAGAAGAAACTTAGAGATTAAATTCAAAAATGAGCTTGGCACCTCTATCTATCAATTTCTTCTCAAATGCAGGGTTGATCATTTTGCCAAGCTACTTGTCAACACAGATCGTTTACTGTTCGATATTGCCTTAGAGTGCGGCTTTAATGACAGTAAAAACATTTCTCGTGTTTTCAAGAAAATGAAAGGTCTTTCACCGGCCGAATACCGCAGACAAAACCAATCTAAGGGTGAACAAACAAGAAAAGCTTAAATTATCTTGCGTTTTTTGAAGATAAATTTGCGCTATTAGTGCGTTCTTCTTCCTCGAGAAAAGATAATTTTGTATCTGTAACATTTTAGAGTGTGAATCATATTCTACTCACACACTCTGTATAAACCCCTATTCATGAATCAGACAAACACACAAACACCTGAAAAAAGCACCACAATCAAGTCCATGATAATTCTGGCACTGCTGTTTTTTATTTTTGGGTTGGTATCATGGGTTAATACCATTTTGGTACCCTACTTCCAGTTAACGCTTCAGTTGACCAACCTTCAGTCTTCATTTGTTACATTTGCCTTTTACATAGCCTATTTGGTCATGGCTATTCCTTCTTCTTTTTTGTTGAACAAAGTGGGTTACAAAAGAGGGATGATGTTTGGCCTATGGTGTATGTCAATTGGAGCTTTGCTTTTTGTTCCTGCCGCTTATTGGCGTACCTATCAACTGTTTCTTTTAGGACTGTTTTTACTTGGGGTCGGGTTGGCTGTTCTTCAATCTGCTGCAAACCCGTATGTGACCATTGTCGGTCCCATAGAAAGTGCGGCAAAACGTATGAGTATTGTAGGTACGGGTAATAAGTTAGCCGGGGTAATTGCCAATTTAATTTTTGCAGGGGTAGTAATTCGCGAATCCGACAAGGTGTTGATGCGGGAAATAGAAGCAGGTATCTATACCGGAACTTCATTGGACACGGCATTGGATAACTTGATCAAGGGTGTGATGACTCCCTATTTGATTTTGGCAATCGCCCTTTTTGTTTTTGGTATTATCATCCGCTATTCCGTGTTGCCCGACTTGGATCCGGCCACTGTCAACAAACGTTCAGCAGAAGATGAAAGCTCAAAAAAATACATTGTGCAATACCCTGCCCTGATGCTCGGGGTACTTGCCATGTTTTTTCATATCGGGACGCAGATGGTAGCACTGTCCACAAGCATTCAATATGCCGGCACCATGGGCGAAAGTTTGGCGGGTCCTGCCAAAAACATCCCTTCCTATACTATGCTCTTGACTTTCTTGGGTTATTTCATAGGCATTGCTTTGATTCCAAAATACTTAAAACAAAGAAATGCGTTGCTTATTTGTGCGACTATTAATCTTATTCTTTCGATACTCATTCTTACTACTTCCGGCACAGTTACTTTTCTCGGCATCACAGCTGATATTTCCTTGTGGTACCTTGTGATGATGGGACTTCCCAATGCATTGCTCTACGCCGGAATTTGGCCTCTTGCCATCAACGGATTAGGCAAATTCACCAATCTCGGCTCTGCATTTTTGGTCATGGCACTTTGCGGAAGTGCATTTATGCCTATGATTTACCATGCATTGGTAGACATGAATACCCTGGTTTCTCCGTTCGAAGCCATGAAAAATGCCTATTGGATATTGATACCCTCTTTTGCATACATTGTTTGGTATGCCTTACATGGTTATAAAATAAAAAATTGGAAGAAAAGTTTATAGTCAGTTTGGTGCTGGGTGCCGGATGACCGAAGTCTGAATTTTTCAAGTTTGAATTAAGACATTATCACACCAATATCCAACATCATACATCTAATCATTTAAGGTATGAAACATAGATTAATAATAAAAAACGGAACAGTGATTTTTCACGACCGAATTCAGGAAAATACAACCATAGTATGCAAAAACGGTAAGATTGCTGAAATTATTCACTCAAGTGAAATTGAAGTTGAAGACAGCGATAAAGTGATTGATGCCAAAGGGAATTACGTTTCAGCAGGATTCATTGATATCCATACGCACGGTGGTGGCGGTCATGATTTTATGGATTCTACTGTGGAAGCATATCTAGGAGCAGCTGAAACGCATGTAAAATACGGCACAACAGCTTTGTTACCTACTACACTCGCAAGTACTACCGAAGAACTGATAGGTACATTTGCCATTTACAAAGAGGCTATAAAGCAGAACAAAAAAGGATCAAAATTTCTCGGACTTCATCTTGAAGGACCTTATTTCGCATACAATCAGCGTGGAGCACAAGACCCGAAATATTTGCGAAATCCAAAGCCGGAAGAATATAATTATATTTTAAGCCGGTCAGATGACATTGTCAGATGGAGTTTGGCACCTGAACTGAATGGCGCATTAGAATTTGGAGAGGTATTGATGGAAAACAATATCCTTCCTTCAATAGCACATAGCGATGCGATTTATGAAGAAGTGTTACCCGCTTTTGATGCAGGATTTACCCACGTTACCCACTTATATTCAGGCATGTCAACCATTACACGCCGAAATGCTTTTAGATATGCGGGTGTGTTGGAAGCTGCTTATCTGATTGACGATATGACAGTGGAGATCATTGCTGATGGAGTTCATCTCCCTAAATCATTGCTTCAATTTGTTTATAAATTCAAAGGTCCGGATAAAACGGCACTTTGTACCGACTCCATGCGTGGAGCGGGAATGCCCGACGGAGAATCCATTTTGGGAAGTTTGGAGAAAGGACAAAAAGTGATCATTGAAGACGGAGTGGCAAAACTACCGGACAGAACAGCATTTGCAGGCAGTGTGGCTACAGCCGACCGTTTGGTACGTACGATGGTTGATATTGCGGAAGTACCTTTGCTCGATGCAGTTAAAATGATGACCCTGACACCGGCAAAAATTATGAAGATTGACAAAAAGAAAGGTTCAATATCCAAAGGGAAAGATGCCGACCTGGTAATTTTTGACAAAAATATTAGAGTATTAACTACAATCATTGAAGGAAATGTTATTTACACCAGAAATTAAAAAAGAAGAGCTTACTGTTTTTAAACGAGGAAAAATGTTAGTGAAAATTATTCCTGATAGGGAAGAAATGGGACTCGTGGCAGCTACTGATGCTGCTGAAAGGATTATTAAAATGCAAGGAGAAAAAGAAGAATTGAATATGATTTTCGCTGCAGCTCCTTCGCAGAATGAGTTTATTGCACATTTGATTGCCAACAAAGCAATAGCGTGGAACAGAATTAATGCTTTCCATATGGATGAATATATCCGACTTGCAGCCGATGCTCCCCAGAGGTTTGGCAATTTTCTGAAAGACCGCATTTTTGGCAAAGTACCGTTTAAGTCGGTAAACTATCTGAACGGTTTGGCTAAAAATTTAGATGAAGAATGCAGGCGTTATTCTGAACTTTTGGAAAAATATCCGGTTGATGTCGTATGCCTCGGTATTGGCGAAAACGGACATATTGCTTTCAACGACCCGGGAGTGGCAGACTTCAACGATAACAAGTTAGTCAAAGTTGCCGATTTGGATTTGATGTGTCGTCAGCAGCAAGTGAATGATAAATGTTTCAACTTGTTGGATGAAGTTCCCGGGCAGGCTTTGACACTCACGATTCCTGCCTTGTTAAGAGGAAAATATCTGTTCTGCATTGTGCCGGCAAAGAATAAAGCAAAAGCAGTCTATAATACATTGAACGGCGGGATTACAGAGGACTGTCCCGCCAGTATTTTAAGAACAAAGGAAAATGTAACCTTGTATTTGGATGCGGCAAGTTCGGCATTGCTTGAATTATGAATAATCAGGCGGTATCTTATAAGCGCCCAACTGCTGCACTTCGACTTCGTTCAGTAACCAAGTTACTTTTGATGGTTGGTGAGCCTGTCGAAGCACGGTTGCGTGTTCCGAGTTCAGAGGTGCAAGGTAGTTGATTATAGGGGGACTTCTAAATTTAAACATATGAACAGTAAAATCATTAGCTTTGTACTGTTACTAAGTGTGCTGCTTATGTTTTCATGTACAAGCAAAAAATCGGATGATCAGTCTGTTTTCACAGGAAAAGAGGGTGAGGTGAGACTCGTCGTATTAAATCCGGGACACTTTCATGCTTCCTTGCTTTTGAAAAGCAATTTGGCCAGGGTAAACGACAGCGTGTTTGTGTATGCACCAGAAGGAACTGAATTAGAGCAGTATCTTGCAACTGTAGAAGGTTTTAATACACGAACTGAAAATCCTACCGCATGGAAGGAAGAAGTATATGAAGCACCTGACTTTTTGGAAAAAATGTTAGCCGAAAAACGAGGAAATGTGGTGGTGCTGGCAGGGAACAACCGCGAGAAAACAAATTATATTTATCAAGCTGTCAGTGCCGGATATAATGTGCTTTCGGACAAGCCTATGGCAATCAATAAAGAAGATTTTCAACTCCTGGTGAAGGCTTACGAAAATGCCGAAAAGAATAACGTGCTTCTGTATGATATGATGACTGAACGTTTTGATGACCTGAATATCATAGAAAAAGAACTTATCAACAACAAAGAGCTTTTCGGCGAATTGACGGCGGGAACAGAAAATGAGCCGGCAGTCTATATGGAAAGCGTGCATCATTTTTACAAGGAAGTAGCCGGAAAACCATTGATACGCCCGGCCTGGTACTACGACGTACAACAACAGGGCGAGGGCATTGCCGATGTTACTACCCACTACATTGACCTGGTCAATTGGAAATGCTTCCCCGATCAGTCCATTAATTATCAGACGGATATAAAGGTAATAAACGCTTCTCATTGGGCTACGGAACTAAGTTTGGAAGACTTTTCAAAATCCACAAATTCAGAAAGTTTCCCTTCGTATTTATTAAAGTATGTGGAAAACTCAAAGCTGAAAGTAAATGCCAACGGAACCGTAAATTATCAGGTAAAAGGTAAAAATATCGCATTAAAAGTACTGTGGAACTATGTTGCTCCGCAAGGAGGAGGTGATACGTTCACTTCCAGGGTAAGAGGTACTAAAGCAATCCTTTCAACTGTGCAGGACAAACAGCATGATTTTATCAAGCAGCTTTATGTAGAAAAAGCCGACGGTGTAAATAGCGATGAATTTAAATCGAATCTGGAAAGGGCAATTGAAAGTATCAAAGAAAAATTTCCGTTTGTATCTTTAAAAGAAACAGGCGGTAGATATCAAATAGTGATTCAGGTTGAAAACCGCTCCAATCACGAAGCACATTTCGGACTTGTTGCTGAAAATTATTTTGATTTTTTGGTAAACAGAAATATGCCGGAATGGGAAAAAGCAAATACGCTGACTAAGTACTTTATTACAACTACTGCCGTGGAAATGGCAAATGAATAAAAACGGAAGAATGCTTTGTCCTGATCATAAATCTGTAATAAAATTAATAATCTCAACGACCAATGCAGTATGTTTATCGTTGTAATTTATTATCCTCATACAAACAGTTGAAGAAGTCAGGTTAAAATTACGTTCTGCGTTTTTTGAGGTTAGATTTACGGAAAATTGGTATTCTCTACGTTTTTTTTATGCTTCATTTGTATAACAATTAGTGTTGTCTCAATTTTGATTGCTTTAGTCGTGTTTGAACAACAAAAACAACAAGTGCAATGAAAAATACAATCACCCGCCTCTCTTGTGATTCACTTTTTGAATTGATTTTTAGCAAGTGTAGATCTACCTTATTATTAATGGTAATTACTGTTTTTCCTTCTTGGGGAATAAAAGCCCAGGAGGCACCACCAACGGTAAAAGACATAACCGGATTGGTAGTAACACCAGATGATGATCCTATGCCTGGTGCTTCCATTCGAGTTGTAAACACGGAGAAAGCAACTGTGACGGATATTAATGGAAATTTTGCAATAAAAAATGTGAAAGTTGGTGATGTCTTGCATGTGACATTCATTGGGATGGAAGACAAATTGGTCGAAATCACAAGTGATATATATAGGTATATAATCAGATTAGAAGAAAAAGTCACTTTATTGGATGAAGTAGTGGCAATAGGATATGGTAGTAGTAAAAGAGGAGATTTATCCGGTTCTGTTGCTGTAATCAAAGGGGAAGAGCTCATAAAAAGCCCTGTACATTCTTTTGATCAAGCTTTGGGTGGAAAAGTTGCCGGAGTTCGGGTAACTTCCAATGAAGGGCAACCGGGTGTTAGTTCCAATATCGTTATTCGAGGTGTAGGTTCATTAACGCAAGATAATTCTCCATTATATGTGATTGATGGATTTCCTGTAGAAGATGATATGAATGACGCAATAAATCCTCAAGATATAGAATCAATAAATGTTTTAAAGGATGCATCTGCAACGGCTATTTATGGAGCAAGAGCATCAAATGGTGTAATAATTATTGAAACTAAAAAGGGTAAAATCGGGCAATCCGAACTAACTTTTGGAGCATCTGTAGGGTTCCAAAATGTAATAAATAAAATGGAAATGATGAATGCTTATGAGTTTGTAAAATATCAACTTGAAAATAATGAAACTTATGCGGCAGGTGAATATATTTCTACAGAGCAAGGGAGAGATTTAGATTATTATAAAAATCAACCAATTATTGATTGGCAAGATAAGACATTCAGAACTGCTCCTATGCAAATATATGATGTGGCTTTTAGAGGTGGAACAAGAAATTCAAGGTACTCGTTATCCGGTTCATTTTATGATCAAAAAGGCATTATCATTAATTCCGGATACAAAAGATATCAAGGAAGGGGTTCGTATGAACAGGATTTTAATGATAAACTCCGAATAGGTGTAATAGCAAATTACAGTAGTGCACAGTCCTATGGGCAGGAAGCTTCATCTCCAGGTACAGCAGGTCATAGCTCAGCCTATTTAATGTATAATATCTGGGGATACAGACCTATTCCCAGTCTGAGAATAACAGAAGAAACTCTGCTGGGACAAGGATTTGATCCTGATTTAGATTACTCAGGGCAAGTATATGTTATAAATCCTGTTTTTTCTGCAGAGAATGAATATCGGTACAGAACATATAATACTTTGATATTTAACGTGTTTGCGAATCACAAGATTACCAGATATTTAACATTTAGAACTACGGGAAACTATGCAGGATACACCTTGATAAGAGAGGCATTTAATAATTCTTCCAGTCGTTTGGGAACTCCTGTATTTCCATCAAATATTAGGGGTGTAAATGGTTCATGGATTTACTCATTAACCGAAAATTTATCCAATGAAAACACATTAAGATATGGGCGTACTTTTAAGAATATTCATAGAGTAGATGCTACGATTGGTGCAACTTTTTCAAGGAGAGGTGTTGATAGATATGGTTATGAAGCTCAACAGATTCCAAATGAAAACTTAGGAATGAGTGGACTTGATGAAGGTACACCCTACAAAGGATATGCAGGAGTTTCTGCTAATGGTTTAATGTCATATTTGGGTCGATTTAATTACACATTAAAAGGAAAATATATATTCACTTCTACATTTAGAGGTGACTGGTCGTCTAAGTTCGCTCCAAGTAGGAGATGGGGATTTTTCCCATCAGGAGCTTTTGCATGGAGATTCTCTGATGAAAATTTTATGAAAAGATTCAACCACTTAACTAATGCTAAACTAAGAATAAGCTATGGAGAGACAGGAAATAATCGCGTGTATGATTATGCTTACATGCCAAAATTAATAATCACTGAGAATACACCCTACTCTTTTAACAATGAAACTCCATCAAAAGGAATTGTGGGTGGTACTCCTGCAAACCATGATTTAACCTGGGAAACTGCAGCTCAATTTGATGTGGGTTTGGACTTAGGTTTTTTCAAAAACCGTTTTGAATTAATTATTGATTATTACAGAAAAACAACTCGAAATCTTCAACTATTGGCTAATATTCCTATGTATACAGGATATAACAGAGCCTATAGAAATATTGGGGCACTTCAGAATAGTGGACTGGAAATTTCGGTTAATACTGTTAACTTTGACACTAAGGATTTCACTTGGACTAGTAATTTCAATATAAGTTTTAACAAAAACACAGTATTGGCTTTAGCTGATGATGAACCGTGGCTAAAAAACTCAGTAAACTGGGGTGTCAACTTCAACTCTACGCCTTTATATTATGCAGAAGTAGGAAAGCCTGCGGCACAATTCTACGGTTATATTTGGGATGGAAATTATCAGTATAGTGATTTTGATGAAGTATCTGAGGGAGTATATGTTTTAAAAGAAGACGTTACAACAAATGGTATGAGTAGAGATAAAATTCAGCCCGGTGATATTAAGTATAGAGACTTAAATGGAGATTTAATAATCGATGAGAAAGATTTAACGACCATAGGAGATGCTTATCCAATTCATGTAGGTGGTTTTACTAATGACCTCAGATACAAAAGGATTAGTCTCAATATCTTTTTTCAGTGGTCTTATGGCAATAAAATTATGAATGCCAACAGAATTCTTTTTGAAGGTAATGCACTAGGCTCTCAAAATTTAAATCAATTTGCTTCTTATGCTAATAGATGGACTCCGGATAATCAAAATAATACGCTATACCGCACCCGTGGGCAAGGTCCTATTGGAATTTATTCTGACAGAACTTTAGAAGATGGCTCTTACCTACGTTTGAAGTCTATTAGTCTTAGTTATGATATCCCCATAAGTAAACTTCAAAAAATCGGTTTTAAGGGCTTATTAATTAGCTTGTCATCACAAAACCTGCTGACGTTCACTAAATATTCAGGAATGGATCCGGAAGTTTCCGTTCGTAATTCAGCTCTAACACCCGGATTTGACTATTCGGCATATCCAAGAGCAAAGAATCTTGTTTTAGGACTTAAAGCTACTTTTTAACAACCTTGTAAATCTCACTAAAATGAACACCAATATACACAAACTTTTTCTAAGTGTTGGATTAATTTTTATAATAAATGCATGTGATCCACAGCCAACAGATTTTGTAACTCCGGCAAACTATTACAATAATATTGAGCAACTAAGCTACGCATTGAATGGAGTATATAACACACTGGGGTCTTATGGCTTATATCAATATACCTATTTATGTCAAATTGGTACAGAAGCCGATGAAGGTTTTTATAATAGATCAACTATGACCCAAGGACCACAAGTTTATAATTTTACATCATCCAACCAACAGGTACAGGTGGTTTGGCAAAATTCATATATCGGAATTGAAAATGCAAACCTTTTACTTGAAAATATCAACAAGGCCAAAGATATTGACGAGCAAAAAAGGGGAGCAATAAAAGGGCAAGCTCTTTTTCTGAGAGCATACTATTATTTTCTGTTAGCAATCAATTGGGGAGATGTACCTCTTGTGTTAACTTCAACTAAGTCTGCCAATTACGAAAAAACACAAAGAACGCCCGTGAAAGCTATCTATGAACAGATAGTTAAAGATATGACAGAAGCAGAAGGGCTTGTAGATAGTGCTGAAGATATAGGATTTGGGGGAAGGGTATCTAAATCAGTCGTACAGGGAATACTTGCAAGAGTATGTCTTCATATGGCAGGAGAACCTGTAAAAGATGTTTCTAAATTTGAAGATGCTAAAAAGTGGGCAGAAAAAGTTATAAACAGCGGATTTCATGAATTAGAGCCGAACTACGAACAAATATTTAAAAACTATGCACAAGATAAATACAATGTCAAAGAAAGTATTTGGGAAGTAGAGTTTTGGGGAAATGCAACTGATTCATATCGTGAATATGGGCATGTAGGAAATGTGTTGGGAATTTCTGCTCCAAGAGATAGCCCGTTTGGTTCTTCCACAGCACTTATAAATGTTACCTACTATCATTACCTTAAGTATGATGAGGGTGATCTCAGAAGAGACTGGAACTGTGCACCTTACAGATATGATAGAAACACAACTAACAAAATATATTGGGGTCCTTCACACTTGTACAATAGAAATGTGGGTAAATATAGAAGAGAATTTGAAACTTTGCTTCCAAAACTATCCTATGGAACTCCTCAGAATTTTCCTTTATTAAGATACTCAGATGTTTTGCTTATGTATGCTGAAGCGGAAAATGAATTAAATGATGAACCAACAACAGCAGCTTATGATGCTGTCAAACTAGTTAGAGACAGGGCATACGGAAATTTATTACCTGATGCAGTTTATAATTCTGCGGCAAATATACCTTCAGGATTAACACAAGAAGAGTTTAGAGAATTTATTCGAGAAGAGCGAACCAAAGAATTATGCTTTGAAGCTTTAAGAAAATACGATTTAATTCGTTGGGGGATATTCCTCCCAACAATGCAAGAGGTGGCAGAACATTTTGATGAAAATGCCCCTGCAGCATGGATTTGGGGTGCACTTGCATTTAAGAATGTAGAAAAAAAACACCTGTTATTCCCCATACCCATTCATGACACATCACTGCACAGTGATTTAGGACAAAATGATGGCTGGTAAAGCACTATTCAACACTTACTTAAAACAACAAATTTATATTTCTTTTACAACAAATGCCTATGGAAAATAAAAACTAAAGTCTTTAAATCAAGACTAAAAAATTCATCACATCACTAATAATTAACAAATAGAATTTATGAAAAAAATTTACTTATTTATCGTTTTTTGGGCCGTGACAATAACTGCTAATGCCCAAACTTTAGCTGTTTCCATGCAAACAGAGAAAGTAACCGGTGAATCAATTGAAATAAAAGTCGCGGGTGGTGGTACAGGGAATTTTTATATTGATTGGGGAGATGGTGATGGAAAAATTGAAATATCAATTTCAAATAATGTAAATTCGCCAACTGTTTTGACAAAAACACTTTCCACGAATCAACCTGTAATTCAGCTCTTTGTAGAAGGAACCTATTATACATTTATCACTACAGTTAATAACGGACTTACTTCATTAGATGTTACTAAGACAAGCACAATCAGATATTTACGCTGTTATAATAATAAATTAAACACTTTAGATGTAAGCACTAATAAAAATCTGGTGCTACTTCATTGTTATGGAAATCTATTAACTGAACTAAATGTTTCTGAAAATTATGCTCTGACTGACCTTCAGCTTCATAATAACCAGATTACCTCCATTGATTTATACGGACTTACAGCACTTCGAAAGTTAGTTACAACAAATAATTTGTTAGGAAGTATAGATGTTAGTACAAACACAGATTTACAAACATTAAATGTAAGAAATTCTAAACTAACCTCTTTAGATTTAACAAACAATATTAATCTTATAAAAGTTGATATTTTTAATTCTACCAATGCTTCGCATGAAAGTGCAAATCATTTCGATGCATGTGCGTTGGATGCGTTGTATCAAACACTTCCTAAAAAAACAACAGCGGCGAACTTGCTTGTATCCAATAATTTGTACAATACAGAAGGTGATGCACCGGACAATGATGCTGCAGGAAGCAATAAAACCATTGCAACGGGTAAAGGATGGACAGTAAAAAGTTACCAAGATGATATATTGACAGGAGATGGAGGTGGTTGTACCACCGGTTTTTTCAGACCTAATTCAAAACCTCATCTTGAAATATATCCAAATCCTGCAGTAGATTTTATCAATATTCGTTACTCCGATCAGCTATCTGAACACCGTGTTCTTATAACAGATTTGGTAGGGAAAGTATGTCTTGATAAAAACTTATTAGGACAAGATGTTACATTAGAATTGAAGAGTTTAACAAAAGGAATTTATTTAATTTATACTGCAGAATCAGTACGTAAAGTAGTGATTGAATAAACGTAATAATAAACGCAATTAAAAGATAGAATTTATTAATTTTTTAAAATCAAAATAATATGAAAAAGATTTTATTAGTTCCGGTATTATTGTTATTTGCAACTTATACCGTAGATGCTCAAACATGGGTACAAGCATTTGAGATGCAAACAAATAAAGCAAACAACTCTACAATCAATTTAGGATTTGTAGCAGGTGGAAACAGAACCGTAGGAGTTGACTGGGGAGATGGAAATATAGTAGCTCATACAAATATCTCTAATAATATTAATGCTCCCACAAACGTCTCCGGCGCTACCATAGGTGACCAGGCAATTATTAAAGTATATGTGGATGGTTCCGGGATCAGCAATCTTGTATGTTCAAACAACGGATTGACGTCTTTAGATTTAAGCAGGACGAATACTTTAGTAAGATTGACTGTTAGCGGGAATAGTTTGACCACTCTTGATGTCAGTAATCAGCCAAATTTGCAACAACTGGTTTCAATAGGAGGCCATAACACTTGCTTTAAGGGAATTGATTTGTCAAATAACGCAAATCTTAACACCTTAACCATACGTAACGGTGGATTAAAATATGCTAAAGAATTGGATTTTTCAGCTACAAATATGCGGTATCTTAGCATTCAAAATGATGGACAAACAAATGCAAACAGCTTAGACGCATGTGCTTTAGACTCAATTTATAGAATGCTACCTGTTAGGTCTAGTACATCAAAAGGAGCTATTACTGTTGGAAGAAGTGATTACACCAAAACACCCGACAATGATTATAACGGTAGTAATAAGACTTTAGTAGATGGGAAATATTGGGATGTTAAAACTTCTACGAATAATGCAATTCTTACCGGTGATGGGGGTGCGTGCGTTCTTCCTCCGGTGGCAATTGCTGAATCCGATAAAAGTAGTACAGGGTTTACAGCAAACTGGCAAAGTGCTGTCGGAGGAGCAGACTCGTATATATTAAATGTTTATACCAAGGATGCGGAAGAAAACATTTCGCCTGTTGCAGGTTCTCCTTTTTCGGGAATTACTGCTACCAGCTATGGTGTAACCGGGTTGTCCAATGCTGACACGTATTTCTATACTGTAGTGACCGTAAAAGGAGTGATAGAATCCGGACTATCCAATGAGATAGGACCAATTAGCTTACTTTCTGTCGGATTAGCAGATGTGACAACTGATACCCACGTTTTTAGCTCTCATGGTAATATTATGTTTCAAGCTACTGCCGGAGAAGTAGTAGAAGTATTCAGTGTAGCCGGACAAAAACTACTAAGCCATATTACACGTAATGGACTGAATAGTATAGCTGTACCTGCTAAGGGTGTGGTTATTGTAAAAATAAACAACGGAATATCTAAAGTGGTAATACTGTAACCTGTTTCTAAACATCGCCAAATTCCTCTGCTTTCTCTACGAATTGAGCGATACGTTTTAGGCTGCTTTATTAATGTTTGAGGGATAAAAAAACATCCGAAAATGGACTTTAATCTTGTGTTACATGACAAATGTACAGATACATTAATTGTCCGGGGTTAAAGTCCATTTTTTACTCCTTCTTTTATCTATTTTGTTTTTTTGAAATTTCTATTTTCATTTCTAATTTCTAATCTATCATACTATATAGGGATTTTTCTTGAAAATGATTCTCGGAGTGGATTTAACCAATTATTAACATTTTAAAAAATCATATGTGAAAGGAACATGAAATATTTTAATTAATTATTTCGCCTATGCAAATGTTTTGAGCAGTGAGTGCAGAACTGAACTCGTTCGGTTTATGCCGAGTCGCGAGAAACAACTAAATTTTTTAAATGATTAAATTAGTTCATCAAGAGTTCCATGCGATAACTTAAAATAAATTATAATCTTATGAAAAAAATATTCTCTCTGCTCCTATTGCTCTTATGTACTTTTGTTGTTGCAAAAGCTCAGGTTCCCAACATAATAATGAAAACAGATCAGCCTATCGGTGGGACAGTTACACTTCGGATTGTAGCCGGTGGAAATGTTACCATTGACTGGGGGACCGGACAAAAAGAAGCTATAGAAGCTTCCAAAAACTTCGGTGCACCAAGTACTCACGAGTATATGCTGATAACTAATTCACTGGAAATTAAAATTTACGGATATAATATTACTTTCCTTCAATGCAGTAATAATAGTTTAATTTCATTAGATGTAACAAATGCTCCACACTTGAGAACTCTCCAATGCAATAACAACAAACTGACAGAATTGGATGTAACCAAGAATGAGCAATTGCGTATTCTTTGGACGGGGTCAAATCCAATAACAAACTTAGATTTAAGTCAAAATGGAGAACTTACACAACTTTCTTGTATTTCAAATAAGCTAATGAGCCTGGATCTGTCATACAATACAAAATTATTAACACTTGTATGTGCCATAAACAATTTAGGGTCGCTGGATTTGTCAAAGAATACTTTGGTTAGAGCACTGGATTTACGCAACACTAATCTTACATCCTTGGACCTTAGTAATAATCCTAATGTTACTACTATTTCCATACATAATGATGGACCAACATATGCCAATCAGTTTGATGCTTGTGCCTTAGATAAGTTATTTGGCACCTTACCCATAGCATCCGGAACAATTAATATCTTGAACAGTAAATATACAGGGAAAAGAAATAATGATGCAGCCGGCAGCAACAAAACAATTGCAAGCAATAAAGGGTGGATTGTAAATGATAAAAATAATAATAAAGAACTGATTGGCGATGGTAAAGAATGCAAGTAATATCGGAAAACTAAATAAAACTATGTTATTAAAAAACACAATAAAACTAAAAAGAATTTTATCCTTCTTGCTGATTATTATAGCAATTCAGCAATTTGAAGCGAGCAGTGCAGAGGCATTTCTTAAGATTCCTGCTATTTTCAGTAGAAATATGATTCTGCAAAGAGAAAAACCCGTAACAGTCTGGGGTTCTACTTCAGCTGCTACATCAGTAACTGTTTCATTAAATAATGAGTCAGTAGAAGTGTTAAGCGATGCACAAGGAAGATGGGAAGTTTCACTTAACCCTTTACCTGTGGGTGGTCCGTATCAAATGACAATCGCAACAAAAGATACTACTGTTACTTTCACGAATATTCTATCCGGTGACATTTACCTTTGTTCAGGTCAATCCAATATGGCCTGGCAGTTTATGAATGATCAATTTTATACCGAAGAATCTGCCAATACAGATATTCCTAATCTAAGGTCAATTCGTATTCCTGTGAAAATATCAGTAGATTCAATAAATGATGATGTGGGAAGCACTTATTGGCTACAGACAAACGAGACGAGTGCAAAATTGTTCTCTGCAATAGGTTTTTATTTTGGCAGGAAACTCCATCAAGAAATAAATGTGCCTATAGGTTTGATTGGTAGTTATTGGGGCGGAAGCACCATTGAAGCCTGGATGAGTAGGGATGGTTTAAGTGAATTCAGTGAATTTGATGCATTCTTAGACGAACTTGAAACCGGTAACTTAACTGTTGAAGAATTATCTGCAAGAGCAGATGAAAACTTAAGGCTCAAACAGGAAGGAGTAATTACAGATCCGGCAGTACCACTGGCACTTCAACATTTTGCATCAACCACCTATAACGGAATGATTGCACCTTTTAGAAAGTTTGCGATTAAGGGTGTAATATGGTATCATGGTGAGAATAATGTGGCAAGAGCCTGGCAATATAGGTCACTTTTCCCGGCACTCATTAAAGATTGGAGACAAAAATTTAATAATCCGGATATGCCGTTTTACTATGTTCAGCTGCCAAACTACGGTTTAGTTCGCAATTATCCGCATGAAAGTCAATGGGCCGAACTTAGAGAAGCTCAAGATAAAACACTTTCAACAAGTAATACAGAACAAGTTATTTCTATAGATATTGGAGATTGTGGTGACCTTCATCCAAAAAACAAAAGAGATGTAGGATATAGATTGGCTAATAAAGCACTAAAAAACATATATAATCGCACGGATATTAATCCTGAGTTTCCTCGATTGAAATCTTATGAAGTAGTAGACCACACGATTGTATGTGAATTTGAACATGTGGGCACAGGCTTGAAAACAAAAGGTGGTGAATTAACAGAATTTACTATAGCCGGAGAAAATGAAGTGTTTGTTACAGCTTCTGCAAATATTATAGCACCAAATAAAATCGAATTAAGTTCTCAGTTTGTACCCAATCCGGTGGCAGTGAGATATGCTTGGAGTTACTGTCCTATTGGAGGGTTGGTTTACAATAGCAATGATTTACCGTTAGGCACATTTAGAACAGATGAATGGCGTGTTTCTACACAGCCTGTTGCTTCTAATCTTGCAGACACAATAGTTATGCAAACAGCAAAAGCTGTAAATTCGGAGATTACCCTTTTATTGGCTGCGAGTGGAACAGGTGAACTGTCGATTGATTGGGGAGATGGCAATGCACAAACAGTTGAAAATGCTTCAACACAAGTCAGTGCACCCACTACTGTTAAAGGTGTTACTAAAGTAAATCAGGCAGAAATAAAAATTTACACAACTGACCGTTCAATACTTTACTTAACATGTGCATCTAATGAACTCACAATGTTAGATGTCTCAAAAGCGTCTTTCCTTCAATACTTAAGATGTAATACAAATAAATTGTCGGCAATAGAACTGAGTAACAATAAGGAATTGCTTACTCTTCATATCTATCGAAACAATTTAACAGCACTAAACGTAACTAATAATTCAAAGATTACGGACTTACAGTTTGGCACAAATAAAATATCTTCTCTTGTCGGTCTTGAAAAGCTTACAGCAGTACGTACTTTGTCTGCAATGACAAACCCTCTGGGTGAGATAGATGTCAGTTTCAACCCTGCTTTACAGTTCCTGAATTTGAGAGATTGTAAATTAACAAAGTTAGATTTAAGCAAAACTACCAATACATTAACAACAGTAGAAGTGTTTAACAATGGGCATATCTACTCAAACAAGTTTTCAGCTTGTGGACTGGATTCATTGTATCACTCACTACCCGATCGTACCGGAATGACAAAAGGTATTATCCGGGTAATAAGTTCAATAGCAAATCCATTATACAATGATGGTGCAGGAAGTAACAAAAACATTGCTAACGCAAAAAATTGGGATGTTATGACCTATGTTAAAGAAACGATAACAGGTGACGGAAAAGGATGTGTGATAGATACAGGCTTAAATACTTTTTCTGATGAAAATGGATTTAAACTTCATCCAAATCCCGTTAATGATTTTTTTTCCATCCAAATTCCACCTTCACTCATTAATGAGTCTTTGACAGTTTTTGATTTCTTAGGCAGGAAGATTAAAGATGTAAAACTATTGACAGTTTCAACTGAAGTAAATATTACTGATTTTCTGGATGGAGTGTATTATTTAAGAATTGGAAATTATTCAAATAAATTAGTCGTTCAGAAATGAAAAGAAAAATAAACAAAAAAGGACTGTAGCTATTTTTGTTGTTCTTCCCGATCATTCTCTTTGTCAATAATCTCTATTTTTCAGATAGTCTCAACACATTATCGTTCGAATCACAGAATGACAAACTATTAAAAATGAGAAGAATTTATTTAATGTTTTTTTTAGGGGTGTCAATAATTTTACCTGCTCTGTCTTCCTGTCTCAGTAATAAGCCTGATAAAGAAAAGCAACAAGATTGGTGTGTGCTGTTTAACTCCGTTCAAGATACAAGTTTATGGATTAATCCGGAGATTGGTCACTTCCCAACCGAGGGGTGGTATGTTGATAGCAGTGATTTAGTCCTAAGGCCGGGTGGTAGAGGTGGAAACATCATGACTAAAAAAACTTACTCGAACTTTGAACTTCAGCTCGAATTTAAAATGACGAAGTTGGTAAATTCAGGTGTCAAATACTTTTTAAATGAGATGTTCAATGATTCAACAAAAAAAATAGATTGGGTCGGATTTGAATATCAAATTATTGATGACTTCAATAATGAAGAAATTGTAGATTTCCAGGGAGACAAAGGATCAACAGGAGCAATGTATCTCTTAGTTGCACCTAGTAATAAGGAATTAAAACCGATTGGAGAGTGGAATTCTTTAAAAATTATTGTAGATAATAATAAGGTAGAACATTGGCTAAACGGTAAAAGAGTTCTTAAAACTAATATAGGAACGGCTGATTTTGAAGAATTAATAAAACAAACAAAGTTCAAGCATTATGGTGGGTATGGCAAAATGCCTGACGGTCATATTCAATTACAAAACCATAAGCAGGAAGTACGATTTAGAAATATAAAAATTCGGGAGTTAAATTAAATTTTTAAATGGCATTAAAAACAAATGTTATGAAGAAGCTGCTTTTATTGTTTTGTTTTTCGCTATTAATAGTTGCTATATCAACTGCTGAGGAACAAAACATATCATTACAAAAGAAATCTGCCATTGATTTAATTGAAAGGACTATTCCCGGAGCGAGCAGCCATTTTATTGTAGAGATAGTACCGTGTCTGTCAGGTGAAAAAGACTATTTTGAAGTAGACAAAAAAAACAGCCAAATAGTTTTAAGGGGAACCAACGGGGTGTCTGTAGCAAGTGCTTTTTATTTTTATTTAAAAAACTATGCAAACGGTATCGTTACTTGGAATGGGAATAATTTGTCACTTTCTGACCCTTTGGTTTTTCCCGAAAAATTAATTAGAAAAGAAACTTTGTATGATTACAGATACTATCTTAACTATTGTACATTCAGCTATAGTATGAGTTGGTGGGACTGGGAACGTTGGGAAAAGGAAATAGACTGGATGGCTATGCATGGTATTAACTTTCCTTTATCGCTTACCGGACAAAATGAGATTCTTTATAGAGTATTTACACAATTGGGAATGAGTGAAGAGGACTTACATTCTTATTTTGTAGGTCCGGCATACTTTGCGTGGTTTTGGATGAATAATATTGATGGCTGGGGAGGTCCTTTGCCTCGTTCTTTGATGAAAGATCATTTTAAGTTACAAAAGAAAATTCTTGAAAGGCAAAGAGCTTTAGGCATGAAACCGATATTACCCTCATTTACCGGTCATGTCCCTCCAAAGTTTAAAGAGTACTTTCCAAAAGTGAAACTGAATCAAGCCCATTGGAAAGGGACTAAGTTTGATAAAATATACACGATTGACCCGACTGATCCAATGTTTAAGACCATTGGAAGAATGTTTTTAGACGAACAGGCAGCAGAATTCGGAACTGATCATTATTACACGGCTGATGTTTTTAATGAAGTAGATCCACCTACAAAAGATTCTGTTTACTTGGATAATATGGGAAAAAGAATTTATGACATTATGCATTCAGCAGACAAAAAAGCTGTGTGGGTAATGCAAGGTTGGTTGTTTTATCATTCAAGACAATATTGGAGTCAGCGAGAAATAAAAATTCTACTGGATGCTGTTCCTGATGACAATATGATTATTTTGGACTTATATTCAGAAAACATCCCTGTATGGCAAAGAACTGACTCGTATTATAATAAACCTTGGATATGGAATATGCTTCATTGCTTTGGTGGAAATAACGGACTATATGGTTGTTTAGATTCCGTTGCAGTAAATCCGTCCCGAGATTTTCACAATCCAGCTTCAAAACGAATGAAGGGAATAGGACTTTCTATGGAAGCAATTGAGCAGAATCCCGTTGTCTATGAATTAATGATGGAAAATGTGTGGTCTGACTCACCTATTGAAATTAAATCCTGGCTGAAATCGTATAGCACTAATCGATATGGTAAATTTAATTTAACACTATACGATGCATGGTTGGATTTGTACAGGGTAATTTATTCACACAATGGCAATCGAAAGAGTTATCGTTCAGTGCTTTTAACAAGACCATTTCTTAAAGAGAGAGAATTGAAAAATGAACTTTGGTATAATCCAAAAGATTTGGAAGTCATTTGGGGAAAATTTATCAGTATAAGTAGTCAATTTAAAAATTCAGAAGGTTTTAAATATGATATTGTAGACATCACAAGACAAGTTTTAACTAATCGTTCACATAAAGCATACGAGAAGATGTATCATGCATATATAAATAAGGATTTGGTGAAATTTCAAAGATACGGCAAAGAATTCCTAAGTATAGCAAAAGATTTAGATGAAGCTTTGTCATCAAGACCCGAATTTTTATTGGGTAAATGGATAAATGATGCACGTAAATTAGGGTATACCGCTGAGGAAAAAGAATTATATGAGAAAAATGCAAGAAATCAAATCACACTTTGGGGAGGTAAAAATAGCGTACTACATGAATATGCTTCAAAACAGTGGAACGGACTGATTCAAGATTTTTATATTCCACGATGGGAATTTTTTATCAGGATAGTTACAGACGATTTAAAGAATAAACGACAAACTGATTTTGAAAAATTTGAAGAAGATATAAAAGAATGGGAGTGGAGCTGGGTAAATTCCGCTACAAAATATCCGGACACCCCAACAATTGACGCTGTTGAAGTTTGCAAGAAAATGTATAAAAAATATTCGAAAAAAACTCTTGATTAATGGAACATTATAAATATAAGGTATCCTAAAGTTTTTTGTACGATAAATCAAAGAAATGGGTGATGGTATTATACGATAATCAAAACATTATTGTCAAACAACAAATTATGAGAACACGATTTAAATTAAATGTTATTTCCCTGTTGCTGATTATTTTTTCAATAAATGGAGTGTATGGACAATTATCTACTGTAAATAACAGCAAGGTCTTGTTTGAAATAAATGATGAAATTCCAATTAAACTGCAAAATAAAATCAACAACACAAAATGGAATATAAGTCAGGATAAGTTGTATAATGTACTATCCAAAAACACATCAAATTTAGTAAATACACTATCCGTAAAAACAAACAGTAAATCACAAGCTGTATTGTCATTGGCTGTCAAAAATAATTCTAATGAAGCAATCGAGGTTACCGTTAATTTTCCAATAATTAACGGCGTGCATTTCTCAAAAGAGCGAAGTGAAGAACTGTACTATCTTTATCCTAAAGAGGGCTGGGCAAGCAATAATGAAGATGCAGAAGAAGATAATTTTTATGGACGCTGGTTCCCCCTTCAGTTCGTAGATATCTACGATAAAGACAACGGAGGTTTTTACGTTATGACAAATGACACCACAAATTATCCAAAAAAATATTATTTCAAGAAAAAAGATGGTAAGATAGATTTAAAGGTCACTTATCAAACCAAAAAATTAATGCCGGGAGAAGTTTGGAATTTGCCACCTACGGTCTTGGGTACGCATACAGGCGACTGGCACGAAGGTTTTTATGCGTATAAAGATTGGGTGCAAACCTGGTATAAACCAATAGCTCCTCGAAAACAATGGTTCCAAGATATTTACAACTTCAGACAGGTTTTTCTCCATACATTTTTTGGGGAAGAAGGATTTTGGAACCCTCTTACAAAAAAAATAGACCTGCTTAAAGAAGTTGAAGATGCAGAAAAAGCTTTTGGCGGAGTGGATTACGTGCATATTTTTGATTGGATGCGTGAGCCCGAAGACCGAATTTATAATTATAATCCGTGGAATTACATAGGGGGATATCAGCAGTTAAAAGAACAAATTGCTACACTTAAAAAAAGAGGAATAAGAACCGGACTATATTATCAGGGTTACAAACTTCATAGAGAGTCAGATATGGGTATAAAACATGGTAAGGACTGGGAAATGCTTAATCCACAAGGAGAAAATTATGGAGAAAAAGGTTATCACTATCCTTGTCCTTCTGCTCCCGGATGGCAAGAATATTTTACTGATGTAGCTAAAAAAATAACTGACCTTTTGGGTACGGATGGAGTTTATTTTGATCAGTACGGTTTTGGCTATCTAACTAACTACAATGGGTGCTATAACACAGAACATAAGCATCCTGGTATTGAAGGGCCGATAAAACCTAATTATATAGGAATTGGGGAAATTAATATGTGGAAAAAATTACGTACCAAAATAAGCAATGATATTGTGACTTATAATGAAGAAATGCCTACGGATGTAGGGACACAATATCTTGATGGCACATATACCTATGCAATTAATAAAAGTGGCTTTACGCCTACCAAAAATCCATCATCAGTAAATTTGTTTAGATTTTTGTTCCCCGGATTTAAAATCATCGAAATGTTAGCTGTAGATCGTCCGTTTGATGATAATGTGACAACACAGCTAAAAAATGTGTTCTTCAATGGTGAGGGAATTTTCCTTCAAGGCCCTCTGAACGATACGGGATGGTTTACAGATGAAGCGAGATATGTGATAAGAAAAACTCATGCAATCTTATCGAGCAATAAAGAAGCTTTTCGCTCTGACGATGCTATGCCATTAGTAAAAACTGAAGACGATAGCATTCATGCAAATTATTTCCCCTCACCGAGAAAGAATGTATGGACACTTTTCAACGTTGGTTCAAAAGACTATAGTGGTAATGTTTTACTTATTCCTCATATTCAAGGAGCTTATTATTATGACGCCTGGAATTTAATCCCTGTTACCCCGGTTATCAAAGACGGCTATGCTTTAGTGAAATTGAACATTAAGTCAAATGATGCCGGTTGCCTCATTCAAAGTTTAGATAAAGTTACCATTGCACCTCCTGCACCATTCACAAAAACAGTAAGTAAAATTGAAGAGAAAATATCAATAGAAACAACAAGTAGTATTTTGGAATTTAAGGTTGCAGCAGGAGGAACAGGTTCCCTGTATGTTGACTGGGGTAACGGTAAATTAATTGAGTATGAAGTAAAAGAAACATTAAACAATCCAACTGAAATAAAAGGACCTGTGCTTTCTCGTTCTAAAACGGTAAAAATATACACCAAAGATAAGTTTGTCACTTATTTTTATTGCCCCTCTAATAAAATTACAGATTTAAACATTTCGAAAGAACCAATGCTGAGTTATTTGCATTGTTTTAACAACAATATTAGAGAAATTGATACAAGTAAAAATATAGAGCTGATCTTACTAAGATGTCAGTCTAATCAGTTGACTTATTTGGATTTAATAAACAATATTAAGTTAAGAGATTTACAGATTAACGGAAATAATGTTTCAGAGATAAAAGGCTTGGAGAATCTGTATATATTAAAAACATTAGTTACTTCAGGAAATCCTTTAATGGATATAAATTTAAGTGGAAATCCAAATTTAGAGACGCTCAATGTGAGAAATTCAGGATTGACTCAATTAGATTTAAGTAAAAATAAAAAAATCAAAATGGTTGATATAATAAATACAGGACCCACTAATAAAAATGTTTTTTCTGCTTCTGCACTAAATAAACTTTATAATTCTCTACCCGATAGAAGTAATGGAGAAACTTTTGGAGAAATAAAAGTGATTTATTCGCTAAGTAATCCATTGTTTAACGATGGAAAAGGAAGTGATTCTAATATTGCGAGAGATAAAAAATGGAAAGTTGTGGATAGTACGGGGAATAGTATTCTTTAAATAAAAACATAGTGGCTTTAAGTTGAAAATTTATAAAGTTAAAAGCAGAGATAAACCACATCGATTCGGTTTGTTCTGTACTTGATAATGTATAGAGTTCAACAAATATACTTTTATCCGCGAGTTGCTACATTCACTACAAAAACAACATCAATTAGGAAGATTGCGAATATATATAAGAAAAATAAAAAAATAAGAGAAACTGCACAATGAATAAAAAAACAAGACATATAGTCACGATTCTTTTCTTGTTAATTCTTAAGCAAGCAGCCATCAGTCAAATAATCAGTACACCAAAAATTGAAGCCAGTATAGAAAATTCTAGATTATTACAATTAAAAAACAGGCTTACTGCTACTACATGGTCGGTAAATCAAGATAGTTTATATCTTTTTAAAGTATCTCCTGAAGCAGTTAAAAATAAAATTCAAACTCAGTTTTATGCTCAGGCTGATGATTTGGGTCAAATTAAGTTAACATTATCTTTCAAAAATAATTCAACTCAGGCCGTAAAAATAACAACAGTTTTCCCTAACATTAGTGGGCTGTATTATCCGTCAGGTAGTTCTAGTGATTTATATTATTTATACCCGGAAGAGGGATTAGCCCATCACAATTCTAATTTCAAAAGAGAACAAATATACTCAAGATGGTTTCCTCTTCAATTCATTGATGTTTATAATAAAACCAAGGGTGGTTTCTATGTTATGACAAATGACACCACAAATTATCCCAAAAAATATTTCTTTGAAAAATCAAGCGATAAGACCAATATCAAAGTTACTTTTAATACAAAAGAAATTAAACCTGGTGAAACCTGGGAACTGCCACCTGTTGTGATCGGTGCTCACGAAGGTGATTGGCACGATGCTTTTTTTGCTTATCGGAATTGGGTCAGGACATGGTATAAACCTCTAAGTCCGAGAAAAACATGGTTTCAGGACATTTATAACTTTAGGCAGATTTTTCTTCATACTGTTTTTGGAGAACCAGGTATTTGGCATCCACTTACAAAAGAAATTAATTTGTTGTCAAGAATTGAAGAAGACAAAGAGGTATTTGGAGGGGTCGATTACGTTCATATTTTTGATTGGATGCGTGAACCCGAAGATCGTATATTTAATTATAAACCATGGAATTATCTGGGAGGTTATGAATCGTTAAAAAGTCAGATAGAGACATTAAAAAATCAGGGAATTAAAACCGGACTGTATTATCAAGGATACAAATTGAACAGACAGTCTGAAATAGGGCTACTAAATGGGAACGAATGGCAGATGCTCAATCCCTCCGGATTAGAATATGGAGAAACCGGTTATTACTATCCATGTCCATCCTCGAGTGGTTGGCAGGATTATTTTTCTCAGTTAGCTGCTGAAACTACTTCATTATTAAATGTTGATGGAGTCTATTATGATCAATATGGATTTGGATATTTAACTAATAATTACGGTTGCTATAATCCTTTACATGAACACCCAATAATAGAGGGATCAGTATCATCTAATTATATGGGTATAGGGGAGACACAAATGTTGGAAAAAACAAGGAATAAAGTTGGTAACGAGAAAGTAATATATGTAGAAGAGATGCCTACAGATGTTTCTACACAGTATTTGGATGGTAGCTTTACATATGCTATTAATAAAAGTAAGTTTAGTACCGGAACCAGAATGAATCCTTCTTCGCTAAACCTGTTCAGATTTGCATTCCCCGGATTTAAAACATTTGAATTGCTTCAGGTTGATAACCCTGTTGGAGAGGATACGATTGGAGTGAAAAATATTTTTTTCAATGGTGAAGGCATCTGGATTGAAGGACCCTTGAATGACTCTGGTTGGTTTCCTGAAAGTGTTAGAAAATTAATTAGAAAAACACATACAATATTATCTAACAACAAAGAGGCCTTTCGCTCGGAAGATGCTATACCATTAGTACCTACTCTCAACCCAAATGTACATTCCAATTATTTCCCGTCTTCACGAAAAAATATTTGGACTTTTTTAAATATAAGCAACACACAGCATAATGGAACAATTCTACAAGTTCCACATATTCCCGGTGCACTATACTATGATGGTTGGAATTTTAAGCAAATATTTCCAACCATCGTAGACAACAATATTGCAATAATAAACTTACAAATTAATGAGAAAGATGCAGGTTGTTTAATACAGACACTGGATCCATTAAATATGGTTCTGCCTATTGATCCCCCTGTTGAGGAGAAAACTCCCGAATTATCAATTCAAATGAAGACCACATTGTCAAGTGGTTCTAATATGTCTTTTCGATTATCAGCTGGTGGTACAGGGTCTGTATATGTCGATTGGGGCAATGGTGATTTAATTGAATATGTAGGCGATATGATGTCAAGTAACGTAAATTCACCTACAACCTTGTCTAGTAACATTTCAATTGATGCCGATACAATAAAAATTTACACTAAAAATCGGTACATTACATACTTAGATTGTAGTAATAACAAATTAAGTTATTTGGATGTGAGTAAGGCTCCAATGATACAATACTTACGTTGTTATACAAATAATCTGACAGAATTAAACGTAGAAAATAATCTTGAACTAATACTTTTACAATGCTATTCAAATCAACTCACAAACTTAGATGTGTCAAATTCTATCAAGTTGGCACAGTTACTCTGTAATGCTAATAAAATTTCTAATTTAAATCTTACCGGCTTAGAAATACTGAATACTCTTTCGGTTATGAACAATCCTTTGAAGAACATAGATCTATCTACAAATCGTTCTTTACAAGTTTTAAACTTAAGAAATACACAATTGACATCATTAGATTTAAGTATGAATCCATTAATCTCAAGTATTGATATCTTTAATTCAGGTCCAACAAATGTAAACGATTTTTCTGCTTGTGCATTAGACTCCTTGTTTTTGAGTTTACCAGACAGAAATTCAACAACTACGGGAGTTATAAAAGTTATTTATGCTATAAATAACCCATTAGGGAATGATGCCGAAGGAAGTAATAAAACAATTGCTAACAATAAAAATTGGGAAATTAGATCATCAGTTGACGAAATTCTTACCGGTGATGGTGAAAAATGTATTGAAACAAATTTACTCTACAGTTATCTATATAGTTTCGAGTGTTTACCAAATCCTGCAGATAATTATGTAAAAATAAAAATAAGTGGTAATGTTGAAAAAACCAATTTGTATTTATATGATATCACAGGAAAACTAGTATTGAAAGATGTTATATTGTCAGAAAAAACACTCAATACTTCTCAACTTGAGCAAGGAGTTTATTTTATAAAAATGGGTAGTTATGTTGACAAGTTGATGATTAAAAGATAATTAATCATGAATAGACTGTTTCCTAAAATGCAAACTTGCAAATTTAGGGATATTCATTGATTGACTAAAATTAAGCCAACTAAATCATTGTGAGACAGCTGACTTGATTGTGTCTTTGGATATTACTATATTTGCAGTTAATGGCTCAAAACGGGGAGGTAATCAACTATTGAAGACAGAGCAACATATTTATCAATCCCTACTTTTAAAATTGAATTAAACGAATATTCCTGCGTTAACCCGCGACCCCGGAATGCGTGAACCCGGGACACCCGCTACATTTCCAGCTTATTACAACTTCATCTCCCAGCCTTTTTCATATTTCCTGCTCCACAGTTTTTGTGCAGCTTTATTCTTAATAATGCGTCCGTTTTCAGGATTTATTCTGAGTGTAGCACCTATTCGCTGCGAGATATTTCCAAGTTGAGCTAATGTGGAGCTGACTCCACCCACATTAATATCTGTTGCAAGTGGTGTGTTTTTTCTAATCGCATCTAAAAAATTTGAAAAATGGTATGAATCCAGAGATTGTGTAGGATTTACCGTGTCACCAGCTCTGAACCCCATCTCGCTTGTTACGTCTTTTATCAATTTGTTGTTATTGTCATAAACTTTATATGTGTTGCCACTCCCTATGACAATAACTCCTTCTGAACCATAAAATGCACATCCGACAGTCTGATCATCTATTGTTTTGTTATTTGTGCTGCGTCCTTCCCATGTGATCAATTTTTCTTTGTTATACTCTAAGTTTACCACCTGTGTGTCAGGAAACTGCCAGTCATCTTGATAATAATATCGTCCGCCGGTAGAACTTACTTCGGTAGGATATTCCAGGTCCATTCCCCAGCGTAAAATATCGATAAAATGGACACCGTTGTTGCCGGACTCACCGGTACCCCAATGATAGAACCAATGCCAGTGATAGTGTAAATAATTGTCCTTAAATTCTTTCACTCTCGGGGCCGGTCCCTGCCAAAGCTCCCAATCAAGCCATTCCGGAACAGGAACAATTTTACCTATACCAATAGAAGCTCTGTTGTTTGCATACCATGCTTTGCCAAATTTGACTTCTCCGATTGCTCCTGATCTCACCTCTTCAATAGCTTGAATTACGTTTGGCCATGAACGTCTTTGCATTCCGGTTTGTACTTTTACATTATACTTTTTGACAGCCTCCATTAGAATTTCATTCTCAGCCGGATTATGACTGGTAGGCTTTTCAAGATAGACATGCTTGCCTGCTTTCATCGCCATCAATGCTCCCGGTGCATGCCAATGTTCGGGGGTGGCAATTATTACACCGTCAATATCCTTGATTTCTAAAAGCTTACGAATGTCTTTTTCTCCCTTCGGTGTGTTGCCTGCCATTTTTCTTACATTAGCTATACACTTAGCAATTGCTCTGGCATCTACGTCACAGACATGTGAAATTTCACATCCTTTTTCTTTGGCAAAACCACCTGCAAGCGAATTACCTCTCGCATTTACTCCAATTGCAGCTAATTTGATTTTATCGTTTGAGCCTACGATGTTTTTGTAGCTTTTTGCACTAAATCCCGGTAAAACTCCGCCAACTGATAATGCAGCTGTACCGACAGTACCAACAGCTACTTTTTTAATAAAATCTCTTCTGGAAGTCATATTTCATGTGTTTTTATGGTTTTCATAACTCAATCACAAATGTAAGCTTTTACATTCTCTTTAAAATACACTATTTGCGTATTGTTATCCTCAAAAAACGAAAAACATCACCGCTATCCACTTAAAATAAGCTGAGGTGACAGTTGATTATAATTTTGCTCTTTGACATCATCGCTGGATTTGTATTGGTAAATAGATCATTTACAAAAGTATATATTGTTCATCCTGAAATACCGGATAACCATTGTGAACGCAAAAGAGCAAAAAATTACAATCGTATTTGATTTAAATTCATATTTTCTGCAATATTACAATCGTATTTAATTTAATTTCAGTTTTGTTATTTACTGAATATCCCATTTTTAAAACTGAAAACACCTAATTCAACCATTTATCCCGTGATATTTAAAATAGAATTTTAAATATTGGCGTAATATTTAAAGTTTGTGGTTATCTTTGTGCAGAATTAAAAGCTTACAAAATGAAAAAACGGATAGAACTTGACAATATAAAAGCCAAGATCAACAGCCCGATCAGTAGGATTATTGTCTTGACCGGTGCCAGACAAACAGGCAAAACAACACTTGCAAAGGAGATTTTTCCCGAATATGCCTATTTTGCCATTGACGATATTGTACAGACAACTCAATTGAAAAAAATGACAGCACAACAGTGGCACATGCATTATCCCAAAGCAATTTTGGATGAAGTTCAACTTGAACCACAATTGATAAATACCATAAAAGCCACTCATGATCAATTTTTAAATACTCGCTATATTTTGTTGGGGTCAAGTCAGTTCCTTCTTTTGGAAAAAGTGAAAGAAAGCCTTGCAGGGCGATGCATCATACGAGAAATTTATCCGTTAACACTTCCGGAACTACTAACTGACAATAAGGAAGATGAATTGAAACAATCTTTTTTCGCTGATTTTATTTTGAACAGGGGTAAACCTGAAGCATTACTTCCTTCGTTTTTACTCGATAAAGAATGTGCGAAAAAAAAACAAGTGTATGACCACTATCTGAAGTTTGGCGGATACCCCATATTGACACATGATATGCTTTCTGATGATGAGCGGTATGAATGGCTGCAAAACTATGTAAGAACATTTCTTGAACGTGATATTCGGGATTTAGCTTCTTTTCGTGATTTAGAACCTTTTGTAAAATTACAACTTTATCTGGCCAATACCACGGCATCATTGATCAATTACTCTTCTATTGCAAAAGAGACCGGCGTTACCGTACCTACGGTAAAAAGATATATCAACTATATGATTCTTAGTTATCAGTTTGTTTCTCTGCCCGCGTGGTTTTCAAATCCATTAAAAAAATTGAGCAAATCACCTAAAATCCACATGCTTGATACCGGTGTGCTGCGTGTAGTATTGCAGAAGAAAGGAGTGCTTACGGGTAGTGAGTATGAAAGTGCTATCGTTGCCGAAATTTACAAACAAATCAAAGTTTATAATCTTTCCTTGAACATTTATCATTTACGCACACAAGACGGAAAAGAAATTGACTTATTACTTGAGGGCGAAGATTATTTTATTGCCATAGAGATAAAAAAAACACAAAACGTCAACAAGACGGACGTAAGAAATTTTTCAGGCTTAGAGGAAATACTGACAAAACCGCTTAAACATTGTTTTGTGCTTTCCAATGATGATCAGTTGAAATCTTTTGGGAAGAATATTACAGCAATACATGCAGCCATGTTTCTAACATAAAAACTCATATTATTCCACTCCCATTGATAACAATTAAACTTATATTGAAAAAATTACCTCACTGTTGTTATACGCCTCTTTTTCACTACCCGTTATTCTTTGTGATGTAAATAATTATGAATAAATTTGCAACAAGTTAGAATAGAAATCACACACTTTTGGGGATAATACCACCATGCAAGTTATACCTCATCAATTATCAAACAAATTTTACAATATAACAATATCATGACAACCAGACGACAATTTATCAAATCATTAGGCGGCATAGCCGCATTTACTATCGTCCCACGGAATGTGCTGGGACGAGGTTATATTGCTCCGAGTGATGAACTTACCAAAGGGATCATCGGAGTGGGAAATATGGGCAGGGCACATATCAGATATGACGGTACCCGCGTAGTAGCGATGTGCGATGTTGATAAAAACCATCTTGCCCAGGCAGCCGGAATGGTCAATGAAAAAATCAATCTTTATCATGATTTCCGCGATTTAATCCTCGATAAAAATGTAGACATCGTGCATATTGCCACTCCGCCGCATTGGCACGGTATTATGTCCGTAGAAGCGGCAAAAGCCGGTAAAGATATATTCTGTGAAAAACCGATGACACGGACCATCGGTGAAGGCAAACGCGTGATGGAAGCTGTGCAAACGCACGGCAATATTTTCCGCTTAAATACCTGGTTCCGTTTCAAAGATCCATTCTACGGATTAGGTACCCCCGTAAAACCACTCAAAAAATTAATTCAAAGCGGAATGCTTGGTTGGCCATTGAAAGTAACCATCAGCAGACATACAGGATTTGACTGGAAATTTTACTGGGTGGGGAAGAACACTTTAGAACCACAACCCATTCCCAAAGAATTAGATTACGATATGTGGTTGGGACCGGCACCTTATAAGCCATACAATGCACACAGAGTACATGCAAACTTCCGCGGTTACTGGGATTATGATGCAGGTGGTTTGGGTGATATGGGACAGCATTATATTGACCCTGTTCAATATATCCTGGGAAAAGACAACACAAGTCCGGTAAAGGTAGAAGTGGATGCTCCGCAACAACATCCTGATGCAGTCGGAACCTGGCAGTCAATCACTTATACCTATGAAGATGGTTGTCAAATCGTGCTTTGGGGGGAAGACTACGGCGACCCAAATACCCCATACATCGCCGGACCAAAAGGAAATGTGTATAAAAACTTTGTATGCGACATCCCGAATTGGGAAAGAAAATTAGCAGATTATCCCGAGCCGGCAGTACAAAACACAGATTTTATTGAATGTGTCCGCAATCGCCAAAAGTTTGCACTCAACGAAGTAAACGGACACCATTCATGTACCATCGTCAACATGGGAGCAGTGGCATTACGCCTGAACAGAACACTCCACTTTGACCCGGTCAGACAAGAATTTATCAATGACGCGGAAGCCAATCGTTTATTAAACCCGACGATGAGAGCACCCTGGAGTATTTAATTTTTAGACGAAAGACTATTAGACAAAAGATTAAAGACAAAAGATGAACAACCAAATAAACAATCACTAATCCCACTATCCCCAAGTCCCCCTTGGGGGATTTAGGGGGCTGGGACTTAAAAATAAAATATCAATCATGAAACCAATCAATTTATATTTCCTTTTATTGCTGTTTTCAGCTTTAATATTGAGTCCGGTTAGAGCACAAGATGCCCCGGGACGTACTAAAACTACTATTGTGGCTGATGCCCTGGCTCAGCTGCCGGCAGATAATCCTGCTGACTACCAGAAAACAATGGCTTCACTTACCTCCGCAGGTGAAGAAGGACTGTTGTCGCTTATTCAAATGCTAAAAGTTCCTGATGAACCAGGTAATGAGGTAATTGAATATGCCATTAGCGGATGGACTAATTTTGTGGCAAATGACGCCGTCAAAAGAAGTGTCGCTGCAAACACTTTTGCAAAAGCGCTCCAACTACCCATCAATAAAGAAATAAAAGCTTTTGTTATCAGGCAATTGGAATTTATTGCCGATGAAGAACAACTGGATGCTCTGACTCAATTTATTGAAGATAAAAATCTTTCTGCACCGGCAATACAGGTGCTTGCTGCTATTCAGTCAGAAAAGGCAAATGATGCATTGCTTAATGCATTAATTAAAACAACCAATGAACAAGTAAAAATCAACTTGATCAACGGCTTAGCTTACACCGGTTTTGAAAAAGCAGAGCCGGTGTTGTTAGATTTGCTTCAAAATAATCCTTCGCCCCAAATGGAAGAAGTGTTGTTGAATGCGATCGGCAAAGTAGGAGATTATGCTTCCATCCTGCCTTTGAAAGCAGCGGCGGAGAAAACAGGTTATTCATACACTAAAAATAGTGCGACAGCTTCTTATATACAATTGTTGAAGAGAATTGCCCCGAAACATGCCAAAGCAGTAAACAAGGAGGCTTCCCAATTATTGTCAAAGGCTACAAAATTAGGTTTGCAGGATGTAAAAATAGCATCTATGGAGCTTTTGATGAGTCCGGGCAACACCGATAAGACAAAATTACTGAACACAGCATTGAAAGACGGTAATATAGATTTTTTAACCGGCACATTGAATTTGTATCCGGATGCCGATGAAAAAAGCATTGCATTGGTAACAAAAAAGCTTAAAGGCAAATCAACAACGCCCGAAGTAAAAACACCTTTGGTGTATTGGCTGGGCAAAAATCAGGTTGAGACAGCTATTCCGCTTATTTCACAACAGCTACAAAGTCCGGATAAAATGCTGCAAACGGCAGCTGTTAAATCCTTGACAAAATTGGGTACAGATGCCGCAGTTCAAGTGTTAACGCAGCAGTTTATAACAGCAGATAAAGAAACAGCAACCCAAATATCTGATGAATTGCTGACGGTAGATAATAAAAACCTTGCTGGTTATCTGGCATCGGTTTATCCTGCAAGTACGAATGAAGGCAAACTTGCCATATTAAGCCTTTTAAGCAGCAGACAGTTGACCGAGCAATATCCGTTGGTATATAGTCAGTTTGCATCAACTGACAAAACCATCAAACTACAAGCAGCAAATTCATTGGCGGCGGTTTCAACACAAGATAATCTGCAAGACTTGTTCAAACTACTCGAAACTTCAGAGCCTGAATATGTACCTGCACTACAAGCTGCGGTAAATAATGCTGTATCATATTTAACGCCGGAAGAGCAATCAAAATTAATAACCGGCAAAATAAACAGTACTGACAAAAAATATTTGTATTACAATGCTTTGGCAAAAATAGGTACAGCGGCGGAGCTTGATAGAATAACGGGCGATTACAAAAAACTGTCAGGCAGAGATAAAGCGGCTGCATTTGATGCATTAACCAACTGGCAGACATTTGATGCTGTATATGCTTTGCTCGATATCTTGCGGGGCGGTATAGATAAAGCTGATGCCGACAAAGCCGTCAACGCACTGATCCCGCTTATCACACAATCCGGTAAAAATGGTGAAGTAAAGGCGCTCTATCTACGTGAATTGATGCAGTTTGCTCAGAGTGACTCACAGAAAAATACAATTCTGAAAAACCTGGGAAGTACAAACTCCTATAAGGCATTACTTTTTGTTGCTCCGTTTATGGATAATGATGCTTTAAAAGAAACAGCTGCTCAAACGGTAATGAATTTAGCCCTAAACAATCCAATGTTTTTGGATAAAAATACAGCGACGATATTGGATAAAGTGAGCAAAACTCTTAACAATCCGGATGCAGGCTATCAGCGTGAAGCCATCAGCAAATATTTAAATGAAAATAAAGTGCAGGAAGGTTTTGTGCTGCTTTTTAACGGAAAGGATCTGACGGGTTGGAAAGGATTAGTGGGGAATCCCATTGCCCGTGCAAAAATGAGTACCAAAGAATTGGAGAAAGCACAAAAAGAAGCCGATGCAAAAGCTAAAGAGAGTTGGATAGTAGAAAATGGAGAACTCCTTTTTACAGGAGAGGGAGATAATCTTTGTACCGATAAAAAATACGAAGACTTTGAACTGCTGGTGGATTGGAAACTTTATCCCGGTCCTGAACCTGATGCCGGAATTTATCTTCGGGGAACACCACAGGTGCAAATTTGGGACACAGCAAGTGTCCAAGTTGGCGCACAGGTAGGTTCAGGCGGATTGTATAATAATGAAATTTACCCAAGTAAACCGTTAAAAGTTGCTGATGAAAAACTTGGCGAATGGAACACTTTCCGCATTAAAATGATTGGTGACCGCGTTACTGTATGGCTCAACGGCGAATTGGTAGTTAATAATGTAATTATGGAAAACTACTGGGATCGGAATCAACCGATTCCTTCAATGGAACAAATTGAATTACAGGCTCATGGAAGCAAGGTAGCTTACAGGGATATTCTTATTAGAGAAATCCCCCGTCCTGAACCTTTCAAGCTGTCTGCACAGGAAGTAAAAGAAGGTTATAAGATTCTATTTGACGGCACAAATATGCACGAATGGACAGGAAACACCAATGATTACATCATAGAAGACGGTGTGATAGCCGTTTACCCAAAAAGGGAACTCGAGAGCACCACTAAAAATCTTTACACAAAAAATGAATATGATAACTTTATCTTCCGTTTCGAATTCCAACTCACACCCGGTGCAAACAACGGATTGGGCATTCGTACGCCGATGGAAGGAGATGCCGCCTATGTGGGCATGGAGTTGCAGATATTGGACAATGAAGCACCCATATATGAAAAACTGGCCGATTATCAATATCACGGTTCGGTATATGGCATTATTCCGGCAAAAAGAGGGTTCCTAAAACCTGTTGGAGAATGGAATTATCAGGAAGTTATCGCCAATGGTGACAACATCAAGGTAACACTCAATGGTGAGGTAATCCTTGATGGAAATATCCGCGAAGCGGTTAAAAATGGCACTATGGACAAGAAAGAACATCCCGGACTTTTCAATAAAAAAGGACATATTGGTTTCCTTGGACATGATTCAGTTGTGAAGTTTAGAAATATCAGGATAAAGGAATTGCGGTAATATTTGTTTATAAAATAACAAGATAACATGAGTACAAACACAACACAGCTCCCGCAAGACACAGGAGGAAAGGGCAGAATTCTTGCTCTCGACATCTTGCGCGGTATTACCATCGCCGGAATGATCTTAGTAAACAACCCCGGCTCCGGGAATTATGTCTATGCTCCGCTCAGGCACGCGCAATGGCACGGATTGACTCCGACAGATCTTGTGTTTCCATTTTTTATGTTTATTATGGGGATCTCTACCTTTATTTCTCTGCGGAAATACAATTTTGAAACGAGTGGTTCAGCTGTCCGTAAAGTTTTGAGACGAACTGTTTTGCTTTATTTGGTGGGCTTGGGAATTTCGTGGTTCTCGCTTACGGTGAGCAACTTCTACAGTGCGGAATTGACCGAACTGCCTTTCTTCCAACGCTTGGGACAGTCTATGTGGAATTTTGACCGGATACGGATTTTAGGTGTAATCCCGAGGTTAGCAATCTGTTACGGAGCTGCCGGCATAACAGCCCTGACATTGAAGCACAAGTACATCCCCCATCTGATTGTTGGACTTCTGGTAGGTTATTTTGTGTTGTTGCTGGTTGGGAATGGTTTCGCATACGACCGCACAAATATTCTATCCATCGTGGATTACAAAATCCTGGGCGAAGCTCATATGTACAACGACAACGGCATTGAACCGGAAGGGATTTTAAGTACAATTCCGGCTGTTGCCCATGTTCTAATTGGCTTTTGGGTGGGGAAGGCGATGTTTGAACGTAAAGAAATTCACTCAAAAATTGAATGGCTGTTTATCGTAGGGATTATTTTGACTTTTGTCGGATTTCTTTTCAGCTATGCCTGCCCGATTAACAAAAAAATCTGGTCACCTTCGTTTGTGCTGGTTACCTGCGGTTTAGGGTCAAGCTTCCTGGCTTTGCTGATTTGGATTATCGATGTAAAAGGGAAGAAAAAATGGAGTCGATTCTTTGAAGCTTTCGGTATCAATCCGCTTTTCATGTATGTATTAGCAACCTTTTTAGCAATAATTATCAGGAACACCATCATTTATCCCGGTGGAGAAAGAACAAGTTTGAGAGGCTTTCTTTATAACGACTTACTACAACCGATTTTCGGCAACTATCCCGGTTCGCTGGCCTATGGATTGCTTTTCGTAGGATCCGTCTGGATTTTCGGGTATTATTTGTATAAGAAAAAGATATATATAAAATTATAAAACACGGAAGCGGAAGACGGAAAAGAGCAGATAACATTCTGTTAAGACACCCGTGGTTCTTTGGTTGAATAGTTGTTTTGAGACAGCCCTGTATGTATCAGTCCGACGTGTATGTGCTGCCTCGGGGCTATCTTACATAATAATAAAAATTTTCATACCCTATCCCCAGGTCAAATCTGCCATTCGTGATTGCCACAGGTTCACCATCGAAAAATGTTCTGAATTGGATGGTGCCTGAAAGAATTGTTTTTGACAGCTCATTATCTACATATAAATTTTGAGCCTTCTTAAAGGTGATATAGCCATCAATAATAGGAAGCTTGACGGCTTTTTCGGATTTTTTCCCCAGGGTAATGATGCAATTGTCTTCTTTTAAATTGATGGTTGAATCATTCAAACTGATTAAATCAGGATAATCTCTTGGGGCATAACCGATCACTGAAATAGTCAGGGTTGTGGAGACGCTTTGGTAAAAACCACTTAATCTGATATTGAAAGTATCGGGGTTCACGATGATCTTGCTTGGTAATATATGGTCAGTTGACACAAAAGTTGAGCGGTCGATGTACATACCAAAGGTATTGTATCCCCATTCCGAATAAATGGGCAATCCCGGGTTTTCATAATCAGGTATGAATACGGTTTTGCTAAGTTCGTATGAGTCGTATGCGCATGAACTCGTGATTGCTGCAACAGCCAGAATTAAAGCAACAAAATATATATGTTTTCTTCTTTCCATGATTTTTAATTTAACTATTTCATGTTCGTTTTATAATACCCAGTCTATCGACAATTGAAATCCTCCGAGATTATTAGTATACACCAGGCTTGAGTTGTTTTTTGTCATGTAAAAAGCCGGTGCAGACCAATCACCTGAAAGGTAAACTTGTTTTGACAATTTCAACCTTGCTCCTACAGACAAAGAAGCAGTTGAAAACCATGGATTGGCTTTTACACCAATTTCACGCAGAATGTCCCTTTGATAAGCTCTCATTGCCTCATCCTTAAATTCAATGTCTGTCCGGGTATTCAGCCGATAGGCGAGTTCTACGGTGAGTTTGGCATGCAAATCAAAATAGCGGAGCACAAGGGGAGTATATTTTACCTCCCAGGGAATCCCTATAAAATTTGAGTTTTCTTTGATAGCCTTGATGCGGGCAAAGTCAGTTCTTTCATTCTCCTGATTAACCCTGAGGAAAAAGAAGCCTCCGCGATCATAATCGTCCTTTATGATGGATGACAAGTATTTTGAAAACCGCAATCCTGAACTGACTGACCAATTTTTGTTGATCAGATATTCGGGAGAGATGCCAAGATAGGCAAAATCTCCATTTAGATTGACCCTGGCATTAAATTCATCACTATAGTAGCCATAACTTACATCCTGCCGTATGGGCCAGTCTTCATTCAAAGATGGTGAGAGAACTTTAGTTCCACCATAGAAGCTCAATGATAATTTTTTCAGGTCTTGGGAAAACAGTGCAGATGCACCGATGCAAAAGCAGACTATCAAAAGGAGTTTTTTCATCTGTTTATTTACTATTTTTAGTTGTCAGATGAACCTTTGACGATTAAAATAATCATTACTTTGCGTGTTTAATGATTATTTTAATCGTGTCGGTTTCATACTGTGATTATTGTTTAATTGCTTTATCAAACATTTAGATAGACGCAAACGTAGATGCGCGCACTGATAAATTTGTTGCAAGCGGGAAGCACAATATATTTGGATTGCTTATGCGTACCGTTGCAAGGTTTTAATATTTTTATCCGAAAAAATTACAGACTTTGTGTTAATTTTAAATAAATTTCAAATTTTCTTTTTACTTTTGCATTTGTATCAATTTAGCTGGTTCATAGTTGTCATTGTCTTGAGCCGAGCAACGGCAGATATTCCGGGGTGTGATTGGTAAAGTCGTCAAAGTAACAATAATAGCTGAAAATAGTATTAACAAAAAATAAATCACAATCATATGAAAAAAAATAGTCGTTTTTTGGTGTTGATGGCAATATTCGCCATCACCTTGGCAGCTATTCTTACATCTTGTAAAGATAATGATGATGACGACCCTGTGGTTGATGATTCGCAAGTTACATTAAAAGTTAAGATTACCTACTCTGTGGATCTTGCAGATACATGGTATGAGTTTTATAATGTAGAGATAACTTATACAGGTTCCGATGGCAACTCTGAAACAAAAATCATCCAAGAGAATCAAGAGGAGTCAATGACTTTGTTTAAAAATGGGGCTCCTGACACAGTTGCCTTTAAGGTGATTGCAAAACCCAAAGATACTCCCCCCGAAGTTGAGGATGGTAAAGTTTATTCGCTGGATCATTCTGCAAATCTCAGTGTTGTCACTATGACAGAGGATGGCAAGGAAGTTACCGCCCTTTTTTCAGAGCCGACCAATGCTGCATTGAAATCAGGAGGAGACGCTTTCCGAAAGGCTTTGCAGCAAGAACGCCAGTTGTATAACAGATCCTATACTATAAAAAAGTAGTAATATAGCATGGCTTGATCTCACCCCACTATCCCTTTGGGATTTCCTTGGAAGAGAGTGAGATAAGACAGATTGAAACTAAAAGCAATTAATAATATCAAAAACTATCATGAAACGAAAATTATTACCGTCAGCCATTCTTGTGGCGATAAGCCTTTTTTGCCTGTTCTCGTGTTCTGATTCTGACCTCGACACACTGGTAAAAGAAAACACACTTGAAATTAATGCCGGATGTGATACGTACACCATCGCAAACAGCGAACAGTCAGATTGGAGTATCACATCAGCACCCGAATGGATCACTCCGGTGGCAAAAGCAGGAGCGGCATCCGACAATATCAATTTGTATGTTGAAAGTAATGCTTCAAAAGCAACTCGTTCCGGAAATGTAACGATATCCTATGCCAATGGCAAGACCAGAAATGTAAAGGTCTCACAGACAGACGAACAACCTGTCTTCAATCTGCAGAGGTCATACGCAGTCGGATGGAGCTTTGACGTGCGTACCTATATGGATAGCCGTGGTCTGCGTGAACAAATCTTCAATACGGAAAAATTAAAAAAAATCAAAAGCGGCAATTTTCAGTATGCTGTTGACAGTTCCACAGTGTCTTCTACCATGTTTTTTTATGGCAATAGTGCACAGGACTTAACCAAGTCAATGAATGCCAAATTAGACATTCAGGGTAAGTTCAACTCTTTTAATCTCAATATTAATGGGGCATTTGGGAAAAGTGCCATGAACAATTCAAAGCGGATATTTTCCTGGGTAAGAGGGAGATATATTGAAAAGACAATTTATATCAATCAACCTGATTTTGATAACAATGTGGATACTTTATTTACCGCTGATTTTAGAGCGGCATATAATAAGGTTATAAACTCCGGTGGCTCAGATGAATCCATTCGTGAACTGATTGACCATTATGGCACACACGTTATTTTGACTGCCAATCTTGGTGGATGCCTTGATTATTACTATTCCAGTGTGGTAGAATCTATTAGTGACACATTAGATGTTGCGGCTGCCATTGATTTCGGATTTCAAAATAAGTTTGGGATCAAAGCGGATGGGAAATACAAAGACGCTTTCAATACTCTCAGTAATGAAACCATTATTAAATTTAATGTGTTAGGTGGTGATAATGTGCCAATTACCAATGCAGTTGCTTCCGGCGCTATTAAAACTGATGACACAATACTGGGGAAATGGATCAGTTCTATCACAGATGATAAGCTGGAACTACTGCATTTTCAACTTACCCCGGTATCCTCACTCTTTCCTATTTTAATTTCACCCAAAGTAACAGCCTATTTGGATCGGTTGTATTATCAAGATATTTCCGTAACAAGAGTACCTAAAAAATAAATTATAATCATATGAAACAGATGAAATTACACCCTATATTTTTTATGATCATAGCTGTAAGCCTTGGCATGGTAGCATGTAAAGATGATTTAAATCCTGACCCCAAGTCAAAAGAAATCCATGTCAATTGGATAAATCAGTTCTATGACTTGCCAAATGATAACGGCAAGCATTGGACTGTTGAATCTTCTCCCTCCTGGGCTTCACCCATGAAAAAAACAGGAAATGATACCATACAATTTTTTGTGGAATCAAATTTTGAAACATCTGATCGTGAAGGAGAAATAAAGATAGTATTCGAAGATGGATCGAAAGTCTGCCACACCATCCATCAAACAACTTCTGCCCTGGAAGATGTCAATGGAGAGATTATAACAAATACCAGGAATTTGTCATTAACCAGTGGCGTTGGTTATACTACAAATGTATTTAGACATAGTGAATCATATAAGTATCATGTTTCAGTATGTACACCAATTAATTTTGCAAGATTAGTAACAGTTCTTGATAGTGTGGGTGAGGCTGATGCTCTTTTCAAAGAAGACCAAGCCGGCTCCAAATATGAATCGATTACAGGATCAACCTTTACATCTATTGCCAATCAGCTTTCTGTCAATGCAGGCTTAGAGGTAGGAACTACCGGTTTTAAGGGATCCGTTGCGGGTGGTTTTAAGAGTGATGGCGGAAGTGCGGCAGAGCATCACTATGCCATTCTGGAAATTAAGCATATAGTAGGTTCCAAATATATGCGTGGCGGCATGCTTAGATATTTTGCCGAAAAAGGGATAAATATATTTCAAAGTCGGTTTAACAGCTATTGCAAGGTATTAGAGAAAGAACCGGAAAACGAGATTGCTCTCCATGGAATTGTTGAAGATTTTGGTACCCATGTTATAACCTATGGGTCATTGGGATGTGAAATGAAGCTTTCAATGGATTTAGAGCTTGCAGACGGTATGAAAAGTACCGACATTAATGCTGCAGTTGAATTAGGTGCTAAAACGGTCAGTGTAAAGGGCGATTTCAAAATGAGCGACAAAGAGGAAAATATCTCTAAAAATCTGTCATTCGGACTGATAACCTATGGTGGTGATAATAAAGCGTTTAAGCCATCATTTAATATGGATTTTGATGCCCTTAAAAAGATGGTTATGAACAAAGAGACACTCGATATGTGGGTGGCGGGTATGCACAAAGGGGCTCTTGCATTGGTGGATATGCAAGTCATCTCCATAGCCGACCTCTTGCCTACCGAAGAGGCACGTGAGAATATGCGTAATTATATCATTAACGACTATCAAACAGACTATTACTTGTCAAGGGACGAAAACTACAAAGGTCCTGACCTTTATATCCTCAAGAATATTCCGGGTAAAGGTGAATTTGCTTGTTCTTCATCCATCAAGATTCCGGAGATTGATATGGAAATCCACATGGAAAGGAAAATATTTGACAAACTATCAACTACCGAGTTTTCTACACTTATTTACTCCGGTCCTGTTGGGCAAGTTAATCGTGACAAAGGATTTTTTGTAGGAAGCGAAACCCGTAAACCATGCAAATTTTCTACTGATAGGCAAGGCAATTTCAGTACTGAAGAATTTCAATTACTCCCGAAAGCTCCATTGGAAGAACTCTATGTGGATGCTTCCGGAGATATCACTATCGTCGCAAAGACTAGCCCTGATTTATATAGAACACTGGACTTCAATCCCTTACAGATAGAGAATGAAAATCACACGGTAAGTAAAGACGCGATAATTGCAGTTCATATACGTAATGGAAATTTGATTATTAATGAAAATGTACACGTAACACTTGATGACTTCTCTGTTTATAACGGCTCTATCATTTGTAAAGGAGATGCAACTATTACCTTTAGAAAAGGAACTGATATCGTCGCAACAGGACATAAAGCGGCAGGAATTAGTATCGGGAAAGAAGGTACAACGGTTAACCTGAATTTCGAAAAAGGAACTCATAAAATAATTTCTGAGAGAGGTGCCGGAATCGGAGGCGGAAGTGTGAGCTTTCGTTTTCTGAACAAAGTTGGAAATATCATTATTAATGGAAGTGATGGTGCTGATATTAGAATAACTGCAGGAGGTGGTGCAGGAATTGGAGGAGTCTCAAATAGTGATGAAGGTAG
>Ga0209718_1000459_pt1 | contig 55322 bp, 45 predicted proteins | sample AD_JPNAS1_MetaG_FD_184420 | JGI IMG/M metagenome (GOLD analysis project Ga0209718, IMG submission 184420) | Active sludge microbial communities of municipal wastewater-treating anaerobic digesters from Japan - AD_JPNAS1_MetaG (SPAdes) (version 2) | ecosystem: Engineered > Bioreactor > Anaerobic...
CCTGGGTAATCATTTCCTCGATTGTTTCCCTCGGGAGGAACAGTCCATCAGGTTCAAAGTGTCGCGTCGTCCTTCTACGGTTTATCAGGTCCACAAGCCCCATAAAAATCCCCCGCCCAGCGTCTCCTATAATAAATTTGCTGCCAATTCGGCTAACTCAGAGCGCTCACCCTTTGTCAGCGTGACTGTTGCAGCAATTGGCGATGATTTAAACCTTTCCGCACAGTAAACCAACCCGTTGTTTACTGAGTCAATGTATGGATGGTCAATCTGATGAGGGTCACCTGTCAATATGATTTTTGTACCCTCCCCTACCCTTGTGAGAATGGTTTTGACCTCATGAGGAGTCAGATTCTGGGCCTCATCCACAATCATATACTGATTTTGGATAGACCTACCTCTGATATAGGTCAAAGGCTCGACCTCTATATAGTCTTTATCAAGCATGTCTTGATAATTACGTGCAAATCGTCTGTCAGTCTTGGATAGCCCCATCAAAAATTCAAGGTTATCGTGGATTGGCTTCATCCATGGATTTAGTTTCTGCTCGACGTCCCCTGGCAAAAATCCAATGTCACGACCCAGTGGGAAAATCGGACGTGAAACTAAAAGCCGAACAAAAACACCCTCATCTGCGACCTTTTGCAGACCTGCGGCTATGGCTAACAAAGTCTTGCCTGTACCAGCTTTTCCAATCAAAGTGACCAGCTTTATGTCATCCCTCAAAAGGGCATCCAGGGCAAAGTGCTGTTCTTTATTTCTTGGGCGGATTCCCCAAACCGGGGTTTTAATGTCTACGATTTTCTGCAACTCGCCAACTTTCTTGCGTCCTCTTGCCAAGATTGAAAGTGACCCGTTTTCGCGTCCTTTAACTACAAGATACTGATTCTCAAAGATTTCCACCCCTGCTGGAACTGGGATTGAGCCAGTTGAACCAAGTTGTCTGACCAATTCATCGTCCAAGAAAAGCTCACCAGTTCCAGGGTAAAGCTCTGAAACATCCTTCATCTCGCGGTTATAGTCAGCAGTCTTAAGCCCCATGGCCTCAGCACGAATTCGCAGATTCACGTCCTTGGTCACGAAGATTAAAGGCACGTCTTTTTTGGCCTCAGACAACTCAAGGGCGGCCTTGATTATTAGCGTGTCCATTAGATGGCTCAGGGGAAGGTCCTTATGAAGTGGGCTCAGGTCTTCTAGGTGTTCGTAGCCCGTATTCAGGACTTGTACTAACCCTCCCAGGCCGTTTGGGACACCTTTTAACAGGTCGCCTTTCTTACGCAGCGCATCCAGATTCCTGGAAACTTGACGGGCATTTTGGCCAAGCTCTGACAGTTCTTTTTTGAAACTATCAATCTCTTCAATGACGTGAATAGGAACACAAACGATGTTGTCAGCAAATGCAGTCAAGGCACCAGGATCGTGCAGTAAAACGTTTGTATCCAACACAAAGATTTTTTGCATAACTACCTCATGACTTTACGAATTATCGCCCGCAACCGAAGTGAACCCGGAAGGGAGATTGGACGTCTTTAACTCCACGAACGACCCTTTCTGTGGTCAGACCAACGAAAACCTGAAACACGTGGTCACCAGGTGGTACTCGCACTCCACCTCGCTTGCCAGGCGCTATACCCTCTATCGGTATTCCATCGACCCAAAACGTCAGAAATCGCTTTTGGCTAGGGTCACTACAGGCGTCTGTGGTGTTTTGGAAGCTTACAGGAATGCCGGAACTAAAGCTTTTGATGTGATCGTTAAATGTGCAACCAAAATAAACACTTGCGCCATCAACTAGATTTTGATAAGTCCCTGTCAGCAGCCGCTTGCCGTCTACAAATGCCTCGATTTGCATCTCTTTTTTAGGGACCTTAACGGTTTTCTTGGATTTTGGCTTTAAGACGGCCTTTTCTTGCCCATCAATGTAAACAGTAATCGTGTAAGGCGTACCGCAGTCTTGGTATGAGTTCACCAGTCTTAGCTTTATCTCGGGAAACCGCTCGCCTTCAGGTTGAGTGCCTTGTGTGACCTTGGGCTGTGCAGGCTTAGATTCGCAGCCAACATACAGCTTGAAGGCAGAACCTAATACCAGGGCCTTTGATTGCTCAAGAATGCGGCCATCAAGATCAAAAACCGTTACAGCATAAAGGCCTGTAGATAGGGTAAGCGGTAATTCAGCGTTTGGTTCAAGTTCCAGCCTGGGGGACATGTCAACCCCCATAATCTGCACCCTAATTGCCTGAGGCTCTCCACAGTCACTGGTGCGATTAATGACTCTTCCAGATGCCATTGAGGGCGAAGGTGGGGCGGCAAGCGCCTCTTGGGCGAAGCCAAAAAGCAGGACGAGAAACAGAAGCTGTATAGTTCTGCGCTTACTCACCAGCTGATTATAGCGTTCAAAAAAAATAGATCAAAAAATGGTAGCTAACTTTAGGGTGATTTGTGGTAATCCTAGAAAACAACGTCGATGGCGGAACGATCAGCGCTCTTCATCACTTCTTCCCTAGCCTTGACTAGTGGCAGGATGTTGTTGGCAAAGAAGATGGCTGACTGAATCTTGCCATGATAGAACTTGGCCTCTGGATTCTCGGTGACGACACGCTTCTTGTCGGCTGGACCAACGGCCTTTTCTTCAGCAAAGATCTTGGTCAATGCCTGGTCAGCAATGATCGCCTCGTTTAGCAGGCCGAACGCCGCGACGATATCACCAAAGGATTCCAGAATAGGATAGGCAACCAACATCAAAGCTTCAGGATCCTGAAGGGCAACACCCAACATTCTCATCACGATGGCAGCCAGGATCTTTCGGGCTTCATCAAGCTTGGCGACATATTTGCCAAGGCTGGGGTGTCCCTTTGTCTTCAGCGCAAAGTCAGAGATCTGCTTCAGGTAAGCCACAAAGACCTGCATGTTCTTCATGGGCAGCTTGCGGCCAGCCAAGTCCATCGCCTGGATACCATTGGTTCCTTCGTAAATCGGGGCGATGCGTGCGTCTCTGAAGTTCTGCTCGACCGGATATTCCGAGCAGTAACCATAGCCACCATAAACCTGGATTGCGAGGTCACAGGATTTGACACCCATGTCCGAACCATAGGCCTTGCAAACAGGGGTCAGCAACTCAACGAAACCATTGTATTTTTCCTTTTCGGCTGGATCAGTGGCAGCCTTGGCGAGGTCTGCATAGTAGGCCGTGGTATACAAAATGGTTCGCAGGCCTTCAACAACTGACTTCTGCCAAAGGAGCATGCGGCGAACATCGGCGTGCTCGATAATCGGTACCTTGGGGGCCTTGGGGTCTCTCATGGCCTTGATTGAGGTGCCCTGGATTCGCTCTTGGGCATAAGCCTTGGCTGCTTCATAGGAGGCTCCTGCGGCTGCTAGGCCTTGGACACCAACCATGATTCGGGCCTCGTTCATCATGTGGAACATGATTTTCATACCCTCGAATTCCTTGCCAAGCAGATAACCATGGCAATTGTCGTTATCACCAAAGTTGACTACGCAGGTTGGGGAACCCTTGATGCCCATCTTGTGCTCGATGCTACCGATGGAAACGTCGTTTGGCTCACCGTTGGAGCCGTCATCGTTTACACGATACTTTGGTACGATGAACAGTGACAGTCCCTTGGTTCCAGGAGGTGCGTCTGGAGTTCTGGCCAAGACAGCGTGGATGATGTTGCTGACCATATTATGGTCGCCACCTGTGATAAAGATCTTGCAGCCCTTAATCGAATATGCACCATTTCCAATTGGTTCTGCAGTTGTCTTGCTGGCACCAACGTCAGAACCGGCACCAGCTTCCGTAAGGCACATGGTTCCGGACCACTCGCCCGACAGTTGCTTTGGCGCAAACCGTTCTTTTTGTTCAGGCGTACCGAAATCATTGAGCAGGCTGATAACACCCTCGGTCAGGCCGGCTGTAAGAGAGAACGAAACGCACGAGCCGATGAAGAATTCATGAATCGCCTGCCCGATAACGGATGGTAAACCTTGCCCACCGATATCCATGGATTGGATGGAGCTCAGATAACCATTGTCAGACATCTGTTTCCAGGCTGGCAGGAAGGAATCTGGCACTGTCACAACGCCATCATTCAACTGAGCGCCGATTCTGTCGGCATCTTCATTCAGCGGGGCAATTACGTTTTGTGCGAATTTGTACGCCTCTGAAACGATGGCATCATAGTCGTCCTTGCCGTAATCACCATACAATTCGGTCTTTTCCAGGTCTTGAATCTTCAAAACCTCGAACAACAGGAAACGAATGTCTCTGAGATCTGCTTTGTAGTCGGCCATAAAATTCCTCCAAAAAGAAAAGCGTAAATTAGGCAAAAAATTGCCAACAGTTGAGCGTAAGCGCCCCTTCGAACACAGTCAATACGAGGGTAGCTAAGGTCCGGATTTGTGTCAATAGTTACATTTTCTTTGATTTTTGGGGCGGGAGACAGGGACAGGAGCTAGGGCAGGAGCTGAGACAGGGACAGGAGCTAGGGCAGGGACAGGAGCTGGGACAGGGACAGGAGCTGGGACAGGGGACAGGGGCAGGAACAGGTGTGGAGATCTTGGTTCAGGCGGCTAGGCTGTTTAGGAAGAAGTCGTTCAGGATGGAGCGGTCAGCTGGGAAAATGTGCTTGAAGCGCATTATTACGCGGTTTTCTTCAAGGTCGCCTGCCAAAACGCCCACCACCTCTGCCAGGGCCTTTACATGACGCCCGCTGGGTAGGTCAAAACCCATCCACGCAAACCTTCCAGGAGGCAGCTCGTTTGTACTGATTTCCATTCCGAATGGTCCAAGTCGCAAACCACGCTTGTCCTTTTCTGGTGAAACACCACGATACTCAACAACTGGAAAATTAAAATCAACCATTGAATCCAGGATAGCCTCAACCGACATAATCGCCTCCATTTCACCGGAACAGTTACCTTTAAATGTTCCGTGAATTCAGGATATTGCGAGATCGGCGATCATGCCAAGAAGAAGTATAACACCTGGGAATTACTGGACTTCCCGGAAAGCTTCCTTGAAAGCAGGTAAACTGTTTTCAATTATTCTGTCATCAACGGCAAAGGACAGCCTGAAATAACCTGGGAATTCAAACCCAGTTCCAGGGGAAACCAAGACTCGGTGGCGGCGCAAAACCTCAATAAAATCTAGATCATTCGGAAGTGGCGATTTGGGGAACATGAAAAAAGTCCCTTCAGGACATCGAACGTCGTACCCAATATCCTTCAAACCATTAAACAGCACGTCACGTTTTGCTTGGTACAAAGCTACTGGGGATTCAAAGGATGGAAGGGCTTGTAAAACTCGCTGCATCAATGCTGGTGCATTAACAAACCCTAGGATTCGATTGCAAAAAGTCGCGGCTGCAAAAAGGTCCTTCGCGGCCGGGGTGTCAGGGTTTATTGCCAGATAACCAATACGTTCGCCGGCTAATGACAGGTCTTTCGAGTGCGAGGTCCCGATTAAGGTGTGGTCATAAAAGCTGGCTGGAGTTTCGGCTTTTTGTCCGTCAAAAACCAACTTGCGATAAGGTTCGTCGGACATTAGGTAAATGATTTTGCCATATTCGGCGTTTTTGCGTTCGAGTAAGGCTGCAAGTTCGAGCAAAACGTCTTTTGGGACGAGTACGCCGCTTGGATTGCATGGGGAGTTGATAATGAGGGCCTTGGTTTTTGGGCCAATTTTACGATCGAGGTCTGCAATGTCTGGTAAAAAGTCGTCTTTTGCTAGGCTGGTTACCCTAACGCCTTGGTGGTTGTTGATATAAAAGTTGTACTCTGGAAAATAAGGGGCAACGACAACTACTTCGTCGCCTGGTTCCAGGATGCTTTTGAATGCAACATTCATGGCTCCGGCGGCGCCTACTGTCATTATGATGTTGTCGATGCCGTATTTTCGACCTGTGTCTTTGCTTAATTCATCGGCTACTCGCTGGCGTGTCTCCGGGAAGCCGCTGTTTTGCATGTAGCCGTGTGCAAGGCGTTTTCGTTCGTGGACCACCGTTTCTAGGGCATCGAAAAAGGCCTTTGGGGGGTCAACATACGGGTTACCGAGGGTGTAGTCATAGACGTTGAATTCACCGTGGATCTGTTTTAGTTTGATGCCTTCTTCAAACATCTTTCGAATCCAAGATCCTCTGGTCATCCTTTCTTGAATACCTTTTGCAATGCTCATGGCGTCTCCCCAATCACAGGTGGCGACAGTCTATCAGGTTCTTTCAAGGCAAAAAAGGGCAAATCCGCCCCTGTCCCCGCCCCTGTCCCTGTTCCTGTTCCTGCTCCTGTTCCTGTTCCTGCTCCTGTTCCTGTTCCTGCTACAGATCGTGCTAACTTGTCTGTTTTGGCTCCTGATGTTTATTCTTTTTGGCGTTTTATCTCTTCGTTACAGTTTTAAAACATGTCCGGGGGCATCCTTCCGGACCCAAAATCTCCCGTAGCCACCCCGACTGTCTCTTAGTGACATCGTCCGGGCGAGATATACGATTGCTAACGTGTACGTTCATCCTTTTGGCCCGGACGGGCCGCTTCGCGTCCTTCATGTCAGCTAAGTAGCCCCCAAAATCACCGCCATAATCGTGAGCCGGCCGTCGATGAACCGTTGGAAAGGGGATTTTGCTCATCTGCGGCGTTGCCTTCGCCAATTTGAGACTCGATGTACAGTCAAGTACACCTTCACTCAAATTGGCAAAGGCGCCTTGCATATGAACCTGTCTCGCCAGCCTTCGTCATCGACTAGACGGTGATTTTGGGGGCGCCGTCGGGTCCCGGCAACTCCCGATAGCGCCCTCCAGGATTGCCCCCGGACCATGTTGCAGGGTGCCCTCTCGACCTTCTTTTAGCTCCAAATCCAGCAGATCAGTACAATTATCTCCGTGACCCTGTCCCTGTCCCCGTCCCTGCTCCTGTCCCTGTCCCCGCCCCTGACCCTGTCCCTGCCCCTGATCCTGTCCCTGAGCCTGTTCCCGTCCCTGTTTCTTGTCCCTTTGCCACCCAAAAAACCGGGCATTTGTCATAAACCTGTTCAAAAACCTGTTCAAAACTATGTTGAGATTATTAAATTGTGCCGTTTTTTGCTCTTAAGTCTTGGAATATAAAGCAAATGCAAAAACTTTGACAATATGTTCAAAATATACTATTGACAAAGATCCGCCTGAGAATTATTCTTACCCTTGGACTTGGGAATTCGGGACGTCAGTCGCTCCGACACCTCGTCAGCTCTTTTTAGAACTGGATTCAGAAACCTTACTCAGTGAAGGATTCTGAAAATCGAGGACGAGGAGGGAAACCTCGAAGGGGCAGGCTACCTCGGGAGAGGAAAGCCGATTTCCAGTGTTCTTTGACACTCTGGAGTACAGGGAAAGAAACCCAGAACGGGTGTTTTTCTTGAAGTGCGTGAGAGGAGGTTGAACGCCACGGGGCTGTTTGAATAACTCGGTTTACCGAAAAGATGCAAACGGCAATAGTTGGCGCAGCCGCCGGACCCAACCGCTCCCGCGAGGGCAAGCGGCGGCCGCGACTGTAGAAACCAAGGCACTGGAGGGAGAACGCCCCAAGGAGGCTAAAGACCAAGAGAGCCAGGGCGATGAACCAGTAGGGGAAACTCGAAGAGGCGTCGTCCCAACCGGCAACGGGCTTAAGCCCCTGAAGCGAGGCCGCGTTGGATAAAATCCGACGTTAGGCAAAGGATGTCAGTCTTTGGACAGTCAGCCTCAGCCGGAAAGCTAATCGCAAGAGGGGAGATCACGTCGAGAGGCGCTGATGATCGTTGTCAGGTCAAGCTCTGAAGGTAAGAACCCCGAGAACGCGCCAAACTGAAAGATGTTTGGGAGATAACTACGGGATTAAGGCGTCGCAACTGGCGGGAACAGTAAGGGCGCAACAGGACTCAGTCAGGTAAAGTCTGAGATTGGTTGCTCGTAGTAATTGGGTTGCGTTGGGGGGGCGTAAAACCTCGAGAGAGCAGAAGCGGCAGGTTACATATGTACCTGAAGCACGGAAGCCAGGTTAAACTTTGAAGCTGGGACCAAAGCCTGAGGAAGGATTGCTATTCATTAAACCGGATGGTTCCTTACGTTACGAAAACCACGAAGCAGCGTAACTGCAAGGTGGGAGTGCTGAACCAATGAAGTGCTAGTTCGTGAGGGTTTGTCTTCGAGAGGTAGGTTAACCACAAGAAAGGACTCCGAGTCTCAGCGATGGGCAGTCGGAAGCTTGGATATATACCGTTTGATGCTCTGGGGAGGGCCTCGATTGGCTAACCCTGTTCCCAGGTCCACTAAAAGGCGTCAGTCGCAAGGCTGGCGCTTTTTTTTTGCCCATTTGCAACCAAAACCCCCTGTCCCTGCCCCTGTCCCTGTCCCCGCCCCTGTCCCTGCCCCTGTCACTCAAATTCAACTTCGCTTTGCATCTCTAGGTCCCAGTGGAAGTGCCTTAGTAGTTCTCCCTGCACGGCTTCTTGGATTTCCCACAGGACGTCCTTGGTGGTTTTGCAGAATCTTTCGATGTTTTTTTGGTAGATGTGGATCTCGACTGAATATGGGCCGCTTTCCTCTTTGACATTGCAAATGACTGGGACTAGTGGACGCCAGAGGCTACCTGCTGCGTCGGGATCAGGCATTTTGTAGATGTTGACGTCAAGGGAATCAAGTCGCTTTAAAACAGCTGGTGGTAACTGGCGGATTGCTCGTTTGACTAGGCGATCAAATTGGGGGGCGCCAAGGCGTATTGGTTTGTTAAAAAGGTCTGGGTCCATGTTTGCGGCTATGGAGTAGGCTACATCAGCGGGGTCGAACTCAAGCTTGGCCTCATGAATCGTGGCCTTGACCCAGTAAGCCTCTGAATGTTCGGGGTCAAGGTCGAGGGCTCGTTCGACATCGACCTCTGCTTCGGCTATTTGGCCAAGTTCTACAAGGCAAATGGCCCTGGCTGTGTGCCAGTGCGGCCACAATTCATCTAGTTCGACTGCCCGATCATAGAACTCCAGGGCATATTCTAGGTCGCCATCTATCATCCAGATGTCACCCATCAAGGCCCAGACCTCGGCGACTTCTGGATACTCGGCCTGTAGCCTTTTTAAAATAAACCAAGCCTGGCCCAGGTCTTCGTTGGCGACGAATTCATAGGCAGTATCAAGCATTGAATCAAGGGTTTCTATGTACTCAGCCATGGACCGCCATGTTGTGATAATTCTGGGATTTCCCCAACAACTTGTGAAGCTTGTCCCAGATCAGTTCTGCCACTGTTTGGGCTTCGTATGACTCGCAAAATATTCGGACAACCCGCTTTTTGGGGGCCTGCCTCGCATACAGGTCGCTGTACTGTTCAACTGGAGTCACTAGGTGTGGAAGCCCCATTCGAAACGACCGAATAAACAGATTGGACTTGCTACCAGCACCTGGAATGTGATGGGAAAACTCCACCCCAGAAGTGACCCAATCAACAGAGGAGGGTAGGGCGCTCAACAACTGGGCCTTGACCGATTCAAGGGCATCTGCACTATCATCAAAGCCTTCAACAACAAGCTGTAGTGGCTTTTTGGCAATGATTCTTTGGGCCCAAGGATTCTTTGCGCAAGTCAGCTGTCTTATCAACCACTCATCATCACACTTGCTAAATTCTGCCCAATCGGCAGGTAATCGCAGTTTGCTGCCTTCTTCGCTTGCCAAAAATCGATGCAACATTCGGTAGTAGCTCTGCGTTTTATTATGGGCATAAACCATTAAAAACATGTGATATCTGGAAAGCAAAAAATCCTCAAAGGCGAAAATAGCAGATGCGTCAAGGGTCAGATATAGCGAGTCTCCAACCTGATGGGCACCCAAATGTGAAAGCAGCCAATCCTTTTCAAAGCGCCCGTAAGTAACCCCGGTAAAATAAGAATCCCTAAGAAGATAATCCATCCTGTCGACATCCAGTTCTCCAGATATTAGCTGGCGCATAACTGGTAGGATCGAGACGCTTCCCTGTTCAAAGGAATCTTCAATGAAATCAGCACCTAGCACCGAGACAACATCTTTTGCCTCAACCCCAAAGTCTGCAAAGGCTTCCTTAATAAGTCCGCTAAGTTCCGCACCTAGAATCAAAGCCCAGGTCATCTGCTCGTGGGTAACTGGCTTATTGGGATCTATGCCTGGGATAGCGGTCAGTTCCCTGCCAAGTGGCAAGAGCGATTCACCATCATGAGACATGGGGGCATGCCCCAAATCGTGCAAAAGCGCCGCCAGCCGCACAGTGCTTCTGGCTTTGGCCAGCAAATCGGCTGAAAAATCGCCAAGATCCTTGCTGACTGCATCAAAGGCCAAGCCTGCCAGATGCATCGCACCTATCGAGTGAAGAAACCTAGTATGGGTTGCCCCAGGAAAGGTGATTTCTGAAAAGCCCAACTGTCTAATTCGGCGTAATCTTTGAACTAGTGGATGGTCTATGACCTGCTTTTCAGCATGTGAGACCTCAATCGGGCCGTGGACGGGATCTCGAATTTCCATTGCTTCCTTGGAAGACTAACCATCGCGTCTAAATGTCACACGTCCGCGATTTATAGTCAAATATGTGCGCCCGACAAAACGTTGTCCTAAAAACGGGGTGTTGCGGCCCCTAGAACGCAGTTCAAAATAATCCAGTTCCCAGTCAGTGTTTCGGTCCAGCACCACCAAGTCAGCAGGTTGACCTTTTGCGATTTCCCCTCCAGCAATGCCCAGGAAACGTCTTGGTCCAACGGTGACCGCTCGAATGGCGGACACAAGATCCAATTCTTCTGCAAGGACTAGCTTGTTTAACAGCGGGAACACAAGCTCGATGGACAAGGCCCCAGTTGCAGCCAGGTCAAATTCAAGTTCTTTGTCCTCGGTAGCCTTTGGGCTGTGGTCTGAAACTATCGTGTCGATGGTTCCATCAATGACGGCTTCCAAAAGCAGCTTTCGGTCCTCTTCGCTCCTAGCTGGAGGCCAGATCTTGAACATCGGGTCGTAGCCAAGCGTGGAGGTGTCGTTCAAAATCAAGTTGTGAATCGCAACCGAGGCTGTAACTGGCACTCCTCTGGCCTTGGCGTCTTTAATCAAGCGCACTGAAGCCGCAGATGAGATCTTTGCTAGGTGGGTCTTGGCCCTTGTAAGCTCGGCCAACGCTATGTGCCTTGCTACTGCGACTTCTTCGGCCACAGAAGGGGATGTTTTAAGCCCCGATATTGCAGATACCAGGCCCTCGTGAACCACACCTTCAACCAAGGTCGGGTCTTCATTGGTCAAAATCACAGGCAGGTGGAAATTATCGCCATATTCCATGCATCTACGCAGGAAACCACCCTTTTTTAGATAGCGGTCGCCTTCTAAAAGCGCCACCACCCCTGCGTCCGCCATTTCACCAATCTCGGCCAAGGACTCGCCATCCAGCTTTCTTGAAAGACATCCCGCCGGCAAAACGTTGACCAAACCAGCCTTTGCACCTGCCTCTAAAACGAAGCGGACGGTATCTTCTCCATCAACACACGGGTCTGTATCTGGGCGCAGCAAAACGTGGGTGTAACCGCCGGCCGCCGCCGCGGCGCTTCCAGACGCAATGTTTTCACGATATTCAAAGCCAGGTTCACAAAAGTCGGCATACAAATCAACGAAGGATGGTGCAAGAAGATTGCCGTGTGCAGAGATCAGCTCAACACCCGCCGAAACCTCCCCGGCCTCTCCAGGTCCAGCTTGGCCCACTTCACATATCACACCATCTTCCCACTCAACATAACCCCAGAAGCGTTTGCCTGAGGCCGGATCCAAAATTTCACAATCTACTATTCGTTGTCGCATCTCAGGCCTCCTCTACTAGGTGTTTTCCAAGTTGGTAAAGCACTGCCATTCGTATGGCGACACCATTTTCAACCTGTTCAAGGATGACCGAGTTGTTACAGTCGGCGATGTCAGGAGTTATCTCTACGCCCCTGTTTAGCGGTCCTGGGTGCATTACCAAGGCACCTGGTTTGGCCAGCTTAAGTTTTTGTGCATCCAGGCCAAAGAATCTGGCGTACTCCCTGTCCGAGGGGAAAAGGTCTTTGCCCATCCTTTCTTTTTGGATGCGCAGCATCATCACAACGTCAGCCCCCTCGATGGCAGGCTCAATGCGGTCATAAACCTGGACACCCAGGGTGTTAAAGTGCGGCGGCAGGAAGGTGCGTGGCCCAGCCACACGAATATTGGCCCCCATGGTACTAAGGCCGTGAATGTTTGACCTTGCAACCCGACTATGGCCAATATCGCCGATGATTGCCACTTCCAGCCCCTCGATTTTGCCCAGGTGTTCTCGCATCGTAAACATGTCTAACAGCGCCTGAGTAGGGTGGGCGTGGCCTCCATCGCCTGCATTGATTATTGCCGCAGGAACGTTTCTGGCCAGAAAGTGGGGAGCACCAGCCGCAAAGTGCCGAATAACGATTATGTCAGGACGCATCGCCATCAAGGTCTTGGCTGTGTCTAGCAGCGTCTCACCCTTTGCCAGCGATGAAGACGAAGCGGCAAAGGACAGTGTGTCAGCCGACATTCGCTTCGCGGCGATTTCAAATGAAATCTTGGTCCTGGTGGAGTTTTCAATAAAAAAAAGCACCACAGTTATGTGGCGCAGGGTAGGGACCTTTTTGATTCTACGCTGGGATACACCCTTAAAATGCTCGCCAAGGTCCAGATAACTGGTAATTTCCTCTTTGGAAAGTCCCTCAAGATCCAATAAATGGTTGATATGGGTCGCCATCAGGCCTCCCTCGTGTAAACGACCACACGGTCGTCGCTAAGTCCCATTTCCACAAGTTCCACTCTTACCGTTTCCTGGATTACCGTTGGTATTTTCATACCCACCCAATCCGCCTGAATTGGGTATTCTCGCAGGCCACGGTCAACAAGCACTGCCAGTCGAATTGATGCAGGTCGTCCAAAATCGACCAAGGCATCAAGGGCGGCTCGAATGGTGCGTCCAGTGAATAAAACGTCATCCACCAAGATTACGTTCTTTCCTGAAAGCTCAAAGGGGATGTCAGTCTGTCTAACTATCGGCTGTTGCCTGCCAATGAAGATGTCATCCCTATACAGAGTTATGTCCAGGATTCCAACAGGAGGGCGTGGTATTCCCCTTTGATGCAATCTGGACAAAAGCCGGTTTGCCACATGGACGCCGCCAGTTTGAATGCCAACGATGCAGGTATTGCCTTCGCTGACCTGGCTTGAAATCGGCGCCAGTAGCAGTTCAATTGCGTTGCGCACTTCTTGGGCCCCTGCCACTTGGCGCTCCGCGAGTACACGTGTCGGAGTCATTTGTCTCCTCCTAGCTGTAAGCCGAGGCCAGAAGTTACTCTTTTACGGGAAATTTGGCAATGATTATTTTTGAACAGGGGCAGGAGGCAGGGACAGGGAACAGGGACAGGAGCAGGGACAGGGGCAGGGACAGGGAACAGGGAACAGGGACAGGGAGCAGGGAGACGACTGTGCTGTTTAGCAGGATTTGGAGCTAAAAGAAGGTCGAGAGGGCACCCAGCAACATGGTCCGGGGGCAATCCTGGAGGGCGCTATCGGGAGTTGCCGGGACCCGACGTCTTTTGGTTGACATGAAGGACGTGAAGCGGCCCGTCCGGGCCAAAAGGATGAATGCACACGTTAGCAATCGTATATTTCGCCCGGACGATGTCACCAAGAGACAGTCGGGGTGGCTACGGGAGATTTTGGGCCCGGAAGGATGCCCCCGGACATGTTTTAAAACTGTAACGAAGAGGAAAAACGCCAAAAAGAACAAACAATCAGCAGCCAAAACAGGCTAGTTAGCAGGATCCTGAGCAGGAACAGGGACAGGGGCAGGGACAGGGGCAGGGACAGGGGCAGGGACAGGGACAGGGACAGGGTTAGTGACTGCGATTCGTGCTGGGGTAGTGACTGCGTCTACTTTATTTGGCATAATCACCGCCACCGTTTGGGGAGACTTGCAATGGCTGCCCGTGACCGCACCAGCTTAAAGTCGATGCAAAAAATCAGAAACATCGGGATTATTGCTCACATCGACGCCGGAAAGACAACCGTTACAGAGCGACTCCTGTATGTGACTGGAAAGACCCATAAAATCGGTGAGGTCCACGATGGCGAAGCTGTAATGGACTTCATGACCCAGGAACAAGAGCGCGGAATCACAATTTCAAGCGCCGTCACCTCTTTCGAGTGGGACAATCACGAATTCAATCTTGTGGATACTCCTGGACACGTTGATTTTACAGTGGAAGTCGAACGCTCCCTACGCGTCCTCGACGGTGGCGTCGTCGTCTTTGATGGCGTCGCCAAGGTTGAACCTCAATCCGAGACCGTTTGGCACCAAGCCGACAAATATCACGTGCCCAGAATTGGCTTTGTCAACAAGCTTGACCGCGTCGGCGCCGACTTTGATGGTTGCATCGAAATGATGCGCGAACGCTTTCCTCAAACTATTCTTCCCATACAGATTCCCATCGGCATCGAAGCCGACTTTGAAGGTGTAGTGGACATCATCCACGGCCGCACGCTTCGTTGGACTGGAGATGACCCCAGGGATCTAACTGTCGAAGAAGGCATTCCCGATGAATACCAAGACAAAGCCGCCACAATGCTGGATCACTTGATTTCTGGTATTGCCGACAACGACGATGACATCGCAGACCGCTATCTAAACGGCGAAGACATCCCTACGCAAGACATCATAGAGGGCCTTCGCCGTGCCACATGCTCTGGAACCGTGGTCCCCGTACTCTGCGGCTCAGCGCTTCGTAACAAGGGAATTCAGCCACTTTTGGATTCCGTCGTGGCTTACCTGCCTTCGCCCGGCGATTTGCCCCCAATTGAGGGCATCAATCCAAGAACAAACGCGCCTGAAAGCAGGCCACATGACCCAAAAGCCCCCCTTTGCGCCCTGGTCTACAAGGTGCAAATCGTCGACGAGAGCAGGCGACTTACTTACATTCGCATCTATTCCGGCAAAATCGACGAAAAGTGCGAGGTCTACAACGCAAACCGCAGAATCAACGAAAAATTAAGCCGCATTTTCCTGGTCCACGCCAAGGACCGGTCCAGACTGGAAGAGGTCGGCGCCGGAAATATCGTTGGCGTCCTGGGGCTTAAGCACAGCGCCACCGGTGAAACGCTTTGTGCCAAAGACCAACAAATCCTGCTTGAGGCCATTGGGGCCATGGACCCAGTAATCAGTATGGCGGTTGAAACAGAGTCCAGAAGCGACCGCGAAAAGCTGGAACTGACCCTGGCCAGGATTGCAGACGAGGACCCCACCTTCCATTTCAAAGAAGACGAAGACACCGGCCAAATGATCATGTCAGGGATGGGCGAGTTGCACCTTGAAATAGTGACGGACCGCCTGACTAGAGACTTTGGAATCTCAGTACGAGTTGGCCGTCCAGAAGTGGTCTATGCAGAAACAGTCACCACCTCCCACGAAGCGGCGGGTGTTTGCGACATTGAGTCATCTGATGCCAAGGTCTATGCAAAGTTGACGCTTCGCGTAGAACCCGCCCCAAGAGGCTCAGGACAGGAAGTGCACGCCCCCGACGCTATCCAAGGAATCGCCCCCAACCTTATTTACGCTGCCAAAGTCGGCGTTATGGACGCCTTAAAAGGTGGAGTCCTGCATGGCCTGACTCTGACTGACATAAAGGCAACAGTCCTCAACCTAGAGGGACAGGAAGGACGCCTGATTGACGAAACAGCCGTAAAAATCGCGGCAATGCACGCTGTACGCGAGGCCTGCCAAGGGGCATCACCCGCGAAAATGGCTCCAATAGGAATGATCGAAATCGTCGTGCCTGGCGAATTCATGGGAGAAGTCATTGGTGGGCTTCAGGCAAGGCGCGGAATCGTGGAATCCATGGAGGATAGGGGCGTGATAAAAGTCATAAAAGCCTCAGCACCAATCGAAAGAATGTTTGGCTACTCTACGGAGCTACGCTCATCGACTCAGGGCCGAGCCACATTCGCCATGCGATTTGACAGATACGATTTAGAATAGATTATTTCAATTGACGTCTACTAAACTCCCGTCGTAACATGCCAAGGCGGTTTTGAGGGGTAAGCCATGACCAAAAAATCCAGCTTGTTCGTTACTTTTTTTGTTATTTCGTCCTTTATCTTCTCTTTTTCAGGTTGCCGGTTAAACAAGTTGGTGGCGGACAACATGACCGCTACGATGGACGATCAAAAAGAGTCGTTTTACCGCGAAGCATCGGTTGCGCACGCGATGGCCGGTGCACCAGCACTGCTAAAACTGCTTGACGGCTTTATCATTTCATCGCCTGAAAACCCAGACCTGCTGATCAGAGCTGCCGAGCTGAACTGTGGCTTTGCAATGCTGCTGATCGAGCAAGAAGACCCTGAATGGGCATCAGCCCTTTACAAACGTGGCTTTGACTACGTGGACAAGGTGTTGAAGGCCAGGCTTCCTGGCTACAAAGACGCCGTGACTATCGATGACTTTGTGGCGGCCTTGGCTAAAGCAAAAAAGAAAGATATTGATGCTGTCTTTTGGGCTGGCGACTGTTTGGGCAGCTATTTGAACCTGAACCTGTCTGACCCAGAGGTGATGGGTGACCTTCCAAAGGTTGCGGCTTTTGCCCAGCGTGCACTGGAACTTGACGAGACTTACTTTTTCGGTGGCCCCCACCTGTTCCTTGGTTTTCTTTATGGAGCGGTAGGTGAATCGGTTGGTGGAAATCCAGAGGCCAGCCGGATGCATTTTGAAAGGGCCTTTGAAATCACAGAAGGTAAGTTCTTGCTTTCAAAGGTCTTTTTTGCAAAATCCTATTGTGTTCAAACGCAAAACCGTGAGCTGTTTGAAGAGGTCTTAGAGGGCGTCATTGACTACCCAGACGACCCAGATTCGGAATTCCTGTTGGTTAACGTTGCATCTAAAAAACAGGCAGAGGCTCTTTTAGATAGGGCGGATGACCTGTTCTTAGATTAACTAGGTATATTTTTGGAAGGAGGCTTTCCATGAAGACAAGATTTGCAAGTTTGTTAGTGGCATTGGCGCTTTTGGTGCCTGGGGCTGTGAAGGCTGAAGACTTCACTCTGAAGGTGGCAACTGTCGCTCCAGAGGGCTCTGTTTGGCTGAAGGTGATGCGCCAATTGGCAAAGGATGTTGAAAAAGAGACAAATGGCAGCATCAAGTTCCGCTTTTTCGCAGGCGGCGTTCTTGGTGACGACAAAACTGTCTTGGAAAAGATGAAGTATGGTCAGGTTCATGCCGCTGGGCTGACAGGTGTTGGTCTTGGCGAGGTGCTGCCTGAGACTCGCGTTATGGAATTGCCTTTTCATTTCAGAAACTATAAACAGGTCGACTGCGTTTTCAATAAGCTAAAGCCTGATTTTGAAAAGAAATTCATGGATGCTGGCTATGTCATGCTTGGCTGGTCGGATCAGGGGTTTGTTTACCTGTTATCCAAAAAAGAGATTCGAACCGCTGAAGATATGAACGGAACTAAGCCTTGGGTTTGGGACGTTGACCCCCTTGCTAAGGCTATTTTCCAAGCCTTTAAACTTAATGGGGTTCCACTGTCGCTTCAGGACGTTTTTGCATCGCTTCAAAGCGGTTTGATTGACACCGTCTATATTTCCCCTGTCGCAGGGATTGCCCTTCAGTGGTACACCAAGCTTACCGCAATGGTTAACCTGCCAATCGTTGATGGTGCTGGTGCTATTTTGTTGGACAAGAAAGTCTGGGACAGGATGACCCCCGAGCAGCAGCAGATTTTGAAGTCCAAGACCGAGGAGTACACCAAGAAGCTTGATCGAGCCACCAGAAGGCTGAATGACAAATCGATCAAGGTTCTTGAGGAAAAGGGCATCACGATTGTTACCCCGGATCCAGAGCAAATCGCCGCGTTTAGACAAAAGGGCAAGGAAGCCGCCAATCTGCTTGTTGGCAAACTCTTTTCAAAGGAATTGTTGACTCGCGTCCAGGGTTACTTGGCCGGAGAGTGCAAATAGAGTCTATTTCATCTTAAACTCTTGCAATAAGGTGATCCAAAAATGATTGCTACAATCGAGAAGGTGGAACACTGGATCGCAAAGATTGAGACAGCCTTGCTCGCCTTTGTTGTTGGGCTAATGGTTGTTTTGGCCTTTGTTGAGGTGGTCCTGAAACTGTCTGGTCATGGAATTCCTCAGCTCGCGCAATTCAACAGGTATCTGGTCATATGGGTCGGATTTTTGGGCGGTACTGTAGCCAGCTACCAAGCACGCCACATCAACATTGATGTGGTTACCAAGTTTGTGAAAAGTCGAACGGCCAAAAGGGTAATCGCAATTGCAGTCAACGCATCTGCTATGTTCCTAGCCTTCTTGCTGATGGCTATTGGAATCTCCTATCTTTCCGACATGATAGATGCAGACAAGGTTGGATTTGTTGGGTTTGGGATACCCTTCAAGGACTGGTGGTTTGCAGTGGTCATTCCCTTTGGGTTGGGCTTAATGGGGGTCCACTTCTTGGCCAGGACAGTGTATGCCATTGCGGGATATGAGCCTCCCGACAGAACGGAACACAAGCCGGAAGCTATGCCCGAGATTGCAGAGGCGCAACTTCCCCCTGTTGTCGCTGACGAAGGGGGTGCACAATGATTACCCTGGGAATTATTGCAATTGTTGTCCTTACACTTTTGGGCCTGCCGCTGTTTTTAGCCATAGGTTCAGGAAGCATCCTTGGCTATCTGGCTGGAGCGCAAAACCTTAAGCTGTTCTTTGCGTCGTACTACCTCAGCGTTTCGTCGACGCCGATTTACATCGCCATTCCCCTGTTTACGCTTGCTGGATATCTGATGGCCGAGAGTGGGGCGCCCGGTCGGTTGCTCCGGTTCTCAAGAGCGGCAGTAGGGTGGCTACCTGGTGGGATGGCCATGGTCGCGATTGTGGCGTGTGCTGGTTTTACCGCCTTCACGGGTGCGTCTGGCGTCACCATTGTTGCATTGGGTGGGCTTTTACTGCCAGCCCTTTTAAAGGATGGTTACCCTGATCGTTTTGCGCTTGGTTTGCTTACTTCAGGTGGTTCCAGAGGTATTTTATTCCCTCCAAGCCTTCCCCTGATCGTTTACGCCATGATTGCTGGTCTTACCATGCAATCCATGCCTGCTGATTTTGGCGGTAGTCTTGATGAGCCTGAGGCCATCGTGGAAACGGTTGGAGCCCCGGTTGATTCAGCCCAGGCCGCCCTTGATGATGAATTAGACAGGCTGATGGCGGAAGATGATGACCTTGACGATGAGGCAGGTGTAGCTGCCGACGAGGAGGGTGTAGAGGTCGCTGCCGAGGACGGCACTGTTACACCTGAGGAGGGTGTAGAGGTAGCAGCTGACAGTGCCGCTGCTGAGGATGGTGAAATCGACGGCTCAGGCGAGCCTGAAGGGGCTGCTGTAGCTGCTGAAGAGGACATCGATGAAGATGACGAATTACTAGCGGAACTGGGAATCGACGACGTCGAGGCCGCTGCTATGGCTAGTGTTGGTGATGTTGGTGGCGATGATGATGGTGATGGTGGCTCAGGCGTTGCTGTGGCAGCACCTGAGCCTGTGATGCAGGTTTCAGTTGACAGACTCTTTGTTGCAGGCGCAATCCCTGGAATCGTTTCCGTTTTGCTAGTAGCTCTTTACTCGCTTTACTTCGGCATTCGCCACAAGGTGCCACGCTTTAAATTCTCATGGAAGGAACTGGGCCTGGCTACCAAGGACATGATTTGGGAGATTCCAATCCCGTTAATCGTAATCATTGGTATTTATGGCGGATTCTTTACAGCTATTGACGGTGCCGCAATTGTGGCGGCATACACGCTGATAGTTGAGGTCTTCATTTACAAGGATATCAAGTTTAGCAGGCTGCCCAGGATTTTTAGGGATGCCATGGTCTTGGTTGGCGGCATTTTGTTGATCCTGATGTCTGCTACGGCTTTGACCAACTTCTTTATTGACCGCGAGGTTCCCCAGAAACTGTTTGAACTGGTGCGCTCGAACATCAGCAGCCCGCTTACGTTCCTGATTGTGTTGAACATCTTCTTATTGGCCGTTGGTATGCTGATGGATATCTACTCGGCCATTATGGTTGTTGTGCCGATCATCATCCCAGTGGCCTTGCACTACGGTATCAATCCGGTCCACTTGGGTATCGTGTTCTTGATGAACCTGGAGATTGGCTTTAACACTCCGCCAGTAGGTGTAAACCTCTTTGTGGGCTCGCTTGCTTTCAAGAGGCCAATTTTGGAGCTGATAGTGGCTGTAATTCCGTTCCTGTTGATATCTTTGGCTACTCTTCTCCTTGTTACCTACTGGTCACCTTTGTCTTTGTTCTTGGTAAATCTGTTAGGTACCCAATAGATATGTTAGCTGCCTTGTTGGCGGCGCAAAAGCACGTGCAGCGCCTTACCAGCCACCTCTGCCTTCTCTTTGTCTGAATCCTGGGAAAGTGTTACCAGGGTTGCTGTGGATTTTTGTCCACCAATGACGCCAAGAGCCTCAATCGCAATCAAAACCAATGAATCTGGCTTTGGACGAACCCCAAGGCGTCCTGGCAGCAGCTGCTTTAATCTGACAGGAGCAACAATTTCACGGAGTTCAGCCTCTATTGGAGGGGATTCTGGAAGTGATGTCTTTGAATAATCCAGCAAAGCCCGAAGCGCAGTTCCCTGCAATGCTTCGCTGGGTTCTTCCTCGTTCCTGTTTCTCATTTTAATCGTCTGTAAGATTGCATCCAAAAAGGCTGGGTGGACGCTGTTTCTAGCCCCTAGAAGCTGAATTGCCCGTCTACTGAGGGTCTCATCATCGTCTTGTAAAACCCTGGCCAGAGCCTCTTCAACGTCACTGCCTTCAAATCTGGCCAAAGCAGTTAAGGCGGCCTCACGGACTTTAACGTTTTGGTGGTTCATATGCTCAATATATACAGGCTTGCCATCTTCAGGACCTATCTCAGAGAGGGTCTGTATCATCAAACGAACGCTATCCGCCAAGTAGCGACGTGATTTCAGTCCATCAATCAAAGGCCTAACTGCGGGTTCATTAATTTTTACCAGTATTGAGCTGGCTAGTCTCTTTGAGCTTACATCACTTAAATCAGCTCCAAGCATAGAAATCAGAATTGGAACGACCGATTTTCCAAACATTGCAACCGCGTTTTCTAATGAGCCTCTGCTTTCTCTAGGAAGCGCCTCCGCAGCGTCAATTAGCGCATCAATGACTCCACCTGTCTCTAGTTTAGACAACATATTCGTAACTAGACCTTGAAATTTGGGCTCCTTAACACAGCAACCGAAGAACTCAAAAAGCTTGGTCACAAGGTCAACACGGCCTCTTTCCAATAATTCTGGAATTACTTCCGCAAGGATTGTTGTGTATTTTTCAAAGGTTTCAGTGGATTCACAGTTTTTAAAATCCTCAAAGTAAACATCTGAAAACTCGATATAGCGATCTGCTGATTTTCCAGCGGTAATCTTTCTTTTGGCTCCGGGTGGAAGCTCTTCAAATCCTATCAAGCCTCTTAAGTGGCATTGAACCAGTACTATTCGATGTTCTGGACTATCAAAAGTAGCTAGGCGCAAGGAGATTTGGCGCAAAACTTGTTTTACGGCGTCAATGAAGTGTAGGACTTCTCGTCCGACGACCCTGTGTTTCATGGCTTTTTGGTCATAACTCTCAATTAAATCCAGAAGTTCAAGTGCTAATTGATTTAATGATGCCTCCGGAATGGCCTGCAGAACAACATCAAAGATATCTTCTTCATGGCTTCCAATCTGTCCTTCAGAGACTAGGTCAAGGTTCAAAAGAATGTCTCGAAGCAGATCGAGTCTGGCTATGGGCCTGACAATATCCGAGATGGCCTGAATTTTAACCTTTTGAATATATTCAGGCGTGGCACCAACAAGCATGGGTAGCCTTGAAATATCCTTCCTTATTCTGGTCAGCGCAATCTTTACCGCCCAGTTCAGATGTCTGGCACCGCCAACAACTTCGTCAAGGCCTACAATAGTGACGTGGTAGATTTCGTTCTCAAGTAGCTGATCCGAAAGAGCAAGCGCACTATCGGCTCCGCTGGCTTCTTCGTCTAGTCTTAATCCCCAAGAAACCCAGATGACCAGGAACTTTTCGAATTCCTCAAGCTCAATTGCGTTTTTTATTGAAAATGACGCTATTTTGTTGCGCAGGAAATACTCATGAAACTTGTTGATAAAGTGTGCACCAAGAAGGCTTTTGAAAGTCTTTGCGACCTCAATTGGATCTGGACACAATCCTTCAACCAAAATCCCACGATCATCAACGGTGGATGTCAAAACGTAGGCAATTTCAACAGCATGGGCGGTCAGTTCCTTGAACTTATGAAATAGCTCTTCAGCCGCTTGCTTTACCAAGGGATGGTCTGGATTGTATGTCCCAGCTTGGGAAAGCGTCCTAACCAGCGCCATGGTAAATTCACCACAGCGTTGAGAAATTGCTCTGACCTGCGCTGTATCCATTTCTTGGCGGGGATCTACCGACACTGAAAACCTCCCGTATAAACAGTTTAAATTTACCACTATAAAGGGGTTGTATGCCAATAATTTCGATGGTCTCTATAGATTGAGCTTGGTGGCCTTGATTTTAACCCAATAAACACTGCTAAATTTACCCAATTGGGGTAACATGAGGGCCGCTTTTTGTTGGGTAAGACCGATGAACGACGAGGTAACTCAGATGGATCAAGAAGACTCGAAAGTTTTGAAAAAACCACCGGTTCTGCGAATTATTCTGGTGGCGTTAGGTGTGCTGATTGTTCTTGGAGCCCTGTTGGTATGGTGGTCATATCTGCCTCATGGCGCCACCAAATCATTTAAAGAACCCAAGATAGTCACGGCTCATATTGATGAAGAGCCATTTGCAAGGTTACAACTAAAGCCAGGTGAATCATATCGTGCGATAGAGGTCATGGCTGGAACAACAGTCCCATTCTTTTGCAATGTTGTATCCACGCAGCTTGGCAGTCATTTCAAGCTAAAGGCTTTTGGTCCAGAGTTGTTGGAGTCGGATGACTGTATTTATGAGCTAGAAGTACCTCAACAGATAGGAACCTTCCATACCTTTGTACTGAGCTACTGGAATGACGACTTTGATGGCGAACCAACCGATGTTATGGAGATTCCCATTGTTATTGTCGCCAAAAACGAAAGGGTGGAGTTTCAGGCCGTTGAGGACGCACAAGGAAATCGAATTGTAGGAGCATCAGTACCAGATGAGGTCAAAATCTTTACTAGGATAATGACAAGCCTACCCAAAGATGGCAGAAACTATGCGGCGCTGTTTTTCACCGCAGATCCCTCAAACAATGTTCCAGTCTTACAGCTTGCGCCTGTAATTGAAGGCGAAAAGGCGACTCCCCTCGTGGGCAGCGTCATTCGCTATCGAAGCTACGGAAAAGATATGGCTGGATACGCGGCCTGGACCCCTGAACCCCTGACATTAATAGGCGAAGGTGGCGAACGCGAAGTCGTCGATATTTATGTTGGCATTTTTGAAAGAGAAAATGTCCCTGAGCTATTCACCAAACTAATAGAAATCAAGATGAAAGATGCCGACACCATATCAGTCACACCCTTAATCAAAAACCCAGAAGAGCTAAAAGCGCTGACAGTACACGGACGCCTGCTCTCACCCCCATTGCACCTAGTAAGAGGCGGCGGCTCTGCCAAATCTGCGGATAGCCTGCTCAAGATGGGGCAGTAGCAGGGACAGGAACAGGGGCAGGGGGCAGGGACAGGGACAGGTAGACGATTATACTGATCTGCAGGATTTGGAGCTAAAAGAAGGTCGAGAGGGCACCCAGCAACATGGTCCGGAAGGATGCCCCCGGACATGTTTTAAAACTGTAACGAAGAGATCAAACGCAAAAAACAACAAACATCATGAACCAGACCGTGCTAATAAGCACGATCTGCTGCAGGGCCAGGTCAGGCCCACTGAGATGCTCGCAGACAACCTTACACAAACGACGTTGGGATAAAAGCTTAGGCGATAGGGAAGGGCAAAATTGGAGTGCTAACTTGCTGGTGCGCTATCGCGTGCCTTCTTAAGAGTAGCAAAGTTAATAGCAGAGTACCCCTCGATGGCGGCCGTAGTAATAACAAGTCGTATTACTTCGAAGTCAATGTTCTCGTCAGCCTGAATGATGATCTGTTTAGATTCCTCAAGCCACTTCTTCGCCTTCTCAGGGTCGTTTGGCATAGGATGGTTGCTCTGATAAGCATCGTGAGCCGTCTTCAAAACCTTAGAAAGCTCAGGAACCTTCAGGTCTGGGAAGTTTTGCTCGGTAACCGACGCCGTTCGAATGACCTCAGCCCCTTCAAACACGACGTCCTTAGCTGATATAGCAATCATGGGGTACCGCTCAAGCTCACGCCCAGAGTATGCTTTTGGCAACTCGATATCCGCCTGCTGCAGCAGGATTTCGCCTGTAGCGGAGAAGGTTATCAGCAAGAAAACGACCAGAATAACGAACATATCGATCATGGGAACCAAGTTCAAAGAGAAGAGCTGATTCCTCTTACTCTTGTTGGACCCCACGCGGATACTGCGCATCTTCCTGACGCTATAACCAACTCGGCTGCTTGGTTTCTTGATGGACATGTGTCCTCCGTTGCATAACGAGTATCAGCTTATCGCCGGCACTTCGCGTTACATTCCCATTTCATTCTTGGCTGCTTCTATGTCTGCTACAACCAAGTTCTCAAGACCAGCCATCATACATGCATCCATCGCCGTTATCATATCCTTGTAGGGTATGCGGTCGTCTGGAGCAACAATGACCTTCTGATCCTTGCTAAGTTCCAGTTCCTTCAGGTGTTCCCCAAGCTTATCGGGCATGTAGGAACCGTCACCGGCCTTTGCGATGGAGTATGGCTGGTTCTCAGCATACTTCACCATGTAGCCCTTGGCATCAACCATGATGGTCAGACGCTTCGGCGGTTCCGTTTGCTCCTGCTTCGGCTGCGGCTTCTGAACTGACTGGTCGACTTGGATACGTCCAGTCTGCGTCCAGACTGCGGTCATCAGCAGGAAGGTAACGCACACGATAAACAAGTCAATCATCGGAACTAGGTTCAAATCGACGACTGGATTTTTCTTCGCGCTCATCTGAGCCCTCCCAGAGCATTTGGCAAGGTGCGGTCTTCACTAAAAAAAGCGAGCCACACCACCAAGAACCAGTAGGGTACTAGGACTACTCGGACTTGCCGAATTTATCCCGGTTAGCCACGACAAGGTTCAACACTGTCACGACTGATTCGTTGATATCGTCAATCAACTGCTGAGCCTTCGCCTGGAAAACTGCGAAAGACAGAGCAGAAGTAATAGCAACGGCCAGACCGAATGCAGTGTTATACATAGCTTCGGAAATACCCTTTGCAAGCTCGGTCGCCTTTGAAGCCGCGTCAGCATCAGCAACGGCGCCGAACGCACGAATCAGACCGAAAATGGTTCCGAGCAGCCCCATGAGAACCGCTGCGTTACCAACGACGGCCAAGAAGCCGATGCGCTTTTCGATCTTCGGGATCTCACGCAGAGCGGCCTCGTCCATCGCAGCCTGAACCAGCTCATCACTCTCAGTAGCCTTCATAAGACCTGCCTGCAGGATCTTGGCCATTGGGAACTTGGAACTGGAACATACGTTGATAGCCTGACGGAGATCGCCAGTCAGTATGTACTTGGTGAGAATCTTGATAAAGGCTTCTTTGTTGGGATTAGCCTGGAAGTAAAGCACGACGGCTCGCTCGATGATGATACCGAGCATGATGATACCTGTCGCCAAAATGACGAACATGTTTCCGCCGCCTGCCTCGAAGGCCGTTGCGATGAATCCGAACATCTGTGCACTCCTTTAAAAAAGTAACCAACTGCCTCAATGGAACTTCCTCACCGAATTAACCTTTAACGCGGTGGCAAATCCCAATACCTTTCGAACCGGTCTCACCCCGGCCCGGTAACGAACTAGGGTCGCCAAGTTATACTTGGCATCGGTCCGACTGTCAACAATCATTCTGTGCACACGCGTATAAACGGTGCACTTTTGGGGTATAGGCGCCTACGTCACCCCAAAGACGTGCTCGACACCTAGCCTGGGTTGAATACAAACGGCCACTGCACGATGCAGACACCGCTTTCAGGCTTCTGGAATCTCATGGCGCGAATAACCCTCAGCACGCACTGCTCAACGTTCGCGTTGCCAAGGGTAGAAGAAGCGATTGAAGCTTCCGAAACTCTACCTTCACCGTCGATGGTCCATCGTATCGTCGTTTTACCAGCCAAGGACTCGTGAATCTGAAGCTGAGCCTCATAGCAAGCCCGGATAGCACCGGCACGACGCATAACGTTGGTGCGGATGTCTTCTTTTTTGCAGAACCCAGTAGAAGCACCAGAGTCAAGCTTCATCTGGCCAACTTTCTTGGTACCTTTCTTTCCGAGGCCTGCACGCATTCCCATTCCACCGCCGGTATCAACTCGGCCAAGACCGTGGATTCTACCATAACCACCAGTTCCGCCACCACCAGGGCCAGTTCCTTTAAAGCCCATACCACCGGCGCCGTAGCCTACTTGCAGTTCGGACCCGGTTCCAGCCATGGCAACGGCCATTCGGTTGTCGAACGCGTCCACGTTGTCACTGAGAATTGATGAAATGGCGCTACTGCGACCAAGCTGATTAGAAAGCACGTTTGCAAGACCAATCTTCTTGGGGTCGATTTTGTTGGTTAGGGCGCCATCACGATTCGGAACCTTGCTCTCCAAGGTTGGATCCTTGTCGGGGTCTCCGAATTTTCCTTCTTCACCTTCAGCGCGTTTACCAACGGAATCGTCGTCAGATTCCGTGATTTCAAGGATATCTTCATCCTTCTGCATAGCAATGTTGGCCTCAACCTTCATTACTCGCTTTTCAGATTTGTGCTTCACGATTGCTGCAGCTGGGTTCCAAACGAACTGCGAAATAATCCAGATAGAAATCAGGAAAAACGCCGAGAAGACGGTCGCTGCGACGAAGGCTCCGTCCATAGACGCAGCTGTGCTACGGCCAATAATGACGGAGGGGCGGACGAATTGGAAGAAAACTTCGACCTTGTTGTCGAACTCAAGTACACCCCAATCGTGCTTAGTTAATGGAACATAAGTAAGGCCCGACCCGGAAATGTTCGCCTTCATCCAGTCTTGCAGTGGGGCAAGCCTGCCGTCCAAGTGGACTCGTCCGGCCAAATCCCTGGTCAAACCAACAGAATACTGTCCCTTGCCGGTGTGTTTGAATAGCGTACGGTTTTCACCATCAGGAGCGGCATGGGGGACAACGAAGTCACAGTTCAAACCCTCGCCAACGATGATGTCACGCCTTTCATTAAAGGTGGTTTCCTTGATGATTTTTCCGTCCCAGAGCAACGCGACCCTAAGAAGGCGGTCGTCCGCAGCCAATATTGGTTGGGCAACCATTGACCATACGAAGCCAACAAACAACAGCAGGATGCCGACAAATGCAAGGTGATAACCATAGAACATTGAAATGGTAGTTGTGTCGCTCATCACTTTAGCCGCAATTGCTTCGTTGATAAGGTCCAAAACTACGAATGGAGTAAGGAAGAGGAAAATGAAAGCCAAGGCTGTTGCAATGAGGCCGGAGATCCCGAAAATCTTTTTGCGCTGTGTAACCAGCCCCAAAGCTGCCAGGATACCGGCTATCCCCATCAATGCGACTGAGGCCACGCCGGTCCACCACTGCAAGGCTGAGTACATCGACACGTCCTGGAATGCAACGACATCCGCGTTAATCCAGTCAACAGCCAGCGAACCACCGACTCCCAACAGGGCACCAACAATAGCAATCACGAGCCCGATGATCATCTTCAGCCCTCGCAGTCAAACGTTACGACCAAATATAAATCGAGTTGCCAAAAGTTGATATCTTAAAAAAAAACAACTCCAACAACCGTTCCCAAAATCCAAAGGCAAGGATTCGAGACGTTGGTATTCTGCAGGCGGTTCGTCTTTGCGTCAACCTCAATTTTCAATTCTTTGCTCTATTAGTGACGAAATTCAGACAAAATTCACAATATTTTCCAAAAATAAGCGCGATTATTCGTTGTTTATTCATACATTGAGCCAATGTTTACATTGTTTTAGTTGTTTTTCCATCTGGCTGGAAACATACTGAGTGTGGCGCCTTCTTGCATTAATTCAGTGGCTTCTTGAGTGCGACCAACTCGTTTGTAGAGGGCCGCTAACTTAAATCTGGCCACTTGAACGGTTCGATCCATGTATAAAATGGACTGATATTCACGAATGGCGGCCTGGTAACGTTCAGAACGTTCAAATGCCAAGGCTCTGGCCAGTTTCATTCGTAAAGTAAGAGCGTCGATTCCCCGGCCTTCTTGTTCTCTTGGTGGCATGTTTGTCGGAATCATGTCCATCGCAGGGTCTGCAAAACCTGCATCCAGCATAAAGAGCAATCTGATGAGGGGGACGTAATCTCCTGCAGGTTCAAGGCCTTCAATTTTTGCAAGTTCCTGAGTGATAGTTTGAAAATCAGCCTTCTGGGCAATCTTTGTTACTAGAACTTTCGCTAATGTGTACCACCAGGTGGGAAATATGGTTTTTGCCTGTTGATAAAGGGCTGTTGCGGCGAATAGTTTTCCCGCGTGCATCAGCCTGTCAGCCTGTTCTAACAAAGCCGCAGATTCGGAAATTTGAACCGAATCTTTGTTGGCAGGCTCTTGAGGAAAGGCCGGGAAAGCTAGGAACACGAATAACAGCGCGACAACAAAGGGTTTTATCTTGGTAATCAGTGGTCGCATCTATTTCGACTTAGTCCTTTAATAAAAGCTTCCAGGGATGTCGTTTCAGATCCTTCATTAAGGCAATCAAATCATCATAGATTTCACGGTCTTTTAAAAGGGCGCCCAGGGTGCCTTTGCCGTCAGCCAAAGATGCTGTTAAGCCACGAATATCTTCAAATAATTTGGGCACTTCGCTCTTTTTTAAAGCATCTCTTGCTTCGCCTACAAACGATTTCCCTTCGGTAATTGTCTCATCTAAGTTGTTTGCGATATCTGGCAACCTTGAAACTAATGGTTGCAGTCCTCTATCGATGGAACCGGAAAGGGATTTTAACGAGGTGATCGTCTCGCTTATCTGCTTACCATCTCCGATGGCGACATTCATGGAAGCGCTTAATTGTTTTAGGTTTGCTACCAATTCTCGTATGTCTTCTTGATTATCTTCGATGACGCGATCCGCACGTTCTACAAGTTGTCCTAATCCTTTGATTGTGTCCTGAATCGTCTGTTCATTTTTGGCCAGCAGCGTAGACACCTGTTCAATAATGACCCCAGCGCTTTGTCCAACCTCGTCGATGTTCATGGCAGCTGCGCCATCAAAGACCTGACCATCTGTTGCGCTGGGTTTTTCATAGGTTCCAGGGGAGATTTCGACGTATTTTTCACCCAGGATTCCAAGGGTTGAAATCCTGAAAATGGCGTCCTCGTGAATCAGTGGCAGGGATTCTGACTTGAGCTTCAGAATGACTCTGACTTGAACTACCTTGTTACCATTAGCTGCATCCCGTCTTCCTGCCCAAAGCTCAACTTTATTTACTTTTCCTACAGTAACACCGCTGATTTTAACAGGAGCGCCAACTTTAAGGTCGCTGCTGGTCTGAAAATCCACGCTGATGTAGCTAGATTCACTGCAGGAGTAGTCGCCCAGCAGCAAAATTGCGAAAACCAGCAGCAGCGCGGCAAAAAGTATCAGTGCGCCAACCTTGATTTCCATGCGTCGCATCTGTTTATCGGCCATCACTAAGTCTCCATGGGGCCTGAAGCCTCACCACTGACAAACTGACGTACCACAGGGTCGTCAGAGGCACGAAATGCCGATGGGGAGCCATCAAGCCGAATTTTCCCTTTATAAAGAAAAACTATTCGGTCAGCAACGCCAAAGATGGACCGAAGGTCGTGGCTGACAACAATAACGGTTTTACCCAAGCTTTTCGAAAGCTCACTTATCATTTCGTCGATATTTTTGCTTGCGACGACATCAAGACCAGTAGTTGGTTCATCCAAGATGGCGCAATCGGGGGACAGGGTCAGAGCCCTAGCTATTGAAACTCTTTTGCGTTCACCTGGCCCAACGTCAGAAGGCATCAGGTCGGCCTTGGTTGCCATTCCAACGCGCTCCAGGTATTCCATGGCTGATTTTTTTGCTGCTGGTTTGGAAACTTTTTGATGCTTTCTAATTGGTAAGGCCACATTGTCAACCAGCGACATGGAATCAAATAGGGTAGGGTGCTGAAAAACCAGCGCATATCGCATCCTTATCTGATTCCACTGCTGTTCGTTGAAGTTGGAGGTGTCTATTTTGTCGATAAATACTCGACCAGCATCTGGGCGCAATAATCCGACGGCGTGTTTAACTAGCACGCTCTTTCCGGTGCCTGAGCTTCCAATCACATAGGTGATTTCGCCGTCTTTGATGGTCAGATTAATACCGTCAAGTACGGTTAAGGGGCCGAATTGTTTGGTGACATTTACGTATTCAATCATTGGTCACCATCCAAACCTGTAGGCTATGCTGGAGATTAAAAAATCCAGCAAAATCACTGTAAAAAGCGAGTGCACGACGGCCTTGGTTGTAGCCCAACCAACGCCTTCCGAGCCGCCAGTGGCTTTAAATCCGGAATCGGCCGCTAAAATCGGAATGGCGGCGCCAAAGATTACGCATTTAAACAAGGCGACCCACACGTCTGACATCGTTGTGCCTGACAGAGACAAAAAAGTTCGTAGCTGAATGCCGAAACGCAGCGTTCCTATCAAAGTGCCAGCTGCGACGGCCACCAGGACCCCAAATACCCATAAAACAATCATCATTATTATAGAGGCGATAAAACGTGGAACGACCAAGTATTCGACTGGGTCGGCATTGGTAACTTTCATTGCCTCAATTTGATCGGTTACTGTCATTGAACCTGTCTCCGCGGCAATTCCTGCGCCAACTCTTGTTGCAAGCATCAAGGCGACAATAGTTGGCCCAAATACTCGAACCATGGTTCCAATGAAGACAGGTCCGACTGGCGTCAGGTCTGGCAGGACTTTTAGCGCCTGATAAGCGCCCTGGTAAACGAGGATGAGGCCCAAAAAGGCAAGGGTCAGCGCAATGAAAACCAGCGATTGATTTCCAATTGAATACATCGATTCCAGGATTTTTCGGTGTGATTTGCGAGCAGAGGGCAGTAAGGCGATGGTGCGCCCCAACAGCTGAAACGGCGATCTGATTGTTTCCCAAAGCCTTTTCAAGTCCTCAAATCCGTTATCAAGTCCACAAATCCGATATCAAGTCCACAAATCCGATATCAAGTCCACAAGACCGTTACAAAAAAGTTAACCACAAAAATCGCAATCGCGGAGGTGACAACTGAGTCGTTTACGGCGCGTCCGACGCCTCGGGCGCCACCAGTGACTTGCAAGCCCCAGTGACAAGAGACTATGCCAACAGCACCTCCGAAAAAGATTGCCTTTACCAGCCCCATTATGAATTCACTTAACAGGTTGCTGTCCAAGATGCCCTGCCAGTAGATGCGCATGTCTATTCCCAAGACGGCCCTACAGGCGACTGAACCACCTGCGAGTGCAAACAAGTCTCCTATCGCAGTCAGCAAAAACAGCATCACAATCATGGCTATGAATCGCGGCACGATCAGATATCCAATGGGGTCGATGCCAAGGACTCTTAGGGCGTCGACTTGATTTGTGACTACCATCGTTCCAAGTTCAGCGGTGTTATTTGCACCGACACGTCCGGAAAACATTAGTCCAATTAGGACTGGCCCTACCTCACTGAATACGGCGGTACCAGCAGCCCACCCAATCAGTGTCGTGGCGCCCGTCGCCCTTACAAAGTTGCCGGATGCAATAACCATCAAGGCGCCGACAAAGGTGGCTGTGGCAACGACAACGGGCAGAGAGCGGACTCCAACCTTGAACAGTTGCGTGACGCTTTCGTCGTAATCAAAGTTTTTGATGGCCAATAGCGACCTGAAAATGCGCAGTTGCAACAAGGTCATGGCGCCTACGGTCTGAAAAGCCGTGATGAAGGTGCGCCCAAAGTTGCCCAAAAAGCTGTCTGTTTCAACGGGCTTAGACATCTAAAAACACCTTGACCCTATCGTCTGTACTTTGTCTGGCCTCATTCAATGTGCCACTGAAAATTACCTTACCATGATCGACCACGTGAAAGATGTGACATAACTTCACAAGCCTGTCGATATCGTGAGACGCAATCACGACTGTGTTATCATTTTCCTTTTGAATGGTGCGAATTAATTCGAAAATTCTGGATGTTGTTACTGGGTCAAGGCCACCGCTTGGGTCGTCAAAAAGCAGTAGCTTTGGCTTTGCGACTGCGGCTCTGGCGATGGCGACGCGTCGCTGCATGCCGCCTGATAAAGCGGATATCGCGTGCTCCTGGCGGCCATCTAAGCCAACGGAATCTAAGGCAGTTTTCACTTGTATAGATATGTCTTTTGTGGGTTCTGAGTCTTGTTCTAAGGGGAAGCCAACATTTTGCCCGACCGTTAGGAAGTCAAAAAGCGCTAAGTTTTGGAATTGGACACCGATATTAGACCTGACTTGGCGTAGTGATTTTAAGTCCCGGAAATTAATTGCTTTTCCGAAAAGGTGAAGCTCGCCTTTCGATGGTTGAAGCAATGTGGCCAGCATTCGCAAAAGCAGGGTCTTTCCAGAACCACCGGCCCCCACAAGGGCATGGATGCGTCCAGACTCCAGCCGCAGGAAAACTTGGTCTAAAACCAACGAGTCATTCAATGTTAGTGAAGCATCGAGAATCTGGGCAGCGTACTGAAGCATCAGCCATCAAACCCGTCGTCAAAGTCCAAGTGACCATAGACGACTTCTGCCAGTTCTTCGTCCTCTGGGTCGATCTTGGATTCATCGATTAGGAGGGCCAACGCGAAGAGGGCGATGACGCGATCCACCAGATATTCGGATGTGATTATGACATCAATGTTCCATCTAAACAGGGTGTTGCGCATGGCAGACCCAATGGATGACGCGATGACGACCCTGCAGTCGCTAAGCAAACTGGCCACAGCTGTGTAGCGATCATCTCTGAATCCAGGTCTGACGGGACGTGTGGGAACTCGGCGGAATGACTTGTTTTCTCGCAGCTCCAAGATGCTGAAACTACCGGATTCGACTGTGGCAATCATAAAGTGAGACGCACGCCACAGCCTTGGAGAAACGTGAACGCCGTCATCTGTTGGAATAGCTATTTTCAAAATGCCTGCTTTCAAAATAGACCGGCGCATTATCCAGAGACTGCGCTTGATTTGCAACTTTTGGGGCCAAAGAGCGGTGGAGGGCGGAGGTTTTGGGGTGGGAGGCGGGGGCAGGGGACAGGGACGGGGGCGGGGGACAGGGACGGGGGGCAGGGGCAGGGGACAGGGTTGGGATTATTCTTGGTTTATGACTGCTTTTGAGTGTTTATCGGTTGATAGCCACTCCCTGGCATTGTAGACTGCAACCAACGATTGGCTGATTTCGGATTAATGCTTGGCTGCATTTCCGTTTCTGGGAGGGTTTCATGTTAAAGCGAGTATTGCCTTTGGTTACGGTGCTTTTTGTTGCTTGTGGCGATAGTGGCGAGCAATTCGAAAATTACTGCGTTGGTGTTGACTGTGGTAGCCATGGTCGCTGTGCTATTGGTGCCGAGGGGCCCATTTGCATTTGTGACACCGGGTTTACATTGCAAGACGGTGCCTGCAAGGAATCCGTAGCCATCGACCCATGCAAAAACGTTGTTTGTGAGGGCAATGGCACGTGTGCGGTTGCCCATGGCAATACAGCCGTCTGCCTCTGCCGTCCTGGCTATCAATCAGATGGAACCCGGTGTATTAAAGGTGACGAAGTGTCAGATTCGCCGTGCGATGGTGTGACTTGCGGTGGTCATGGCTCTTGCATTGTCACTTCCTTGGATAAAGCCCTTTGTATCTGTGATGAGGGCTATCGTTTGTCTGATCCCACCACTTGCACAGTCATTGATGGCGGTGAAGCGCCGGATTCTCCTTGCAAGAGCGTTACCTGTAGTTACCACGGCACTTGTGTAGTCAGCGCTTTTGGTGAAGCGGTTTGCATCTGCGATTACGGTTACCGTCCGTCAGAAGACCTGACTTGCATTATCGATGATGGTGGTGAAGCGCCGGATTCTGCTTGTAAGAATGTTACCTGCGGTAACTACGGTACTTGTGTCGTCAGTGGCACCAACGAAGCCCTTTGTATTTGCAACGATGGTTACTACCGCGACGGCCTTAATTGCGTTCCCGTTGCAGACCCATGTTCAGGGGTTACCTGTGGCGATAACGGCTCCTGTGTGGTCAGCGCCCCTAATGAAGCCCTTTGTATTTGCAACGATGGTTACTACCGTGACGACCTTAATTGCGTTCCCGCTGCAGATCCATGCTCAGAGGCTACCTGTGGTGATAACGGTACTTGCGTAGTCAGCGGCTCTAATGAAGCTCTTTGTATTTGCAACGATGGTTACTACCGTGACGACCTTGATTGCGTTCCCAATGCAGATCCATGCTCAGGTGTTACCTGTAGCAGACACGGTACTTGCGTAGTCAGTGGTTCTAACGAAGCCCTTTGCATTTGTGATGATGGTTACCGCCGTGATGGGCTTACTTGCACTTTCGTTGATGATGGGGGTGAAGCGCCAGATTCTCCTTGTAAAAATGTTACCTGTAGTAACTACGGTACTTGTGTAGTCAGCGGTGGCAACGAGGCCCTTTGTATCTGCTACGACGGTTACCATCGAGACGGCCTTAATTGCGTTCCCGATGTAGACCCATGCTCAGGTGTTAGCTGCGGTAACTACGGTACTTGTGTCGTCAGCGGCGCCAACGAGGCCCTTTGCATCTGCAACGACGGTTACCATCGAAGCGGCCTTAATTGCGTTCCCGATGCAGATCCATGCTCAGGTGTTACCTGCGGTAACTACGGTACTTGTGTCGTCAGTGGCTCTAACGAAGCCCTTTGCATTTGCTACGACGGTTACCATCGAAACGGCCTTAATTGCGTTCCCGATGTAGACCCATGCTCAGGTGTTAGCTGCGGTAACTACGGTACTTGTGTCGTCAGCGGCGCCAACGAAGCCCTTTGCATTTGCAACAATGGTTACCATCGAAACGGCCTTAATTGCGTTCCCGATGCAGATCCATGCTCAGGTGTTACCTGCAGTAACCGCGGCACCTGTGTAGTCAGCGGCTCTGGTACCGCCCTTTGCATCTGCAACGACGGCTACCGTCCCTCAACTGGCCTCACATGCGTTGCCGTTGAAAATCCATGTTCAGGTGTTACCTGCAGTAACCACGGCACCTGTGTAGTCAGCGGTTCTGGTGACGCGCTGTGTATCTGTGACGACGGATATAGTCGCCAGGGTAACAACTGTGTGAAGTTCATTGAATGCTCAGTTTCCAGTAATTGCACCGAGCGCTGGTGTCTGATTCCAGCATGTACCTTTGAAATGGGTGCTCCTGATGATGAGGCATGTCGTTTCGATTGGGAAGGTCCAGTTCATTTTGTCACGATAACTCGTCCGTTCTATATGAAACAGACTGAAGTCACACAGGGTGAATGGCAGGCCTTGATTGGCAACAATCCATCGCATTTTAATGGCTGCGGCGCTTCCTGCCCCGTTGAACGGGTTACTTGGTTTGATGCGGTTTATTATGCAAACAGGCTTTCCCAGAATAAGAATCTTGAACAGTGTTACATCTTGAGCAATCCCATAGGTACTCCTGGCACTGGCAATTATCACGCCGATGTAACCTTTAAGGGTCTTGACTGCAAAGGTTATCGTTTACCCACCGAGGCGGAATTTGAGTTTGCCACCCGAGCTGGAACTACAACTGCATACTGGATAGGAAGCAACATTACGGATGGTGGGCAGCCAGTATGCGTGTGGGATGATAACAATGCTGGAATTTCACTACACCAGGCTGCTTGGTACAGCTACAACTCAAATGATATAACCCATAAAGTTGGGCAGAAAGCGGCCAATCCATTTGGTTTGTTCGATGTCCACGGTAACGTTTCGGAGTGGGTGAATGACTGGTTTGATTATTACGACTATTACCGCACTTGTGCTGGAGGGTGCGAAGATCCACTAGGCCCCTCTAGTGGCGGTGAGCGTTCAGTACGTGGCGGCTCTTGGACCGGTGCAGCCAAGTTCACACGGTCAGGTTATCGCAGCTTTAGCGACCCTACATACGCCATCAACTACGTTGGGTTCCGTCTAGTTAGGACAGCGCCCTAGATCTATGTGCTGGAATTATGCTGTTAACTTTGATACCTTTACGCCGTTTCCACGGGGGACTTTTTTTGGTTTTCCGATTCCTTCAAACTAAGACGGTAGACGCTAGACAACCTCTTGGATTATTTAGCTTTATTATTGTGTTTTCCCTGTTTACAGGATGTGCCAGCGGTTTTAATGCCATGGAACATCTCGATGAAACGCTTCGCAATTATCATCATCATTTGGTGGCGCAATCGGTGGATAGTGCGGCGCTTTTTGTTGCAAGTGAAGGGCACGAGGCCTTTGAAAGCCTTCATGATCCTGCCCAGAATCTGAACCGTTTAGAGGAGTACGCCGTTGTCTCGGTCAGGGAAAAGCGTCCGACCAAGGAAGATAGTACTCACACGGCCAAAGTGACGGTCAAGGCGCGTCTCCGCCGTAGCGATTCCATAACAGTCAACTTTGTGCGCTTCCAGGAGGAATGGAAAAGGTTTGGTAACACCTGGAAGCTAATAGATACTCAAATGATCAGGGTTGACGGCGATTTTTGGGGGCGTGACTAGTAATGTCGTTGCCACAACCTGCGAAAACATTTCTTAAGTGGCTGATTTCAATTGGAATTGGGGTCTTGTTTATCTGGCTTGCTCTTGATGAGTGGCCAATAGATACGTTGATTTCAGGGGATCTGTCGCTTGATGGCCGTTATTTGGTTGCGGGGACTGCCTGGCGTCTGGATCTGTTGTATTTACCCTTGTATTTCCTGACCTTAGTAGTAATGCACATCTTCCGTTTTTGGCGATGGCAGCCCTTATTAAAACCCTTGGCACCAGTGGATCTTTGGACATTGAATAAAGTGTGTTCTGTTGGATTTATGGCCGTTTTTTTGATGCCAATGAGGTTGGGTGAGCTGGTCAGGCCGGCGCTTATCTCGACTGAAACCACGATCAGGCGTTCCACGGCACTGGCGACGATTGTAGTTGAAAGGGTAATAGATGGCGTGATGGTTGCTGGCTTTTTAGCTGTCGCGCTGCTTTTCATGCCTAATTCCAACAGTGAGTCTTTTACGGAATTGAGGATTGGTACATACATCGCGCTGGCTGGGTTTACTGGGTTGGTGGTTGTTTTGATAATGATGTTTGCGTTTCGTTACCCAATCCAGGCGTTTGTCAGGGATTCAACTTCCCGGATTTCCAGTAAGTTTGGCTTGGCCTTAGGTGGATTTTTGGATAGGTTTCTTACTGGTTTGTCGATATTTCCGGATGTTAAAAACTTTTTGTGGTTCTTGTTTTTGTCTTTCTTTTATTGGGCCTCTAATGGGATAGGGTTGTATCTGCTGGGAATGGGGTTTGAGGTTGGGGGTGCTGGCGGTGGGTGGGTGCCTTTTGGTATTCCGTTGCTTGGGGCCTTTGCGATGATGTCGACGATTGTGATTGGGATGATGATTCCTAATGCTCCTGCGAATGTGGGTACTTTCTGGTATTTCCTTTTGAAGCCAATCGAGTTGTATGGTGTGGCGCCTGGTTCGCCTGCTGGTATGGCGTACGCCTTGACTGTTTGGACGATGCAGTTGCTGCAGCTGCTGATCTTTGGTGGCTGGTTTTTGGTCAACGGCTCAATCCCTTGGCGTCAGGCCTTTTCCGTCAGTTGGAGCAAAGCCACGGCCGAGCATTGACGCCTGTCTCCTGACCCTGTTCCTGTCCCCGTCCCTGATCGAGCTAATTAGCCTGTTTTGGCTCCTGATTGTTTGTTCTTTTTTGCGTTTGATCTCTTCGTTGTAGTTGTAAAACATGTCCGGGGGCATCCTTCCGGGCCCAAAATCTCCCGTAGCCAGCCCGACTGTCTCTTGGTGACATCGTCCGGGCGAAATATACGATTGCTAACGTGTACGTTCATCCTTTTGGCCCGGACGGGCCGCTGCGCGGCCTTCATGTCAACCAAAAGACGTCGGGTCCCGGCAACTCCCGATAGCGCCCTCCAGGATTGCCCCCGGACCATGTTGCAGGGTGCCCTCTCGACGTCTTTTTAGCTCCAATTAGCTCCAAATCCTGCTAAACAGCATAATCATACCCCCGTCCCTGATCCTGTCCTTGTTCCCGTCCCTGACCCTGTCCCTGCCCAAATTACGCGCTTGTTTCCAAATTGCGTTACAATGACCGCCATGTTGCGTGTGCTTGCAATAGCTACAGTAAGTCTCGTTGTTTTGGCCATTTCTGTCGTGGCAAGTGCGGATACCGTTTACATCTGCGGCCAGAAGGATGGCGTGCCTCATTTTGTTATTAGCAACCAGTCTCCTGGGAAGGGCTGCAAGGTTTACTCCGGTGGAAAAGCTGAGCGAAGAGAGAGCGTTCCAAAGGGGGCTAAGTGCCGTCAGACCAGGTTTAGAGATACTGTTTTTTACCACTGTCAGAAGGATGGAGTTTCCTGGTACTTCAATAAGCCCGTTTCACGGCCAAAAGCCACGGCCAGCTCTACACCAAAATCAGCTCCTGTGGCTGCGAAAGCGGCGGTGTCCAAACCACAACCTGAACCCGAGATTGTGGCAACAAGGCAGGTGCGGGAGCCAGCCACGGAGATGGAAGTTTTTCCTGATGAATTGCATGGCATTGGTTCCAGAAGCATCGATAGTAACTATCTGAAGACAATCATTGTGAAGGCATCTCAGGAGGCAGAAATCCCAGTGGCCTTGCTGAGAGCCGTAATAGAGGTCGAGTCAGGGGCAAACCCAGACGTTGTCTCACCTGCAGGCGCCCAAGGGCTGATGCAGCTTATGCCTGTTACAGCAAGCTATCTTGATGTCAAAGACCCCTTTGATCCTGAAGAAAATGTAGCCGCAGGCGCCCGCCTTCTAAGAATTTTGTCAGACAGATTCAACGGCGACATCGAAAAAACAGTGGCCGCCTATTTTGCAGGCGCCGGAGCCGTCCGTCGCTCAGGCGGAGTCCCCACAAAAGCAGCCGAAAACTACGTATCCAGAGTCATGAAAAAGTACAACCAGTACTCGCCCGCTGAGGAAATGTAGGCGGGGATAGGGACAGGGACGGGGAGACTATCGTGCCGTTTAGCAGGATTTGGAGCTAAAAGAAGGTCGAGAGGGCACCCTGCAACATGGTCCGGGGGCAATCCTGGAGGGCGCTATCGGGAGTTGCCGGGACCCGACGTCTTTTGGTTGACATGAAGGCCGCGCAGCGGCCCGTCCGGGCCAAAAGGATGAACGTACACGTTAGCAATCGTATATCTCGCCCGGACGATGTCACCAAGAGACAGTCGGGGTGGCTACGGGAGATTTTGGGCCCGGAAGGATGCCCCCGGACATGTTTTAAAACTGTAACGAAGAGATAAAACGCCAAAGCCCAACAAACATCATGAACCAGAACGTGCTAATTAGCACGATCTGTAGCAGGGACAGGAACAGGAACAGGGGCGGGGACAGGAGATTGGTACGGGCTGGAATCCTTTCGTTTTATTGCTTCTTTGGTCATGGCTGATGGATATTTTTGGCGCCTTGTCGATTGACAAGTCATTGGTTAAGAGGATAGAATCAGTTCGCCTTTGCGTGTGATCAAAAACTGTATGCTGCATCGCTCATTATTATTTGTCCTAATTCTTGGAATGGCCGTTGGTTGCGCAAGTACCAGCTCTAGTAAGGCGAAAGTTTCAACCCCTGGAACCTTGGCAATGCAAAGTGGCGAGGCCTACCATCGTGGTCTGCAGCAACTGAAGGACAGCGATTACGCCAAAGCATTTGAAACGCTCCAGGCTGTCGCCAGAGGTCCGTCCTACGTGCGCTACACGGCGCTTGCCAGGCTTAGACTTGCTGACATTCTCTTTTATCAGGAACAGTACGACGAAGCAGCCGAGGCCTACCGTGGATTTATCGAGCTAAATGCCTCTGACCCAAACCTGCACTACGCTTATTTTCGGATGGCAGAGTCCAAAGTTAAGTCCATTGCCAGCGATTTTTTCCTGGTCCCGCCCTCTGACAGGCGAGACCCCAGAAGGGTGTGGACAGCCTTGCGTTTCCTTGATGATTTTGTAGCAAGATACCCAGACAGCCCCTTCATTGAGCAGGGGTTAGTCCTGCGGTCCAAGATGGCTCAAACCGTCTCCTCATACGAGATGGAAGTTGCACGTTTTTACATGACACGCAAGAAGCCGGCCGGGGCAGTCGCTCGAATCAACCAGCTGATGACAAAAGTCCCCTCGACTTTCCGTGAAGAACATGTGCATGTCGCGCTGATTGAGGCCCTATCAGCCGCGAAACAGGACGCGGAATTAAGCAAAGCATGCTCTACTTATGTGGATTTGTTCCCAAACGGGAAAAAACATAAACAGGTTAGCAAAAGCTGTAGTTCGGTTACTACGCGTAGTCCAGAACAAACTGCGGGTAATGCAGAAGGAGGCTAAGATGTTCAAAAACTTTAGAGTCGGTGACATGACTGTGTACCCAACTCAGGGAGTCGCCGAGGTACTGGGGATCGAAAGCCGGGAAGTCGCCGGTAATCAAACGACTTTTTATATGCTGCGCCTGATTGACAGCGACAGGCGAATCATGATCCCGCTAAATAAAGCCCTGAGTGTTGGTTTACGCCAGGTTATTTCAGAGGATGAAGTCCAGGCGGTTATGGGCCTTTTAAAGACTAAACCAGCAAAATTGACGCGCCAGAATTGGAATCGTCGTTATCGTGGCTATTTGGACAAGTTAAAGACTGGAAGCCTGTACGACGTGGCTGAAGTGCTTCGTGATCTGTACTTGCTGCGCTACGAAAAGCCTCTTTCTTTTGGCGAAAAACGGCTGTTAGACACAGCAAGGGAGCTTTTGACCACTGAGATTTCTGTGGCCACCTCGGCTGATATGAAAGGTATTCAGGATGAGATAGACGATATTTTCCCCCCACCTGAGTATGAACTCCAGGCCGCTGCCAAGAACGCTGAAGAAGACAGCACTCCTTCCAAAAAATCCTGAGCAAAAGAAAATCGGAGAATAAGTTGAATAGGCGTAACGCTTTGTTTCTATTGTTGTTTCTCTGTTTCTCATTACCAGTATTCGCAAGTCCCCCAAACCCATGCCATCCCATAGAAAGCCCGGATGAGCAGGTCACCGTTCGACTGGTCCTTGATCGGGTGAAGGCACTTGAATCTGCTGACATTTCGCAGTGTCAAGACGATACCCTGAACGGAATTATCGACTGGTGTCTTGAAGCTGGCGAGGTGGACCTAGCAGCAAGGATTTGCAAAGTGGGCAAGACAGCGCCAGCTGGTATGCCAAAAGCTTTGGTTTCAAGGTGTGGCAAAGTTTACGCGATGCTTGGTGATTTGGCAGAGGCCTCCAAAACCTTGGAAATTGGCATCAAATCTCACGCCGAAGATTCCCCAGAACAGCTAAAGGCCTTGCTTGATGCCGCCCAAATTTTGGAAGACAGCTATCGTTTTGGGGTGGCTGCCGACTTTTTGAGCCGAGCATATAAAAAAGCCCAAACTGACCGGGAAATCGCTTTGAAATGGCTCAAACTACTGATTGAATCTGGGCAAAATCAACAGGCTGCTGACGCAGCATTACAGATATCTCAGCAACAGCCTGAATTGGCACAGGAAATGGCAAAGATGCTGTTGCAGGGTGGGGCGGCAGCTAGCGCACTAAATCTGATTCCAGTGCTACTTAAAACCGCCTCCAGAGCGGACTTGGATATTGTTGTATCGTTGTTGGTGGCGTCGGATAAGACCGCAGAAGCTAAGGAAATAGTTCGCAAATACGTCTATGAAGGCCCCCAAGAGACCGTAACTAAACGCATAAAGGTTGGTGCCGAGATTTTGGGGCGTCATGGGAATGCCAAAGAAGGGGCAGAAGAGATCCAGGCCTTGTTGGAAAAGTCGAAGGCGCGAGATCCAGAGCTTTTGGAGCTTATGGGTAAGCTTTTCCTAAAGGCTGGGCAATTGGAGGCAGGTTCAGCCGCTCTTAAAGAGGCCTTTGAGGGCTTCCAAAAGGATTATGTCGCTTCAAAGCGCATTGCTTCGTCGCTTAGAAGCTACCAGCGCCACGCCGACGCAGCTGAGATCTTGTCTTCGACGGAAAACGTGCCTGCTGACAAGCTATTGGAAGTAACTCTGTTGGTGGCAAAGGCTTGGCGTGATGCTGGCCAATTAGATAAAGAGCAGGCGTTTTTGGAAGACAGGGCTAAAGGCTTTGAAAATCAGGCTGACTTTTGGTTAAGCGTCGCCGATTCTCAAAAAAACAGCGCTAAATATGAACTGGCAATCAAGAGCTATGAAAGGGTTAAGAGCCTGAAAAGTAAGGGTTATTTTAGGTGCCTTGCTGCCCTTGGAATTGCTGATTCATTGATAGCCATGGGGTCCAAGGAAGATAGAGTTGCGGCTGAACTAGATGAAGCCATTTCCTTGATGGATGACTCCGATCTTGTGGCGCAACGCTTTGAAACATTTGCTAAAAAACTGCCCACTGACAGCAAATATTCGTCGAAACTCTTGTTTATTCGTACGAAGCAAGAACCTCGAAACCCTGACCTGTGGCAGCAGATAGCCGAGCTGTCTTTAAAGCAAGGACGTGTGATTGAGGCGCTCGATGCCTACGAGCAAGCGGTTCGCTGGTCTGCAGAACCTGGCAGAATGCTTGGACAGGCAACTCTTAAGCTGGCAGACGCAAAGTATTTGGTGGAGGCTGGAACTTTAGTTGAACGGCTTGGGACGAAGCACAACGTCGTTGGTGAACGAGTAGGGCAGTTTACTGGGCTGTGTATAGCTATAAAAGTGTCTTTTCCAGTACTTACTTTTCATGTAAAGCATTTTTTCGAAGGCCCAATCGACATTAGTTTCAACTATTTGGAGGCCGGGCGACAGTTGATGCTCTTGGGGTTGTACGACCTAGCTGAGCAGTCACTTCAGTTGGCAGATAAGCTGCCAGGCTTAAGCCAAGAGGGCCTGCTAGTTGAAAAGGGGCGCCTGGAGCTTCTAAAGAACAACATCTCTGGTGCTAGTGAGTATTTTGAGAAGGCTATCAAGCAAAAAGACGCAGCCATCGCGGCGCAGATAGGTACTATTTGGCGTGATTACGGTTATGTTGAGAAGGCGATCCCAGCGTTTTGGCAAGCGATTCTGCTGGGTGATAACATGGAGGCAGTAGATGCCTGGATGGAAGCCCTAATCAGCCTTGGTAAGCGACAGGATATTACTAAACTAGGCAAGATTTTTGAGGAATTGGCGTCTTATGGTGGCTTTTCCGGCGTAATATTCAACCTTATTGAGCTTGGTCTTTCCCAGTTTGCCCTCGACCAGGTAAATAAACTTGATAGCCCGCCGGCCAATGTGAGACGTGCTCTCAGCTTGGCGCTTAATGAGTCGAACCAACTTGAGTCTACATGTCTACAGCCTGGGGCCCCTCATGACGTGTGTGCGTCATTTGTGTACCGGCTGATGATGAATGGCAAGATAAGTGAGGCCATTAACATTTTGAAAAACCTTGCGAAGTCCAAGTCCTCCTTTGATAGTGGTAATGCCTTGATGATGCTGGCATTTTTGGTGTCTTCAACGGGAGACCACAAAGAGGCGCTAAGGGTTGCAAAAGAGGCTATTAGCCTCGGCAATGATGAATTGGCTAGCGTTATTCAACTGATAAAGAATATGAAAATGGCCGGTTACTGGGAATATGCCAACGAACTTTTAGAAATAGGACTGGAAATTGGCTTAAATGACGACAATTTTGGTCCTGAGTTGATGTCCCTGAAAATAGAGATAGATAGTTATTTTGGGAAAATAGACCAACTATCGGCTGCTTTGGATGAGTGGTTTGATGGCGAGATTGTCGGTTACAGCAGCTTTTATGCTGACCTGATTGAAAATGGGCTTCCGGATCTTGCTGAGCGAATACTTCAAAACCTGCTAACTGATTTTTCTGTGGATGCCTTTGACGGGCATATAATGCAACAACTGATGGAAATTATTCCGGATTTGGTTGAGCGTGGCCGCGTCGATTTAGCAAAAAGCCTCTTTGGTTTTGTTCTTGAAGCAACAGACAATACTTCTTGGATACTGACCTTTGCCAGTCGTTTTTTGTCTAATAAAGACTTGATTAGGCTGTATGACTCGCGTTTTGACTTCGATAGAGCATATGATTCTCCGGAATTCATAGGGTTATTAGCAACGGGTGACCACGAACGCGTCATTCAAGCTTTGGGGAAAGTCCGCGATTCTCTTTCTCTGTCTGACTCTAAAACAAAGTTGAAGCTTGCTTGGAATCTCATCAGGGAGGGGGTCCCCAAAACGGCTGTCGCCAATTTTTTGGTGCCAAGTAACTATACGAGATCACAGGGAGGCTTTACTGATATCAGCGATCCGAAGGTTTTCGTAGACAGCGCCTATCTTCGTTTATCGGGGGCATCCGAGGTAACAGAAGAACTACTTAACCTCACCAGAGGTCTCTTGCTTGCTGGGTTTGGTTATGGTGCACAAGAAAGTGCGGCAGATTACATAAGACTTGAAGCCGCCTTGGGAACAATTGACGGATTATTTGATCTTGTCGCCAACGTTCCCACACCTGAAGCAGCGCATCTGCGCCTATTTACAGCGTGTATCGCCAACGACAAGAAATTGGAAAAAAGGGCCTTGGAGATTAATCGAAATTCTAGCAATAGGGCCCTGATTCTGATGATGGAGATGGACGCGTACTATGCCTGTGGTCAGTGGAAGAAGGCCTACGAGAAGGCGCAGGCCCTCTTTAAGGCAGACACCAGGGTTGTAAACGTTGATGAAGTAATCAGCAAATACACTAGGGTCAGCGAGATACTTGGTCAAAAAGGGGTAAAATGGCTGCTTCCTAGGCTTGAAAAGAAGTCTGACAGTAAACTGGCCCTGCTGGACCATAAACTGCGTATTAGCCTATCCATGGGTGATTACAGGGGGGCGACAGAGTTGAATTTAGCCAAGCTGGAGCTTTATCCGGGTAATCCAAGTTATCTGGCGGCTGCTCTTGAAGCGGCCCTGCGCTCTGCAGATGATGACCTGATAAAAGATGTCTTGGAAGATATGACTCCCGGTTTAAAGAACGGCTTCGCACACGAAGAAAACCTAAAGACTTTGCTGAACGGATACTTTAGAGATGACCTTTTGGTTTCCTTGACTAATGAATATGTACTTGGTGCTACTGACGATTTTGCGGTGGCTTTAAGCCGATATTTGGCCTCGTTGGAAACAAACGACCATGTTCTTATATCGAGTACAGCCGCTGCGATCATCAAGGATAGGCCAGTAAACGAGGACATGCTGGCCTTAGTTGTAATGGCAGCGGCACAAAAACTGGTCCCATCATTGGTGGATTTGTACCTACCACAGTTGCTTGCTGTGGCGAAAAGGCCTCTTTCGGTCAAGGCTCTTTTGGCGGTGGCAGAGCTCAAATTCATGCTTGGGGATGCAGAAACGGCCACACAGCTATTAGAAAAGGCAGCCGTGTTGACGACGGATCCGATTGGTTTGGCGATAACTGCTGCAACTGATAGCCTGCTAAATCCATTGCTCCCAGTGGACCTTGGCGAGACGGTTTTGAAGATCCGAGATTCCAAGGAAGGCAGCAACTATCACAGTGAAATCAAAAAGTTGCCAACAGTGTTCGCGTCTTCTTGCCTTGGTTTGGCAAAAACAGAATCCCAGGTGGCAGCATGTGCTGAGGTTTTGGACTCATTACAGGTGCGAGCCGGGTTGCTGTTACTTGATGGCGCGACTAGGGCGATGTCCTTGCAAAAATTTGATGCGGCGGGATACATGATAAAACAGGCTCTTACCAGGGAAACAGGTGCTGTTTTCGCTGGTTATGTTGCCTACAAAGTAGTTGATGCAATTGGTGACAAGTATGAAGTGAAGGACTTGGAGGCAAGGAAACGCTTGGCTCAGATTGCCTTGGATGCCAATCTCAAGATTGATAACGTTATTGACAAGGACTTTGACATTTACAGAAGGCTTTTGACCGAGGCTGTAGATTCTGCTGAAACCGCTTTTGGTAGCCATCAAAATCCAATGATTTCCGCATGGAATGCCTCAGCGTTGAATAGCAGGGCATATGCGATGTCCATGGTGGGATACAATCTAAAAGAAGCCTTAGAAATTGTGCAGTTAGCAGAAAAACTGGGGCCTGAGGAAAACGGCTACTACCTGGAAACAGAGGCCTGGATTCATTTTCGAATGGGAGACCTTAAAAAGGCCCTGCAGTTACAGCTTAGGGCTAAACCTCTTTGGAACAGGAAAATGGGTTCTGGTGTGTCAGAGTCATATGGCCACTTGGGCGAGATATATGAAGCTTCAGGTAAGCTCAAAGAGGCCATCGATGCATACAGAACAGCGGTAATTTCAAGCTCGGATGGTGAATGGAAGCGAAGAGCCCTGCGCAACTGGGCTAGACTGAATCACCCTAACTAAAAGAGGATAAGATGGCGGTAAAGGTTTCGGTTGGGCTAGCACTGGCTGCTTTGGCCTTGATTGCAGTGCTTTGGGCGCCTTGGTGGCTTCTGGCGATTATTTTAGGCGCAGTTGTCATAAGCGCACTGGTTGAGTTTTTGATGCTGTCTGGCACGTTGAATCGCCTTGACATTGTCGGTGGTGGGGTAATAGGTGCTGCTATCGTAGGGGCGGCCCTTTTGGGCGAAGAATTTATCTTGATGGCCCTTACATTGGGCGGAGTGCTTGGTTTGCTTTTGGTGCTTTTTAGGCCTGGTGACATAAAGGTCAGTGGGTTAAGGGCATCTCACCTGCTTACGGGTCTGCTGTATGTTGCAGGACTTGGGGCATTGATCATGTTGATGGTCAATATGGAAGGCTCAGCAGGCAGACATGTCCTCATCATGGCGGCTGTTGTGACGTGGGTTAATGATTCAACTGCATATCTTGGTGGAAAGGCGATGGGGCGCCACAAGATGGCCCCCAAGGTCAGCCCAAATAAAACCTGGGAAGGCTCCTTTTGGGGCATGGTAGGCAGCGTTGGTGGGGCCATGATCGTCTGGGTTTTGGCCTTTGATTCTGCGCCACAGTTGCTTTGGTCTTCATTGGGTTTTGCCTTGGTGGGCGGCGCCTTTGGACAAGTTGGGGACTTGGCTGAGTCTATGTTTAAGCGAACTTACGCGGTAAAGGACTCTGCCAGTTTTTTGCCTGGCCACGGCGGCTTTTTGGACAGAATCGACGCGTTTTTGTTTGTAGCACCCCTTGCATACTTCTGGTTTTTCAAGTGGTTTCCTATCGTCTGATTAAATTAATAATTTGACTGGGCTTATTTAGACTGCATCCCAATATTCCAGTTGTACACATCTCCAGCGTCCAAATTGACTAGAACTGTCCACTGGATTGGGCGGTCAATCGAGCGTGCCACAAGGCGCAACGGTCCGGGGGTGACATTATCGAAAAGTGCAGACTGGCCGCCTTCAACCACGCCCAAAATGCCTTGATCCGAGTATATTTCCACTGTACTTACCTGAGTATTTAGCACTTTAACCGTGGCAAATGGTGAAGAAAGCACCAATGAGGTCGTCGTAGCTGCCGGCAGATTCAGGCGCTTTGCCAGCTGGGTCATGCTAAAGACCCCTGCCGCAACAAATTGTCGCTCGCCAGCTGGGACTTGCAGTTCTGCGTTGTCGCCTGCCGCTATCTCGGCAAATTCCCTGCCATCTATCAAGATTCTGACTGCTTCATCTCGCGTGTTACTTATCGCAAGTATTGAGTTGTTCGGAGTGATTTTCCATTCAAGTGCTGCGTTAGTTGACACTTCGATCACGGAATTGAACAGGGTACCGCTGACCAGCCCAGCGCCGCTTAGAGAGTGGCTACCAGGCATTAAACCGCCAAACTGGCGCCGTTTGCCAGCCTCAATTCGCCCGCGCTCTGAGCCATCGATGCGCACCAACACGGTTTCATCAGTCTGGTTGATTATAGTAACCATTCCTTCTTCGAGGCCACTTTCCCTTGTAGAACCTGGTCTTATGAACCATACAGCAGTTTCATCGGTTGAGATCTTTACCAAACCACGGGCCAATACAGAGCCATCTTGGGAAGCGGCCTGAAGTTTTGACACCCCTGGGACCAGACCCACAAACTCGGTTGCACCCAATGCAGGGCAAGTCCCCAACAAATTTCCGTTAGCAAGGATATTAATGGTCTGGTTAAATTCCGAAAGCACAGAAAGCGAGCCGGAAGGGGAGGGTATCAAGACCTCAGAAACCTTCCCATTTTCAGGCACAATTGAACCCGACCAAAAAATCCTGCCAACCGTATCTTCAGCGATGATGGACACTGTTGTTCCTGGCGCAAGCTTTTGTAAAAGATACTCATCTCCAGGTTCCAAAAAGCGAATGCTAGTCTCATCGGCTATCTTGATGTTTGCCTTCACTTTGATATTGGAGGAGTTTTTCACGCGAACGCCAGAACCAGGTTTTTCCACTGTCACAACCAGCGTGACCCCAGGGGTCAGTTCCATGTTGGTCGAAAACTTCGATTCTGTTTGCGCCCCAACAGTCACGATTTGGACTTTGCCTATTGGAATACCCTTAAAAGCGGTCCTTATGCCTGGAAACACCAAATCAAGAGTTTTTCCGTTGATAAAAGGCCGTACAGGCTCTTCAGAGCGGTTGTCTATAATGACGGCCCCAATATTTTTGGCCATACCAGGACTAGCAGCTTGGTCATTTAGCTTAAGTCCCCACCTGACTGGGTCTGAACCAGTCAAATCAAAAGTGCGCGTCCACTCGGCTCCCGAGATAACTCCAACGGCCAAGCAGTTCACGGTGCGCTTTGGAAGACGATCCAAAAAAACAGTCGAGCCAGGCTCTATCAATGCCTCGCGGCCTCCAAATACAAACAGTTCAACTGGTTCATCTAGGTCATTTGCCACATCTAGGCGTCCACCAGCAGACACAAGCGTCTTTGGTTGATGTGCGCAGGCAGTAAATACGACAACCAGAACCAAGGGTGCTAACAAGTTTGCAACATCGAAACGCACTCATTCCTCCTAGGCTTTTCGCGTTCTAATAATACACTGTTTACAACTTCTGATAGAATCCAATCGATGGCTGCGTTACACAACAAGACATTAGCGGTCGAAACAGGCGTTTTTTGTAACAATCACTGTATATTTTGTTACCAGAAGGGCTATCGACACCTACCTGAATATCAAAAACTGGTTTCCAAAGAGGAAATTATTTCCCGCATGCAGTGGGGAATTGCCAATGGTTTTGACGAGGTTTCATTAACAGGTGGGGAACCGAGCATTCGCCCCGACTTTTTGGAACTGGTCCAAGCGGCTCGTGAAATGGGATATCGCAGGGTGGCGCTGACGACCAATGGTTGGCGCCTTGCGGACCCTGAATTCTTCGCAAAGGCTGTGCAAGCTGGATTGACGTCTTTAGGTGTTTCGATCCATGGGCCAGATGCGGAAACCCACGACAAGGCTGTAAATCACGCGGGTGCCTTTGCCAGGGCTGTCAAGACCGTTTTTAATGCCGTAAAAACACATGGCACCAATAAGCCTGTTAAAATAAACACTTTTTCAGTGGTCCACAGGGGTAACGTGGAGCAACTGAACCAGATGGCAGAGGTGTTTTACGCGCTGGGTGTACGTTTGATGATTTTCCAGCCAGCCATCTTGTCAAAGTCAAACTTTGCAGAGGCTTCAGTAACGCGAGTTGAGCTTGACCGCATTGTTTTTGCCATTAGATCAGCGGCGATGCTTGCCATGGACCGTGGTTTCAGGGTCAAGCTGTTTAACCTGCCACCGTGCCTTTTTGGAGATGTTTTATCTGGCTTGGACCTAGTCAGCTACGAGCGGGCGACTTTCAAGGAGCACGACGAAGATGCTGCTGGGGACTTAAGTGCTGGCGAAGAGGTAGGTTTTGTGCGGCTGCCAGCTTGTGAACGCTGTGCATTGAAGAGATCTTGTCCTGGTCTCCACGTTACCTTGATGCCACAAGAGGACATGGCCTCACACTTTGAAGAGGCCATCGCCTTTATCAGCTCGCACAGCCACGACCAGCTTTGGCTTCCCGGCACGGATCTGATGCGTGGGGCTGCAATTGCCAGAGTTGTCAGAAAGGCGCGCCTTGCCGGCTTTTCGGATACAAAACTTACTGTTGGAGGCTCTAGTGTGGCAGCTAGGGCCACATTTATGGCTGCAAAGCAGGGTGGGGCGACTGGGATCGTTCTGGTTCATCATGGGCAGGATTCAAACTCGTCTGACAGGATTTTATGCCACCAAGGCAATGATCTGCATCTAATCAAGGCTATTGAGGACCTTGCGACAGTTCCGGTGGATCCCATGACTATTTCGTTGCTGACATCTGCAGATGACGCCGCAATTGAATTTTTACGTCGACCAGAAATCCAGGATTTCTTTAAACAAAATGATGTCACCTTGTACTTGAGGGCTACTTGGCGTAGTGGTGATGGGGGAAATCTCAAGATAAAACAGTTGAAGTTGTTTTTGAACCGCGTACTGAAACTGGAGAGTGGCCCCGCAAAAATTGTGCTTGTAGCGCCTTCTCCAAGGTTGTGGGAGGCCACGTTGGCCCTCCCTTACATCTCGATCTCCACTTTGGGAAAGATCAGGTTCGATTTGACTCCTACCGTGCTGCCCACAGCTTTTCGGGATCATCGTTACTCTGTCTTGAACTGGTCCTTGCCTAGGCTTGGAGGCATGGTCCTTGATGATTTTACGCAAGAACCGTTGCGGATTCGTCCTTTGATTGCTAGGTCGATCAGAACTGAGCCAATCACTGTTCAGGCGCTGGCGAACGCAAGCAGAGAGTATGGCGCAAAGCTAGGTCTTTCATCTGGGCAACCTCCGAGGCCTGACGCTTAGGGGCCCAATTCAAAAGCTTAGCCATTATCTGGGCGGCATCCTCATAAATGGCCACAGCCTCTTCGCCCTTAACCAAGAAGAATATTGGAGTTCTGCGACACAGGACGTCTTGCAAGGTCATGGCGCCCTCATTTAGCACTGCGTTTACGACTTCCACTCTTAAAACAGGCCACTGTGGGTGCAAAGGCTTAAGCAAGGATGGGTCAGTGCCAGCAAGTGTCAGCACACTATTAGTGGCAGTCCCATAGGTTGTAAGGAGCCTAGCAGCAACAGGCCTGGAAAGCGAGCGATTAGTCATCAATCTTTCGATTGCCGCTTCCAAGGCCGCGTCACTGCAAAGACCGTCACAGTAGGGTAGGGGGCGCTTTTTAGTTGTGGAGCGTGGGACTCTCTTCTTGCCGGACACTCGAATGGCGGCCTCAACCGCCTCGATTGACATCAATCTGTAGGTTGTAAGCTTTCCACCAACTATTGAAACAATGCCCCTGTGATCGGTGGTTACCACGTGCTCGCGTGATAGATCTGACTCGGCTTGACCATCTTCGCCAGCCACAAGTGGACGAAGACCGGCCCATGTTCCAAGGACATCTGAGGCGGTTCCCTTGAACTCTGGGAAGGTAGACCTGGCGATTTCCAGCAGATATTCGACGTCATCGTTGTCGGCGTAAACTTCACTGTAGCTGCCATTAAAGTCCGTATCAGTAGTTCCAATAACGGAAGCTCCATGCCAGGGAATCATGAAGACGCCTCGATTATCGATTGGGTGTTGAATGGCAACCGCCTGTTTCAGGGGGAGTACTGAGAGTGGCAAAATGACGTGGACGCCCTTGGTTGGGCGAAGCTTCGGGGTATTTTTGAGCCCTAGCTTGCTATACAGCTTTTCAGTCCAAGGCCCAGCCGCGATAATCACTACGTTGGTTTTAACATTCAGGGTATCGCCTGTCACAAGGTCTGTAACTTGAACTGCTTTAACCCTGTCATTCTCGATAACGATGTTGTTGGCCTCACACCTAGATACTGCCACCCCGCCCAACTGGTGACCGTCCATGATGTTCTCAATTGTCAGCCTGGAATCGTCTGTGATGGCGTCGTAGTAGTGCAAACTTCCAGTCAAGCTATCTTTCTTAAGTAATGGCTCAAGTTCAAGAGATTTAAGGGGATTCAGTCTGACATGATTTTTGTAATTCTTGAAAGATGCCAAAAGGTCATAAAGGAATAAACCCATGTGCAGGTACCACAGGCCGTGTTTGCTGCTCTTCCAAACTGGGAGCAAAAAGGCCAGCGGTCTGACGGCGTGACGAGCCAATTTCATTAGCTGGGCGCGTTCATGGGTGCTTTCATAGACGAGACCAAATTTGAAGTGCTCAAGATATCTCAAACCACCATGGACTAGTTTGGAGGACCTGGACGAGGTGCCAGATGCAAAATCTCCTTTATCAACCACCGCAATCTTCAGGCCACGAAGAGCTGCATCTCTAAAAATGCCCGCGCCATTTATGCCTGCACCAATTACAACCATGTCAAATTCATCTGATGAAAGTCTGTTTAACGATGAAATCCGTTCATCTGGACCAAAAGACATACTTTTCTCCACGTACTGCCCGCCCGAATTGTAGTACGATGGGGGTCGGTGAACAATGGGGGTTGAGCAAATGGCTATCAACAAAGGCAAATGGGGCGCAGGTAGAGGTTTGGGCTTGGTTACGATTGTGTTTGCAGCCTTGATGGTTTTTTGGGGTTGTAAACAGGAGTATAAGCATCTGGCAGAACAAGGGCAGGGCGAGGCTGCTGTAGAAGCCCCTGTTGAGGCTGCGAAACCTGCTGATGCAGCGAAACCTGTTGAGGCGGCGAAGCCTGCTGGGGAGGTAGGCCAGGCAGCAGCGGCTGAAACGCCTGAAGAGCCTGCTGAGCCTAAATACAAGCCAACCTGGCATCCAGCAGTAAATGAGCGTCCTTACAAGTTCCTAGCTGGTGATGAAGTTGCCACAAATGCCGAAGAGGAAGAGTTTGTCACCCTCATGTCTAGGGCAAAGGATGCACAAAGGGCGTACAAGGTTATAAAGACTAAGCCAGCCGCCTATTTGCCGTTTTTACACAGGGCAATGCGGCACCCCAATCGCGAGGTCAGAATCCAGGCGATAGTGATGGTTGGGTTGCTAAAAGACACTTCGGAAGTAACAGAGCAAGCCCTTATAGATTCATTGCTTTTAGACCGCGACCCAGACATTAGGGCCTCTGCTGCAAAGGACTTTGTAGTTCTAAAATCCAAGAACGCAGTTGACGCTTTAATTCGGTCATTGAAAGAGGACCCATATGAAGCCGCACGTTCAAACGCAGCCTGGGCGTTGGGTGCAATTGGCGATAAAGCTGCCGTCCAGCCTTTGATTGAGGCTTTAAAGGATGAAGACACCTTTGTACGCCTTCGGGCCACCAGCGCCTTGTTAAAGATGAAGCCGATGGAAGCAGTTCCATACCTTGTGGATTGTTTGGATGATAAAAGTCCAATGGTTCAGGAAAGGGCGCTTGAGGCTTTGAGGAAGATCACCAAGAAAAACTTGGGAAAATCGTCGGATAGGTGGCGCAAGGCTTATCCTCAGAAGTAGACTTTGGCGGTTTCTTGGCTAAAGGATTTCATGTCAAAAGAAATAGTTCGTATCGATCACACATTCGGCCTAGATAAACGGTCACCAGCTGAAGGAAAAACAAAAGTAGTGATAATCATTAGCTTTATTACTATGGTTGGGGAAATAGTTGGTGGAATCCTGTTTGGCTCAATGGCATTGTTGGCTGATGGGATTCACATGGCCACCCATGTTCTTGCCATGAGTATCAGCTATTTTGCATATCGTTACATCAGAAAACAGGCAAAGAATCCCACCTTTTCCTTTGGAACAGGCAAGGTAAACGCCCTTGCAGGCTACACAGGTGCCATAATGTTACTGGTATTTGCCTTTGCGATGGCCTGGGAGAGCGTAGAGCGCCTGATTCAACCACAGGAGATAAGCTACAACGCAGCAATCGCGGTCGCTTTTTTGGGCTTGATTGTAAACATTGCCAGCGCACTAATTCTGGGCCACCACGATCATGATCACGGTGACTATAGCCATAAAGATGACAGTAATTTCAAGGCGATATACCTTCACATCATAACTGATGCATTGACCTCAATTTTGGCGATTTTATCGCTATTTATCGCCAAATATATCGGTGTAGTCTGGGTAGATCCGTTGATGGGAATTGTTGGGGCGATCTTGATAATAGTTTGGTCCAGGGGCTTATTTACCGAGACCACGTCGGTGTTATTAGATCATCAGGATGGCGAGGTTGAAGGCAAGATTCGCCAGGTTTTGGCAACATTTGACCTAGAAATTCGAGATTTGCACAGTTGGAAGATAGGCCCAGGGATTTTTGCAGGCGAGTTAGCGTTAAAGACTGGCTCGCATGTTCATGTAGACGAGATTCGCCAAAGTTTAGACCAGATAAAAGAATTAGTGCATTTAGTAATCGAGATAGACTGCGAGCACTGCAAAGAGTAAATCCATCCAGAGGCATTGTTTCCGACCGTTGGTCGGAACCGAGCAGCATTGTGCCTAGTTGTATTTCCGCCCCCTGGATCTCCCGAGGCGTCTTCACCGGCGTTGTTTCCGACCGTTGGTCGGAACCGAGCAGCATTGTGCCCAGCCGTCTTTCCGCCCCCTGGATCTCCCGAGGCGTCTTCACCGGCGTTGTTTCCGACCGTTGGTCGGAACCGAGCAGCATTGTGCCCAGCCGTCTTTCCGCCCCCCGGATCTCCCGAGGCGTCTTCCCGGCGTTGTTTCCGACCGTTGGTCGGAACCGAGCAGCATTGTGCCTAGTTGTATTTCCGCCCCCTGGATCTCCCGAGGCGTCTTCCCGGCGCTGTTTCCGACCGCTGGTCGGAACCGAGCAGCATCGTGCCCAGCTGTCTTTCCGCCCCCTAGATCTCCCGAGGCGTCTTCCCGGCGTTGTTTCCGACCGTTGGTCGGAACCGAGCAGCAGTGTGCCCAGTTGTCTTTCCGCCCCCTAGATCTCCCGAGGCGTCTTCCCGGCGTTGTTTCCGACCGTTGGTCGGAACCGAGCAGCAGAGTGCCCAGTTATCTTTCCGCCCCCTAGATCTCCCGAGGCGTCTTCCCGGCG
>Ga0209718_1000462_pt1 | contig 55219 bp, 51 predicted proteins | sample AD_JPNAS1_MetaG_FD_184420 | JGI IMG/M metagenome (GOLD analysis project Ga0209718, IMG submission 184420) | Active sludge microbial communities of municipal wastewater-treating anaerobic digesters from Japan - AD_JPNAS1_MetaG (SPAdes) (version 2) | ecosystem: Engineered > Bioreactor > Anaerobic...
TGGGCAAGCAGTTCCTTCACAGGGTCAGCTGCCTTAAGGGCCTTGTCAACTATCGGGCCCCAGTAGGCTTTGGGCAGGATAAACGCCTGCAGCATGCCATACTGCCACTGCGCGAGCCCCGGCAGTTCGGTGAGGAAGAACTTCACAGAGTAGTCGTCAACCTTCTCAACGCGGGACAGGATATCTGGGTCAATGTTGCCGGGCCAGTTGCCGCCGAGCTTGTTAGGATCGAGAGCCAGCGGCGCCATGTAGCTGAACGCAACATCTTCAGCGGTAATGGGCTTGCCGTCGCTCCACTTGAGGTCCCTGCGGATGCGCACTGTGGAGGTGTAGAACGTCTTGCCGTCTATCTTCTCTTCCTTGAATGGCGTGGGCATGCCCAGTGCTGCAGACGGACTGAATACGAAGTCCGGAGCAGCATTGCCGTGAAGGCCGATGTACGATTGCTGGTAACCAACGAACGCGTTCCAGACCGATGCATCGGGCCCGAGCTGTGCCCAGATGTTCAGCGTGGTGGGGTCCTCGAAAACCGCCATCTCATAGACCTTCGCCGCCGCCTGGCCCATCGCGCTCATGCCCGCTACGACGGCCACGAACAGAAGAACAGCCAGACCAAACCTTAGGTTTTTCATAGCCCCCATGTACCTCCTCTGTAGTTAAGTGGAGTCACAGGGTTATGATTCTGCCTAAAGCATCAAAGTCCTGCCTTTGAAGATGGCCGAATATACTTGCGCACCCATATATGTCACAGCGATTCCACCATTTTCTTAGCCACCTCATCCTCCGCGCGCTTGTCCCAGCCCTCTTTCACGTACGAAACCGCTCCCGACCTATCGATTAGGTACACCACAGGCACACCGCGCACACGGTATGAAGCGGCAGCCGACGGGCCGGCAGGCCCGCCTATCACGGGGAACGTCACTCCAAGCCCAGATACGAACTGACCGATGACTCGCGCATCCTCGCCGAGATCGTCTATGCCCACACAGAGCAACCCGCGGGCGTTGTATCGACTATGCAGACGCTGAATGGCCCCCAGAGCATCAGCGGATAGCCTATACTTGGTGTTCCAGAACACAACCAGCATGACCTTGCCTCCGTCGAGCGAAGTAGACCTCACCGCAGGCGCCGATCCTCCAAGCAAACTTGCCGGCTGCGCCCGAGCCTCGCCTGAGCCAAGCAACAGCCCTATTGTGAAAACGGCTAACGTAAGCAGGGCACTGGCCAGAACCCGCCTGTATCTGATCATTCACACTCACCTTCCTGAGATCGCAGAGCGATTTCGAACATCTAGCGCGCTCCTCGTACGTACATCTGACGCCTGCCGACCGCTGAGGTTTCATGCCTAATCTATCCGCGGGGCGCCTGACCCAAAAAAGCTCCCCCTTCCGGGGGAGCTCTTCATCATGGCTCTCTACTTCCGAGCCTCAGATCTCGACGGCATCCATACTGTCCTGCCTACGAGTTCGGAATACCGGTATTCCCCTTCGCCCGACGCGAACGACTCCCGAATCGTCCTCTCAAACTTGTTGACCTGCGCATCCATGTTGTCGGCATGGTGAAGAATGCACGCCTCAATGGTCGCGGGCTGCACGGGAGATCCCCACTCTAAGGTGCCGTGGTGGCTGGCCACGAGGTGGGAGATTTCGAGCGTGAGCCCACTCGTCCAGCACGGCGAAGCGCAGGAACCTCTATCGGGGCAGCCCGACACAAGCTGGGCGATGCGCCTCGCGACCAACTCCATCCCGAGCACGATGTGGTCGATCGCCACGCCGTTTGGAGACATCGCCGCTTGAGCCCGTGCCCGGTCATAATCATAGCTTTGGACCTTGCCGATATCGTGGAGAAGCGCTCCGGCGCAGAGAACATCCCAATCCACCGCCTCATACTGCTCGGCAGCCTGGCGGCAGATCCGCAGGACATTGACAGTGTGCTCCAGAAGACCGCCGCAGTATGCGTGGTGGTGCCTGATCGCAGCGGGCCACTCCCGGAACCTGGCCATGAAGTCGGGATCGCAGAAAAATGACTCAAGAAGGCAACGGATCGGCTTGTTCGACACGCCCGACACAGCGGCCGTAACCTCGCGGGTCATCTCGTCAACATCTCGCGGAGTCGCGGGAACGAAGTCTGCCAGATCACACTGTGATACATCACACAGTGTAACAGAACGACCGAAACTGGATGTATCCTGCGACAGCTGCAGGCTCCCACCGTACTCCTCCACCTGCACATTGCCCACGCGCACAAAGGCGCCTGGCTCAAGCCCCAACGTCACCTCAGGCGAATATCTCCAAAGCTTCAGGCTTATCTCGCCGGTCCTGTCAACCAACCTCACATCGGCGAAATACGAACCATTCCTGGTCATCCTGGATTTGATATCCGCACACAGGAAGACCGTGTCCGCAATCATCCCAGGTTTCAGATCAGCTACGAACTGTGTTTTGACTATCCGCGGCTCCATTGAACAACCCCATTTCGCTGTCACTCCACTCCCGAGCCGAAGAACCGTTCCATCTCCTGCAAAGCAGCATCCCGGCTGTCGGCCGCGTGCGCCAGATTGTACCTAACAGAAGTCGCAAGGCTGCCGCGCACCGTCCCCGGCGCCGCTTTCATCGGGTCGGTGGCGCCCAGTATCTGCCGCGCGGCCTCCACTGCATTCGGCGCTTCCATGACCATGGCAAGCACAGGGCCGGACATCATGTAGGCTTTGATCTCGTCAAAGAACGGCTGGTCGGCCAGGTGAAGGTAGTGTTCGCGCACCAGTGTCTCCGACATCAGCAGAGTGCGCGCCCTTACCACTCTGAACCCGCGGGTTTCGAACATCGATATGATCGTCCCCGCAAGCCCACGCATCAGCCCGTCGGGCTTAATCATGACAAAAGTGCGCTCCATAGCGCACCTCCCGCCTCTATGGAATCAGACCTTGGTCGCCGTCAATGGCCCTTGCCAGATTGACTAGGTCCTTCAGAGCAGAACTGGCCGCCGCTTTGGGCCCGCCCGCGCCGCCCACAATAGTGAGTTCGCCGAACATGTCGGTCGTGAATCTCACTCCCTTGCCATCACCGGTGACCTGGGCCAGGAAGTCCCTGTACGGGACAGGCGTCGGCTTCACCTCGATACTGACATCGTCGCCGGTGCGAACAGCCCTGCCTACTAGGCGCAACGTGCGGCCCTGAACGGCCCAGTACGCTATTTGCCTGGGAGTCACTTCGGTTATCCCCGTAACCTTCACGTCGCTGAGCCGCTTGCGGGCACCCATAGCCGCGTTAGCCAGAACTAGTATTTTGCAGGCCGTGTCGATGCCGCTGACGTCACGCTCGGGATCTGTTTCCGCAAGGCCCAAAGCCCTGCTTCTGCGCAAGGCCTCCTCGTAAGGGAGTGCGTTGTCGGACATGGCCGTGAGGATGTAGTTCGTAGTTGAGTTGAGCACGCCCTCTATGGAATGGACTTCAGCCCCTGCAAGACTCACCCTCACAGTATCGATCGTAGGAAGGCCGGCTGCCGTGGCGCCGCTGAACTTGAGCCGCACGCGCGCCTCCCGAGCAGCCTGCACCATACCATCGAAGTCCGCCACAAGAGGCGCCTTGTTGAGAGTCACCAAATGAAAGCCGCGCCGCGCAGCTTCCTTCAGCCTGGAAAGACCGGGCTCCCCGGTAACCAAGTCAGACCAAGTTGCGTCGACCAACACCCGGACGTACCCCGATTCCTGCGGCAAAAGCCACCGGTCGAGATCCTCCGGGTCGCCGCCCACAAAACCCTCCTGCTCAGATAGTGTGCCCGCATTAGCCAGATTAACCAGAACCGGCCAATCAATGCCGGATTCTGCCCTTATTCCGCCTCTACGGGTGACTATAGAGAACACTCGGGGCTCAATGCCATGGCGCGATTTCAGGTACGGCATCTTCCTATCGACCAGCCTCACGAATTCCCGTCCGACATTGCCGAAACCATAGAGACTTATCGCAATCTGCAAGATGATAACCCCCTAGACCTGCGGTTCTCCCTTCTTCACTCCAGCCATGAACGCCAAAGCGATGAGCGCGCACAGTACCGCGAACGGGAACAGCGCTCTCATGCCGAAAACATCGCGTAGAAACCCAAAGACCGGCGGCCCGGTAATGGCCGCGAGCGATGAGAACAGGTAGTATAGCCCGGTATAGGCGCCCGTCTTGGACCTTGCCGCCATGTCTACTACCATCGGGTATGAGTTGATGTTTATCGCTGCCCAGAACATGCCCGCGAGAGCCAGAACGGCTGGGACTATCACCGACGCGCGAGCGAGCATCGCGCCCACGATGGCCGGTTGCCCGTCGACGTCCATCGAGCCGGCCCAGAATAGCCTATTGAGAAGGACCAACACCGGTCGGCCCAGAGCATCGCTGCCCACAAGGCCTATGATAGATAGACATACGGCCAACCCCACGATGCCGATCTTGATGGTGCGAGCCCGCCCAATGGCTGTAGCCAGGAAACCTGCGGGTATGGCGAACGCCACGAGCGCAAGCGAGAAGAACCCCAGGTACAAAGCTCCGCTAGCCTCGGAGATCCCCCACACTGCCCTTCCGTACAGTGTGAAAAAGGCCTCTATTCCGTTCCAGGCGACGAACCAGAAGAATATGGCGAGAAGCATGCACCTGGCACTGCGGTCGGGATCGCGCCTTACTTCGGCCAAGGCCTCCAAGATCCCCACGGTTTCACTGCCCTCGCCGGCACCTTCGACAACCTGCGGTTCACGAATCCGCCACCTGAGCGCGAGGGTGATGATGATCATCAAAATGCCCGCGAACACGAAAGGAAGCGAGGGGTTCACACTGTACAGCCGCGAACCTACGAAGAAGGCCAGGAGCGCACCAAGCCCTCCCATCAAGTTGATCACGCCATTTGCCTTGCTTCGTAGCGCAGGCGGCGTGATATCCGGCATCAAAGCCACGGTTGGAGCACGGAAAATGGCCATGGCCAGGTTCATTGCTATCAGCGCCATCATCATGGTGACCAGAGAGGAGCGGAACAGCGGAATGAGAGCGAAGAAGAGCGCGCCTAGGGGCATACCCACGAGTATGTATGGCATACGCCGCCCATACCTGTTCCACGTCCTGTCGCTGGCCGCGCCGAAGTAGGGTTGCAGAGTGACTGCAGCTATGTTATCGAACGTCATGATGAAACCGATCAGCGTGCCTTTAAGCGCCGTGTCTGCTAATACGTTATCGAGGAAGACCGGTACAAAAGCGTTGTACAACGCCCAACTCAGGCTGATTGCGAAGAACCCGAGCCCTAGCGTGAACGTGCGGGGGTAGTCGAGCTTATGTGTCATGACTGCTCCGATTCCTCCTCTCGCATCCTCACGGCCAACGATACGTCGTTCGTTATGATCGCATCGACCCTGGATGCCAGCATGCGGCGGATGTCGGCGGGGGTATCACAAGTCCACGCATTCACCTGCACTCCAGCTCTATGGGCACCTGCCACGAATTCTGGGAACACAGTGAAATGGATGGGATGGAGGGCCTCGGCGCCTAATCGCGCCGCATAGCGCCATGGTTCGACAAGCGCGCCCATGTACAGAAGCCCGATGGCCATCTCGGGCGCCAGCCGCTTTAGCTCAACCAAGCTGTAATGGTTGAAGGACGAAAAGATCACCTTATCAGCCGCACCGCGCCTTCGAACAAGCTCTACCAACTTCGCCTCGATTCCTGGGTACAGTACGACGCCGCTCTTGATCTCGATGTTGATCAGGCGACACGCGTCTCCCACGGCGTCGAACACCTGATCCAAAGTGGGTATCCTCTGCACCCCGGCGCCGCCTGCGAACTTGGCTGCCGCGTTCAGCTCGACGAGTTCGGCCAGGCTCTTCTCCCCAACCAGCCCGCTTCCATCGGTCGTGCGCTCTAGCCTCTCATCGTGGATGACCACGATCTGCCCGTCGCGCGATAGATGCACGTCCAGCTCGATGCCGTCCGACCCGATCTCAACTGCTTTTCGGAATCCAGCCAACGTGTTCTCCGGGGCAACAACCGGCACACCCCGGTGCCCCAGAATCAGTGGCATCCTGTTCAATACGGATCACACCTCCCCACACGGTTCAGGCGAATGCCGCGCTACTGACGCGGTATTTGACATCGGCCTCGGAAATCCTCTGTGAGAAGGTGAGCTTCTATTGGGACTTCCAGACGAATACTCCCAGCCCGGCGAGGAAGGCGATGCCCGCTACTTCGACAATCCGGCGCGCATCGATCTGCTCGGGCCCCGAGTCGCCTGACTCCCTGAGCCCGGAAAAGTCAGCCCAAACCGACCGCAAGCGGCCCAGGGCGCCGGCAAACCGGGCCGTGCTGTGTGCCCTCAGGGCATCGATGCGTTGCTGAAGCAGAGCCATCTGCTCATTGGTAGCAGGTCGCCTGCACTCGCCGATCATGCCTGCTCCGACTGCGACAGCCGCCCCTAACTGCCAGAGCGGACCGCCTGATGACTGATCCCACTCGAAGCCCGCCGATACAGTGATGGCATCAAGCAGGCTGCTGGCGCTGCCCACCTGGGCCAGGCGGCACTCAGCTTCGATCAAGTCGGGATCGTGGGTCAGCCACTCATGCATCAGGATTGCCGGATCAGCATCGAGCGCGCGCTCAACCAACTCGGCCAGGCGCGCAGGGCCATCGCCGGTTATCACTACCGGCCTGATATCATGGGCGGGCAAGCCAATTAGCAAAGAGAGCTCACCGTACGCCTGCATGGCGCCGCCCGCGTCGCCCTGCATCGCCGATATCTCGGCCTTCCTCAGCATGTCGATTGCCCGAGCCGCGGCCCCAGCCTCGGCCATGGCGACTCTGATCGCGGCGGCCCTGCGCACCGCCCCCTCTGGGCTCACAGCGTCAGGCTGCATGACCCGCGAGATGCACGACAGCGGGGCCTCAATCACGCCTCTCCACATCGCCGTTCCGTGATTCTGACTTAGGCCCGGCCCGCCTGACTCGTAGGTGAGGCGGCAGGACACGCCAAGCGACCCCTCTGCCCTCGCCCATGCCTCGAGCATCGAGGGCGATGCCCGAAAACCCACGACGTGGCGCCATGCTGAGCCTCCGCTCTCGGCCGCGAATTCCGCAGCAAAGCGCTCACTCACCTCTGCGCGGTATGGATCGAGGCGAATCGCGGCTTCGAAGAGCTCACACATACTCATGTGGACCGGCTCTACCTGTGAGAACAACCCGGATGCTGCCGTCGAGCCGGCCGCTGGTTGGAAATGGCCGAATATGGCCGCCGCTGCCAGTGCCATGAAGCACGCGAGCGCGGCCCGCAGACGAAAGCCGCGCCCGGCGAATTCCCGTATCACAAAATCACTCCCTCCGAATCACCGTCCCCAAAACATACTAGAACGTTCAGAGCTGCTTGCCCATCGCCCAACCGGGTGATCTTCTCAGCTCTGCTTGCGCACGGTGTAGCGGTCTTCGAGAGCCAACCAGTTCTGCGGATAATCGTACATCACATTCCAGTAGCTGGCGCCGCGTAGTCCGAACGTCTCGATGAGCGCATGTGCAGCCACTGATGAACGTACGTCTTCAAACCATACCTCGTGCTGCGCGCCTGCCTCATCTACATACTGGAACCAGGGCGCCTGGGCGGTCTGGTCGAAGCTGATGTTCACTCCGTGTCGCGCAGCCAGCGCGTCAGCTTGCGAAGGTGTCACGGTTCTGGCGAATGTGCCCTGCGGCGCCGGTACGGTCCAATCGTAACCGTACAGGGGTATGCCCATGAGGATCTTGCCCGGAGGTATCTGAGTAACAGCGTATTCCAGCACGCGCCTGACTAGGTTCACGGGGGCTATGGCCATGGGCGGACCGCCTGACCATCCCCATTCATAAGTCATCAGCATGGTGAAATCGAGATGCGGGGCCAACGCTGCGTAGTCAAACGCGCCGACCCATGGCAGATTGGGCCAGTCAGCCCACTTGGGCGCCATGGCATTTGAGAGCGTAAGACCCCGTTCATGGGCAGCGCGCGACAGCGCCTCTACGAACGACGTGTACAGTTGCCTATCTTCCGGGTACATGTTCTCAAAGTCAACATTTATGCCCCGGAAGCCTTCAGACACGGCAAACTCGATGATGCTCGCTATGGTCGCGTCGCCCGTCAGACTTGACATGGCGTCTCGCGCCGGCCCAGGAGCGAAATTCGAGCCATTGAAGTTGGATATCACGGCAAGAGGAGCAATGCCGAGCGAGCGGGCCACCCTGACTGATGGCCCAGCTGCCCCAGGGGTATACACTACTCCGCCCCGTCCGTCCACAGGAAAGCTGAAAACGCTAGCGTATGTCAGATCGTGCGCGATTCCTGAGAGTACGCGCCTGATTGAGGTCTCCGATAGAGGGAACAGATAACCGTTCGTCTCCACCGGCACTTTTGGCGCAACCGGGGCCGATCTCACAGGAATGACCAAGGATTGCCCCACGTTGATCAGATTCGGGTCGGTCAGGCGGTTAACAGCCGCCAAGAGCTGGACCGAGGTGGAGAACCTTGAGGCGAGCCGCGACAGGGTATCGCCGGCGGCCACAGTGTAGGGCTGATAGGTCCATCCCGGCATCACAAGCTGTTGCCCCACGTAGATCAGGTTGACATTGACGATGGCGTTAGCCGCGGCGATAGCCTGCACGGTCGTAGAGAACAGGGTGGCTATGGCGTACAGCGAATCCCCGGGCCTCACAGCATAGACGAGCGGCGCTGTAGGAACGCGCGTCAAGGGAATGGCCAAGGCCTGCCCCACCACCAGGACGTTAGGGTCGGAAATGCCATTGGCCGCTGCGACAGACTCAATGGACACTCCGTATCTGCGAGAGATTGCGTACAGGGTATCGCCAGGTACGACAACATGTATAACCACGCTCATCACTCCTGCAGGAAACTGCCTATGTCATCATATTGGCACTCCCGCAGAAGGTGTTCGCCCGGTATCTACGGCACAGTCCCAATCGACTAGGAGGGCGGTTCCCCCGCCCTCCCTCTGGCGCAACCAGCACCTACATCAGAACCACGGCCGGCCAAATCCCCACGGACCGAATCCGAATCCCCATGGTCTGCCGAATCCCCATGGGCCGAATCCGAATCCCCATGGCCTGCCAAATCCCCACGGGCCGAATCCCCAGCCCGGAAAGCCAAAGCCCGGAAAGCCCCAGAGTGGCCGAAACCACGGGAGGAACTGCGCCATGTCAACCCCTGACTGGACATCAGAGGCAGTCACAGAGCCTGCCGCGTACCCGGGGTCGTCCATCATGGCCTGTGGATAGAACACGTGCGACACCTCCGTCTGACGTCGTGGACTACGCACGACAGCATATTCGTCGGGGCGCGCAGGTGAACTGCTCGGATTGGCACAGGCGGAACGGACGTGCCCGGCCAATACCGTCTATCTTGCTACCACAAAACGGCCGGCACTGTAGATCCCTATCTGATATCCCTTTACAGTGAATATCACCCGCATGCTCTGAGGCGCAACCCCAGGGAAAAACCGTGTGAGCCACTCTGTGGCCACAGCCCCGGCCTCTGCGTACGCCGCTGCCACCTCAGTATCGCTCACACTGAAATTGGCCGCCCCCAGGTGCGTATCCCAGCCTGGCTGAGTACGGGTGTCGACGAACAGGTCGATCGATGTGGAACCAAGAAAGCATCGCGCACTCTGCCGTACCAGCCTTGTAGTGAGAGTGCCCGGGCAGTTGTAGTAGGCCGTGACGCGTATGGCTGCCAGCTCTGCTACGGATATCTTTGCCTCCTGGTTGAGCGCCTCCGAAAGGTACGGCAGCGACGCCGCCTCGGCCGATGCAGGGCCTCCCCCTAAGCCGGGAACGACTACGCCGTAGACCAACGCTGCTACAAGTAGTGTCGCCAGCGAAAACGCCATCAGAATGAGACTAGACTTCTGCCTCAACATGCTTCCCCTCCTCGCGGGCCTGCCACGTGAAGAGCCTCATGCTCCGACCGACGAGAGAGAGCTGCAAACGCAAGGCTTCCCGCCGCACGGAATGCACCGGCCATGACAAGCGCCCAGCGGATATTGATCGAGTCTACTAATGCCCTGCCTATCAGGGGCCCTACGAAAGACGTCAGGTTCACTGCAGCGTTGTGGTACGCGATGAAGTCCGTCCGGTTCTCGACCGGCGACACTTCCAACAGAGTGTTCAGCATCAGCAGACTGGTACCTGATGTGAAGAATCCCATCGACACACTGAAAGCTGCAACCATCCAAGGCCATGGCGACACAGCGACCATAATGGGCGTAAGGGCCATACCCGCTGTGGCAGCGGCCAGAGCGGCCGTGTTCCCTTTTCTGGCTGCGTAACGGCTCCACATGGGAAACGACAAGTACTGCGCCATACTGCTCACTATCGAAAAGACGGCTACCCACAAGTTGCCGCAGTCAAGGACTCTCACGTAGTAGATGGTGAACAAGGGTTGCGCCATCATCCAGCCGAAGTAGAAAAGCATGGCTCTGGGCGTAAAGCCGGCCTTCGCGACCTGCCCGAGCAGAGCCTTACGGTCGAGAGCTCCGGGACGCGCAGAGTCGGAAACCTGGGGAACACATTCTCCATCGTGACAAGGTTCGTATGTCCTAGAGAGCGCCCGAACTTCCATGACCGAGGCTGCAAACGCGACCACGAACACGACCTGGTACCCTATGGGAAATGACAGAGCGTCCAGCAGATACCCGCCGACAAGGGTAGGAAGAAAGCCTACCGCCGTCACTATCCTGCTGCGCACGGCGAACGCTTCTCCCCGGAGCTCAGAAGGTATCGCGTCGGCCATCAAGGCCTGCCACGCGATGTTGCCAATGGCGCCGGGCACGTTCATCAGAGCGATCAGGAGCACCAGCGCGCCGGCGCGCGAGTCCTCCGAGAACAATGGAAGCGCTGCGATGCCCAACAGGAAGAGCCTGTTGGCAAAGGCGAACGCGCAGGCTACTCCCTTCTTCCGCTGGAACGGACGGAGCACCTGTGCGCCCAGAACACTCGCGACGCACGATACCGCCGCAGGTAAGGCTGATATCAGCGCTACCTGCAAATTGCTCGCGCCTAGTCTGATCGCCAGAACGCCCAAGAATGGACCGTACAGGTTCGCCGCAAGGCTCTGCCACGCTCCATGTTCCGCGCTGACCCGGATACTGTGTCGAACCGGCGACGTCGTCTCATGCTCGGATGCACTGCCCCTCGCTGTACACACACTCAACTGGCCGGCTCCCCCAAACGCTCCACAAGCGCGGCCCGCTGTTCGTCGCCGGCAAAGGCGTACCTGGCAGCGCACACGTTCATAGAGGAAAGATCGGCGCGAGACAGCCCGAACGTCTCATGTACTAGCTCGTACTCGCCTGTGAGCGTTATGCTCGATATACCGGGATCATCGGTGTTGAGGCAGACCCGCACGCCGCGCTCAATCAGCTTGGGCAAAGGATGCTCCCGGATGGACGGCGCCACCTGGGTGTGAACGTTGCTGGTAGGGCAGACTTCGAGCAACGTGCCCCTATCCGCAAGCATTTCGATGACACGATCATCTTCTATGGACCGCACGCCATGGCCTATTCTGGCGGCGCCCAGTTGCTCAACAGCGACTCTCACGGAAGATGGGCCATCCGCCTCGCCGGCGTGAATCGTCACGCCGAGCCCGTTCGCGCGCGCCCAGGCCATTGGGCGCACATACTCCGAAAGGCCCCGAGCCCGGGTGTCGTCGGCGATGTCCACGCCGGTTACTCCATTCGACAGGTAATCAGCGGCCAGCCTGACCGTATCCCAGGCAACGCGCTCTCCCTCGGGTTGCGGCACAATGAGAATGAAATTCACGGCGATGTCATGCACGGCAGCAACCCTTGCCCCCTCCAACACCGCCTCGACTGCCTCCGAATATGATAGGCCAGTCAGACGTCTGATGAAAGCCGGCGAAAACCTGAGCTCTGCATAGATAATCCCGTCGGCGGCACAGTCTTCTATGGCTTCAGAAGTGATACGAGATATGTCGGATGCCGTCTGTATACACGGCATGAAGAACTCGAACTTGGCCAGAAAATCCGAGAGTGACCTCTCGGATCCCGTTATCTGAATACGAGGCAGGATCTCGCAAAGCGGAGTATCCACGTATTCCCGATGGTTCTTCCGGAACAGATCCAGAACGGTCGAGGGCCTTACGGCGCCCTCCAAATGCCTGTGGAGTTCGACTTTGGGAAGGCCCTGCATGCCAATGTCGATGCACTCGCCCACCAACATCCCCCCAAACGCGCCGAGAGCGGCGGGCGACACGCCTGCCGCCGCCCGTGCCGCGCTCTTGCTAGCGATAGCGCCCTATGCCGAGGTACCTCCCGATGTTGGCAGTATCGTCCAACACAGGCTCTATGATGGGCGACGCGCATGTCATAATGGTGGCTACACCGGGGCCGTGGCCTGCCAGAAGGCAGTCAGAGTGCACAACAACGCCGATGCTCACAGCTCCGCGCCTGTAGCTCCTTCCGTAGAGGTTATCGCAATCGGCCAGAGCCACGATGTCGCCGAACCGAAGCTTATCGAGGCCTAGGCGCTCTATCTCCGCCCGATCGGTGGTGGTGATATCGTAGTCGCCCGAAGCCACATCAGCTGTGCCTATCCCCGACCCCATCAGTACTGCAGGGACCACGGCCGTCACCTTGACGCGGAGTCGACCATTGGCCTGTTCAGGGTTGATCAGTTCGAGGAGAGCCGGGTCCAGGTTGAACAGCTTCACGTCAGGGTAATCCAGCAGCCGGAGGCCCTGACCGTATGACCGGATAAGTATCTTGTCTTCAATGCAGAGCTTGTCTAAAGCCTCATCGTCAAAATCGATGAGCACGTGTTCTATGCCGCCGTGGTGCCCAGTCACCACGCCCCGAGCGCCTTTTGCGTCCCCGCTCACCACGCGGGCCTCATTGCCTATGCACGATAGGACATTATAGGCCCGATTCAGATCGTCGCCGCGCTTTTCGTACTTAGCCGCCGTCGACACTCCTGGCTCAATATGGTCGCCTGCCCAGCCAAACGCTGGGTCGCCCACACGCACGTTGTAGGTTATGCCGCCCACACCCGGCAACGCGAACGGCATTCCCTCAGCGTCGATACGAAAAGCCTGCTTTCTCACGTGCGGGGCCACGGTTCCCTGAACTGATATCATGACCAGCTTGTCTTTGTTCGTCCTCAAGATGACGGCCACCTTCCTTCGACTCACTCTGTACGAGTTCTGTTATTCACCTCGTGGGCTTCGATTCCTGCCTCGTGCTGGCACAAATGTGCCGACTGCCCGCCGCCGACTGGACGTGCCCGAATATGATGGATTGAACCAACGCAGCGTCAAGGGAGGAAAGCACATGGACTATCATTACCCGGTTGGATGTGGGCCCATGGAACTGGCCCGAGCATACGTGTGCCCGCAGCCTGCATATACGCAAAGGTTCTGCCCAGTTGAAGGGCTGAAACACGGGACCATCTTCCCCGAGCTGGTGAGGGTGTACGTTCCTGAGCAGGCGCGCCCGGTGTGCCCAGGGGAGGTGGGTTAGTGATGCCGGCCATGAACAAGGATGAACTCATGCTGCGAATACAGGCCCTCGAGTTCACGGCCGTGGACCTCAATCTGTACCTTGACACTCATCCGTGCGACGCGCGTGCCCTTGCCGACTTCAACCAGGTGGCCGCGGCACTTGCGCAGGCAGTTGCTGTGTATGAGCAGATGTGCGGTCCGCTCACAAACTTCGGGCGGTCGCAGTCCTGCGGAAGGTGGGCATGGGTTGAGCAGCCCTGGCCGTGGGAAACGCAAGGGTGAACATGATTCGCGGAGAGGAGGCTACCAAAAGTGTGGGTGTATGAGAAGAAGCTTGAGTACCCGGTGAAGGTCTCGGGGCCCAATCCGAAACTGGCAAAGGCCGTGATCACACAGTACGGAGGCCCTGACGGCGAGCTTGCCGCGTCACTACGCTACCTTACGCAGAGATACTCCATGCCCACTTCCCAGGCCAAGGGTGTGCTCACCGACATTGGAACCGAGGAACTGGCGCACATGGAGATAGTAGCGGCGATAGTGTACAACCTGCTCAAGAATGCCCCGCTTGAGCAGATCAAGGCGGCTGGGATGGAGGGGTACTATGCAGACCACGACAGATCGCTCTTCTTCGTCAACGGCGACGGCGTTCCATGGGTTGCAGCCTACATCCAATCGAAGGGAGACCCCATCGCGGACCTGCACGAAGATATGGCAGCAGAAGAGAAGGCACGGTCAACATATGAACATCTGATAAACCTGTCGGACGATCCAGACGTCACCGACGTATTGCGCTTCCTGCGTGAACGGGAGGTCGTTCACTTCCAGCGTTTCGGCGAGACGCTCAACATCGTTTGGGAGCACCTGTCTTCCCGCAAGGTCTGGTAGCCGACCTCGATAAACCGCAGCCAAACGACGCGCAGGGTGCGCCGCGACGTGGTCTGCCGGGCACGCGGCGAACCGCGGCCGGAGGCATAATCCCCCGGCCGCGAGTTCAGCCATGCCTATTGCCCGCGCCCCACCCCTCGTGCAAAGAGACTGAGGTAGTGAGCGAGATGGGTGGTAGAGAGGAATCGACGCCTCACCCTCTCCCTGGCCTCGCGGCCTAAGGCCTGGCTGGGGCCGGGGTCGGAGAGTATCTGCACTATCCTGGCCGCACACTCCTCGGTGGATCCCGTGAGGTAGCCGTTGAGCCCATCTTCTATCTGAAGGCGGCATCCGGTCGCCCGTCCGGCCACTACCGGGCGAGCCTTCCACATGCCTTCGGTTATCGTGAGCCCAAATCCCTCCCGAATCGACTTCTGGATGATCACGTCCGCCTCCTGTTGGAATGCAGCCACTTCAGCGGCATGTACCCCGTCCTGGTTGGAGAGCACATGTACGTCCGGGTCACCTCCGGCGGCCTGCTTGAGGTCTCCTAGTAGCCTCACTCCCTCGGGGTCGTCAAGAGCTATTGATCCTACCAGAGCAAGCTGGGCATCTGGATACTCAGCCTTAACAGCCCGGTACGCATCTATCACCCCGAATGGGTCTTTCCACGGATCGAACCTGGATACCTGAACCAGCAGCGGTCGTCCGGGATCCACTCCGAACCTTGATAGAACCTCCCTGGCCCGCTCGTGATCTAGCGGAAGGTTCTTGGGGCTAGTGGGATCGATAGACGGCGTTATCTCGGTAACCGGAATGGTGATTTCCTCTTTCGCATACTCACGGCTAGTGACAATGGCGGCGTCGTACTGGTTCACCAAAGGGTGCAGGCGCTCCCACGTGGACCCGAGCGGCGTGGACAGATCGATATGGCAACGCCAGAACCACTTGGCGTTTTGGGCCATACGCTTTGCAACTGAGCCCCGCACCAGCGCACCCGCGAGCAGCGGTTGAGGGTCATGTACTACGACGAAGTCCCATGGTCCTTCGGGGAAACTCGCAGCCAGGCGTCGATTTACGTCGTCGTAGACAGCCCACTCTTCTGAGGTCAGGTCGTCCTCCGCACCCTGAAGAGTGTTGTGGATTTTCTTGGTCGCCTCGAAGAACTCGCCAGGCGCGCCGTTCATGACGAACCACTGAGCGTCCAGCCCAGCATCGCGCATGAGCGGGATGATTGTGTGCAAAAGCTCCGCCACTCCTCCGCCGTAAGGTGTGGAGCTGACATGCAGCACCCGCGCACCCTCGAGCGCACGTCCCAGACGCCTCGCGTCCGCGATGGCGGCTTCGCCGGCGTACGGAGCGTGATCGTCCAGCCGCTTCTGTGCGATCTCCGCTCGCTTGAAGATCATTATCCATCCCTCCGAAAGACCTTATTAGCTACTTCGAAGTCCAGCCCACCATGCCTCTTATGTAGTATCGTTGCATGAGTGCGAACACCACTATGGGCACTGCCATAACGATAACGCTGCCGGCAGAGAGAACGCCCCAGTCAACGTGGTAGACGCCGCGAAGCAGGGGTACGCGCTGCGTGGCCAGGAGTTTATCAGGTGAGTACAGCAATATCAGAGCCAGGAAGAAATCGCTCCAAACCCACATGAACTGCAGAACAGCCGCTGAAGCCACAGCAGGCAGCGACATGGGCATAACAATCTGTAGGAAGACCCTGAGGTCGGAAGCGCCATCCACCTTCGCCGCCTCCTCCACTTCGATCGGCACAGTGGTGAAGTAATTGCGCATGAAATACATGATCCACGGCAACCCCCAGGCCGCATGTACCAGTACTAGCCCAGTGTAGGAGTCCACCGCGCCCAGTCCTCGCATAATGCGGTATATCGGGACGGCGATCATCTGCTGTGGCAGCGTCATAAGCGCGACAATGCCCATGAACAGCAAGTCCCTTAAGCGGAAGCGGAACCGCGCGAAACCATACGCCGCGACCGACGCGATCACAAGAGGCAGAATAGTGGCGGGAACCGCCACACGCAAGGAATTGAGCATGCCCTTCCCCAGCGGCGCCGCAGGGTGGTTCCATGCGCCCACGTAGTTTCGCAGAGTCGGGCTGAACTGGTCGAACCTCCACCATCCCCGGCTGATCTCCGACAGCGGCCGTATCGACGCCATGAATACACCCAAGAAGGGAATGAGCCATATAAGAGCCGCAACCCCCGCAGCAACGCACAGGGCCATGGTTGATGACTTTTTGCGGGCGAACACGGATGTGCCTTTCATGGCTGCTCACCCCTGACCGACCTGAATGTTGGTATGGACACGACCAGTGCCACCAGCATCAGGAATGTGGCCACTACAGCCGCTGAGTTGGCGTTGAACTCGCGAAACGCGTACATGTACATCTGCAGCGCTAGCACGTTTGACGCGCCCCCGGGGCCACCCATAGTAGCCACATACACGATGTCGAATATCTTGAGAACCCACAGGAAGGTCATGGTGATCACAACACCGGTAACCGGCCTCAGCATTGGCACGGTGATCGAGAAGAACGCCCGCGTGGCCGATGCGCCATCGATCACAGCGGCCTCGTACACGTAATCCGGTATCGTCTCTAGGCCTGCCGAATACAGAATCATGCTGAACGGCGTCCAGAGCCAGAGCGACCCTATGATCAGCGAAAACAGCGCCGTGTCGGGATAGGCCGTGAGAGTGCGCCTCGGCAACCCGACAAGCGACAGCAGAGACGGCAGAATGCCCACGTTCCCATCGAACAAGAATCTCAATATGACCCCGCCCACAACCATGGGCGTGACCATTCCCAGGAATATTATGGACTTCACAACAGCCCCGCCCCTGATCTCACGGAGAATCACCGCCAGCACCAGCCCCAGGCTCGCGGTGAGCGGCAGATGTATGACGATCCACATCACGTTGTGGACCAGCGCCCCATATGGAAACCCCCTCGCGAAACCACGCGGGTCAAACATCTCCGGCTGCGACAGGACCTCCGCGTAGTTTTCGAGCAGCGCAAACTCGCCTTCGCTCGTGAAGAAGCTCAGCCACACCGTATTGACTACAGGGTACACCACAAACACTGCCAGGAGTGCTAGGGCCGGAACGAAGAACAGCGCCCTGCCACGCAACGCGTGCATGTTCCCGCCTCCTTCGAGGTGCTCCTTGAAGATCCGGCCGGTCGCTGCCTGGAAGCGGCGACCGGCCGGGGCCATTGTCGGTCTACTTGCCCGCCTTGCGCTGGAGGGTCTCTAGGACCTCCCCTACCCTCGCCGGGCTCACCCATAGCAGCTTGAGCTGATCCCAGAAGGCCGGCTGCCACTCGCCGCCAATCGTATCGTCCAGGTCAGGCAGGGCCTCAAGCCCCAGGAGCAAAGATGCGACCTCGCGGTCCACCGGCGGATAGGCATCCAGAGGCGCGCCAGTGTATGTAGCAATGTGGCCCCCCGCAGCTACCTGCAGCGTTTGGCCACGGGTAGCGAGATGCGCGAGCAGTCTCCTGGCATCAGCGGGATACTTGGTGTACGCCGGAACGAAGGCGTAGTCGGTGGCGAACACCAGCCCCCGAGCCCCGGGAAGAGTGAACACTCCAAGATCGGCTGGATCCTTCACCATTCCAGTGATCCAGCTTCCCATGAAGTACAGAGCATAGTCGCCCGCCCACCACAGATCCGCCGCCATAGTCCACTCGATGGGTTCGCTGAAATAGCCCGCCTTGAGCAGCGGCACGAGCCGGTTCTCGAATACGGCGCGGACCTTGGGATCGGTCCATGCGATCTTCCCGGCAATCAGATCACGCGTCATGGCAGGCCCGCCGAACGTAGCGATGAAATGCTCCGTCACGTCCGACAGCGGCCAGCCCACACCATTGCCGCTGGCGATCGGCGCACGCACGCCCGGTATCTTCTTAATGCGAGCGAGGAGATCAACGAACTCGTCCCAGGTATTAGGAACAGCAAGGTTATGCTTCTTGAAGAAGGACTTCCGGTACCAGAATCCGGGCTTTATCTTGCCGGTGTACGGTGCGCCCCACAGTTTTCCGCCTGACTTCACGGCATCGAGAGCGCCCGGAACGAAGTCCGACTCATTTAGCGTGCCGGTCATGTCGAGGACATGGCCACTCTGAGCTTGCTTGTTGACAAACCATGCCCACATGAAGATCACGTCTGCCGGAGCGGTTTTCGAATCGAATTGAGCTGGGAGGAGAACAGCAAGGTCCTCAGCGCGGTAGATCTGGTAGTCCACGCGAATCCCAGTCTCCTTCTCGAACTCCCGCAGCACCGGCATAAATGCGTCCATCTCCGGCCCAGACCATCCGCTTATTACGGTAAGCTTCTTCTCGGCAGCCAACCCGGTCAGACTGAAGACGGCAAGGACGATAAGGAGCAAGACGGTTACCTTTCGCCGCATCATAATCCCTCCGTTTTAGTGGTCTGCTTAGTGGTCTGCTTAGATCCGCAGGCTTACTGACACCCTTCCGATACCAGACAGAAAATGCACCGTGTGCCGAATCACCTCCTGTCGACCGCGTTTGCCCAGAGGCGCGGTTGCCCCACCGAATCACGAGGTTGGAACTGCACGGGCAGAATGCAATGAGCAGGACCGCCCTCGCCGCTCATTCTCCCGATGAGAACCTGAACCGCCATTCTGCCAAGCTCCTGGATGGGCTGCTTCACCGTAGCCAGAGGCGGGTCCACATATTCCGCCATGGATATCCCGTCGAAACCTACAACAGACACGTCGGCGGGGATGGCCAAGCCTGCCTCGCGGAGTGCGCGCATTGCCCCAAGCGCCATCACATCGTTACACGCAAATACTGCGGACGGGATTCGCCTCGAGCCGATCATTGCATGCATGGCCGAGTACCCCCCTGACTGCGTAAAGTCGCCAGCCTCTATGATGTTGCGGTCCATGGGCAGGCCAGCGCTGGACATGGCCAGCCGGTAGCCCTCGAACCTGGCATCCGAGGCAGTCTGGTCGGGTGGCCCTGTTATACACGCTATACTGGTATGTCCTAGCGCGATCAGATAGTCAACCGCGTCGCGGGCCCCCGCCGTGTTGTCGCCGCTGATCCACGACACACTCGGGTCAGGCACGACGCCGAGAACGACGAAGGGCAACCCTACATTGTGCAAAAGCGTGATGCGCTCGTCGTTCGCCCGAGGCTCCGTGAGAATCATGCCGTCTATCCGGCGCGGGTCGGCCAGTTCCGCGTGAGCGCGCACGGCTCCGTCGCCGTCGCCGTCGGGCGTCGACAGGAACAGGCTGTATCCGCTGCGCATGGCCTCATCGCCTGCAGCGCCCAGAAACTCAAGGTAGAAAGGGTCAGACAGCGATCTTGGCGCCCACGGCACGGCAAGGCCAATGGTATTCGTTCTGCGAGTGGCGAGGGCACGGGCAGTGGGATTAGGGGTATATCCCATGTGCCTAGCGAGCGATGCCACTCTCGCCCGTGTGTCTTCAGCGACCCTCGGGTCCCCCGAAAGCGCCCTCGATACTGTGGACTTGGATAGCTTGAGCATGTCTGCAATGTCTTGAAGAGTAGTACTCACACGATCACTCCTGCCATGTTACAGTGTAAGCCAAGCGGTTGCACCGCAAGTTTTGTCGGGTTTACACGGCATTTCATTGGCACCATGTTCGTATTTGTGCAACCGGTTGTATCGTTCGACATGGAAGTCCCAGTTCCTTCTTAGGGTGGATAGCCTACCGCTGAATCACGTCCGGCCGCCACTGAGCAAGAATGGGACTCCCCGCCTCGCTCGCTCGTCGCCATGATTTGGGACATTCGCAGGCCGTGCGCTCGTGGCTATGCCGATCAGGAACGTTCCGGCGGGAGCCCAGATGCGCACTGATAGAGCTTCTCCGCCAAGCCCTCGATGAGCTCGCGCATCACCAGTCGGTCACGGAAACGCTGAGGAATTGCCGAAACCCCGTAGAACGCCCCCGCCAGTTGCCCAAACACGGCAGCAGTAGTGTCGGCATCATCGCCTAGGTTCACCGCCAAGATGAGCCCTTCTTCAAAGCTGTGGCCGCGGTAAAATGCCCACAGCGCGGCTTCGAGCGAGTCTACTACATAGCCTGTCCCTCGTATCTGTGGAGGGTTCTTCGTTACGAATGAGCCTTCCGCGACTTCTCGGATGGCGTCGGCCAGCGGCGCACGCTCCCACAAACCCGGCGCCGGCGTGTACCGGGGAGAAAGGACCTCCTCCTTCGATGCTCCGCCAACAGCGCCCACGATAAGCGCTCCGAGGTACCTACACCCATCGACTGCATTCCGGGCTCCGTGAGTCGTTCGCGAGCTCGCAGCCGACATCTCCACTGCCATTTCCGGATCGCTGGCGAAGTATAGGGGTACCGGCGCAAGCCTCATAATCGAGCCGTTGCCCGCGCGACTCGGGTTCGCGCTGCCACAATAGGGCTGGCGAGTGGCCTCAAATCTCATGATAGCGTCGGCGCATGTGCCTCCAACATCGAAAGCCCGGCCAATGCTGGACATGTAGCCTTCCCGCATCCACCTGAGGTATCTCTCGAGCTGATCGACGGGATCGAACCTGCCGCACTCGACCAGCGACTGGGCAAGACACAGGGCCATAGATGTATCGTCGGTGAAGGCGCCGGCAGGCAGCCCAAACACTCCCCCGCCCACCATGTCGGCGACGGGCTCGAAACCCCCAGGAAGCATGAACTCGACCTGCGCTCCGATGGCGTCGCCCACCGCGAGGCCGATCATGCTTCCCAGGTACCGTTCTCGGGTGGTTGTATCCATGAGGCACAACTCCCCTTGCCCCGGCGGACTACACTAACTACACTAACCCCAGCTCACGATGTTTCTCGGCGATCTGGTCGGCTAAGCGCTCCACAGCCTGCAGGTCCCCGCTACGCGGAAGCCCTTTGCACAGTACAGGTTCGAGCACCTCTGCCCGGAGGTTGCCGATCAGCCCCGAGATCTGCTCCACTGCCCGACCGCCCCAGCTGTAGGAGCACAGCACTGATACGAACTTAGTGCGCGGGCGAAGCGCGTTAGCCAAGAGAGCAACGTGAGCCGCAGCCGGATGCGCGCCGCCCAGCACTGTTGGGGTGCCGATGACGACAGTGGCAGAATCCACCAATGACATAGCCACGTTCCCCAAATCCGACCCTGTGAGCTCAAACCGCTCCACCTGCACGCCGCGGCTGACTAGAGCCGAAACCAGCGCGTCGACCATCACACGTGTGCTGCCGTGCATGCTTACGTAGGGCAGACACACCTTGTTGCGCATGGGGCCGGCGCTCCATTCTCTGTAGCAGCCGGTAATGTAGCCCGGATCAGATACTACAGGGCCGTGGCTGGGCGCAACGATATCTACCTCAAGCCCTTCGATCTTGTCGAGGTTCTTCACGATCAGGTTGCTGAAGGGCATCATGATCTCGGCAAAGTACCGCTTAGCCGCTTCGCGCTCGCGTGGGCGGCCGGTCGAGAAGAGCTCACTAGTCGCCAGATGGCTGCCGAGAAAATCGCAGGTAAACAGGATCTTGTCTTCGGGCACGTAGGTCAGCATCGTCTCAGGCCAGTGTACCCATGGAGCATGCACGAATTTGAGAGTCCGCCCGCCCAGATCAATGGAACCGCCGTCGTCAACCACGGCGATACGCTCCTCCGCCACGTGAAGCAAGTCGATGAGCATGGGTTTGCACTTAGGAGAGCATACAACTGTTGCCTCGGGGTACCGGGCTAAGACAGCGGGTATCGAACCTGAGTGGTCCTGCTCCCCATGGTGCGCAATCACGTAGTCAAGGTGTTCCACTGAGGCGAGCTGAGCCTCGAGTTGATGATACATAGACGGGTCGACTGTATCAAGCAGCGCAGTCTTGCTGCTGCCCTCAACGAGATATGCGTTGTAGCTTGTTCCGTCAGGAAGGGGAATCAGTGAATCGAAGAGCCTGCGGTCCCAATCTACCGCGCCCATCCAGAATATGCCCTCGCGAATCTGTCTGGCTTTCATTGTCTGCAGCGTACCTCCAATCCTTTGCGACATCACGCACTATCTTCGGGGAACATCCCCATCGCGTTCCGACGGCACCGCCGCGGTCAGCGCCTCTGTCATCCGCCGCCTCCCCTGCGCAGGAAGAGGAGCAGACCGGCTATGATGAGCAAGGCAGGCCACCAAGTGACAACCCATTCCAGCACAGCGGGGGCCGCACTCGACAGTATCAGCGGAACGCCCACAGCGGTCATGATGGCTCCTGGAACCAGCGCCCAGCGCTGGGGGTTCCCAGCGAATCTATCAGACAGAAAGTATATCATGAACCAGCTGCCCGCCAAGCTCAGCACGATCACGCCCGCATTGGCAGGGTCCCGAAGACGCCAGAATACCTCATTGGCCAGAAAAGACCCCGCGCCGCTGCCGAAAACGACGCCGCCGACCACAATCAGCCCCACGCTCCTGCTGACTGCTCCCCACAGCAGGAGGAGCGCACCGATGCCCGGCGCCGCCAGCATCCCCATGATCCTGCCCGGAACAAACTGCGATGCCAGCAAGTAGCAGCCCACAATGATGAGCACTATGCCCGCCCAGTGCCTCCTCCGGTTCTCCGATGAGCCGTTCTCCTCAGCCATATAGCATGCCTCCCTCCCATGCGCTGGGGCGATACCTATATGCCCAGCGACTGAGTAGTCCTGAAATGAAGCTTAGCGTAGTTCGCCAGGACCTCGCGCCCGCCCTTGGACGCTATCTCACACCCAACCGCCACTATCCGAGGGTCCGACGCGCCTTTGGGGAGCTCGATCCCCGCTTGGTGCGACAGGGCGGCGAGCCTTCGCACAAACTCGTCCCTCGCCAGAATCGACGCGGCCGCCACGGCTACGTCCACTTCGGCCCGAGGATGTTGTTCCAGCTTGACCTGTCGGCCCTTCTCCATCAGGGCACGCGTGAGGTACGATTCGTCACCGAATTGATCGGAGACGGCAAGGCCGCACTCAACTTGCGTCAGCAGGTTCTCTAGGCACCTCGCATGGGCCCATGCGAGCATCACGTTCACATTACGCATACTCACATAGAGCTGATTGTACCGGGCAGGGCCGATGGGAACCACAGAATGCGGGCACCTGTTCCTGATGGACGCCGCGAGCTTTGAGATGCGCGCGTCGGGCAGGCGCTTGCTATCAACTACCCCAATCTCAATCAAGGCCGACTCCGACTCGCGGTCGACATATACCCCGGCGGCCACCATTGGCCCGAAATAGTCGCCCTTCCCGGACTCGTCTATCCCTATCCTGGGAATCCCAGAGGCCCGCGCCGGATCCGGCGGGCCCGCAGCACCTTGACGCCCGACTGCGCGAGAGACGTCTCCCTGGAGGTGGTTCGAACACCACGCCGCCAGCTCATCCGTGAGATTGGAGCGGCGCCCCTGAACCAGCACTTTCCCGGTGGAGTAGATGGCCACCGTGGCGTGGTTCTGCCCGTCGCTTATCTTCATCTGCCGCCCGTGCTGGATCACGCGATCCTGACACACTTCCCAACCGCGCGCGACGGCAAACTGGGCAAGCAGGACTGTATCGCCGCCAAGCAAGTCCTTTTCGCTCAGTTCAAACCACCTTCGTTTCAAATATGTACGATGTCTAGTTTCTGCAGCAAGAGCATGATTCCTCTCGGGTTGGGGCGCTCAAAAAAACCTCACCCACGACGGATGAGGTTGCCGGACATGCATTGTTTGCCATGGACTGACTGTGAATCTGGTGGAGGCGCCGGGAGTCGAACCCGGGTCCGGAAAGACCACTTGGCGCGCTTCTACGAGCGTAGCCCGCGTACTTGCTTTCACCCAACGTACCGCGCACGAGCGCGCTGCACGAGGGCTATCTCGATTATCTTGGCGAGCGCCTCCGAGAATTGGCGCACGTGCATCCCGGCTTAAATGACGCCCTTGCCAGGCTCCCGGAATAAGCCCGGGTCGGACGGCAACCTAGTTAACTAGGCTGCGTATGCTAGTGAGTTATCGGCACTTATCGTGCTTCCACCGTTTAACGAGCGGGTGGGATCTCGGCTCGCCACGCCCCTCACAGCACTCCCCGTCGAAACCGTAACGCCCCCTATCACTGCTTACGTCATCATACCACGCGAAGACCGAACGATGCAACGACTAGTTTTAGTCCCGCTCGCGCCCAGACGCCTTCGACGTGCGCTCTATCTCTCTTTGCGCGTCCCGCTTTGCGATGTCTTCGCGCTTGTCCCACGTCTTCTTGCCGCGGGCCAGGCCGATTTCGAGCTTGGCCAGACCCCCTCGAAGGTACATCCTGAGCGGCACTATTGTGTACCCGCGCTCCCGGACTCGCGAATCGAGGCGCCGGATTTCCGACTTATGCAGCAGCAGCTTTCGCAGACGCCTCGGGTTATGGTTTAACCTATTTCCATAGTCATACTCCGCTATGTGCGAGTTGACCAGGAATACCTCGCCGCCTCTGACTTCGGCGTACGCATCACCCAGGCTGACTCGGCCCTGCCTTACACTCTGGATCTCGGTCCCGGTCAGGGCGATGCCTGCCTCATATGTCTCCTCGATGAAATACTCGTGCCTGGCCTTTCGGTTACTGGCTACGAGCTTACCGCCGGTCTCCTCATTCGACACCCATCACACCCCCACGCCCAGTAAACACCCCGCCGCCTCTCGGGTACATACATCACAGGCCCAGTTTTGCCGCGTGCTGCTGCATTGCTTCGAGGCATACTCCCACAAAGTCGGCGAGATCCATGCCCAACTCCGAACAGAGGGCAATCTGTTCGCGCTTGGCGCCTCTGGCGAACCCCTTCTCATGATAGCGATTGATGACGAAGCCAACGTCAATCGCTGCGAGCTTCCGGGACGGATGTATGAGCGCGGAAGCCACAATGAGCCCGGTCAGTGGATCGACGGCGTGGAGCGCCTTGTCCATGGCCGAGAGCCTGGGCAGCCCGTGGCATTCATTGTGCACTCGAACAGCGTAGACTACGTCAGGATCCACGCCCATCTCCTCCAACATCTCCGCGCCCACCAGCGAATGACGCGCCGCATCCGCGCCGGCACTGTCGTAGTCTATGTCGTGCAGCAGCCCGGCAAGCCCCCATGTATGCTCATCCTCGCCGAATCGCCGGGCAAGCGCGCGCATGCATACCTCGGCCGCCACCATGTGCTTGATCAGGTTGGCGTTGGAAACGTTGGCCTTCACCGCAGCCAGTGCTTCTTCTCTATTCATTGATCTCGCCATCTCTCCTTGTGCGGACAAGCTTCCTGCAGGGCTTGCCCATTTCGTTCACAGGCAGCGCTTCATGTATGATCACGCAGGCCGGAGCCTTGTAGTTGGCTAACCGACGCCTGCAGAAAAGGATGAGCTCCCGCTCTGATGTGCTTCTTGCACCCGGCTTGAGCTGCACATGGGCAGCCACGACCTCGCCTCTAACAGGGTGGGGTTGCCCGATGACGACAGCATCGTCCACCGCCGGGTGCTGCCTTATGGTCTCTTCCACCTCGGCCGGGTAGACCTTGTATCCTGAGGTATTGATGATATCTTTCTGCCTATCTAGAATCCGAAGGTAACCGCGCTCATCGACGAACCCCATGTCGCCGGTGCGCAGCCAGCCGTCGTGAAGAACCTGACTTGTCTCCCAGGGGCGACCGTGATAGCCCAGCATCACACCTGGGCCTGACACACACACTTCGCCGGCGCTGCCCGGCGCCGCGTCCCCGCCGAGTTCGTCGACGATGCGCACACACACACCTGGGATAGGCGGCCCCACTGCCCCGGCGACGACGAGATCGCCCGCTCGCGTGGCTGTAACCACCGGCGATGCTTCTGTGAGCCCATACCCTTCGGCTATCTCGATCCCAAACCGCTCGTGGAACGCGCGTAAAATGCGGCCCGAGAGCGCCGCGCCACCCGAGATGCACATGCGCAGGCTTTCCAGGTCGCAGCGATCCACATCTGCACGCACTGCCATGGCCGCGAACATGGCCGGCACCCCGGCCCACACCGTCACGCGAGCGCGCCCAATTAGCTTTGCCACCCCGATCGGGACAAACTGGCCCGAAAAAACGATTCGTCCGCCCGTCGCGATCGGCATGTTCATCGATACAGTCGCCCCGAATGAATGGTGCAGCGGAAGAGCGCACAGGTGAATGTCCTCCGGGCGCGAGGACGAAACCTCCCCCATGGCCTCCGCGTTCGCTGCGAGGGCTTCCCCGGAAAGCATAGCCCCTTTCGGCTCGCCGGTAGTGCCTGACGTGTACAAGATAACCGCTGGGCCTTGTTCCGTCCTTGCGGCAGCCGTTTCGAGCACTCCCATAGCGCTCCGCGCCCTGGCCGCTGCATATCGTGCGCCGTCTTCATTCTCTGCCTCGTTACAGGTTAGGTCGGCGCAGGTGAGCCGAACCTTCGGCCCGAACACGGCGGCATCAGGCGCAGCAATCGCGGCCGAGGGCTGACAGTCGTCTACAACACGTTCAACGTCCCCCACTGGCAACTGAGGGCTGACTGGAACAGCGATGGCTCCTGCCGCAATCACGGAATAGTAAGCCCGCACGAAATCAAAGCCGTTGGGCAAGCATAAGAGCACTCTGTCGCCGGGCCCAATGCCTGCGTCGCGCAGACGACCCGCTCCGATTCCGACAGCCAACGCCAGGTGAGCATAGCTGACCGACCGGCCGACGGAATCCGCGAGGGCAATGCGCTCGGGATCGCGCCCAGCTTGCCTTAAGAGACTGCCGACTAGTCCCATGGTGGTTCTCCTCGAATGGTATTTCGGTACAACAAGACCTCGCACTGCAGCGCAAGTGCGAGGCCATCATCGCTCCGCGACGGCGTCTAGACGAACGCAAACAAGACGGAGACCAGCAGGAAGGCAGCGGCGACCCAGGTGGTAGCCTTCTCGAGAAAAGCTTCTAGGCCCTTGTTCTTGCTGAAGAAAAGCTGCCCGCCACCGCCTATGACGCCCAAGCCCTCGCCTTTGCTCTGCTGCAAAACCACCATCACCGTAAGTGCTACAGAGAGCAACAACTCTACGATTATCAGAACCGTCTCCACCGCAGGAACCCCCTATGCATGAACAACACTGCAGTTGATTCTACCACACGCCAGTAATCGTGACAACCGCAATCGCCGCAATCACGGTCGATGCTTACGTCGAGGCATTACGCGGTTCACAGCCAGTACTATCGGCGTCACCACCAGAGCCGAAACAATCGCTTCCGGTATGCCGTGTATCAGCGCAATGCCGAGCGCGCCCTCCTTACCGGCGAACGGAATCCACCCAAACACGACGGCCAACCCCAGCGTGCCCACGGTGTTGACGGCGCTGCCCGCCACGGCGGCCAGCGGAAGGCCCCACCCCGTTCCCGAAAGCGCCCTGTACACTAGAAAGGCGACCGGGCCAATCAGCACCCTTGCCGGTATGAGTACACGAGGGTCGTACGGCCAGAACTGCATCATTGTGAGAAGTCCGAATATGAGGCCGACAGCGACTCCTATGACCGGGCCTCCTGTGATGCCGGCGAGAATGACAGGAAGATGCATTATTGTGACAGCGCCGGCAAGTGTGGGCACTCGGATGAAACCAAGGGGCGTCATGCCGAGTACCAAAGTGAGAGCCCCAAGCACTCCCGCGATCGTGATCTGCCGAGTATCTGGTTTCAAAGCAATCGCACCTCCGTTCCAGCCCCTTTCGGGTGCCGGACGATTATCGGGGCACAGACAGGCGCCATTGCCCAAACTGCCGGGCTCCGCCCTCGATCTCGGTCACTTGCGATCCGAGTCGCGGCGTCTGGTTTCGATGTCGCACACCGCCGGGCATCCCCCCGCCTGCCTTGCCGCCTCCACAGCCCTGACCACCGCTGCTGCCAGCACTTCTGCAGCTAGTGAGCCTATGGCAGTGATATCGGCAGCCTTCTCGCCCGACAGGGGTCTCTCCGCAGTAGACAGGCAGAACACCGTGTCGCCATCGTACATGGTGTGAGCCGGTACAATTGCCCGCGCCAGCCCATCCTGGGCCATCTGGGCGACCTTGTTTGCGCCTTCCTTATCTAGAATAGCATTTGTGGCCACGACCGCAATAGTGGTGTTCATACAGGCTCCCGTTTGAGCCTGGATGGTCAGGTTCGCCCCGGTCCGGCTGGCGCCGGGCCCCACAAACCGACCGGCGCCGCGGTCATATGCTCCAGCCACGACCCGCCCTGCCCATGGGTCGATCACATCCCCAAGGGCATTGACAACCGCCAACGCGCCCACGAGCACCTGCCCGTCGTCTCCATCTGCGCCTGCGCCCACGCCTGCTTCGAGCTGTCCCATGCCGGACAGCAGGGTCGCATACGTCCCCAATCCGCCCTTCATTGCATACTCCGGGCCCATGATCTTGCCCACCGTGGCGCCGGTTCCGGCGCCGACATTACCCTCACGGCACGGCCCGGAAGACGCAGCAAGACACGCCGCATAGCCCATTTCTGCGTCCGGTCGGACTCTGGGATCGCCCAACCCCAAATCGTAGATGACTGCCGCGCCCACGATGGGAACCACGCCGAAGGGAGTGGCGAACCCAACTCCCTTGCCCTCCAAAAACCTCATGACTCCTGAAGCAGAGTCCAGGCCGTAAGCGCTTCCACCTGAAAGCACTACGGCCTGGATCTTCTCAACTTGGTTACAAGGACGCATGAGATCGGTTTCGCGCGTGCCCGGGGCCGAGCCCCTGACGTCCACACCCGCAACGGCCCCGCCAGGAGTCAACACCACTGTGCAGCCGGTGAGAGCTTCATCATTCTGCGCGTGCCCTACGAGCACGCCCGGGATTCGAGTTATGCCGTGCACGCCTCATCGCCCCCACTCGCATTCGCCTAGCGCTGCGCGCGCTTGATTGAGTAGAACGCGTCCATGCCGGCGTACATGCCGGCATCGCCCAACAGATCCTCTATCCGGAGCAGCTGGTTGTACTTGGCTACCCGGTCCGTACGGCACGGGGCGCCCGACTTGATCTGGCCCGAATTCGTGGCCACCGCGATGTCGGCGATGGTGGTGTCTTCGGTCTCGCCTGATCTGTGCGAGATCACCGCCGTGTAGCCGGCGCGTTTAGCCATTTCGATGGCGTCCAACGTCTCGGAGAGCGTGCCGATCTGGTTCACCTTAATCAGCACCGAGTTGGCCACGCCTTGCTGGATCGCCCGCTCAATCCGCTCCACATTCGTAACGAGGAGATCGTCGCCCACGAGCTGGACGCGGTCCCCGAGCTTGACAGTGGCGATGCGCCAGCCGTCCCAGTCGTCCTCTGCCAGCCCGTCTTCGATGGAAATCACGGGGTACTTGCCGACAAGGTTCTCATAGTAGTCAACCAGGCCTGCGGCATCAAGCTCTCTGCCTTCGCCTTCCAGCACGTATTTGCCGTCCCGCCATAGCTCGCTTGCAGCCACGTCCAGCGCCACAAACACGTCCTTGCCGGGCGCGAAGCCAGCCTTCTCTATGGCCTCTACCACCACAGCTATGGCCTGCTCATTCGAGTCGAGATTGGGCGCGAATCCTCCCTCGTCCCCCACACCAGCCGAGAGCCCGCGCTTCTTCAACACAGCCTTGAGCGAGTGGTATACCTCGGCCCCCATTCGCAGCGCGTGCGCGAAACTGTCGGCGCCGACAGGCGCGATCATGAACTCCTGTATGTCCACGTTATTGTCCGCATGCTTGCCGCCGTTTAGGATGTTCATCAGCGGAACCGGCAGGGTGCGGGCGCCTACGCCGCCCAGGTACTGATAGAGCGGCAGGCCTATGTGCTCAGCTGCGGCGTGCGCCACCGCGAGTGACACTCCGAGCATGGCATTGGCCCCGAGCTTCGACTTGCTAGGCGTCCCGTCAAGCTCTATCAGTGTCAGGTCGATGAGCGCCTGGTCTCGGGCATCCATGCCCAAGATCTCGTCAGCGATCGTATCGTTCACATTGTCTACGGCCTTCGCCACACCTCGTCCGAGGTAACGGCCGGGGTCGCCGTCGCGCAGTTCAAGCGCTTCATGCTGCCCGGTAGACGCGCCCGATGGCACGCATGCCCTGCCTACCGTCTCATCGGCGAGCGTGACTTCCACCTCGACAGTGGGGTTTCCTCTGGAGTCAAGAATCTCGCGTGCATACACATCAGTGATTATCGACATTTCGGTCGGCGGCATACACCGCCTGTGCTCCTTTCTCACCTGCTCACTTGTGGGCGCTTATCGTTGCGCCAATGATCCCAGCGAAGTCCTCCGCAAGAAGACTGGCCCCGCCCACTAAAGCGCCGTCTATCTCCGATTGCTTGGCGAACTCGGCCATGTTGGAGGGCTTCACGCTGCCTCCATACTGAATCCTCACCGCCTCGCTCACTCGATCGGAGTACATCCCCGACAGCGTACGCCGGATAGCCTTGGCGACCTCGTTGGCATCTTCGCCTGTGGCGGCGCGCCCAGTGCCGATGGCCCAGATGGGTTCGTACGCCACCACCAGCCGGTCGGCCTTGTCGGCGGGCACGCCCACAAACGCCCCTTCTACTTGCCTGGCCACTACGTCGGCCGTGATGCCCTGCTCGCGCTGGGCCAGGCTTTCTCCCACGCATACTATTGGCAACAGCCCTGCTGCCAATGCGGCTTTTACCTTACGGTTGACCGTATCGTCCGTCTCGCCGAACATTGCCCTTCTCTCAGAATGCCCAATGATGACCCAGCGGCACCCGGCGTCGATCAGCATCTCGCAGGAGATCTCGCCTGTATACGCGCCCTTGGCTTCCCAATACACGTCTTGTGCTCCCAATTCGATGCCCGACCCCATAACGCTTTCTGCCACAGCATGAATCGACGTGAACGGCGGGCACAGTATGACCTCGCATCCTGCAAACCCCAAAGCCCGATCGACCAACTTACACGCCAGCTCACGCGCCTCAGCAATTGTCTTGTGCATTTTCCAGTTGCCTGCTACTATTGGACTCCTCACAGACTCCTACACCCCCGGTTCCTTATCACCAAGCGCCGCAACTCCCGGCAGCACCCTACCCTCCAGAAACTCAAGCGACGCGCCGCCGCCTGTCGACACGTGTGTCATCCTCTCAGCTAGGCCGAACTGCTCGCACGCCGCCGCGGAATCGCCGCCTCCAACAATGGTCACAGCGCCCGACGACGCCATCGCCTCCGCCAGGCCGCGTGTGCCTGCGGCGAAGGCCTCCATCTCGAATACTCCCATTGGGCCGTTCCACACCACTGTACCTGCGCCGCGCACGATTTCGGCGAACCGTCGTGTGGTATCCGGACCGATGTCGAGGCCCATCCAATCAGCAGGGATATCGTCGACCGTAACGACGCGATGCGGCGAATCAGCTTCGAACCGCTCTGCCGCGACTACGTCTGTGGGAAGCTCAAATCGAACTCCTTTCGCCCTCGCGCGATCGATGGCGTCTCCTGCGTATCCCAGCCTCTCCCCATCCACCAGCGACTTGCCCACCTCGTGGCCTTGAGCCTTCAGAAACGTGAAGGCCATGCCGCCTCCGATGAGCAACGCGTCCACGCGTGTGAGCAGGTTATCGATGACGCCGATCTTGTCAGATACCTTCGCCCCGCCGAGTATCGCGACGAACGGGCGGGCCGGATCGGCCAGAGCCTGCCCCATGATCTCCATTTCCTTGCGCATCAGGAACCCGGCCACGGCAGGTATGTAGTGAGCTATGCCTTCGGTCGAGGCATGCGCCCTGTGGGCCGCGCCGAACGCGTCGTTGACGAATAGGTCCGCCAGCGCCGCCAGGCGCCGCGCGAACGCCGCGTCGTTTGCCTCCTCTTCCCTATGGAACCGCACGTTTTCAAGGAGAACCACGTCGCCCGGCGACATTGCCGCCACGGTTGCTTCCACTTCCGGCCCCACACAGTCAGCGAGCTTGCGCACAGGCCGGCCCAGAAGCTCCGAAAGACGATCCGCAACCGGGTCCATGGTGGAACCAGGGTCGTACTTGCCCTTGGGACGTCCTAGGTGAGAGGCGAGTATCACCTTCGCCCCTCGCCCGATCAGGTGCTCTATTGTCGGAAGTGCTGAGGCGATTCTCCTGTCGTCGGTTATGTTCCGGTCAGCGTCCATCGGCACATTGAAATCAACGCGCACGAACACACGCTTGCCGGCCACTTCCACATCCTCCACTGCTAGCTTGCGCAATGCCGATCAGCTCCTCTCCGCTGCGCGACGTGGCTAAAGAGACTTCGCGATGTAACTCGCCAGATCGACCACGCGGTTGGAGTAGCCCCACTCGTTGTCGTACCAGGCAATCACCTTGGCCATCTCTTCGCCTATAACCATGGTGCACAGCCCGTCTACGATCGAAGAATGGGGATCATGGTTGAAGTCGTGCGACACCAGTTCTTCTTCGGTGTAGGCCAGGATGCCCGAGAGTGGGCCTTCTGCCGCCGCCCGGAGCGCATTGTTCACATCCTCGGCTGTCGCCTTCTTCTCCAGGTCAGCCACGAAGTCTACCACCGATACGTTGGGTGTGGGCACCCTCATGGAGAACCCGTTCAGCTTGCCCTTCAGCTCGGGCAGTACCAGGGCCACTGCAGACGCTGCTCCCGTCGTGGTGGGTATCATGGACATGCCTGCAGCACGCGCACGCCTGAGATCCGAGTGAGCCAGGTCCAGGATGCGCTGGTCGTTAGTGTAGGAATGTACCGTGGTCATTAGCCCGCGCCTGATGCCGAACGAGTCCATGAGCACCTTGGCCACAGGCGCAAGGCAGTTGGTGGTGCATGAAGCGTTGGAGATGATATGGTGGTTTAGCGGGTCGTACTTCCTCTCGTTGACGCCCATGACGACTGTTATGTCCTCATTCTTGCCCGGCGCGGTGATGATGACTTTCTTTGCGCCGCCGGCAAGGTGCGTCGATGCCTTCTCCTTGGACCGGAAGACCCCGGTCGATTCGATCACGATGTCCACGCCCAGATCGCCCCAGGGCAACTTGGACGGATCCTTCTCAGCAAAGACCTTGACACGCCTGCCCCCGACCTCTATGTACCCGTCCCCTGCCTTCACGTCGCCGGCGTATGTACCATGGATGGAATCGTACTTCAGGAGATGAGCATTGGTCTTGGCATCCACCAGGTCGTTTATGGCCACTATCTCAATTTCCGGGCGCTCTTCGCCCGCCCTGAACACGAGCCGTCCGATTCTTCCAAAACCATTGATTCCGATTTTGACTGCCATTGGCTCCCGCCGATAATGCGGCGGGGTTCACCTCCCTGATTCGTGTTTGATCTCGCGCGCTGCTCCTTCATCCGTGACAACAATATGGGAAAACCCGTTACGCAACACCGCCGACAGCGCCTCCGACTTGCTCGCCCCACCGCCCACGCATATCACCGTGGGAACTGACGATAGGTCTGCGAGCCTCAGGCCGAGGCTAGACGTGGTGTACACAACCTCACCGGCTGAGTTGAAGTAGAACCCGAACGATTCGCCCACGGCCCCCAGTTGCTGAATGTGAGCGATCTCGGCCTCAGAGAGGTTCCTCCTTCTCGCCATCTCCACAGCCGTGCCCACTCCATGCACAACCACACTTGCCTGCCGGATCGTGTCGAGGACCTGCTTGATCCGTGGTTCTTCGCGTACACTTGCTGCGGACTCCAGCCCGAGGTCGTCCGGGAGGTTGAGAAGCCTGTAGCTTCCTCCCAACTTCTTGGCCAAAGACGCAGCAACCGTGTCGGCCTGCTTTTCGACATCCTCCCCCAGCCCGCCCCGGGCGGGAACCACCACAAGATCTCTGACCGAGCGCAACTCCACAGCCTCCTGGGCCAGAGCAGCCATTGTGGTGCCACCCGTCACAGCTACCACATCGCCATCAGAGATCACGTCCCTGAGCAAAGTCGCGCCCGCCCGCGCGATATCCCTCTTCACGGCATCGTCGCGGTCGGAGTCGCCAGTCACAACTACAGCTTGCTCGAGGCCAAATCTCTCCACCAGCGTCGTCTCAAGTTCTCCAGTGCCGGTGAGCAGGCGAACATACTCTCCCAGTTCCCACAGGATATCCTCCCCATCTCTGGAGAGGCGGATGCCATCCGGGCCCACTACGATGAGCCCGACCTCCCGGAGAACGCCCTCTTCTCGCCTGACTTCGCGCTCGCTCCTCCCCATGCACTGGGCAAGCGCCCTCCGCCCTATGGGCTGTGAATACGATACGTGCCTCAGGATGAGGTGACGGAGCACGATTTTCTCAGCGAGTTCCGGCGCTATCCGACACTGCACAGCTATGACGTCAGCCGTCTTTCCCATCATCGTCTCCCTTAGCTGGACGCTTTGCGTCCCGCCTAGGCAATTCCTGTCCCGCTAGCCCTAATATAGCATGTTCTGCGCACAAGGCCAAGTTCCTCCTCTGACATCTTTCCCGGGCTGGGCCACTGCAACGCAGGAATGCTCAGTATCTCCTCCGCCGCGCCGACGCGGGTATCTCCAGCTCACCCCTATATTTAGCCACTGTCCTCCTGGAAATGCAGATACCTTCGCCGGTCAACGCGTTCGCTATCTCCTGGTCTGATAGCGGCGATTTGGCGTCTTCGGAGGCGATCATCTCCTTGATGTACTTCTTTATGCTGGCGGCCGATGCGGTATCGCCATCAGAGGTGCTCACCCCGGAACCGAAGAAGAAGCGAAGTTCGAATGTGCCGCGGGGAGTCTGCGCGTACTTCCCTGCAGTGGCCCGGCTGACGGTCGACTCGTGCATGTCGATGTCAACAGCCACTTCCCTCAGCGTCAGTGGACGCAAATGGAGAATGCCCCGATCGAAGAAGTCCCGCTGATGCGAGACGATGGAAGTCGCAACCTTGGCGATTGTGTCGCGACGCTGACCAAGCGCACGTATGAGCCACGCGGCCGAATTGAGTCGTTCGCGTATGAAATCCCTGGCAGTCGCATCCGTTCCGGTGTCAGACAGCATCGCTCGGTACGCGCTGTTTATGATCAACCGGGGCGACGCCGAATCACACGGCGTCACAACGTAGTCATCGCCTACCTTCTCGACAACCACATCGGGAACGATGTACCTGGCTTGCCCTACCCCCGCGTAGTCCTGGCCCGGGCGAGGAGAGAGCGCGCGTATCATGTCGGCGGCCTCTTGAACCTGCGTGACGTCTGCACAAAGCTCAGAGGCGATACGCAATATCCTGCCTTCAGCTAGGTCGTCTAGGTGCTCTCGGACGATTCGCAGCGCCAGCGCCCGCAGGTCATCAGGGGCTGGCCTGGCCGATATCTGCAGCTCAAGGCATTCCTGGACGCTTCGGGACCCCACGCCCACGGGATCTAGGCATTGGATCAGATGAAGCACATCCTCCACCTCAGACTCAGCGGCGCCCAGCGCGGCCGCCACATCGCACAAGTCTGCACGGAAGAAGCCGCTATCGTCGATGCATCCGAGGAGATACTCGCCGATCCAGAGGGCCTTGGGGCACGTACACGCCACTCGGAGCTCTACATGCAGACGCTCGGCAAGCGAAGGTTCCCATCTGATGAGCCTGACGGGATCATCATCACCGTCTCTATCAGATGAGTCGGAGGGCCAGCCAGAGTCGGCGCCCCCATCGCCGGCGAAGTAGCCTGCCCAATCTATCTGATCATCATCGGCATGAGACGTCCGGGTTTCATCGACCGCCCCCTCAGACGGCGGTTCGGCCTCCTCCAGAACCGGGTTTGCGAGAAGCTCATTCTGGACGTACTGCGCCAGATCCACTGTCGGCAGCTGAAGAAGTTGGATAGCCTGTCGTAGCTGGGGAGTCATTATCAGCCTCTGTACCTGCTGCTGAACCATCCCGTAGGACATTTCCACGGGGCATCACCTCTCGCGCCTGCGTGTCAGGCGAATGTCATCAGCTATCCGCGCAATCCTGCGCATGCGGTGGTTAACGCCCGACTTGCTCACAGGCGGCGACAGCATGGCTCCAAGCTCTGTGAGGCTGGCCTCCGGATTTTCGAGCCTCAGGCGGGCCGCTGCAGCAAGAGCAGGGGGAAGCCTCCTGATGCCCATCACGTCGTCTATGAGTTCAATATCGCGTATCTGACCCAAGGAAGCGTCCACAGTCTTGGACAGGTTAGCATTCTCCGCATTGACTAGGCGGTTGACGTCGCCGCGGATCGACCTCAGGATCCGCGCGTTCTCAAGCTCTAGGAGCGCGCTGGACGCCTGCATCACGCGGAGCAATTCCACGATATCGTCGCCGTCTTTGACATACACCACGCTTCGCCCTCGGCGGGGCACTATCCCTGCGCGAATACCGAACTCACGAAGAAGATCCGAAATGAACTGCGCATGCTCCGGGCCCCGAATCGCTATCTCCAGATGGTACCCTTTCGAAGGATCGGTCATGTAGCCTGCCCCGAGGAAGACGCCGCGAATGTACGCCCGCTTGCAGCAGCGCCTGGCGACTATGTGAGGCTCCACACCGCGCACAAGGTCACTGTCGTGCCGGGCAGGGCCCAGGCCCAGTAGGCCCGTGAGATCGACGGCCTCATTGTGGTTTGCTATGCGGACCAAGTAGAGATTGCCACGAGGGGCGCCCTTCCGCTTTCGATTACGGACGGCCACCTCCACACTCGGACGCTCCGCAGCCGGCCACTGCAGATCGCGAATGAGTGAGACGACCTTTCGCGCCACGCCCGCATGGGTCTCAGCGATCACTATGCTCACATGTCCTTCTGAGGTCCGGATCACACCGTCCGCAAGGAGCAGCGCCGATATCTCAGCCACGCGACAGCAATCACGCTCGGGCATGGCCCGAACTAGTTCGTCTTTCATGAGCGAGTAGAAGTCCACTTAGTAATCACTCCCCGGGCGCAGCACTGTCTCTATTCCTCGCCAACTTGGCGATTCCCTTCATCTGCATGAGGGTGGCCCGCGCATACTTGCCCAGAGACCATGAATACGATGGAGCGGTAGCGCATGTCTCAATCCGCCCGGCCGGTACTTGGAGGAAAAGGCATGATGAGTATTGTGTGGGTCGCCATGCTGGCAATCGGCACGGTCTGGGCGACGGTTGTGCGTGGGCCCGCGAGTGTTGCCCCGATGGCCATCTCCTCGGCAAAGGAGGCTGTGCAGCTTTGCCTGGCATTGGCCGGCTCGATAGGTCTTTGGTCGGGCATGGCCCAAATAGCGCAGCAGTCCGGGCTCACAGCTCTACTGGCCTCAGCAATCCGGCCCATCATCGGGCCGCTCTTCCCCGAGCTTGGACCGAGGTCGAAATCGATGCCGCTCATAGCCGCAAGCATGGCTGCGAATCTTCTTGGGCTGGGCGCGGCAGCCACCCCACTGGGCCTTGCGGCCATGCAACAGCTGGCTGCCGAAAGCCGTTCCGGGGCTGAACCCACTGACGCCATGTGCACCTTCATCATTATCACCGCCTCCAGCCTCACGCTGGTTCCGACGACCATAATCTCCCTCAGAGCCGAAACGGGCTCGGCTGATCCAGCCGCCGTCATAGGAGCTACGATCCTCGCCACTTCGTGTTCCACCGCAGCTGCAGTGGCTGTCGACTTCATCCTCAGGAAGAGAGGTCGAAGGAACTGATGAGATATCTTGCGTCCCTGCCCTATTATGTTGTGCTTTCACTGCTCGTGGGAATACCCGTGTACGGCGTCGCCCGGGGGGTTGACGTATATGGCTGTTTTATCGCCGGCGTATCCGACGGCCTCAGAACGACATTGCGCATTGCCCCGGCGATGATCGCCATGTTCGTCGCTGTGGGGATGTTCCGCGATTCAGGAGCGCTAAATGCAGCAGCGCGCGCCCTCTTGCCCGTGGCGCGCGCCCTCGGAGTACACCCTGATCTCATGATCCTTGCCGCGCTGCGGCCCATATCAGGCTCGGGAGCCCTGGGATACTTGGCCAAGCTTCTGGCAGCCTACGGGCCAGATTCAGCTGAGGGATTACTGGCGTCTGTCATACAGGGTTCGGCAGATACGTCCCTCTACATCATCGGGCTGTACTTCGGCTCAGTCGGAATAACGCACACGCGCCACACAGTGCCCGCTGCGCTGCTCGCCAGCCTCACAGGCTTCCTGACGGCCGTGTTCATCTCGAAGTTCACTCATCCATAAAACGCTTCTTTCGCGCGACCAGAGCCATGACTTCCCGCGCGATCGCGTCGGGGTCATGCCTGACCAACTCGGTCTGGCTTGCAACTGGCCCCTCCACCACCCGTACTCCCATCGACTCGAGAACCTTTCTGTCCCATCCTACCGGTTCAGCGCCTTCGTGCGAGTATTTTCGCATCATTCCATCACTTATGGGAGCATCATTGATGATGATCCAGTCAACGACATCCGGCCCGGCATGACGGAAAATGGCAGCCAGGTGATCCTGGGCGGCATAGCCCTGCGTCTCGCCAGGCTCAGTCATTACGTTGCACACGTATATCTTGACCGCTTTGGACGAGGCGATCGCGTCCGCCATTCCATCCACGAGCAGATTCGGCATGACACTAGTGTACAGGCTGCCCGGGCCGAGCACAATCGCATCGGCCTCCGATATGGCGCGCAATGCCTCCGGCAGAGGCTTAGGACCTTCGGGACGTAGGAACACTCGGTCGATCCTGGACGTGCTGGTGCCTACTGACGTTTCGCCAAGGACCTCTCGCCCGCCACTCAACAACGCGCCCAGAATGCAATCATCCAAAGTGGCGGGGAGCACTTCGCCCCTGACCAGAAGGACCCTGCTGGATTCCTTTACTGCCAGTTCGAAGTCGCCCATTATCTCGCTCATCGCAGCTATGAACAGGTTTCCGAAGTTGTGACCTGAGAGCGGACCTCCACTATTGAACCGGTAATCGAAGAGCTGTTTCATGAGGGGTTCTGCGTCGGCCAAGGCCACTAGGCAGTTGCGTATGTCGCCCGGAGGAAGCACTCCCATCTCCGCACGGAGCCTGCCGGAGCTGCCACCGTCATCGGTGACGGTGACAATAGCCGTAATACTGCCGGTGTGACGTTTCAGTCCCCTGAGAAGGGTAGAAAGACCCGTTCCGCCGCCCAGTGCGACGACTCGCGGTTCCACCGCATGACTCATTGGCTTCACCTCGCCCCGATGTCTACCTGCCGATAACGAACGCGAGTTCCTGCTCGAACTGCTCAGGCTGAACGAGCCAATCGAACTTATCGGGGGAGTCCACGAAAGCCTGATACATGGGGTATCCACTCATAAGGGCCAATGTGGGCAGGTCACGAGGGTCGAGGCCCCTCAAAGGAGCGACTCCTTCATGTCGCTTGTTCGGGATGAGTCGACTGGCGCCGGCTGTCTCGTCTATTTCAAAGTATGCACCGCCTCTGTGTCTTTTGATCATCCCGTACTCGGATGCAAAATCGGCCGCAACCCAGTTCGACATGACCAAAGGCTCGGAAGACGGGTTCATGGTGATGTGCCCGTACATCGGCGGGATGATCACCTTGTCGCCTGCCTCGGCCTCGATGAGCACTGCATCGACAATATCGCCGGAACTTGCATCGGCGCGCTGAAGCAGGTAGTGCGCCACCCCATACAGGACCTCATAGACCTCAGGGTATGTAGTTTTCGAGCCAGGCTTCGCCGGATGATAGTGACCGGCAGTCTTGATGAACTCGTGGCCTACCCTGCCCGGCAGGATGATAGTGACGTCGTACCTGAGGCCACTTTCCCGTATGAGCTCTTCATGCTCGGGAAGGCGTACATCTCTGTACATGTAGTAGATCTCTCTGCCCTCAGCCTTGTCTGGCGATAGCCACACATCCATCATGTCGGTGTCTTTGCGCACTGCCGGCGCAACGTCGGGCAGCGGATCGGAAAAGACAAGCTTTAAGTCGTCTCCCAAAGCTATGGGAAGGCCCGAAGCCAGAGTCAGGTCAATCATTGCGGCGCACCTCACCTCCGTAGATTGCATCTCAGAGTATATCATAGTTTCTCGCTGTCGACCCAGGCGAAGAGCGAGTCGCGCGAAGCGGCGGAAGTGAGAACGGCCATTGCCGCATCGTCGTCAACCCCGCTCAGGGCGGCGCCGGCCAGCGCCTCGAAGTCTCCCAGGTGACGCAAGAAGCGCTCCTCGGCGTACTCCTTTGCCTGCCTGGTAGTGACCAGAAACGGCCAGTCGCTTGCCTCCAGCAGAATCAGCTCCCGGCCGGCCTGATCCGCCATGGCCAGGAACGTTCCTCGAAGTGTGTCGCGCTTGTTTGAAAGGGAACGATGAAGTGCCTCCGCGCGGGCCAGCGACTCCCACATCCACTCGGTGTCGGCATTAGCCCACGTACCGTGCCTGCCGCCGTGCCCCCAGGAGCACTCCGACATGCTTATCTTCCCTGTAGGCCGGTGGGAGGCCAAGTAAGCACCGGGAGTGGTGAGTGCCACGCGTTCGTCGCGCGCCAGCATGGTGAGCACGTGTCTGAGCCAGGCTGTGCCCTCATGCCACCAATGCCCGAACAGCTCCATGTCATACGGGGCCACTATCAACCCCGGTTCACCGCACGCGTCCTGATATCTCGCGAGCCTCGCCGCAACGAGTTCCACGAAATGCCTGGCGTGTTCCTGGGCAGTCTCGTTCGCGACCACAGGATCGTACAGCTGCTTCTGGCCAAGATCCAGGAGTTTGCTTGTGACACGCCAGTACTGCAGGCCTGAGACGCTGTCTCGCCTGTGGAACTCGCGGTAGTTGCCATCGCCCGGATACCCCGTTTCCCTCGACCACACCTGAGCCGCAGTGACCTCATCCCGGGCAAACACCGACACTTGGGAGCCAGCGAGCATGTATGGCCTGAGCGCCGCCATACTCGGGCTGACGCAATACCCAGCGGGAGCAGCTCCCGAGCACTTAGCCTCAGCCCCGTATACCTGCCTTACTGCACCTGCCGCGACAGCGTGCGTGTCGACTATGAAGTAGTCTATGCCGCACTCAGTCAACAGCCGCTCGATGGCCCCCGGCCGATAGCCGCATTCTGGAAGCCACGCCCCTCTGGGTCTGACGCCGAAGTGGCGCTCGCACGCTTCGCAGCCCAACCTCATCTGAACGCGCGCTCGCTCCTCTGACAGCAGCGGCAGGTAGGCATGTGTCGCAGCCGTAGCGAGAAGCTCGATCATGCCGCGCGACGCCAGGCTGGCAATGGCGCTCAGTAGGTCGCCACCGTAGTGGTTCGAGAATCTGTCTGCCACGTACTCGTAGTACTCTGCGTATTCCGCAGCCAGCAGGGCTAACCTGTCATCATGCTCAGACTCGTATCTCTCAGCATCATGCACCGCGGCCTTCTTCCGCATTTCAGCGTATTCCAGAAACCGAGACTTCATGTAGCAATCTGCCAGCTGCTCCGCAAGAACCGGGGATAAACTAACCGCGATACGCGGCTCGAACCCGTTGTCCTCGGTTGCCGACAGCATATCGATGATTGGTATGTATGTCTCAGCCATCGCCTCAAACACCCATTCTTCGCCAAAAGGCCAAACGCCTGACTTGCGACAGTATGGGATGTGTGAATGAAGCACCAGGGCAAATGAGCCACAAGACGACATATGCCACACCTCCCTCAGCATGAAGTATTCTTACCCAACCGCCGAGCACTATCCCGGCGGGATAGCCCCGGTTAGGGCCGGACAGAATACAAGAGAGATTGCGTTTCGGTGTCGTGAGGAGGTCCTTTCGTGCACGGCTTGGGCGGCGAGGTGAATGCGTGCCAGGTACCTGATGGCTACGACGAAACCCGGATTGTTCTGCAGGTTCGCGATCCGTTCTGGATGCACGCTTACTGGGCGATATCCAGGGAGACGGCGCTTGACCTCGCCCGCGAGCTCGGAGAGAGCATCTCGAGCAGTCGCCTCACTCTCAGGGTGAACGATATGACCGATCGCGAGGGAGCCGGCTGTGCCAAGCAAGTCGCGATCGACGTCCATCCCTTTGCGAACAACTGGTACATAAACGTGTGCGAGCCTGACAGGTCATACTGCGTGGACCTGGGTCTGACACACGGCTCCGACGAGTTCCGGTTCATCGCGCGCTCCAACGTGGTGCACACGCCGCGGGTAGGGCCCTCCCTGGTTCGCGACGAGGAATGGCTCTCCATTCATGCACTGGAAGCCCTCGTGCACTGCCCCAGGGCCTATGCTGCGTCGCCGGGCATGCCGGCCCAGAGAATGCGCGCCGAGGAGTGGGCGCGGGAGATCGCTCTGGGATCGGGAGGAGTGGGCGCCGTCTCCAGCCCGGTGGGCCCGCCCGCGCCGACTCTCCCCCTGGAAGCGGCCGGGCGTCGGTACTGGCTGCGGGCAGATGCGGAGCTCGTAGTATACGGTGCAACAGAGCCGGGATCGCAGGTGAGTGTGTCGGGTATGCCGGTAGAGGCAGCTCCTGACGGGACCTTCTCAGTGAGGATCGCGCTCCCAGTGGGCGAACTCCCCATCGAAGTGGCCGCCGAGTCGGCTGATCGGCTGATGTCGCGCTGTGTGTCATGGACTGTTGCCCGAACAGGGCTGAAGGACGGCAGGTGATCTGCAATGAGTGAACCCCGAGGTTACCTGGCAATAGTACTGCACGCTCACCTTCCGTACGTTCGCCACGTGCGCGGCGAGGCGTACCTGGAGGAGAAATGGTTCTATGAAGCCCTGACCGAGACGTATATCCCGCTATACACGATGTTGGCTCGGCTGGCCGACGAGGGAGTGCCATACCGCCTCACGATATCGCTCTCCCCCACACTGATGTCGATGTGCCGTGACTCCCTTCTTCAGGCCCGCTTCTCCGAGTTTCTGGACGGCCTGTGTCGCCTGGCCGAGCTCGAGACATCTCGAACTAGGTGGCAACATGCGTTCCACGAAACCGCCAAGATGTACCTGGAACGTTTCCAGCATGTAAGGTCAGTCTACCATGACGGCCTCCACGGCGATGTAATAGGAGGGTACGCGCGACTTGCAGATGAGGGCCGGATAGAGCTGATAACCACTGCAGCAACCCATGGCTATCTGCCGCTCATGGAAGTGTGTCCGTCTGCGGCCCGTGCCCAGATCATCGCGGCCGCTAGCTACTACCGCAACACATTCGGGCATGGGCCCCGAGGCATGTGGTTGCCTGAATGCGGGTACTACCCTGGCGTAGACGCATACTTGCGGGAGGCGGGAGTCCGATATTTCTTCACTGATGCGCACGGCATAGAGAACGCAAGCCCCAGGCCGAGATATGGGGTGTACGCGCCCATCTACTGCCCTTCGGGCGTGGCGGCCTTCGGGCGGGACATGGAATCATCCAAACAGGTCTGGAGCGCGCATGAGGGGTATCCCGGTGACTTCGATTACAGGGAGTTCTACCGCGACATCGCCTACGATCTGGACTGGGACTACATACGACAGTTCATGGGAGATTGCCCGGCGAGAACGCATACAGGCATAAAATACTACCGAGTCACCGGCCGCACGGAACACAAGGAACCATATGTGCGGGAATGGGCCATCAACAAAGCTGCCACGCACGCAGGCAACTTTGTGTTCAACCGCGAGCGGCAGATCGAGCACTTGGCGCGAGTCATGGACATGGGGCCCATAGTCGTCGCTCCGTACGATGCTGAGCTCTTCGGACACTGGTGGTTTGAAGGTCCCGAGTTCCTGGAGTTCGTCATACGAAAGATCGCCTACGACCAGAATACCATCAAGCTCATTACCCCAGGAGACTACCTAGATGAGCGCGCGCGCGCTCAGGTGTCCGTGCCGTCCATGTCATCATGGGGCTATATGGGCTACAACGAAGTGTGGTTGGCGGACTGCAACCACTGGATCTACCCGCATCTTCACACGATGGCGCGTCGCATGAGCGAGCTCGCCGACGTGTACGCGATGCCACAGCCCGATCTGCTCCGGCGAGCCCTCAACCAGGCCGCCCGCGAACTCATGCTGGCACAGAGCTCCGACTGGGCGTTCATCATGAAGGCCGGTACTTGCGTGAATTACGCTGTGGAGCGCACCAAGGCCCACATATCTAGGTTCAACCGCCTCTACAGCGACATCCGCAGTTCGGGTCTGGATCATGAATGGGTGAGCGACCTTGAGTCGGTAGACAACATATTCCCTGACATTGACTACACTATCTACTCCACATCGCCCATGGCATCCGCGATCCTCGACACGTAGATGCCCGCGATCTCCTCCGCGATCTCCTGACTTGCCGCCTCGCTGTAGACGTGGAAGACGGGGTCCTCGGAATCAGGCAGGATGAGCGTCCAACCCTGATCGGTGTAGACCTTGATGCCGTCTACTAGCTGGACTTCTTCGCTGTCGGTCTCCTCAATCAGATGCCGCATCACCCTCCCCTTGGATTGCCACGGGCAGTCCACAAGGCGCCGGGTCATGAACGAACGCGGCATTGCGCTGACCATCGACGAAAGCGGCGCGCTGCCCTGCGCAAGCTGCTCTAGCAGCACAGCTAAGGCGAAAAGGCCGTCGAGCATGGGCTGAAACTGCGGAACTCCGGCTTCGCCCATCATCACCCTGGCCTCGATTGCCTTCTCCATCATGGACCTGGGATTCGCCTGAGACCTCACTACGCGCCCATGAAGACCCATCGCCACCTTCTCGATGGCCCCGGGAGCAGTGACAGGCACTACTACCGTTCCGCCCGCGCGCGACTTGAGCAGTGCAGCGCAGATCAGGGCCAGCACATCCTCATCGCATATGCTTTCGCCGCGCTCATTGACCAGCGCGAGTCGCTCTGCGTTACGGTCGAGCAAGACTCCAAACCCGGCGCCTTCTGCCACGACTGCGTCTGCCAGTTCAGCCATGGCCCACGCGCCCTGGAAGGCATGTGTCTTCTTGAGCGTGCAGCCGAGCGAGCCGGAAATCAGGTTCATGACATCCTGCAGGTAGTCTTCATCGTATCCCACCACAAGACGAAGGCGGGCCCTCCTGATTGACTCCGCATCGACGGCCCGTTCTATGGCGCTCAGGTACAGCGCTGTCATCCCCGTCTCTTCAAGACGGCCCCCGACACGGCTTGCAGCGGCTCTGCGGTAATCCTCGGTGAGCAAGGCGTTCTCTATCTTGCGCTCCAGCGCCTTATCGATGTTGATGCCGCCCGAGTCCAGAAACTCGATGACCGTGACATTATCATCGACGGGCGATACTCGTGCATGCATGCCTCCGACTGCACTGAGCGCAGGCACTGCATATCGCGCCACCGCAGTAGTCGCATCGCCCAGATCAGCCACTGTCGCGCCGATTGACATGGCCCCACAGGCCAAAGACGCCCTAGTCATTCTGGAAGAAGGGTGGACATCGCTCGACACTGTGATAGCGCACCCCTCGGGCAGGCACGAAGCATATGCCGCGCCCAGGCGGGCGGCGAAATCCGGGGTCACCTCTATATTGGACAGCCCAACTACTCCCAACCGTCCGAAAAGGCGCTTTGACCATGGCGCTCCCCATACGAGGCTGGCATTGACCTGCGAACCCCCGTCCACCACCTTGTCAGGCCAGATCTTCACGCCTGCCTTCACCTGGGCGCGCTCACCTATGGACGTGCCCGAGCCGATGACTGCCCCCTCGAGCACCGTTGCGCCGGCCTTCACACTGACCCTGGACGCGAGAATGGCCGCATGCACCTGGGCGTTCTGCCCCACGAACGCGCCCGGCCACAGTATGGAGCGCCTCACAGAAGAACCGCCCGCCAATATGGACGCAGCGCCTATCACCGAGTAGTCGCCGGCCACGGCGCCCTTCTCCACCCGTGCCCGAGGCCCGATCACCACTGGCGCCCTGAGCACCGCGCCCGTCTCCACCTCGGCCCCCTCGCCGATCCACACGCCCTCATCCACTAGTTCGCCAGGGATAGCCAGGCGAACTCGTCCATCGAGGATGTCCAGATGAGTGTTGCGGTACTGCTCCAGGTTGCCCACATCGCACCAGTATCCTTCGGCCACGTACCCAAACATCGGATACCCGTCGGCCAGGAGCTGCGGAAACAGATTCTTGCTGAAGTCGAACTCCCGCGAAGCCTCGACCAGCTCCATCACATCCGGCTCCAGCACATAGATCCCAGTATTCACAGTGTCGCTGAATACCTCTCCCCAGCTGGGCTTCTCCAGAAAGCGCGTGATGCGGCAATCGCCGTCTACTATGACTACTCCGTACTCCAGCGGCGCCTCCACGCGGGTAAGCACGATGGTGGCGGCCGCGCCCTTCTGCCTGTGAAACTCGACTGCCGAAGCGAGATCGATATCAGTTAGGGCGTCGCCGCTGATGACCAGGAATGTGTCGTCCGTGAAGTCGGCCAGCGCGCGTACGCTGCCCGCAGTGCCAAGAGGCGTTTCCTCTATGGAATACCTGATGGAGCACCCGAAAGAGGCCCCGTCGCCGAAATGGGTCTGGATGGTATCGGGCATGTAGCAGAGGGTGCACGCCAAGTCGCGAAAGCCATGCGCCACAGCCAGGTTCACAACATGCTCCATCATGGGCCTACACGCCACCGGCACCATGGGCTTTGGGAGCGTGCAGGTGAGCGGACGGAGCCGGGTGCCCTTGCCTCCTGCCATAATCACTGCTTTCACCTGGCCATGGCCTCCTCCTGCGCTGCGGCGTCGCTTAGGACCTCATCATACACGTCGATGGTACCGCGGGCGATGGCTCCCCAATCGTATGTCGACAGCACTTCGCGGCGGGCAACCTCCGCGGCTCTCCTGGCCTCTTCTGGGCTATGCAGTACGTGCAGCACGGCATCAGCCAGCGAATTCGAGCTGCCCGCATAGAACTGCCATCCGTTTACCCCGTTATTGACGATCTCCGCAAGGCCTCCCGTGTCGGCCGCAATGAGGGGCGTGCCCGCTGCCATGGCTTCAAGTGCCGTGATTCCGAAAGGCTCGTAGAGGCTGGGCACTACCGCGACCGCGGCCATGCCATACAGCCGGTTGCGCTCATCATCTGGAATGAAGCCGACCATTGACACGCTGCCTCCAAGGCCCAGGCCCGCGGCCAGCCGGCGCAGGCTTTCCTCAGCCGGCCCTCTGCCTGCGATCACGAGCCTGGCGCCCGGCCAGTATTTCAGTATCTTGGGCATCGCTTCGATCAGTGTGTGCACGCCCTTTTCGTGCACAAGCCTTCCGACGAAGAGTATGATGCTGTCGTCCGCGCCGCCCGCACCGCCCCAACTGCGGTACGAAAGTGCCTGGGCGAACTGCTCGGCGTCCACGCCATTTGGCATGACGCGCACCTTATCGGCGGGCAGCCCGAACACCCCCATTACCTCGCTCTGCATGTGCAGCGAGCATACGATCACCCGCCACGCCTCATAGCAGAGAAACCACTCCAGATCCGATATCCGGCGCTGTGCGGGAGTGCAGAGGCCTCCGTTGCGCCCAGATTCAGTGGCATGGATCGTGGCCAGAAGGGGAAGGCCCATTTCGCGCTTGAGTCCGGCGCCGGCCAGCGCCGCGGTCCAATCATGAGCATGTACAATGTCGAACGGCCCGCCGCGCACGGCAACCGTGCAACCGCAGGCAAGTAGAGCGTGAGAAAGCTGCATCGCCCATGACATGAAATCGTCTACCAGAGGCCCTATCGGGCTGGCCCTGTGCACCCATACGCCCCGGTCGCGCTCGACCGAACCGCTGCCCTCCACCGCGCAGGTCACTACATGCACTTCTGCGCTCTCCGCCATCGCTCTCGCGAGTTCCTGAACATGCCGCGCCAGCCCGCCCACTACTCGCGGCGGGTACTCCCAGCTGATCATCATCACACGCACTGTGCATCCCTTCCCAGAAAGCGAAAGACTACGGTACCGGCCGGTTGCCGGCGCCGCAGTCTTATGTTTGGCCGCAAGATGCGAATTATGCGCTATTGCCCACTGTCAGCGAGGGGCCCGGCGCCGCGCCAAGCGTGCCGTCATCGCCGCTCCGCCTGCAATCGCAGCGGCGCCCAGCAAGGCCCACACAATGCCTGCCGCCGATCCCACCCGACGATATCCGGGCGCCAGCTCCACACGGGAATCGGCGATTCGGGGAAAGAACTCGAACCTTGTTTTTGCATCTGTGTACCGATCCGCCCGCTCGATGGCGGTGGTCCGCCCGAGCACCGATGTGGTCATCAGGTCGTATTCTCCAGGCGGCATGGGCGCGACCACATCGGCCGCGTCGGGCTCATTGCTTCGGGCGGCCGTGAGCATGAGGGTGTCAACAGGGAAACCCTCCGGCGAGAGTTGTCGCACTGTCACGCGGCGCGTATAGGAAGGTATCGCGGCGAGGATGCTGTCGCCGCTGGGTTCGACCCACAGAACCGGAGGCGCGGATGCCCGGATCCTGACCCGCTCGAACCGGGCGGATATTGCGGCCGAGGCTCCTGGCCACATCTGCAGCTTGTATCCAAGCGACAGGCTCCTGCCGAACATCGTGGAGTCAGACCAGGCATCAGCTGCCGGCACAGTGCCTGTGTCGCCGGGTTCGACCCTCGCCAACATCGCACTGCCTGAGACCACATTGGCCAGCCCGAAAGATGATCCGGGCGCCAGTGCGCTCGCCGGCGAACCATCGGCATGCAAATAGGCCAGTGCATCCCTGCCGTCGACGACTATCCGGTCCGGGTCAGGGCAGAAGGCGCTGGCTACGCTGAAATCTACGCGACCTCGAGCGCGCAGGGTGTAATCCACCCGGAACCCTCTCTGGCCAGGGATGAACTCCTTGCGCAGTTTTGCGGCGCCGGCAGCTGCCTCAAATACGATCCTCGAGGAATCCGGGCCCAGTTCCACGCTGTAGATGGCCTCGGAAAGCCCGGGCGCGGGCAGCGCCGAGATCGAGTCCACCAGGGCCGCCCGCCCTGCCTCACCCAGGTCCGATCCGACCAACTGGCCGCCATACTCCAGATCATACCAGTAGAGCAGCCTCCCGCCGATGGGAGACAGGACGAACATGTCGGTTGGATTGACCACTACCACGTCGTCAATGCCGTCCCTATCCACATCTTCCCGGTAAGCCGACGTGGTGGGATGAGCGCACTGCCATGCGGCGAGGGCGGCGACATAAGCTGCTCGAACTGCCTCCCATTGGCTTCGCGCGCCGCTCTTGGCTCCGGGCCGGCCAAACCCGCGTTGATGCCATGCGAACACGAGCTTGGCGTGGTCCAGCAGGCGGGAGGCGGCAGGCGTAACGGACCCAGATACTGCCGCCCTGTGCAAGTCCTCTTCCACTGCCTGAATCCGGCGGCGTACGTCTCCGTACAGACCCCTCATGTCCTGCAGCTCGGGGGAATTGGCGTCATATGCGGACCAGTTGGCGTATCCGGCGGCAACGGCAGCCTGGCGCGCATCGGCAGGCTCGCCCTCGGGTATCCGCCCCGCTGCGCGCGGACGCGGGCCATGGCTCACCCTCTCCTCGAATGTGGTCAAACTGAGCCATGGTTCCTTCTCAAGGGCCGCGAGAAGCGGAGCGAACCCCTTGAAAGACTGGCCCTCATCGCCTGCCTGCACCTCCCGCGCGTACACCACTACTGCCGCGTCCGCCAGATCCTCCGCGTATGCCCGCTCAAGATAGGCAATGGCGGAGGCGGATGAGCCCTCTGCGACGCTCCGGTCCACAGCGCGGGCAAAATCCGCGTCCGCCTGGAAAACCACGATCTCACGACCGCCCCATGATACGCGCAAAGGAGCATGGGCCGGCAACCCGTCCAGCCCGCTTTCCTTCACGATTCTGCTGTCGATTACTGTGTGCGAATAGCCGCCTGCGCTGATCGGAAGCACGATCTCCTGCCTCCACACGCCCAATGGGTTCCAAAAGCCCGTCGGGGCCTTGCCGAACATGTCGTGAAGCGTGGCGGCGCCGTAGTACATGGCAATTCGAGCGTCCCACGGGTCGAGCGCCGCCAGAACAGCATCAGAATGTGTGGAGCCCAGGAGTTCAAACTGTTCACGCGACACCCCGTCGCGGAAGAGCCCGAGCGCGCGCGAGCCCGACCAGGCGAGCGCCGACGCAAGCCTCGCCGACATCCCCACAGAGAACTTGCGCCCAGGCTCACGAAGGAGCATGTCCAATAGCTGTTCGCATGTGGACGACGCCGCTTCCAGCGACTCCGGCGAAGCATCGCCGGTCATGAAGAATGCGAACACTACATCGAGGCTTCTTTCCGCAGATTCATCGGGCAGCCCGCTTTCCTCCTGCGTGGGCGGGCCGAGAAGCCAATCGAGCCAGGTGCGGCGCGCCGCCTCGCATGGCCCTGCCCACGCGAGGCCCAAGGCGACGAATAGGGCGATCACAATTGCGGCGCCCCGTGCCAATGGTTTCCACCCAGTCACAGGATGAGTCCTCCCTGACTGCCTGGCCTGCCGCGAAGAGACTTCGCCGCGAAGTAACCCAGTACGGCCACGACCAACAAGCCCGCCACGACAACCGCCACGGGGCTGATCCTGAGGGCCAGCCTTCCATCGGCATTGGCCGGATACAGCATAGCCAAACGGCGTTCGGGTTCACTCCACGAGCCGAGCTGGTTATGCTGAGACGCGGGGCCCGATTCGGGCGCCAGGATATCGATGACATTGGGATTCACGTCCAGGTCGGATCCGCCGCCGAACACCCAGGCGCCGGCCGCAGCCATCACAGGCCGGTGGTTATCGGGACCATAGCCGTCCTGCGAGGCCACCAGAACGTAGTATTTCCAAACGTCAGACGGCTCGCCGACTACCTTCTTGGGCGCGGCGGCGCGAATCGTCTTGCCATCCGGGAGCGCCTCCGCGAAAACCCCATCGTACACTCCTGATGCCGTGTTATCGTCCGACGCAAAGTACACACGGGTACCGCCCCACCCCATGATCTTTATGTTCACATCCCATGCATGTCGCGAGCTAAACAGCACGAATGGGCCGTCGCGCAGCGTATCGACGCGCCCGGCATTAGGAGTCGTATCGACGTAGATATTGACGAGCTGGTGGCTGAACCCCTCCGGGGCATTCCATGTATTGGCGATCCTAGCAAGGGTGATCTCAAAGTAGACGTTGTCGGAATCGTGGAGGACTCTGAATTTCGTTAGGTCGAAGATTCCCGAAAACGGCGAAAACGCCGGGTTCGTGGGATATGTGTATGTACCCGGACCATTGTCATCGCCAACCGGGTCATCCGCCTCCCATATTAGGAGCGTCTGGCCGGCGCATGTCTGCTGCAGCAGAGTCACTGCCGCCATCACAGCCATGACTGCGGTGAGAGCCAGGACGGCCAACAATCTCCTCACACAGGTCCCTCCAGCCACGGCAAGTACTCGCTCAGCGGCCCACGCCACGCCGCTCCCCGCAGGCCAGCATTTCGGCTGCGTAACATGCAGCTCCAAGAGCGCCAACGTCAGCTCCCAAGGAGGCCGGAACTATCGCTACACCCCGGGCCAGGCACGCAAAGGCTCGCAGCCCTACCAAGCGCCGAACAGTATCAAACAGCATGTCACCAACTCGCGCCACGCCGCCGCCGATTACTACCATATCCAGATTGAGCAGGTTTACAACGTTGGCTACTGCAATGCCAAGATATTCGAATGCGGCGCGCATTATGGCTGCCGCCGCTGCATCGCCGCTAGCTGCCGCCGACGCGACCAGCGATGCGTCTATGGCGTCGATGTCGCCATGCGCTGCTTTGGTAATCCCCTCACCCCCAGGGCGTACCGCTATCTCGCGCGCTCGGCGCGCGATCGCGGTGCCGGACGCCAGCGATTCCAGGCATCCACGATTCCCGCACCTGCACAACGGTCCGTCGGCAAGCATGGTCACATGACCCAGCTCTCCGGCGGCTCCCGCGGCCCCAACATACAGCTTGCCACCGAGGATCAGTCCACTGCCTATGCCGGTGCTGACCGTAATATACATCATGTGTTCGGCGCCTCTGCCGGCGCCCAGCCTGTTCTCTGCAAGCGCCGCAACATTGGCGTCGTTCTCAAGATACACGGGCCTCCCGGTGGCCCTCGCTATCGGCTCCGCGAGAGAGACATCTTTCCACATCAGATTGGGCGCATCCAGCACTGCACCGGTTCTCTGATCTAGGGGCCCCGGGCAGCCGATCCCTATGGCCCGGACATCGCATGCGTCGCAGCCCTTTCTTGCGATCAGGTCCTGCACCGTGTCGAGCATCCTGCCTATCACGGCACCCGGCCCTTCCTCCGGCCTAGTGGCGACAACGATGCGGTCGATCATCTTCATATCCGCATCAACCAGCGCAGAAGCTATCTTGGTGCCCCCGAGATCAATGCCGATGAAGAGGCGCTCGCTTCCCATTCCCATACACTACCGCCCCCGTTCCCGAATGGCCGTACAACGGCACGCCGGGGCATTGAGCCCCGGCGATGCATTGGTAAGCCTTATCTGATGGTATTCTCAGTAGATGGATCGAACAGGTGGCACTCGTCCATGTTGAGTACGACTGAATGAGGCTGGCCATCTCGAGCGTTGGTGCGAGGGTTGACCCTGGCCACGAATGAGTGGGGGCCAGTCGTCAAGTAAACGTAGGCTTCGGCGCCCATTGGCTCAATCACATCCACCATGCACTTGACTACCCTATCTCGAGGCGCGTCTGCCACGAAGTCGATATCCTCGATGTTCTCAGGCCTGATCCCAAGGATAACCTTCTCATCGACGTACTTCTCTATCTCCTTGAACCTACCGCGCGGCACCCCTATCCGGAAGCTTTCGCAATCCACGATGTAGTCATCGCCTTCCTTGCGAAGAACACCCGGTGCGAAGTTCATGGCGGGGCTGCCGATGAAGCCCGCGACAAACATGTTGTCAGGCCGCTCATAGATATCGAGAGGCGCTCCCACCTGCTTGATGAAGCCGTCCTTCATCACAACGATGCGATCGCCCATTGTCATGGCCTCAGTTTGGTCGTGGGTGACGTAGATTATCGTCGTCTGCAACCTGTTGTGAAGCTGCGATAGCTCAGCCCTCATCTGAACCCTCAGTTTGGCGTCGAGGTTGGACAGTGGTTCGTCCATTAGGAATACCTTGGGCTCGCGCACAATGGCTCGCCCGACGGCAACTCGCTGCCTCTGGCCACCCGACAGGGCCTTGGGCTTGCGATCGAGAAGGTTCTCGATCCCCAAAATGCGGGCGGCGTCCTTCACCCTGTTGTCGATCTCAGCCTTGGGGAACTTGCGCAGCTTGAGGCCGAAGGCCATGTTGTTGTAGACATCCATATGAGGATACAGAGCATAGTTTTGGAAAACCATTGCGATATCGCGGTCTTTTGGCGGAATGTCGTTGACGAGAGTGTCGCCGATGTAGATGTCGCCCGAAGTGATCTCCTCAAGCCCGGCCACCATCCGCAGAGTTGTCGACTTCCCGCACCCCGAAGGACCCACAAGTACCAGGAACTCCTTGTCGCGGATCTCCAAGTTCGCATCGTTTACCGCTACGACATTGCCGAACTTCTTGTAAACATGCTCCAGCTTTACTCCTGCCATTTGATGTCCTCCCACTGCTTTATATTAATCGGCGGCATCTTTCGCCCACCGGTTCAACTACCTTTATTCGGCGGTCAGATAGAGAATCCTTCAACGGATTTGGGCCGCAGTGCGTATAATGAGGCAGAAAGCAGACAGGTGGTGATCGCAATTGCCTGAATGCAGGCCACTGGTGCTAATGCGAGGCATGACCGTGGTTCCCGTGGGCAATGTTCAGGAACAGCTCGCGTTCAAAGGGTTCCCGTTGGGCGAAGTGGACAACGTATTCGGGATCAGGACCGAACTCGCCGTACGGCAGTTCCAGGCGAGTGTGGGGCTCCCGGAAACTGGCATTGTTGACGCCGAGACATGGCGTCTGCTCTTCGATGGCCTTCCGCTGCCCGGCGATGCATGCTACCCCGATGATCCCCCGGACATGGCGACCGCCGATCCCTTAGGGCAGGCCGACCCTGACGCGGTCGTCTCTTCCAGGCAAGCGGCTCAAAGCCGCCAGCCGCTCTCGATACAGATAAGCCTGGCCCAGCGTCGCCTGGCACTGCTGAGGGGCGGGGTCGAAGCCGCGCACTACCCTGTAGCAGTGGGCAAGCCAGCCACCCCGACTCCGTCGGGACCCTGGACCGTGCTGAACAAGGCGTTCAACCCCGGCGGCGTTTTCGGCACTCGCTGGATGGCATTCACCAGGCGCGGACACGGAATACACGGCACCAATCAGCCTCAGTCTATCGGGCACGCGGTGTCCAACGGGTGTGTGAGGATGTACAACGCCGACGTTGAGTCATTGTTCGATCAGGTGCAGGTGGGAGTGCCTGTACTGATAACAACGGGCGTCACCGCTCCCGCTCCCACGCCAGGCACATACGTCGTGAGAGCCGGCGATACGTTGTTCCTCATCGCGCAGCGGTTCGGGACTACAGTGGACGCCATCCGGCGCGCCAGTAACCTGACAACAGATGTGATATCTGTCGGCCAGGTACTGGTGATCCCCGGAGCAGTTGCGCGCCCTGCGACCACCGGCACTGACTACATCGTCCAGCCCGGCGATACCCTCTTTCTGATTGCGCGCAGGTACGGCACTACGGTCCAGGCCTTGATGTCCGCGAACAACTTGACCAGCACCAATCTGTACGTGGGCCAACGACTCAGGATACCGGGCGGGCCAAGGGGAGGTCCCAGAGCGGAATCGGTGGGGCAGGCAGGGTCCGGCGAATACGTAGTGCAGTCCGGCGATACTCTGTCAGGCATAGCCTCGGCGTTCGGCGCGACGCCTGAGGCGATTGTGGGGCACAATCAGCTGCTCGGCGGCGATATCTATCCTGGGCAGAGCCTGCGAATCCCGTAGGCAGAAAAGACGAGTCTCTTCGCCAGAAGCCTGCGCCGGACGCGCAAGGACCCGGGATGCCCCGGGTCCTTGCTCTTTCGGCCGCGGTCGCGATCCGACCGCACACTGATGAGATTGACTAGAAGGAGACCTC
>Ga0209718_1000463_pt1 | contig 55159 bp, 47 predicted proteins | sample AD_JPNAS1_MetaG_FD_184420 | JGI IMG/M metagenome (GOLD analysis project Ga0209718, IMG submission 184420) | Active sludge microbial communities of municipal wastewater-treating anaerobic digesters from Japan - AD_JPNAS1_MetaG (SPAdes) (version 2) | ecosystem: Engineered > Bioreactor > Anaerobic...
CCCAAGATAGCCGGCCGCGATGACGGGCAGGGAAGAATGTTTTAATTTTTCAGTCATATTTTAAGATGCCATTTTCCTGATAACATAAGCCGTGCAGGTTCCGCCGAAGCCGAAATAGGTAAACAGATACGCCCCGGCGGCTGCCGGAAGATTTTCCTGCGACGGCGCAAAACCGATTTCGGGGTCCGTTTCGGCAAAGCCGAAGCTCTTCGGAATCACACCTGCCTCCAGGCAGGAAAGCCACAGAGCCGTCTCGACCGTCCCGGCCGCACCCAGCGTGTGACCGATGGTGGCCTTGAGTGAGACGACGGGCGGCAGATGCTTCTCAAAGACCTTCGCCAGCCCCCTTCCCTCGGAAAGATCATTGTCTCTCGTGCCCGTACCGTGCGCTTTGACGGCGACAATTTCCCCTGGCTCCGTTCCGGCTTTCAAAAGCGCCCGGGAAACGACGCCCCTCACCATTTCGCCGTCCGTGCCGGCGGAGGTCAGGCTTTTGTTGTCGTTATACAGATGGCCGCCGGCAAATGCAAAGCCGCTTTTGCCCGCGGCGGCGCTATCGCTTTCTTCCAGGATCACGCAGGAGGCCGCCTCGCCGATCTGCATGCCCATGCGACGGTTGCAGAAGGGGCGGCACTCGTCCGGATCATACAGGAGCAGGCTTGCAAAACCCTGCAGGGTCAGATTCAAAAGCGGTTCAAAACCTACCACGACGGCGCGTCTGATTCTTTTCTGCGCGATCAGATCCGCCGCCACGACAAGCGCGTGCGAACTCGAAACGCAGGCCATGCTGAAGGTCATGGGCAGGCCGCGAATGCCGTATCTTCGGGCGATCACGTCGGCCACTTCGCCCGGCCCCCGGTTGCGGCAGACAATCGGCGGCGATTCCTTGCCGGGATTCCGGCGCACGGATTCGGTAAACTCATGCTCGTTGCGAATGAAGATACCGCCGGTGGTGCCCACGAGCAGAGCGGACTCGGCAATTTCGGGCGCGGAAAGGCCTCCTCGCTCAAAGGCCTCGGCTATCGACGCATCCAGCATTTTCATCGCCTTTTCCAGGGGATTGCCGTCACAGGCGACTTCAAATCCCTTGAACTCCCGGTTGACCAGGTGGGCAGACCCGCAGACGCCCGCGGGATGGACATCGCCCGCGATCAGGCGGCGGGCGCCCTGGTCCGCGCCCCAGCCCAGCGCCGTGACGGCGCCCCATCCGCGAATATGGATATTGCCGTTTCTCACTTTTTCACCTTCGGCGCGGCGATCACAAAATCAGCCAGCGTATCGAAGTTCTGCATCGCCTTCGCGGCCGTGGACGCGTTTTTCAGCTCCACGCCGAACGTGTAGCGCAGTTCCATCGCGATTTCCATCGCGTCGAGCGAGTCGAGCTTGAGCGGCCCGGGTCCGCCGATAAACGGCACGTCGGTGGGCACATCCTCGGGCCGCACATCCCGGATTTCGCAGGCCCGAATGACCAGTTCCTTGAGTTTGAAAAGGAGATCCTCCCGCGACGAAACATTGAGATCCCTGTATGCCTGTTCTAAATCCATCGAACCTTCCTCCCCGCGACATAAAAGCAGATTATCGCAAACAGTGTCAAGATGATTAACCTGGGCAGGATGATCCCAAACGCGGCATCCCGCAGAAAAATATCCAGATAGGCCTGATGCGCCCAGAACATCGGCGAAATCATGGCCAGTTTTTTCATCACCGGCGGCATCACCGCGTGCGGCACCATGATGCCGCCGAAGACGCCCATCAAAATCGCCCCCGTCGCCGCCAGCGTTGAAGACTGCTCGGGCGTTTTGGCCGTCGCCGCCACCAGCACGCCGAACCCCGTCGTGGCGGCCGCAACCGCCAGCGTCACCGGCAGCATATGCCAGGGATGCGCTCCCGCGTGAAACGCCGGAGCAATGAAGCGCGACATGACAAAAATCCCCACCAGCATCATCAAAACAAACTGAACCACGTTGATGAGAAAGTAGGGTGTGATTTTGCCCAGCGTCACCAGATTCGCGGACACGGGATACGTGAAAAGGCGCTGGAGCGTCCCGTCTTTCTTTTCCCTCAGGAAACCGACGGACATGGGAATGGCGATAAAAAACATCGCGAAAATGGCGTAGGCCGGAACCGTCTGCTGCAGAGGCGTGGGCAGCTCCCGGTTGGGGCCGCTTCGCTCGACGACCAGACCGGACACAACCGCTTCCAGATTGTCGACGCCCATGACCACTTCCACGGCAAGCGACGTGATGAGCGAGCGGGCGGCAATCCGGTAGCTCGCATCCATTACGGGGTCGAAGCGAATTTCCACCGGCCGGTCTCCTTCTTCGAAACCGGGGGGAATCGTCACGACGGCCTGCGCTGTGCCTTCGGCAAAAATTCGATCAACATCCGCTCCCGCCGGCCTTTCCACCGGCACGATCAGCGCATGCGCCTTGATTTTTCCCGCAAGAAGGTTGGCCTGGTAAGACCGGCTCTGGTTGTCCACCACCATCGAAATCTTTCGCCCGACCAGTTTGTCCGCCCAGACGCCTTCCAGGGCCAGCGACATGAAGAAAATCAGAGCCACCGGCATCAGGAAAAGAAGCAGGATGGTCTGCCGGTCGCGAACGAGGACCAGCATTTCCTTGCGGACCAGTTCTATTAGTTGTTTAAAGATCACGAAGCCCCCTGCCCGTCTTCTTCAGAAAAAATTCTTCCAGGTTGCCGATATCGGACATTCGGCCGTCATAAATCCGTTCGCCCCGGTCCAGAAGCGTCAGGCCGGAGCACAGGCGCTGGGCCTCTTCCATCATGTGCGTGCAAAGCAGAATCGTGACGCCACCCGCGTTTAGCTCCATGAGCAGGTCGTACATATGGTTTCGGCTTTGCGGATCGACGCCCGCCGATGGTTCATCCAACAGCAGAAGCTTCGGGGAATGAAGAAGCGCGGCCGCCAGGTTGAGTCGCCTTTGCATGCCGCCGGAAAAAGACGCCACGGCCGCTTCGGAAGACTCCGCGAGGCCCGTTTTTTCGAGCGCCCAATCCGAGCGCGAAGCGATCTGATCCTTTGACATTCCCGCCATCGCGCCGAAAAAGCGCAGATTCTCCCGCGCGGTCAAAGACGGGTAAAGAGATATCGGCTGCGGCGCGCACCCGATGAACGAAAGCGCTTTTGAGTCGGGCATGCGAAGGCCGTACACGGACACGCCGCCGGTTTGGCCCTGTAACTGGCCGGTGATGATCCGCATCAGCGTGGACTTCCCGGCGCCGTTTGGCCCCAGAAGCGCGTGCGTCCGCCCGTCCGCGACGGCCATGGAAAAATCCCGAAGCGCCGGAGCGGGCGATCCGTCATAGCAAAAGGTCACAGAAGAAATGTCGAGCGCGTTCATGCCTTGAGCTTCCCTGCCGCCTTAGCCAGATCCTTGAAGAGCTGTTCTTCGCGCCCGGCGCAGATCAGCATCAGGCCCCCCGCTTTTTCAAACGTCTCTTCCGTCTGTCCGCGCTTTTTAATGATGCGCGCGGAGACGACGGCAAATTCCCTCCAGATGTCGCCGATGGCCGTCATTTCGCCGGATAAACGGGCAAGCTCCTTCGATGCGAAAAGCTCGGCGGCTTCCTGAAGAAACGCCGCGTACATGTAGCGGAACCCTGCGCCGCCCGTGCCCACTTCCTCCTGCATTCGGACCACGCTGGACAACTCGCGGCAGGCCCCCATGAAGCCCAGCTTCTCGGGGCTGCGAATGATTTTTTTAGCCAGATAGCGCATTCCCCGAATGCCGAAAATGGGCAGGGGGATTTTCAGCATCATTTTGCAGGTGTCTTTCATGCCCTGAAGGCCGGCCGCGCGCAGGTCGGGGTTGGGGTTGACGGATTGTGGATAGTACATGAACCCTCTCGATTCGAGCGGACCACGCGCAAACCTCGCCCTTTCCAGGTCTTCCGCCGGACAATCCACCGGCTCCTCCAGCATCGGGTCGCTCACGCGAAAACCGTTCTCGATCTCATGCAGAACGACGATATTATGCCCGTTGAACTGAAAGCGGAAACGGTTGGGAAAATAGGAAAGCCAGTAGATATTGGTGGTCAGCCCGACGATCTGGCCGGTGCCGAGGACGCGCCTCAGTTCGTCCATTCCCTTCTTCGGGTTGCGAAACCGCGCGGTTTTGAATTTGCCGCCGAGGCGCTTGGCGGATTTACGGAAAACGGCCCCCGGCTGGGAGCGAAACGTGCTGATCGTCACGCCGCCCATTTTCACAAACGGCAGATGGCCGAAAAAGATGCCGCTCCCGATGCCGAAAATCATCGGCTCGGAGATTTCCACGCCTTTGTCCCGAAACAGCGCGGCGGTGACGCCGCTTTCACAGTGCGCGGAATGAACGTGGATAAAGGGTTTCCCGGCTGCGGTGACTTCCGTGGTCATGCAGGCTGCCTCTCCAGAATCAGGTTTGCGGAACGGTTTTGAGCTCATCTAGGGTAACGGCCAGCGCCCTGGCGTATCGGTCCAGAACCGACGGACCCAGTTTGGAAAACACGTCGGGACGGAAATGCCGTCTGACCCGAAAAGCCGCGACGCGCGCCGTTTTTCCCAGAATCTCCGGCGTCATCTGGCGAAGCTCCATGTAATAGCAAAGCGGACTTTTGACGCCCGCCAGCACCGCCTGCCTCGTCGCCTCCAGACTTGCCGCCATTTCTTCAACGGCCAGGCCGTTGACCACCGCTTCCACCTCCCAGCCGGAGCTGGGCACAATGACATATTTCCCCTCGTCATTGAGCGCCCAGCAGGCTCGCTTTTTTCCCTCGTAATAAGTGATGTCCTGCGGCACTTCCCGAACGTTCATTTCACGTCCTCTTTTAAAGATTTCAATGCCTTTCTATACTAATTTGCCGCGTGGGCAAAGCAAATTCTGCCCGGCGGCGCTCCTCTACGGGATGATCTTTTCACCGAGAAACGGCTCGAAATGATGCCATTCAAAAGGATGAGCGGCGGCGAAGCGCGCCAGATCATCCGCATAGGCCTGCACGGATTCCTGCACCGCTTTTTTTCTTTCGGCGCGGGCGGCCGCCGCCACCTTCCGGCCTTTTGAAACCTGCACGTGGTAGTGGCCCGGCGCTTTTTCATGGACAAAGAACGTCATCAGCGGCGCACCGCTCATCAGCGCAAAAAGATGCGGCGTATCCGGCAGACGGACTTTGTGCTCCAGAAAATCAACTTCCACCGAGGTCTGGTCGCCCCAGAGCCTGTCGCCCGCCATCGAGACGATGCCGCCTTCACGAAGGAAGCCGACACCCTCCAGAAGCGCAAAAGGCGACTTTTCCTTTTCGTCCGTGGTGACGATGCGAATTCCGGTTTGGGCGAGTTTTTCCTTTTGCATCTTTTCGATCTGCTCCTTGTGCTTGGCCCCAAGGTAAAGCATGACCGGCAGGCCCTTTTCCTGCAACCTCTGAGCGGCAAGCTCCCAGTTTCCGATATGCGACATCACCACGATCGCACCGGTTTTTTTGGCTACGGCCTCATCCAGATGCTCCCAGCCTTCTCGGGTGAACTTCGCCTCCTCGGCCGCCCAGGGAATGAAGCGGTGGACATAGACGCCCGTAAAGTTGTGGAACTGCTTCCAGACGCAGTAGAGGTGATATCCAAAGCTTCGTCCCGGGAAAAGCGCCCGGTAAAACTGAAGGCTGTCCCGGACGCGGGGCGGAAACAAGAAAAAGTACCCCGTTGCGATAAACCAGGAAAACACACGGAAAAACCACAGCCCCAGACGGCGGGACAGATAAATCGAAATTTTATAAAATAATTTCTTCATCGGATTTCCAAATCGTAAAGCAACGTCATTGTTTTGCCACAGGCGCCCTTTAAATGCAACCCGTCGTTTTGGCTGGGTTTGCGAATGCGTTGTAAATATTTCAAATTATTGAATATATTTCAATAACAAAAACACCTGTTGACTATCCTTTGCAATTGGTATATTGGTTCAACCATCAGACCAATTATACGGGCTGGTGCAGGAAAGGAAAAAGTTAATGACGGCAAAAAAGGTTTTGGCGCAGCCGGTTTCCCGTGCGCGCCTGAATGAAGAGATTGTCACCGTTTTACAAAATCAGATTTTGTCGGGCAAGCTTGCTCCGGGAGACAAAATACCGCCGGAGCGGGAGCTGGCGGAAACCTTTCAGGTGAACCGCGCCACGCTGCGCGAGGCCCTGCGGAAGCTGGAGATTCTGGAACTTGTGGAAATCCGGCACGGCAACGGCCTGTATGTCAAAAATTATCTGGACAGCGGCAATCTGGATCTGATCAGAGCCGCCGCCAATCTGGACGGGCGCGAAGAAGTGGTGCTGGATATTCTCGAAGCGCGGCGTTACCTGATGCCGCAGATAGCCTGGCTCGCCGCCGCAAGGCGTTCGAATGAGGATCTTCTTGAACTGGAGCGGGTGACCGGGAGCGAGGAGCTGACCATGCTCGAACGGGATATCAAAGTGCACCAGATCATCGCCCGCAGCACGCATAATCTGCTTTGCACCATCGGGCTGAATTTCTTCAACCAGATCTTTCGCGATTACGGACCTCTCTATTTTAACGATGAAAAAAACGCACAGCGTTCCCGGAAGTTTCACCGGGATATTTATGAAGCCATCAAAAGCCAAAAGCCGATAGAAGCGCGCAAAATCATGAGAGAAATAATGATTTACGCCGAAGAGGTCGTCAAAGCGGGCTTGTCCGGAAACAAAAAGCAGAAGGAATCCTGAAAATGTTAAGATTTATAGAGAATTACACAAACGAAAAATTTGACGTGCTGGTCGTGGGCGGAGGAATTACCGGCGCATCGGTTGCTTATGAAGCCGCCGCGCGCGGATTGAAAGTGGCGCTTTTGGAAAAGAAAGATTTTTCCTGGGCCACGTCATCGGTCACCTCCAAATTGATCCATGGCGGTTTGCGGTATCTGGCCAACGGCGAAATCGGTCTGGTGCGCGAATCCTTGCGCGAACGCCGCGTGCTGGAAAACATCGCCCCCAATTTTGTCTATCCGATCCCCATCCTGATGACGCATTATAAAAAGCCCCTCAAAAACAGCAAATGGGTGGTAAAAGCCGGCATGCTGATGTATGACGCGCTTTCCTACGACAAAAAATATACCTGGGATGCCAGCAAAAAAATCCCGCGGCACAAGACGATTTCCAGACGGACGGTTCTGGAAAGTGAAAAAAACGTGCGCCCCGCCGGTTTGACGGGGGCATCGCTGTTTTATGACTGCATGAGCATTTTTCCGGAGCGGCTGACCCTGGCCTTTATCAAGTCGGCGGCGGCCTGCGGGGCCAAGGTGGCCAATTATGCAAAGGTGGAAAGCTTTTTAACCGATGCGCAAAAAAACGTCGCCGGCGTGCGGGTGAAAGACCTTTTAACCGGCAAAACCATGGCCATTTCCTCATCCGTAACGATCAACTGCGCCGGTCCCTGGGCTGATCTTCTGCTGGGTCTGGCCGAATCGAATTCGGCCGGCGGCGCGGCGCTGCGGCGTTCCGAGGGAATTCACATCATCACGAAAAAGAAGCTGGTTTCCGGCAAATACGTGGTGGCCTGCATGACGCCCAAAGGCCGCCATTTTTTCCTCATTCCCTGGCGCGGCCATACGATCATCGGCACAACGGATAAGCCGTTTGTCGGCAATCCGGACGCCTACCATGTCACCAAGGCCGGCATTCTGGAATTGATTGACGAAGTCAACGGGTCATTCGGCGACGGAACGCTTTCTTACGCGGATGTTGTGCACACCTATGGCGGTCTGCGCCCGCTGGTGGAAGGACAAACCGAAGAAACCTATACCAGTTCAAGGCGTTATGAGATATTGGACAATAAGGAAAACGGACTCAACGGACTGATTACCGCTGAGGGCGGAAAATTCACCACCAGCCGCAACCTGGCCGAAAAATGCGTGGATCTTGTCGAGGCCAAACTGGGCAGGCCCAGGGCGAAAAGCAAGACAGCCCGGCATCATCTTGCGGGCTGCCGGATCAAAAATTTGAATTTCTTCATGGAAGAAATTCACCAGCACAACACAAACGGCTTTTGCCGAAACACACTGGATTACCTGGGGCGCTGCTACGGCACGGACTACCGGGCAATTACCAAACTAGCCCATGAAAACAAGGAGCTGGCTGAACAAATCAACGAAGACGGCGAGATTTTTGCCGAGGTGGTTTATGCCGTGCGCGAGGAAATGGCGCGCACTCTTTCCGATATAGTGCTCAGGCGCACGGGAATCGCCACGCTGGGCAATCCCGGCGAGAAGATTTTGCGCAAGGTGGCGGTGGTGGCGGCCAAAGAACTGCAATGGACGCCGGAAAGAATGGAACGGGAAATTGCCGGGACCATCAACACGCTCCGGCTGCCGCAATAACAAGACCGGATTACAGGGAGGACAGCCGGATGACAGCCACGAATTTCCGACCGGACTGGACGGAAAAAGCACCGCCCGCGGGAACCTACCGATCGATCTTTAAATATGGAAATCCAAACCACTTCAAGCACCCCAGCGATGCCTGGTATGCAATGCTCAAGCAGGATTTTCATCTCACCGACGAGGATTTTTCCGCCAAATCCGGCGAAGGCCTCAATCTGGTTTCACTCAACCGGCCGTCCGCGCTGAAGCCGGGCCAAATCGAAGCATTGCGCGCCATCGCGGGCGTGGAAAACGTCGCCTGCGACGATTACAGCCGCTTAAAATATTCCTCGGGAAAAACCACGGAAGAGATGCTGGAGCTTCGGGAAGGCATTGTCCGGGAGGTGGCGGATGTGGTGGTGCATCCGCGCGACAAGCACGATGTGCGCAAAATTGTCGAATACTGCGATCGGGAGCTGATTCCGGTGACGGTTTTCAGCGGCGGCTCCTCCGTCAATTTCGGCTGCCGCCCGTCCCGGGGCGGCGTGTCGCTGGCGATGAGCACGCACATGAACAAACTACTTGAAATCAACGAAATAAACCAGACAGCGCGTATGCAGCCGGGCATGTTCGGACCGGCCTGCGAGGACGCCCTTAACCGCGCGCCTCAACTCTGGCAGACGAAGCATCGCTACACCTGCGGCCATTTTCCGCAATCCTTTGAATATTCGACAGTGGGCGGCTGGGTGGCGACACTGGGCTCCGGACAGGCTTCCACTTACTACGGCGACGCCTGCGACATTGTGTTCAGCCAGGAATACGTCACTCCGGCCGGCACATTCAAAACGCTGGATTATCCGGCAACGGCCACCGGCCCCAAGGTAAACGACATTATGAAGGGTTCCGAGGGCGCTTTCGGCATTCTGGTGGAAGTGACCATGAAAATTTTCCGTTACCTGCCGGAAAACAGAACGTACTTCAGTTTTATGTACCCTTCATGGGAAAAAGCCGTCGAAGCCAGCCGCGAAATCATGCAGTCGGAATTCGGCCGTCCGGCCGTCTATCGCATTTCCGATCCCGAAGAAACCGACCGGGGATTGAAGCTCTACGGCATTCCGGATCTGGCGGATCGGTTTCTGACCCTCCGGGGTTTTAAGCCGCTTTGCCGCTGCCTTTGCCTGGGCAACTGCGAAGGAGACAAAGATTATTCGCGCCTGGTGGCAAAAAAGATCAAGTCGACAGCCAGGCGCCACGGCGCCGTATCGCTTAGCGGCTACGCCGCGCGCAAATGGGAGCAGAGCCGCTACACCGAACCTTACATGCGCGAAGATCTGGGCGATTACGGCATTCTGATCGACACGCTGGAGGCGGCGGTAACCTGGGACAATCTTCACCGCCTGCATCAGGGAGTGCGCGCCTATATCAAGAGCCGGCCGGACACCATGTGCATGACGCACGCCTCGCACTTTTACCCTCAGGGAACCAATCTTTATTTCATCTTCATCATCCGGATGAACGATCCCGGGGAATTCCGGAAATTCCAGCGGGGCATTATCGACAGCATTCAGAAATACGGAGGATCCTTGAGCCATCATCACGGCATCGGGCGCATGATGGCTCCCTGGATGGAAACGCATCTGGGAAAAGAGCAGATGGCGGTTCTGCGGGCGCTGAAGAATCATTTTGACCCGCGCGGCATTATGAATCCGGGCGGACTTTTGGAATTGAAATCATCAGGGGAAAAACGATGGAAAACGTGAAGAAACCAAGCGGAGAAATGATTTTGTCGTTTGACGCGGGAACCCAGTCCATTCGGGCGGCCCTGATTGACGCTTCCGGAAATATCGCGCAGATCGTCAAACGCCGGATTGAACCGTATTTTTCGCCTGAGCCGGGCTGGGCGGAGCAGCATGCGGATTATTACTGGAAAATGTTTTGCGAGGCCTGCCGGGAGCTGCTGGACAAGTCGGACAAATCATCCAGAGAGGCGATTGTCGCCGTGACCCTGACCACGCAGCGCGCCACCATGATCAATCTGGGAGAAGACGGACGGCCTCTGCGGCCCGCCTGTCTGTGGCTTGACCAGAGAAAAGCAAACGCCGAAGAGATCGTTCCCTCCTTTGCCAAACCGCTTCTGAAATCGATAGGCTTATGGGACCGTCTCAATAATGCGGTCCAGAGCTGTCCGTCAAACTGGATACAGCAGCATCAGCCGGAAATCTGGCGGCAAACCCATAAATACCTTCTTCTGTCCGGATTTTTCACCTTTATGCTGACGGGGGAATATGCGGATTCGGCGGCCTGCAATGTCGGCTATCTTCCCTTCGACAACAAAACGTATCAATGGGCGGGCAGATTCGATTTGAAATGGCGGCTTTTTCCCATCGAAAAGGAGAAGCTGCCCCGCCTGGTCAAACCCTGCGAGGTTCTGGGGAGAATCACCGCCCGGGCCGGAGAGGAAACCGGAATTCCCGCGGGGCTGCCCGTCATTGCCGCAGGAACGGACAAGGGATGCGAGATGCTGGGCGCGGGCTGTCTGACGCCGGACACCGGCTGTTTGAGTTTTGGAACGACCGCCACTTTCAATACGACGACGACGAAATACATCGAACTGCTGTCCATGATTCCGCCCTACCCCGCCTCCGTGCCGGATACCTATTACACGGAAGTGATGATCTATCGCGGTTTCTGGATGGTGAGCTGGTTTCGCGATGAATTCGGAATGCTGGAGCGGAAGATAGCCGAAAAAAACAATATCGCTCCGGAAAAGCTTTTTGATCAGTTGATTGAAAAAGTTCCGCCCGGTTCGATGGGCCTGATTCTTCAGCCCTACTGGTCGCCGGGAACCAATACGGATCCCTATGCCAAAGGATCGATTATCGGTTTCGGGGATGTGCACAACCGGGCTTATCTGTACCGGGCCATTCTCGAGGGGCTGGTGTACGGACTGAGAGAAGGCGCGGAACTCACTCAAAAGCGAACGGGAACGGCCGTTTCCCGCCTTCGGGTTTCCGGCGGAGGATCGCAAAGCGATATGGCCATGCGCATTGCGGCGGATATCTTCGGCCTGCCCGCGGAGCGCCCTCATACCTATGAAACTTCGGCCCTGGGCGCCGCCATTGACGCGGCTGTGGGACTTGGGCTTTATCCGGATTTCCCGTCGGCGGTCAAGGCCATGACGCGGGTAAAGGAAGTATTTGAGCCCGTTGCCGAAAATCACCGGATCTACGACCGTCTTTACCGGGAGGTGTATCTCGCCATGTACGGCCGCTTAAGGCCGCTCATGGAAAAAATTCAAGATATTACGGGCTATCCTTCGCCTTCGAGGCAATAGCCTTCACGGGCTGCAAATCTGTTTTTTCGACCGGTTGAACTATTTACCGTTAATCGTTTCCATGATTTCTTTAAAACTTGCAACTGCCGACTCAAGGTTCTCTATGATATCGTTGGCCAGCGCATCCGGGTGGGGCAGATTGTTGAGATCGGCAAGGCTTTTGTCTTTTAGCCAGGCAATGTCCAGGCTGGTTTTATCGCGGGCGACAATTTCATCATAGGTAAATTTGCGCCGGCGGCCTTCTGGGTTTTTTCCGGATGCCACGTTTCCTTGCGTTTATGGCGGTTGGACGGCTTGTAGCATTCAATAAAATCCTGAAGGTCATCATACTTCACAGGATTGTATGCAGATCGGTTGTTTCCAGCAATTTTTTGCGAACGATTTCACCCGCGCCGCCCTCGAACAAAACATTATCCGGCACAACAACCGAAGCTTTGCCTGTGGTTTTCAGCATTGTGCGAATGTGCTGGACAAAATTGAGTTGCTTGTTGCTGGTTGTCGCCCAGAAATCCTGCCGGTTGTAAGTAAGATCGTCTTTCTCCTGTTCGCCTTCTTCATTGGTGAAGGTCATGGAACTTTTCTTCCCGAAGGGCGGATTGGTCAGCACATAATCCACACGCAAACCCGTATCGGCAACCAGTGAATCAGTAGGCAGGATGAACGTCTCGGCATCAATATCGCCGATATTGTGCAGAAACATGTTCATGAGCGCCAGCCGGCGCGCTGCCGCGACGATCTCGTTGCCGTAATACGTTGAATTCTTTAAGAATAATTTTTGTTCTTTGTTCAGGATAAAGTTTTGCGGATCGGAAATGCAATCATAAACCGCCAGAAAAAAGCCGCCGGTCCCGCAGGCCGGATCGGCAATGGTTTTCAGGGGCTGCGGTTGCGCATTTTGCTCAGTCAACGATTCGGATCCTGAGCTTGTCGAAGCATCCAATAAGTTCATAGGCTCGCCAGACATTCAACGGTGCGAGCGTGGATTTATCGGCTACAATAGCATCTACCAGTTTCCGATGTGCGACATCACCACGATCGCGCCGGTTTTTTTGGCCACGGCCTCATCCAGATGCTCCCAGCCTTCGCGGGTGAACTTCGCCTCCTCGGCCGCCCAGGGAATGAAGCGGTGAACATAGACGCCCGTGAAATTGTGGAACTGCTTCCAGACGCAGTAGAGGTGATATCCAAAGCTTCGTCCCGGGAAAAGCGCCCGGTAAAACTGAAGGCTGTCCCGGACGCGGGCCAGAAACAAGAAAAAGTACCCCGTCGCGATAAACCAGGAAAACACACGGAAAAACCACAGCCCCAGACGGCGGGACAGATAGATCGAAATTTTATAAAATAATTTCTTCATCGAATTCCCGAATCGCAGACCAAATGTAATTCTCTTTGCCGCAATCTTCCTTTACATGCAATTTCCCTGATTTAGCAACCTATAAAACATTCCACGGAACAAAGCATTTTCGGCCATATTTCAATGGAACCGCAATATAGCCGAATGGAACGGTTGTCCCACCAGGTTGCATTTTCATTGGTTTTGTGCTACCAAAGAATCATTCAAAAAAGACACTTGTCATTTTTTGATCACCCAGAGGCTCCCGTCGTTCTCATAACGGCACAACATAAACAATCAATGTTCAGGAGATGGACTTGAAAAAAGATCCAACGGATATGTATTTTCGCCGGCCGGAAGTTGCTGATGCGCCGTTCATTGAAAAGCTTGTTAAAGATTCTCCGCCGCTGGATCTCAATTCGCTTTATTGTTATCTTATCCTGTGCGCGCATTTTTCCCGGACTTCCGTCGTCGCCTGCGATGCAGACGCCGTTTGCGGCTTTATTTCCGCCTACCTCCGTCCCGATGAGGAGGACACTTTGTTTGTCTGGCAGGTCGCGGTGGATAAAAAGTATCGGGGGAAAGGCGTCGCCCGCTCCATGCTGTCTTCCATTTTGAACCGGCCCACCCCCTGTCCCCCGCGTTACCTGGAAACGACGGTCAGTCCGTCCAATATTCCGTCAAAGGCCCTTTTTTCTTCACTGGCCGCTTCGCTTGGCGTCCCGCTGGTGCAAAGCGTTCTGTTTTCCGCCGATGATTTCGGAGATCAGCGTCATGAAGAGGAAGTCTTGTTCCGAATCGGGCCGTTTGACCTGTGATCAAAGGAGGAAATCTGATGAAAACCATTAGACGTTTGGAGTCTGAAGTCCGCAGCTATTCCCGGTCGTTCCCCGTCTTGTTTGAAAAGGCAAAAGACGCTTTTTTATTCGACGCGGACGGCAACCGCTACATTGACTTTTTTGCGGGAGCGGGCACGCTCAATTACGGGCACAACAATGACCACATGAAAAAGAAGCTCATCGAGTATTTGGAAACGGACGGGATCGTTCATGGTCTGGACATGGCCACCGTTGCCAAGGAAGAGCTGCTTCTTAAAATGGAGAGCATTGTGTTCAAACCGCGCAACCTCGATTACAAAATCCAATTCACCGGTCCCACCGGCACCAACGCCGTGGAAGCGGGGCTTAAACTCGCGCGGATGGTGAAAAAACGGTCAAACGTGATTTCATTTACCAACGGCTATCACGGTCTCACGATGGGATCGATGTCGGTCACGGCCAATGCCTACTACCGCGACGAGGCCTTCATCAACCGTTCGGACGTTTCCTTTCTGCCCTACGACGGCTATCTGGGAAAAGACGTCAATACGGCCCAGTATATGCGACGCTTTCTTGAAGATAACAGCAGCGGCGTCGATATTCCGTCGGCCGTCATTCTTGAAACCGTTCAGGGCGAGGGCGGAATCCGCGTGGCATCCGACGAATGGCTGCGCGAAGTTGAATCCATCTGCCGCGAGTTCGACATCCTGCTCATGGTTGATGACATTCAGGTCGGCAACGGCCGCACCGGACATTTTTTCAGTTTTGAACGCTCCGGCATCAAACCGGATATCGTCACGGTTTCCAAATCCTTTTCCGGCTACGGCCTGCCGATGTCGCTGGTTTTGTTCCGCCGGGAACTTGACATCTGGAAAGCCGGTCAGCATACCGGAACCTTCCGCGGAAACAATCTCGCCTTTGTTTCCGCTTCCGTGGCGCTGGACTACTGGAAGGACGACCGTTTCTCCAAAGATATTTTCCGCAAGGGGACAATCCTTTCCGACCGCCTCCATGCCATCTGCGCCAGATATCCTCAGTTGAACGCGGAAGTACGGGGGCGAGGATTCATTTACGGGATGGCCGTCGACCCGCCCGAAATCGCCAGAGAAATTTCCATGGAATGCTTCAAGAACAAACTGATCATGGAATTGGCCGGCGCCAGAAACAATGTCATCAAATTCCTTGCCCCGCTGATTATTCCCGATGAGGTGCTCATGGAGGGCCTGGATATTCTGGATGCGTCCATCGGCAGCGTGTTGAAAAACCGTTAAAGGAAAGGACAAGGCATGCTGGTTCGAACGATCAATGATATCACGGGAACAGATCGCGAGGTCTGGGCTGAAAATAAAAACTGGGTCAGCCGCCGGCTTCTGTTGAAAAAAGACGGAATGGGTTTTTCGTTTCATGAAACCATCATCTTCGCGGGAACACAAACGCACATCTGGTACAAGAATCATCTGGAAGCCGTTTTCTGCGTTGAAGGCGAAGGCGAGGTGGAAACGCCGGCCGACGGAAAAATTCACCACATCGTGCCGGGAACAATATACGCGCTGAACAACCACGACGAGCATCTTTTGCGGGCGTCCAAAGACATGCGTCTGCTGTGCGTTTTCAACCCGCCCGTCACCGGCGCGGAAGTGCATCTTGAAGACGGATCTTATCCGCCGGCGGAAAATCAAGGGAAAGTTCCATCTTGATGGAGCGGCACAAAACAAATGGAACCATTCCCTTGCCTTCCCGGGGTTGAAGGATTGTTCCGTTGGAAAGGGAAAGAATGAAAATTTGCCCTCCATTCATCCGGCAAATTTGCCTTCCTTTTTCAGCTTTTCGACTTCCTCCTTCTCCAGCGTGTTGAAGGCGATTTTGCCGACCAGGGTTTTGGGCAGATCAGTGCGGAATTCGATGGAACGCGGACAGCTCCACTTGATCAGATTCTCGCGGCAATAGTGGATGAGTTCCTTTTCCGCTGCCGGACCCGCGTCGGCGGGGTTTTTCAATACGACGAACGCCTTCACCGCCTGCACCTGGGCTTCGTCGGGCACGCCGATGACGCAGGCGTCGCGCACCTTGTCATGCTTGTAGAGCAGCTCTTCCACCTGCGCGGGATAGACGTTCATTCCGGAGGACTTGATCATCCGCTTCTGACGGAGCTTGAAATAGAAGAATCCGTCGGCGTCCATCGTGCCGATGTCGCCGGTGTGCAGCCAGATGCGGCCGTCCGCGTGCTTTCGAAGCGTGGCGGCGGTTTCTTCGGGCTGATCGAGGTAGCCCATCATCACGGCGGGGCCGGCCACGCAGATCTCGCCTTCTTCGCCCAGCGGCGCCTCCTCGATTGTTTCGAGCTTTACGATCTTGGCCAGCATGTCCGGAAAAGGCACGCCGATGCTGCCTTCGCGGTAGTTGCCGATGGGCGTGGCCATGATGGCGGTGACGGCCTCGGTAAGTCCGTAGCCTTCCAGAAGCTGAACGTTGCCGCCCTGCTTCTTGACCATTTCTTCAAAGCGCTCCTTGACGGGCCGGGGCAGCATGTCCGCGCCGGAAAACGTCGCCCGAAGACAGCTCAGGTCCGCCTTATGCATCTTGGGATTGCGCGAAAGCGCGTCAAAGAGCGTCGGCACGCCGATGACAAACGACGGCTTGCGCGAGCGGATCAGGTCCGCCACCGTCTCCGGCGTAAAGATCGGCACCAGAATGCTTTTGCCGCCGCCCATGAAGCAGGCGTTGATGCAGACCCCGAGGCCGAAGCCGTGAAAGATCGGCAAAATGGCCAGCACGGAGGTGGCGTCGTCGAGCTTTCCCCATTCCGACACCATTTTTCCTTCGCTGATGAAGTTCATATTGGACAGCATGATGCCCTTGGGCACGCCGGTGGTTCCGCCGCTGTAAAGAATCACGGCCATGTCGTCCGTGTCCATTTTGGCCTGCGGGGCGCTGGGGTAGCTGCCTTTCATGAGATCCGCCCACCACTTCACCATGGGATCCGCGGGGACTTTCGGAATCTGCCGGCCTTTGGTCAGATTGAAGCCGACCCGTTTGAAAATGCTCAGATAATCCGGAATGCGCGCCAGAATCAGCGTCTGCAGCGGCGTCGTGGCCTGCACCTCCTTGAACTTGGCGTAAAAGGCGTCCAGCGTGAGCGCGAAGCGGCTTTTGGCGACGTTGAGATAAAATTCAATTTCCTTGGCCGTGGAAAGAGGATGGATCATGCTGGCCACCGCGCCCAGTTTGTTGGCGGCGTAAAAAGCGATGATGCCCTGCGGGGAGGTGGGCATGGAAATGGTGATGCGGTCGCCCTGCTTCAGACCCAGCGCGGCCAGGGCGTCGGCGCACCGGTCGATTTCGGAAACGAACCTGTTGTAGGTGGATGTATATCCCATGAAATCGTAGGCGAGGGCGTCGGCTTTTTCACGCGCCGTCTGCAAAAGCGCCTCATACATGGTGACCCGCGGATAATCGATGGAATGCGGAACGTTCCCGTAATACTTCAGCCAGGGTTTCTGCTCGTACATGGTCGAACCTCCTTAGAATTTTATGGACTGCTGCTTCGTCGGCGGCCCTGCCGCGGCAAGGCCGCCGCTCATCCAGTATCCTTGTCCGTTATTTCTTTTCCGGGATTCGCCAAGAAGGACTGGAAACTTCTTCCCGCTTTTTCCCGATGAACCACTTTTCTTCCACGCCGGGAACCGGCGAGGCGTGCACCGCAACGTCAAAGCCCGCCGCCTCCATGAAGCCCGTGATTCCTCTTTCCACGCGGAAGCGCTTCGGCATTCCCGTCCACTGCAAACGGGCCGTTTCGATCCATCTTTTCCACGGGACTTTTCCGGCCGAGGGAACCGTCGCCCGAATCACCAGCGTCCCGTCCGGCCCGAGCTTACCGCAAATGCGCCGAAAAACAAGCTGCAATTCATGATCATCGATCAGGTGCAGCATGTCCAGCATCAGAACATAATCGACGGGGTCTTCCGCGTCCGGCAGATCCGGCGCCCGCCCAACCTGCACCCGGCCCCGCGCGCCGATTGCGCGGTTGGCAATCAGCACTCTTTCCTCGTCCGGCTCCAGGCCAAACACTTCTGCCTGCGGGAATATTTCCAGAAGCCAGGCGGCCGGCACGCCGAAGCCGCAACCGATATCCATGATCCGGCGGGGGTTTTGCACATATCGATCCAGTTCGGAAAACATCGGATCCAGCTTCATCTTGAACCGGGCAAAAACCCTCGGATACCCCGGCAGATGACGGTAGCGCAGGATCGTCCTGCGGAAGTGCTCAGGCGAACCTGCATCGACGGCTCCCGATGGAAACTCAAATGGCGCAAAGATTTTCCGCATCAGGGTCGGCAAAATGAAATACGCGCCCAGCAGGGAATACCCGATGCCCAGAAGCGAAACCAGGCCGATGCTGCGCAGGAGGGAGTGATTCGCCAGCGTCAGAACGCCGAAACCGATAAACGTCGTAGCGGCGGAAAGAAAGATGGAGAGCTTGACGGTGTTCATCGCGGGAGAGGCCTCCTCCGGATGACGCTGATAGGTGCAGGTGTAGTATATGGCGTAATCCACGCCCATGCCCAGAATGACGACCCACAGCATGATGCCGGGAATGTCCAGCGGACGGCCGATGAGCTTGAGCGTTCCCAGCGTGGAGATGAGCGCAAAAGCCACGGGGGCCAGAACGGCCAGCGACAGGCGCCAGTCCAGAAAAAACAAAAATACCACCGCGATCAGGCCGAGGCTGACGATCAGGGCAATTTCGATAAAAATGCTCTTGAGAAATTCCCCCATGCGGCGATTGAAGAAATCCGCGTCGAACAGATCGATCTCGCCGGCTGCGGCCAGACGGTCAAAAAATTCCGAAGCGTTGTAATGCTTCCCGGCAGCCATCGGCGTGAGCTGCGCGAAGCCTTCGGACGTCCGGGCAATGCCCAGCATTTCCAGATGTTTCGGTGGAATCGTAAAGACGCCGGGCCGCTGTGCCTGAAAGACTGTCCAGAAGGGATCGAACGCGTCCGGCGCAAAGCCGTTTTCCGCGGCCGCCTTTTCCAGATTTGTCCTGAGCGCCCCGACGCGCTCCGGCGTCCAGAAGGAGCGCCAGGCGGCAAAATGACGGGCGGCCGACTCCGGCGTGGGAAACAGAACGGTCGGCAGAAACGCCGGGGCCAGTCTGCCGCCTTTCACTTCCCTGGCCATCAGCGCTTCGAGCTGATCGTTTTTCTTCCGCAGCCGCTCCAGGTCCGGCGCCTCCAGAAGGACATACAGGCGGCCGCTGAGATTTCCCCAGGTGTCCTGCAATTTCTTTTCGGCGGCAAGCGTTGCGGAGCTGACGGAATTCATGGCCTGCAGATCCACGTTGAAGACGGGTTTGGCGAAAAGCAGCATCGTCAGTCCGAAGACCAGCGCGGCGATCAGTTTCCATGAAGCCGGCGCGGCTATTTTTTGGACGGCGCCCGTCAGCAGGCGGTTGGATGCGCGACGGGCGGGCGGCATCTCCGGAAAGATAATGGGAAAAACGAAGTGAACAAACAGAAAAGCAAAGGTGATGCCCAGCGCGGCAAAAACGCCGATTTGGGCCAGAATGTCAAAATCGCTGATCAGCAGCAGCAAAAAGGCGCAGATCGTGGTCAGGGCGGCCGTGAATTCGGCCGACCAGACTTCCCGCGCCGCCTCGCGCCCGAACGTGGCACGCGGCTGATCCAGAAACAACAGATAGGTGAGGCCCAGATCGACGGTAAAAGCCATGATCGCGCCGCCGAAGCCCACCGCCAGCATCGACATCGACTTGAATAAAAAAGAGCAGGCAAACAGGGCGGCAATGGCCCCGACGGCTGAAGGAAGCAGCGCCAGGAGGCCGATGAGCGGGCGGGGAAAAGACAAAATCAGCAGAAGCGCAATGCCCAGCGTAGTGAGCAAAACCGCCAGCCGCGTGTCGCGCCTGGCGACGGTTTCGTTGTCCAGCGCCGCGCGGTAAGCGCCCACCGGCGTCAGCGTGAATCGGCCGTTCGAATCCCGGCGCGCCTCCAGCATCCTCGCGCAATCGTCCATCAGCCCGGAGATTTGCGCCGCCCGGGTTGTATCCGTTCCGGAGCCGGCCAGCCGCGCGATGATGAGCGCGTGGCGGCCGTCGGAAGACAGAAGCCGGCCGGAATAAAACTGGGCGGAACCGGCCGGCGAGAGCGAGGACATTCGCTCCAGAATCACCGGGGAAAATCCCAGCGGATCCCGGGAGATCATTTCCGCACGGCCGATGCCCTGAAGCTCACCGAGGCTGATCCGGTTTTCCGCCATCGTCTCACGGATTTTTTCCGGCGCGAGAAGCGGCGCGATTTTCCGCTCGAGATCCTCCGTGCCGAACAGCGACGGCAGATGCTCCCGGACATGCGCCATCAGCTCCGGAAACGCACCCGCCTCATCGGCGATCCCGACTCGTTCAAACAAGCCGCTTTTGCTTAACCGGTCTTCAACGAGCCTTGCCGCCTCGACCAGTTGGTCGCGGTCGGAGGAGGTCTGTTCAAGATCGATGAAAAGCCGGTCGGAAACGGGCAGATGAGTGATGACCCGCCGGGCGGAGGCCAGCACCGGGTCATGGTGCGGCATGGATTCGAGAATGTCGGTTTCAATTTTTAAACGGCTGGTTTCCCAGCAGAACAGAATCCCCACGATCAGAGCGGTGACCAGAACCATCGACCATCTTATGGGATATCGGCGAGGCGGCATGAAGACCTTCAGATTGTCGGGATTATTTTCCTGCTTTCTTTGCTGTTTTTAAACCACATTTCCCAAAGGCTGGCAAGAAAAAACCGGGCATGGAATCAGGGATTGGCCTGTGCGGTCAATGACGGCCGAAAACACGGGTAAACATCAGGCGGGTAAAGGTTTTGGCATTGCGAAGGAAATCGACGAATGGACGAAAATGAGAGATTCGCGCCCCATCCGGCAGGTAAAGGACCCGAATCGGCGCTTCGATGATCGGAATGCCGATTCTTCTGGCCTGCACCAGAATTTCCACTTCAAACTGGAACCGCCTCGCCCGGACGGGAAGGCTCAGGGATTCCGGAAGCGGATAGATGCGCATGCCGCTCTGGGTATCCGAAATTTTAGGCCCGCCGGACATTCGAACCCAGAAATTGGAGAATTTCCGGCCGAAGCGGCTGGTCCAGGGAATGTGGGCCCCCTGCACCGCATCCATCCCTTCGCGCGCTCCCACCACAATGGGTCTTTTTTTGAGAGGAATGGCATCGATCAGATGGATTGCGTCTTCGGGATCGTGCTGACCGTCCGCGTCGATCGTAATCGCGTAATCGGCTTTGTGCGAGGCGGCCATGAAACCGGTCAGGATGGCCGCGCCCTTTCCTTCGTTTTTTTCATGGCGAAGCACTTCTATGCCCTGAACTTCCGCCAGCCGCATGGCCGTATCATCGGTTGATCCGTCATCCACGACAAAAACGGGGAATCCCATGTCCCGGGCGCTTCCGGCCACCTGGGCCACCGTCGCGCCATGATTGTAGGCGGGAATGATGAAAGCGAACCGGCCGAGATTTCTTGCCGCCCTCCGCCTGTTTTTCGCATCCTTCTGTTCGTTCGCCGTCCGTTTTTTATGACTCATCACTTTCCACTCGTCACTTTTCACTCTTCCATCTTCAAGAACGCGATGCCCCACGTTCCGGGGCCCATGTGCGCGCCGGACGTGAGCGACAGGGGCTGAAGGATAATCTCCGCACGCGGATACAGCTTCTGCACCTGCTTTCGGAATTCGGAAACCTGTTCGATATTGTCCGAATACTCCAGCATGATGAGCGCCAAAGAGTCCGGAGAAAGGACCGCGGCCATTTTGTCGAGCGCCATTTTGATCTGATCGGCGCGGTTGCGGACGACACCCATTTTTTTTGCGCCTTCCGGCTGCGGGGAAATCACCGGCTTCATTTTCAGCATGTCGCCGAAAAAAGCGCCGGTTTTGGAAAGCCGGCCGCCCGCGGCGAGGTACTGCAGTTTCTCGAGGAACACATACTCTTCGCAGCGCGCAACCGCATCCCGGGCAAAAGCGAACGTCCGGCCCATGTCTTTCGTCCGCAGCAGGCGCCTCTGCGCCGCGAGCACCATTACGCCCAGCCGGCCGGAGGCGGCGCCCGTGTCGATCACCGTCAGTCGATTTTCCGGATCATTCTCCTTTTTCCACTCCATCGCCACGCTGTAATTGCCGGTAAAAACAGAGCCGACGCACAGGTAGAGAACTTTTTCAAACCGGGCAAGCACGCTCGCGTAACACTCGTGTCTTTCAAACACGGAGGCCTGTGACGTGGACACCTTCACGCCCGCGCTCATAGCCCTGTAGAGTTCGTCGGGGTGAAAATACGTCTCGGGCATCGATTGATCGCCCACGTTGAGATAGCTGTTCAAAAGGGTAAAACCGTGCTTCCTGGCGTCGTCGCGGGTGAGCGACCCCGCCGCGTCCGTCATGATGTGCAGGGCGGCATCCGCCGGAGTGTTCATGAAATCGCGGATCTGCAGCGCGAGGTTGTCGTCCTCCCAGGCCATCACCGAACCCAGCGCGCCCATCCGCGAGCGGATCTTTTCCCGGTCGTCCGTGTGCAGATGAATTTTATACAAATCGCCGTCGCGCAAAATGACGGCGCTTTCCTGTCCGGCGGCAATTTTCGCCAGGTCTTCCGAAGGCGCATCGGCCTTCACCACAAAGTCGATGCAATACCCCGCTTCGAGGTTTTCGTGAAACGAGGGCGAAATGGCAAGAAAGCCCGGAAAGATTTCCGTCACCGGACGATAGGCGTGATCCTGTCCGGCCAGTGTCCGGAAAAAGCCTTCAAAAAAAATATACATGCCCAGGGCGCCCGCGTCCACTACGCCGGCCTTTCTCAATTTGGGCAGGGTTTCCCTCGTCTCGCGAACGGCTTTTTCCAGGCGCGACATGATCCGATCCACGCCTTCTTTGCCGGGAACACCCTCCTCGCCGCCAAGAGCCTCTTCCAGCGCGTCAAAGACGGACAGCATGGTTCCCGGCCGCGGGTCGCTGACCGCCTTCCAGGCTTTTTCGTTCGCCTGCCGAACCGTTTCCTTAAGGCTTCCCGAAAAATCGGCGGCATAAAACACCGAAAAGAACTGCGAAGCGATATTGCCGGAATTGCCGCGCGCCGCCAGCAGCAGCCGCCGGACGATTTTATCTTTTTCGCCGTCGGCCCGGCGAAGAGGGGAAAGGCTGATGGAAAGATTCCGCCCCGTATCCCCGTCCGCCACCGGATACACATTGATCGCATCGAGCAGTTCCGCCCAGGCCGCCACCCGCTCCACGCCCGCCACAAAGGATTGCTTGAACAGATTCTCCATTTAAAATCCCAATAAATTCCGAATATCCCGCGGAATGCTGAAGAGCGTTTCCATCTCCGGCACTTTCACCGCCACCTGCTCCGTGCGCCCGCGCGCGCAGACGCTGCCGTCCGTGGCCATGCGGATTTCGAAATCCACCACCAGCTTGATGTTGGCGTCCGCGAGCGTCGCCTTGACGATGATTTCGTCCCGGTGTCTCAGAGGAAAAATGTGCTTTGTCGCCGTCCGGATGATGGGAAAAATAATTTTTTCCCGCTCATAATACGCATAGAGATCGACGCCGTAATGTTCAAAGAGACCCGCGCGGGCAATCTCGAAGTAGTTGAGGTAATTGCCGTGCCACACGATCTGCATGGGATCCAGATCGAAAAACGGCACGCAAATTTCAGCCTCGAAGCTGTTCCTGCCTGTGCTCATGTTTCCCCCAGAAAGAAATCCGTATAGCGGATGGCCGCGCACATCCGCTCAATGTCCCCGTCCAGCGGCCGGTCCTCGATCACCGGATCGCTGACCTGCCGGATGTTGCGCACGGCTTTGTCCAGCAGCGGCCGGACTTTGACGTGGGCGCGGATATCGCAGGCCTGCGCCGCCGCCAGCAGATGTATGGCCGCCACCCGTTCGGCAAGCGTGCAGACGCGCTCCGCGTCCCGGGCCGCGATGGTGCCCATGCTGACCTTGTCCTGGTTGTGCGATTCCGTCGACCGCGAAAAAGAAGCGGCGGGCATCGTGGCTTTGAGCGCCTCGGCGGCCAGCGCCGACGACGCGATCGACATGGCCTTGAAGCCGTGATGCAGACCTTGAGAAGCGCCGTTTTTCCGCACCAGGTCGCCGGGCAAGCCGCGGTTGACGTTCGGATTGACGAGCAGCATGATCTGGCGGTCGCACATATCGGCGGCGGACGCGAGCGCCGCCTTGAGGCCGTCCATGGCAAAGGCGATGTGCCCGCCGTAGAAATTGCCGCCCATCAGCACCTGCCCCGTGGCGGGATCAAAGATGGGATTGTCGTTGGACGAATTGGCCTCGATTTCCACCCACGGAATGATCCAGGAAAGGGCGTCGGCAAGCACGCCCAGCGCCTGCGGGGCGCAGCGCAGCGAGTAGGGATCCTGCAGGGTTTCCAGCGCGTCGTCCTCGAGCCGGCGCGCGGACACTTTCGAAGTGAGCAGGCGGGCGATTTCCCGGGCGACGGCTGCCTGGCCGGGAAAAGGCTTGGCCTCTGAGATCACCGGATGGTAATGATGGGCGTTGCCTTTCATGGCATGCACCGAAAGCGCGGTGGCGTAAACCACGGCATCCAGAATCCGCCGGGACCGCTCGATGCAGACCGCGGCGATGCCCGTCATGGTCGTCGTGCCGTTCACCATCGAAAGGGGTTCCTTGGGCCGATAGACATAGGGCTTCAATCCGGCTTTTTTGATCGCCTTTGCGGCCGGCATCACGTCGCCTTCGTAAAACACGTCGCGCCGGCCGGCCAGCGCCGCTCCGATATAGGACATCGGCGTCAGATCGCCGGAAGCGCCGACCGATCCCTCGCACGGCACGACAGGCGTGATGCCTTTGTTCAAAAAGGCGGCCATCTGCTCCAGCAGGCCGACCGATGCGCCGGAGTAGCCTCGCGCCAGGCAGAGAATGCGCGCAAGCATCGCGGCTCGCGTTTCCTCGATGCCGATGGGCTCGCCGGTGCCGCACCCGTGAAATTTCAGAATATTGGGGCCGTTTTTCATGGCCGCCGCAAGACTGATCCGGTTTCCGCAGGATTTTCCATACCCCGTGTTCACGCCGTAAACCGCGACGCCGTTCTCCAGAGACGTCATCAGCGCCTTCTCGGTCGCCGACATCCGCTTCAGAAACGCGCGCGAACGGCTGATCCTGACGGGCAGGCCGTCTATGGCGACGGCAATGATTTCCTCAAAACGGACCGGGCCGCCGTCGATGACAAGGGCGGCCTTTGCGCCGATTTTCTTCATGATCGTTTGGTCTCCTTCACAAACCCTGCTCTTCAAGCCCTTACCCGCGGCTTGTAGGTGCCGTCCGCTTTCTCCTTTTCCATGACTTGCTTGAGCATCTTGAACATCTTGTAATTGGCCGGCTCTTCCTCGTAAAACCGGTCCCAGCAATAGTAGTACATTTCCTGCAGCTTTTCGGGCGTCATCATTTTGGGCTGAAAAACCACCTTGCCGCAGGTGTAGTCGTTCCAGTCACAGGAGAGGATTCGACCCTCGCCGTGCAGATCGTCAAACGTGCGCGTGTGGACAAAAGGCGTGAGAATCGTGAACTCCGCCATGTCCAGCTCGATTTCCAGCAGAAAGTCCATCCAGCGCTTAATGTAATCTTCCGTGTGGTAGTCCAGGCCCAGCAGAATGCTCCCTTCCACGGCGATGCCGTGATCGTGGTAGCGCTTGATCCGGTCGCGGATGTAGTCGGAGGAGTCGAAAATGGTCTGATAGACAAACCACGCGCCCGCCTGCGCCGCCAGATCCAGAACCTCGTCGTCGTCTTCGATCGGATGGCAGCACCACTTCTTTTTGAGCGGAATCATTTCCTTGAAGAGACCGATTTCCCAGTCGCGGTCCTGCGCCAGCGAGTTGTCCACAATGAACAGGCGGTTGTTGTCGATGGAGGCCATTTCCTCCATGACCCGGTCGTAGGGGCGGGGGCGGAAGCTTCGGCCGCCCAGAAAGCGCACCGCGCAGGGATAGCAGTTGAAGCGGCAGCCGCGGGAGGCGTGAACCAGATCGACCATCTGGACGCCGCGGTAGTTGTACATCTCTCGTTTGAGGATGCCGCGCCGTGCCGTTCCCACGTTTTCAATCGGCGGGAAGTTCTGCATGTAGTTGTAAACTTTTTGCAGCTTGCCCGCCTGGAAATCGGCAAAGACCTGCTCCATGCGGCCTTCGGCTTCGCCCAAAAACACCGCGTCGGCGTGCTTGGCGCATTCCTCAGCGTGCAGCATGACGGCGATGCCCCCGCAGATGACGGGAATCCCCCGGGCGCGAAACGCATCCGCGATTTCCCAGCCGCGCTTCACCTGCGCGGTCAGCATCATCGAGACGCCGACAAAATCGGCATCCGCGCCGAGGTCCACCGGCTCGACATTTTCATCGACAAACGCCACCTCCGCGTCGGAAGGCAAAGCGGCTGCCATCACCACCGGCCCGTGCGGCGGAAGAATGAACCGCGTCTGGCGGTCCAGCTTTTCCCATTTCGGATAGATCAGCAAAAATTTCATGCATTCCCCTTTATCATTCACATCGGCTGAAAACCAGGCAGGCACAGGCGCCGCCAAAGGATATGCCGGATAAAACCGTGTGCTTCAGGTGGGTTTTCACTTTTTTGCCCGCGACAAAATTCAACGGTGCGGCCGGCCGTTCCAGGCCGACCGTCAAAGGCAGGCATCCTCTTTCCACAGATAACGCCAGAGCGCAAGCCCGAATTCCGCCTCCGGAAAAACTCTCTCCCAGAGCGCCCTTGATGGAGGTCACCCAGGGACGGACGGCGCGGGATGCAAATAATCCTTCGTAAGCGGCCGCCTCCACGGCATCCAGAACCCTGCTTCCGTTGGCCGCCGCCATCACGGCCGACACGTCCGCAACGTCAATCCGCGCCTGCTTGAGCGCCCGCAGAAACGCCCGGCAAAACCCTTCCGGATCCCGCGGCCAGGCCGTGGGCGGCGCGGGCGAGGACCCCAGGCCGGCGCCGGTGATTTCGCAGCATATTTTTGCTCCGCGCTCACGGGCGCAAGCCAGGGACTCCAGACAGAGGAGGCCGCACCCTTCTCCCGCCACATACCCGTTTCGCCGCTCGTCAAAGGGATGGGCGCCTTCCGGCCCCCCGTCATCCGGCGAAAGCCCGCGGAATTTCGACAGGGCTTCATAGTAAAATTTCGACAGAATATCCGCACCGCCGGCCAGCATCACATCCGCCGTCCCGCGCCGGATTTCTGAGGCGGCATACGCCACGGCCGTCTCCGCCGACACCGCGAAATGCGTGACCGTGACATTGACGCCGCGAAACCCCAGCTCTATGGAGGCGTACCCGGCGGGCGCGTTCATGACGGTGTTGGGCACCAGGATCGGATTGGCCGCCCCCGGCCCCTGCGCCAGGAGCGCGTCTTCAAACTGCACGGTGACGTCGGTCGCGCCAAAGGCGGTCCCGAAGAGAATGCCCACGCGGTCGCGGTTTTCGGCCGTGACGGCAATGCCCGCGTCGGAAAGCGCCAGGCGCGCCGATGCGGTCGCAAGCATCGACAGCCGGTCCATCCGCCGCAGATTCTTTATAGAGATAAAATCACGCGGCTGGAAATCGCGCACTTCCGCGCCAAGATGCGACGCCGCCGCACCGGTGTCAAAGGCCTGCACGGCATCGACGGCGCTCTCGCCCTGAAAAAGCCTGCGGGAAAATTCCTCCCGGCCCGTGCCGAGCGGCGTTGCCATCCCCAGGCCGGTGATCACCACCCGCCGGTTGTCCGGAAAATCGCGATGCTCACTCATGGATTGCGCCCTGCCCTTCATACCGGCCGAAAATGACCGTCGTGTTGTTTCCGCCGAAAGCAAAGGAATTGGATAGAACGGCGCGCAGCTCGGCCCGGCGCGCTCCCTGGGTTACATAATCCAGGTCGCATTCCGGGTCGCGTTCGCGCCAGTGGATCGTCGGCGGAACAAATCTTTTGGACAGAGCCAGCAGGCTGACGATCCCTTCCAGGGCGCCTGACGCGCCGAGGGTATGGGCATGCATGGATTTGGTCGAACTCACCGGGATTTGATAGGCGCGGGAACCGAACACCTCTTTGATGGCTTTGGTTTCCGTTAAATCATTGACCGGCGTGGCCGTGCCGTGGGCGTTGATGTAATCGATATCCTCCACCGTGAGGCCGCCGTCCGCCAGAGCGGCCCGCATGGAGCGCGCGGCGCCGGACGCCTTTTCATCGGGCGACGTCATGTGAAAGGAATCGCAGGTGACGCCGTAGCCCATCAGCTCCCCGTAAATTTTCGCGCCCCGATTCTGCGCCGTCTCCAGAGGCTCCAGAACCAGAACGGCCGATGCCTCGCCCAGGGAAAGCCCCGACCGGTTCCTGTCAAAAGGCCGGCAGACGTCCTCGTCCACGGATTTGAGGGCGTTGAAGGCGGCGTAAGTAAGCCGGCACATCGGCTCCACGCCGCCCGCCAGCATGATGCCGGCGTGGCCGTTCAATATCAGGTCCCTGGCATAGCCCAGCGCAGTGGCGCCCGCCGAACAGGCCGTCATAAAGGTGGCCCTGGGGCCCGAAAACTCCAGGCTGGAGGCGATGCGGTCCGCGGACGAGGCGCAAAACAAAGAAGACAGTTGAGAATACTTCGAACGCTCCTTCCCTTTTCGAAGCAAATCCGCGTAGAAGCTTTCCGCTTCCAGAAGCCCCCCCGCGCCGCCCCCAATGGCTATTCCCATGTTTTCTTTAATGTTTTCCTGTAAGGGGTAAAGGCCTGCATCAGTCAGAGCCTCGAGGGCCGCCGCCATGGACAGAGCATCGGCGCGGGATATTCTTTTGAGAGAAAACTCTTCCGGAATCGACCGGCGGGGATCAAAGTCTTTGACCTGCCCCCCCTTATGCGTGCGGAAATCCGTGGTGTCGAAAAGATCGATCTGAGAGATGCCGCAGACGCCTTCCCGAAGCGACCGGGCAAACTCGGAAACGTTTCCGCCAATGGCGTTTTTTGTTCCCATGCCTGTAATGACAATACGTTTTTTCACTATCCATGAATCTCCTTGTTCCCGCTTTCGGCAAGGGCATGCTTGGCCTTTTCGAGCTTTAAATGGAACAGTCTCAAAAGTCAAATGCATATTCCGGCGCCGCGCACGGCTTGAAAAATTTGTTTTGACATCAACCCCTGCATCTCCTATGATTCCCCGCGCAAAAAATTTAAAATCCGACGCTGAAGGAGAATGCAATGTTCAAGACGCGAATGACCGAGATGTTCGGCATCCGGCATCCGATTATGCTCGCCGGGATGAACTGGATCACGGAGCCCAAACTGGTTTCGGCCGTCTGCAACGCGGGCGGGCTGGGCATTCTGGCCATCGCGCGCTGCAACCCCAAAGAAACACGGGAAAATATCAAGCAAATACAAGATCTTACGGATAAGCCGTTCGGCGTCAATCAGATTCTCGTGGGACCGGGCGCAAAGGAAAACATCGCCGTCGCCATCGAAGAAAAAGTGCCGATCATAAACTATTCGCTGGGGAAACCCTGGTTTGTCAACGACGTGCACGCCTACGGCGGGAAAGTCGTGGGGACGATCGCCATTGCCCGGCATGCGGCCAAGGCCGTGCAGCTCGGCTGCGACGCGCTGGTCATCACCGGCCATGAAGCGGCGGCGCACGGCGCGGCGGCAACCTCCATGGTTTTGATTCCGATTGTTGCATCCATGGTAAAGGTGCCGCTCATCGCCGCGGGCGGATTTTACGACGGCCGGGGACTTGCGGCTGCGCTCGCGCTGGGCGCGGACGGCATTTCCATGGGCAGCCGCTTCATGGTGGTCAAGGAAAGCATGGTGCACGAAAACTTCAAGCGCCTGTGCATGGAGGCGACCGAACAGGATACGCTCTACGATAATGTTTTTGACGGCATGGACGGCCGCGTGCTGAAGACGAAGGAAGCCCTGGCGATGATGAAGAGAGGCTTCCCGATTGTTGAAGCCTTTAAAGGCGCCCTGCTGGTCAAACGGCTGATGAATCTGTCGTTTGCCAAATTCCTGGGCTTGAGCCTTGAAATGCTGCGCGCCGAGGAAGGCCACCCCCTGATGGTTCTGGCGCGCCAGGCGGTGGGCAACATGAAGCATCTCAAAGCCCTGAACGACGGGGACGTGGAAGGCGGCATTTTGTTTGCCGGGCAATGCTGCGGCGGCATCACCGACAACCCGACCACGAAGGAGCTGATCGACCGGATCATCCGCGAGGCCGAAGAGGCGCAGGCGAGATTAAACAGTTGCCGGACATAAAGAGAGAATCAACCGGCCCGCGGCCGAAGAACATAGAAAGAACAAAGACTTCAAAAGCTTATGCAACTGACACTGATCCGCCACGGCGAAACCGTCTGGAACCGGGAGAAGCGCGTGCAGGGTCTCACCGATGTCGAACTGAGCGAAACCGGCATCGACCAGGCCCGAAGGCTCGCGTTGTCGCTCAGAGACTTCCCGATCGACGTCATCTACTCCAGCCCGCTCAAGAGGGCCTTTCAGACGGCCGAACTCATCAACCGGTATCACCGGAAAGCCATCAACGTCGAACCCGGCCTGATGGAAATGGACCAGGGGGACTTTGAAGGTCTGACGTTTCAGGAGCTGCTGGCCCGCGAGCAAGATTTTATCCGCAGTTGGATTGCCGATCCGGAATCGGTGAGAATGCCGGGGGGAGAATCGCTGGCCGAACTGCAGAGCCGCGCCTGGCCGCCCGTTGAAAAGCTCATGGCCGAAGGCCGGAACGCCCTGATCGTTTCGCACAACTTCACGATCGCGACGATTTTGTGCCGTTTGAGAAACATTCGGCTTTCCGAATTCCGCAGCACCTGCGTGGACAACGCCTCCCGAACGCACATCCGCATTGAGGAAGGAGCAGCGCGCATCGAAGCCATCAATGACGTCCGCCATTTAAAAACAGAGACGGATGTCTAGAACCGTTTCAGGGTGACTTGCTGATGAACTCGTAAAAAGTCTAAATAATGGCAAATTCAGGCGGCTTCGTAAAAAGCTCCGCAGGCAAGGCGCGCAAATCATGAGGAATGAGGCGTACTTCAGCGTACGCCGCGATGACGAAGGATGCAGCGCAACGCAGCATCCGGGCTTTTTACGAGGCCGTCACTTGTTGATCTTCGCGCTGATCCGCTCCTGATACTCCAGGATTTCATGGCGCAGGATGTCCAGGTCGGCGATCCGGTCGTCGAGTCTCTTTAAGTGATTATTCAGCAGTTCCAGAAGACGCCTCAGCAGTTTCTCGTTGGATTTTTCGTAGCTCCACATGGATTCGAGTTCCTGCATTTCGGAAAGCGTCATGCCCATGATCTTCAGCCTTTTGATCAGTTTCAGGCGACGAAGGTCCTTTTCGGTGTAGATCCGGCGTCCGCCTTCCACGCGCTTGATGGAATTGAGCAGACCGATCTCTTCGTAATAGCGGATGGTCCGCTGACTCATCTCCAGCTTTCTGGAGAGCTCCCCGATGGACAAAAAGCCTTCGCTCATGATCGGCTCCCTTTGCTTTTCAAAGTCACGGGCGGCGTCCGCCCGCGGCCGGATTTACGACGCGGCAAACTTTTCCTTGAGTTCGCGCTTTAGAATTTTCCCAGAAGGATTCTTGGGCAGTCTGGAAAGCAGAATCACCTTTTTGGGGCATTTGAAGGCGGCCAGCCTTTCCCTGCAGTGGGCAATGATGTCCTTGTCGATTAACGAAGCGCCTTTTTTCGGCACGACCACCGCCGCCACGATTTCGATCCACTTGGGATCGGAAAGACCGATGACGGCCGCTTCTTCGATGCCCGGATACTGATAGAGCACTTCCTCGACCTCGCGGGAAGCCACGTTCTCGCCGCCGGTTTTGATCATGTCCTTCTTGCGGTCCACCACGTAGAGATAGCCGTCGGCGTCAAAACGGCCCAGATCGCCTGAGTGGAACCAGCCGAACTCAAAGGCTTCGGATGTCTTTTCCGAATCGTTGAGGTAGCCCGTCATGACGTGGCCGGAGCGGTGAACGATTTCCCCCACTTCTCCCAGAGGAACAAATTTTCCGTCGTCGTCCATCAGCCGCGTTTCCACGTTCAGAACCGGCTTGCCCGCCGAACCCGGCTTCAGAAGCTGGTCTTCCGGCTTCAGGATCGTGGCCACCGGCCCCATCTCCGTCTGGCCGTAGTAGTTCCACAGTTTGAGGCCGCGGAAGGTCACCGCGAGCTGCTTGATGATTTCCACCGGCATGATGCTGGCGCCGTAGGCCGCCTTTTTCAGGCTGCTGTGGTAGTAGTTTTTGAACTCCGGGTGGTTGAGGATTCCGATCCACACCGTGGGCGGAGCGAACATGTGCGTGATCTGGTATTTTTCAATGAGCCTGATCATCTCCAGGGGGTCGGCCTTGTGCATGATTACGTTGGTGGCGCCGACATACAGATACGGCATGAGAAAACAGTGAAGCTGCGCGCAGTGAAACAGGGGCAGCGCGTGCAGGCTCACGTCGTCGGTTTCATACTGGCCGTCGAAGATGCAGCTGTGGTACTGGGACATCAGCGCCCTGTGCGAGAGCATCGCCCCCTTGGGCTTGGATTCCGTGCCGCTGGTGTAGGGGATCTGCACAATGTCTTCGGCGCTGACCTCTACCTGAGGCTCGTCGTAGGTCATGGCCTCCATTTCCGTGATCATGTTGAAGAAACCGTCAGGAACCAGCGAATCCCCCAGCGGAAGGAAGCCCCACTTTTCGACCGTCGTGAATTTCGCCTGGTCCTTGGCGATGATCGGATACAGGATGTCTTCCACGATAAAGATTCTGGAGCCGGAATGATTGACGACGTAAGCAATTTCTTCGGCATTCAGCATGTAGTTGATGGGAACTTGAATGGCGCCGATCTTGGCCAGGCCCATCATGCTGATGGGATAGTAGTGCGAATTGTAGGCGTAGATCGCCACCCGGTCGCCCTTTTTGACGCCGTAGCTGGTCATGAGATTGGCAAAGCGCCGCGCCTGCCGCTCGAGTTCATAAAAAGAAATCTTCTCGTCGCGGAAAATGATGGCGATCTTGTCGCCGTATTTGGTGGCCGCCCTGCGGGCCATATCGCCGATCGTGTCACGATAACAAATATTGCTCATCTTGAAATCCTTTCGCTTTTGTTCTCCTGCTTTATCCTATAGCCCATAGCCTATCGCCTCTTGCCTGTTTTTTTTCCATCCACCATCCACTATCCACCACAGCTTCTTCAGTCTGCTTTATACTTCTTTTCAAATATCTCACGAATCTTGAACTTCTGAATCTTGCCGCTGGCCGTCATCGGGTATTCATCCACGAACTCCCAGTATTTGGGGATCTTGTGGCGCGCGATTTTTCCCTTGCAGAATTCGATGAATTCCTCCGCCGTCGCCCGGTTGCCGTTCTTCAGATGGATGGCCGCGAGAACCTGCTCGCCGTATTTGGAATCCGGAATCCCGACAACCTGGACATTTTGCACCTTGGGATGCGTGAAGATGAATTCTTCCAGCTCCCGCGGATAAATATTTTCGCCGCCCCGAATGATCATGTCCTTGATCCGTCCGGTGACTTTAAAATAGCCGTTCGGGTCGATCTCGCCGAGGTCCCCCGTGTGCAGCCACCCGTCGGCGTCGATGGCGGCGGTCGTGGCTTCCGGCATCTTGTAGTAGCCCTTCATGATGCAGGCGCTACGCGTGACGATTTCACCCTGGGTGTTCGGAGGCAAATCCTCGCCGGTTTCGGGATCGACGATTTTTCCTTCGATGTCCGGCAGCAGACGGCCGACCGTGGCCACGCGCATTTCCACCGGATCGTCGCGGCGGGTCATGGTCATGACCGGCGAAGATTCCGTCTGGCCGAACGCGATGACGACTTCGGGGCAGTGCATTTTCGTGCGCACCTGATTCATGGCCTCGACCGGGCAGGGCGCGCCGGCCATAATGCCGGTCCGCAGGGACGTCATGTCATAGCGTTCAAAATCGGGATGATGGAGCATGGCGATGAACATGGTCGGCACGCCGTTGATCGCCGTGCATTTTTCCTTGTGAATCGACTCCAGGGACAGCTTCGGTTCAAAATACTCCAGCAGCACCATGGCGGTCGCATGGTAAACGCTGTTGAGCGTGCTCATGACGCACCCGAAGCAATGAAAGACGGGCACCTGAATGAGCAGCGTGTCCTTGTCCGTCAGCCCCATGACGTCGCCGACCATGCGGGCGTTGTTGATGACATTGTGGTGGGTCAGCATCACGCCTTTGGGGAACCCCGTCGTTCCCGACGTGTACTGCATGTTGATGACATCGTCGTCGGTGAGCGAACTCATCCGCTCGCCCAGCTCCTGCTCCGAAACGCTCTCCCCCATGGCGATCAGATCGGAAAATTTGAACATGCCCGGCGCGCTTTCCCGGTTCCCGATATACACGACGTTTTTCAACACCGGGAGCTTGGCGGACGCCGTCTTTCCGGGCTCGCAGGAACCCAGCTCCGGAACGACCTTTCGGACTGTTTCGTAAAAGCTGGTGTCCCGGTACTGGTCGATCAGGAACAGGGTGGTGGAATCGGACTGCCTGAGAATGTATTCCAGCTCGTGAGACTGGTAATTGGTATTGATCGTCACCAGAATGCCGCCCACCATGCCCAGCGCGAATTGCAGATACACCCATTCCGGCACGTTGGTCGTCCAGACGGAAACATGGTCCCCGCGACGGACGCCCATCGCCATCAGCCCCCGGGCGGTTTTGCGGCATTGTTCATAAAGTTCGCGGTAATTGAGCCGGACCTGAAACTGCGGAGCAATCAGTGCCGGATGATCGGGAAAACGGCCGGCCGTTTCCTCAATCACGTCTCCCATCGTTTTGTTCACAAAACCTGACATAACCCACCTCACCTGTAATATTTTTCAGCGTCACGCGGAACCACGCCCGGCTCCGGCTTAGCGCCAATGTCGCGCGAATATCCTTCGTCGGATCACTTAACGTAAACTGGGCCGACTATACGTGATTTATAGAAAATGTCAATAAAATCATTGAAAATTGGCGAAATTCTTTTTTGGCTGAGAATCTTGACGGTCCGGACCAGACAAATATGGAATAATACTGAGTTACCGGCTTTTCGTGGCCGGGCAGGCGAAAATTCCGTTCATGCAGGAGCGCCTGCCCGTCTGCGGCGTTGCTTTTCCGCTTTTGAGAAGAAGGGTGTTTGAACTTCCCCGTCAGCTTTTCGTCAGGGCCGGTCTGCGGTCAAACCAGGGCTGCGCCCGCTCGAGCTGGCCGGCCAGTTGAAACAAAAGCGACTCCTCGCCGAAGCGGCCGACAAACTGGACGCCGCAGGGCAGTCCTTCCCTGCTCCAGTGGAGAGGCACCGACATGGCCGGCTGGCCGGTGAGGTTGGCCAGTTGCGTGAAAGGCATTTTGGACAGGCCCTTGGTCGCCAGCATATCGGCGATGCCCGTCGCTTTGAGCAGTCCCCCCAGGTTCAGGCCGTTGATGATTTTCAGGAAAGCCAGTTCGGCCGGCTTTTGCTGCATTTCGCCGATGCGCGGGGGCAGCGAAGCAATCGTCGGCGTCAGATACAGATCGTAGGTTTCGTGAAATTTGGCCATTTGCCGGGCAAAAGTATTCCACTGCCGTTTGGCCAGAACGAAGTCGCCCGCGGAAAAAGTCTTCCCCAGCAGATTCAGGGCCCAGGTGGCTTCCTCCGTGTCGGAATGGGTGAGCGGCCGGCCCACGACGCTTGCGAGCTCCCGAATGTCCGCTGCAACCTCGCCGAAATACAGCATCATGTAGCTTCTGCCCAGCGCCTCGCCGTCAATATCCGGCCTGGCTTCTTCCACCTTGTGCCCGAGGCGCTCCAGAAGCTTGGCCGCATTTTTCACGGCCTCGACACATTCGGGATGAACGGCGTTTTTCAGCGGCGATTCCACCGTGAATCCGATTTTCAGCCGCGAAGGATCCTGGCGCGTCTCTTCCAGATACGGCCTTGCCGGCCGGGGCAAAATATAGGGAGCGCCGGAATCTGCGCCGTTTGTGGCGTCCAGCATCGCGGCCGCATCGCGCACGGAGCGGGTCAGCGCGCCCTCCACCTCCGCACCCTGCCAGACTTCGCCCGATTCGGGCCCCAGCGGATTGCGGCCGCGGGTGGGCTTGAGGCCGAAGAGGCCGCAGCACGAAGAGGGAATGCGGATCGATCCTCCCCCGTCGCCGCCCGAAGCCATCGGCGTAAAGCCGGCGGCCACCGATGCGCCCGAACCGCCGCTGGAACCGCCGGGTGTGTGATCCGGGTTCCAGGGATTGCGCGTCGGGCCGTGCAGCTCCGGTTCCGTGATGCCCATCAGGCCGAATTCCGGCGTGTTGGTTTTTCCCAGAACGATCAGCCCCGCCGCCCGGAAGCGCCTGGCCATTTCACTGTCGTACGAAGGCACGTAATTGCGGCAGGATTTGCTGCCTTTGGTCATGGGCACGCCCGCGATGGCGGAAACCAGATCCTTGCACAAAAACGGCACGCCGGAAAAAGGGCCTTCCGGAATCGGGCCCGCGGCCGCGGCGCGCGCAGCGTCATCCATCCGGTAAATGACCGCGTTGAGCTTCGGATTGAGTTGGTCGATGCGTAAAACGGCTTCTTCGCACAGCTCCGGCGGGGTCACTTCCTTTTTTCTGACCAGCTCGGCCAGCCCAAGACCATCGTAGTTTTCATACTCACGAAAACGCGCCATTTTTTCCTCCCTTTCCCCATGATCAGAAAAGACAAAAGTTGTTCGTGTGGTTGAAGTGATGACGGGCCGCCGCTGCGAATGCATGAATCCTGAATCGGCCGGAAGTATAATGAACGTTCGCCGGTGAAGTCAAGGTTTTTCCGCGCAGAGAGGACAGTGAAAAGTGACGAGCAACGAGTGGAAAGTGGAAAGTGTCATGGTTCGACAGGCTCACCATGACAAAGAAGGATGTCATCCCGAGCCTAGCCTGTCCTGAGCCTGCCGAAGGGAGGGACACCATCCACTATCCACTATCCACTATTCACCATTTCCGCTATTGGCTTTTTCCTTTTTCCCGAAGAAAGATCTGTTCGACGCGGCGATAATCGATCTTGCCGGTGGCGGTCCGCCGGATGGAAGAAACGATGTGAAAGCGCCTTGGCATGGCGTACGGTTCCAGCTTTTCCAGAATCATTTTTTTGATCTGGATTTCCGTCAGGTCGCAGGCGACCAGCGCTGCAATTTCGCTTTCTCGGCCCTTTTCGGCCGGAAGCGCAATGACCACCGCGTCCCGCACGGTCGGCAGGGACTGGATTTTGTTCTGGACTTCCTGCAGGTCCACGCGCTTTCCGGCGACCTTGACAATCCCGTCGGCTCTCCCCAGGAGAAGAAACCGGCCGTCCCGGTCCGGCTGGACTTCATCGCCCGTCACGCAGAAGCCTTCGGCGTCCCTTTCCATCTCGCTCGACACGAAATCAGAGCGCACCGCCAGCCGCCGCCCGAACATCCGCCAGGAAACGGGGCCGGCGGGCTGCCAGCTTTCCGTGTTTTCGCTCACGCTGCGCGACGCGACGCCGCCCGTCTCGGTGGAACCGTAGATCTCGTGGATCCCCAGGCCCGTTTTTTTCAAAAAATACCGCGCGTCGGACCGATCCAGCGGGCCGGAGGACGAAAACGCGAGCCTCAGCGAGGGGACCGACAGGTTGTCCACCCGCAACGACCGGTAGGAAATCGGGACACTGACCAGAACGGTGGCCCTGTGGCGGTTGACGGTCGAGAGGATTTCCTGCGGGAAGGTGTAGATTTCCGGGAGCACGCGGGCGCGCGCAACCAGCGGCAGCAGGATGGAAAACAGAAGACCGTAAATGTGGTAAGGGGGAACAGTGGCCAGAAACACGTCGTCGCCGGTCAGGCCAAAATGATCGCGCAGATAAAAAGCTTCGGCGAACAGATTGCGCGGGGTTTTGGACCATACCCTTGGTTGGCCGGTGGATCCGCCCGTAAAAAGCTTCAGGAAAGACCGGTCGGGATCGATCAGGCCCCCGGGATTCAGATCCGCTGGGTCCCCCGCCGTCGGCGTGATCATTTCCACGCCCGGCATTTCTTCCGGGCGATCGGCAATGGCGGCGTCAAAGCCCGTCGCCTCGTACATCTCCAGGAGCGCGTGGGTCGAAAACGAATAGGGCAGGATCAGATTGCAGCCGCCCGCCAGCGCGGCCAGAAGCGAGGCGGCGAACACGGCCTTGTTTTCCGTGCACAGGCAGACTGATTTTTCCGCGCCGCGTCCGGAAAGCGTTTTCTTCAGACCGGCCGCCAGGGAAAAAACTTCTCCGTAGGTGTCTCCCGAACAGGTGAATTCCTTCCGGCACAGCGCCTTCGGCACAGACAGGAGCTTCCGGCAGGCGGTCATAAAAGGGTCTTTCAGCTCTGCGGACATGGGTACCTGCGCGAAACCATTTTAGGATGTTCTATAGAAACAAAGCCGAAAAGCAATGAACGTTTTACACGAAATACGGCGGGCGGCGCGCAATGTTTTTGATTGACTTTCGATGGATTTTCTCTTTAATTTAAAGCAGGAAAAGGGGGCCGCCGATGATCGACATCGAATCCGTGATTCCGCATCGTGAACCGATCAAAATCATCACGGAAGCCATAGAGCTGCAGGATGATGCCGGCACCGCGGCCGCCGTGGTCAATGAGCGCTGGCCCCTTTTCGACGGAAGAACCGTTCACTCTCTCGTCCTGGTCGAAGCCGTCGCCCAGACCGCCGCGCTGGTGGAAGGCTACAAACGGAAGAAACGGGGACAGGACAGCATCAAAGGCTGGCTGGTGGGCATCAAGTCCGCGGAATTTCACCGGGAGCTTCTCGCCCTGCAAACCCGGATCACGGTTTCGATCAAAAGCCTGTATTCCTTTGACGATTATGCCGTCATCAACGGCATCGTCACGGCGGAAAATGAAACACTGCTTACGGCTGTTCTCCAGGTCGTTCGTCTCAACCAGGATTGACGGGTAAAATTCACCAAAGGAGAAAAAAACATCATGGAAGAAAGAAAAATCGCGCTGGTGACGGGCGCCAGCCGGGGCATCGGACGGGCCACGGCCGTGGAACTGGCCCGGACCGGCTGTCACGTGATCATCAACTACAACGCCAGCGAAGCCGCGGCGGCTGAAACCCTCGCGCAGGTGCAGGCGGCCGGCGGGTCCGGCGAAATGAGAAAATTCGACGTGTCCGACCCGGCGGCGGTGAAGGAAGCCATGGCCGCGATTCTGCAGGAGCACAAACGGATTGACGTGCTGGTCAACAACGCCGGCGTCACGGCGGACGGCCTTTTCATGATGATGGGAGAAGAGGAGTGGCATCGCGTAATCCAGACAACGCTCAACGGGTTTTTTCACGTCACGAAACCCGTCCTGCGCGAGATGGTCCGGAAAAAACGCGGCTCCATCGTGTCCGTTTCTTCCATTTCCTCCATGGTCCCCAACCGCGGGCAGGCCAACTACGCGGCGGCCAAGGCCGGCATCAACGCCGCCACCAGCTCGCTGGCCAAGGAAGTCGCCCGCTTCGGCATCCGCGTAAACGCGGTCGCGCCGGGCCCCATCGCCACCGATATGCTGAAGAGCATGCCGATGGACGAAAGCATCATTAAAAGCGTCATTCCGATGGCAAGGGTTGGCAAACCCGAAGAAGTCGCGCGCGTGATCCGCTTTCTGTGCTCCGAGGACGCCTCCTACATCACCGGGCAGGTCATTTCCGTCAACGGAGGAATGTTTTGATGCGCGGGCAGGCTGGCAGACGGCTCTTGATTTTGCTGTTTTTGTTGCTGACGGCGTTTCCCGACGCCGCCGGGGCGGATGACTTTGACCGGCTGCGCAGGGACGCGTCCGGCATCTCGTCTCTTTCCGCAGACTTTGTTCAGAAGAAATCCATGAAGATCCTGTCCGCGCCCCTGGTCTCGAAGGGGAAATTCTATTATGCGGCCCCGGATTCCATCCGCTGGGAATATGTAAAGCCGATCCGGAGCATCGTGATCTCGAATCAAGGGAGCACGAAGCGCTACATTGCCTCCGGCGGCAAAATGATCGAGGACAAAACGGGCGGCGCCCTGGCGATGAAAATCGTGCTCGACGAAGTGGCGGGCTGGATGAAGGGGAAATTCACCGCCAATCCGTCCTTTGCCGCCCGTGTTCAGGAAGGGCCGGAAACGCAGATTGTTCTGACGCCGACGGGGAAAAACACGGCCGGCCTGATTGAAAAAATCGAAATCACCGTTTCCCGGAAAGACGCCGTGGTGAAAACCGTGAGGATTGTGGAGGGCGCCGCGGCCGAAACAAGGATTGACTTTCTCCACACGGTCGTGAACCAGACCCTGCCCCCCGGCACCTTTCAGGACATTCCATGAACCTCCGTCTTCTTCTGATCCTTCCCCTGCTGCTGGCGTCCTGTTCGTCCCTGCCGGAAATCCGGCCGTCCGCCGTTGTTGCGGGGAAGGTGATCGCCTGCCCTTCGCCGTTCGTCGCCCGGAAAACCCTCTTCATCCATGCGGTTGAAGCGGCCGCGGCCGGCGAAACAAGGGCCGTGATGATCGGCGTGACGGTGGCGGACCCGGCATCGAGGACTCTTTCCTGCGCCCTGATGAGCCCGGAGGGCATGGTCCTCTTTGAAGCCTCGCGAAACCCCTCCGGCACCCAAATCAGCCGGGCGCTGCCGCCCTTTGACGAGGAAGAATTCGCCCGCGGCCTGCTCGACGATATTGAACTGATTTTTTTCGAGCCGCCGGAGCCGGTCGACCGGGCGGGTTTTTCGGACACGGGCCGGTTTGTGTGCCGGCGCCGCCTGCAGGGCGGCGGGTGGCTGGATGTCGGAAAAGACGGCGACGGGCGCGTTCAAATCCGTCGCTACTCAAAAGGCGGCACGCTCAGGCGCAGCGTGGCGCTGGCGGCAGGCGCCAATCCTTACGCCGCCATTGAGCTTCAGGCGTCGGAATGGATCGGCTACTCTCTGTCGATGACGCTGGTCGAACCGGAAGCCGTTTTGGACGAAGCGCTTTCGGGGAAATAATTTTCAGGAAAGGACGGCATGCGAAAACCGGCAGAGGGAAAAAATACGGTGATCATCGGCTCGGGCGTCGGCGGCCTTTCCGCGGGCATTCTGCTTTCGCTTCTGGGCTTTCGCGTGACGGTCGTGGAGAAAAACGCCGAGCCGGGCGGCCTGATGCGCTCGTATTCCCGCCGGGGCATCGACTGCCCCGTGGGCGTGCACTACGTCGGCGCGCTGGGGCCTTCCGAACCGCTGGGCAAAATGTTTCGCGTGCTGGGCATCGATCCGGACAGCCTGTTTTCCCGCATGAAAAACAGGGCCGTCATCGACCGCTATCTTTTCGATGATTTCGTTTTCGACCTGCCCGAGGGTCTGGACGCCTACGAAAAAAATCTTCGGGAAGCCTGTCGGGCCGACGGCGCAGCCCTGGACGCGCTGATGAAAGGTCTGCGCGGGACGGCCGGCGTCATGGCGGCATCGCCCTTCTTCTTTGAAGGCGGCAGTCCCTTTGCCAACATGGATTCCTTCCGTCCGATGGGAGAGCTTCTTTGCGAACTGGGTGCGTCTTCGAAACTGCGGGCCGTTCTGGCGGCCCCCTGCCAGCTCGTCGGCGTCGAACTCAAAGATTGCCCGGTCATCATTCATCAAATGGTTCTGGCCGGATACCTGTTTTCATCGTGGCGTCCGAAAAGCGGGCGGGATCTGGCGGACGCCTTCGCGGCGCGGTTTTCACAACTGGGCGGAAGGCTCAGGCTCTCCTCGGCCGTCCGGCATATCCGCACCAAACAGGGACGCGTGGCCGGAGTTGATCTTGAAGAGGGGGATTCACTGCCCGCGGACTCGGTGGTGGCGGCCGTTCATCCCAAGGTTCTCATCGGACTGCTGGATCCGGAGGCGCTCAGAGAGTCCCAGCGGGAGAGAATCGCGGGCCTCGAGGAAACCGGCGGCGTCCTTGCCGTTCAGGCGGGCGTGGATGCCGAGGCCCATCCCGCCGTCGATTACAACCTGTACCGGCTTCGGGCCGGCGGCAGCGGAGAAATCGAAAACGGCTTTTTTTGCCAGGTGCTCAAAGGCGACGGACGGAATACGAACCTGCTGTCCATCATCACGGGCTCGCATTACCGGGACTGGCTTCCGTGGGAAGACACCCTGACGAGACGGCGCGGCGAGGCCTACGAACAGAAAAAACAGGCGCTGGCCGAAGCGCTCGTTGCCGAATCGTCCGCCGTCTTCGGCCCCCTGAAAAACCTTCAACTGCTGGACGTCTTCACGCCTCTCTCGCTGCGCGACCATGTGAGCTGTCCGGAAGGGTCCTGCTACGGTGTTCTGCGCTCCTCGCGGCACCTGCTGAAAATCGCCTCGCTCGGCAACCTTCCCATAGGCGGGCTCTACCTCGCCGGACAAAACGCCATGGCTCCCGGGGTGATGGGGTGCATTCTGGGGTCTCTCGGCGTGGCGCGGAAAATGGCGGGGAATGAGCGTTTCGGCAAGGAACTCGAACGGTTACTCTAATGCTGGACGACCTCGCCGATTTATGCTAGCTTTCCGGGCACTTTTGCCGCTAAAGGAGATCTATGACACGCCAGGAAATTGAAAAGGAAATCCGCGCCGTCCTGCTTAGAGAATTCGAGGTGGAAAACCCCGAACCGGACGTGAACCTGCGGGAAGCCTACGGGTTTGACAGCATCGACGCCATTGAACTGCTTCTGGAAATCGAAAGATTTCTGGGAACGGAACTGACGCAGGCGGAAAAAAAGAAAGCCATGGACATTCGGACGCTGAATCAGATTATCGACTACGTGGAAATGCTCGCCCATCACCGGAAGAACGAAGCGGAGAAAGCATAAATGCCCCAGCGCAGAGTGGTCATCACGGCGGCTTCGGCCATCTCCCCCATCGGGCACGGCCGAAAGCCCATCGTCGAAAGCCTCGTGAACGGAAAATCGGGGGTTGCGGCACTGCGCGAAGACCATCTTATCAGCCGTTTTATTCATTCCCGCGTTTACGGGACCGTCGGCTATCCGATCGCCTATGATTTCAGCCGGCAGTACCGCAAGACCATGGGGCCCGTTTCCTACTACGCCTGCCAGGTTGCCAGGGAAGTCCTGGAACAGGCCGGCCTGCCGCCGGATTTTGTCACGGGCGGCCGGCTGGGCATCGCGTTCGGGTCGATACACGGTTCTCCCACCGTGCAAAGGGACATATACAGGATTTTCTTTGAGGCGAAGGACAAGGCGACGTTTCAGGGCATCGGGGCCGTTGATTACCTGAAATCCATGGTGCACACAACCGCCGTCAATATTTCCAAGATGTTCGGCATCACCGGCCGCATCATTTCCTCCGGGACGGCCTGCACCACGGCAAGCCAGTCCATCGGCTTCGGATACGAAGCGGTCAAGTACGGCCTGCAGGACGCCATGATCTGCGGCGGCGCGGACGAATACGACACGATCACGGTGGCGGTATTCGACAATCTGCTCGCCTGCTCAACCGCCTTCAACGACCGGCCCGGTGAGACGCCCCGTCCCTTTGACCGTGCGCGCGACGGTCTGGTGGTCGCCGAGGGGGCGGGCGCCGTGATGCTGGAGGAATATGAGTTCGCCAGGAAACGCGGCGCGACGATTCTGGCGGAGGTCATCGGTTTTGCCTGCAACTCCAACGGCGGCGATTTGATTCTGCCCAATCTCGACGGCATCACCAAAACCCTGCGGCTGGGCCTGGAAAACGCACAGATCAACGCCTCCGACGTCGATCTCGTCAGCGCCCACGCCACGGCCACCAAGATGGGCGACATCATAGAGGCGCAGGCCACGGGCAGGGTTTTCGGCACACAACCGCGGGTGGTGGCCCTCAAGAGCTACATGGGGCACACCATGGCGGCCTGCGGCGCGGTCGAAACGGTTTTGACGATCTATATGATGCAGGAGGGCTTTATCGCCCCGACGCTGCACCTGGAAGAAATCGACGAACGCTGCGCGATGATCCGGCATGTCCAGAAGCTGGAGGAAATCCCCGTCAAAACCGCGGCCATTCAGAATTTTGCCTTTGGCGGCGTGAACACCTGCCTCATGATTCGAAAGTTGACCTGACCGCGATGTTCCTCACACGATTTTTCCGCCGCGTCATCAATTTCTGTCTCACGTTGGGGCTCTGGGTCTATTTCATGCTGGGCTATCTGGTGCTGATGTTTGTTTTGTTCATCCCCTGCTATTCCAGGCTGAAGGCCGTGGACGCCGTCTTGCAAAAATCGTTTCACCTTCATCTGAAAGTTTTTTTCGCCCTGGTGAACCGGCTGTCGCCCGGCGTCCGATTCGCCGTTTCCGAAGACGTCCGGAATCTTCGCTCCTCCATCATCGTCTGCAACCACCTTTCCTATCTGGATCCCATCCTGCTGGTGTCCCTTTTCCCCCGGCAGACCACCATCGTCAAGAACACCTTTTTCAGCGTCCCCATTTTCGGCTGGTTTCTGCGCAAGGCGGGTTATGTGCCCTCCTCCCCAACGGAAATGTACGGTCCGGCGATGATCAACCATCTGGAAGACATCAAACGCCAACTGGCGGCGGGAGGCAATCTGTTCGTCTTTCCCGAAGGCACGCGCGGCCGCCGGGGCAGGATCGCGCCGTTCAACCGGGGCGTGTTCAGCATTGCCCGGTACTGCAGCACGGGTGTAAAAATGGTGCTGATCCGCAACACCGAGCGGCTGTTTCGCCCCGGATCGTTCTCCTTTGACACACGGGGAAAATTCACCGTTTCGATGGAGCTGATCGGATCGCTGACGCCGGATCAACTGAAAAATGCTTCGATCAGCGCGTCCGCCGATCAGGCCCGATCGCTTTTTGAGCGGAAAATCAGAGAAGCAAAAACAGGCGGGGACGGGCGGGCATAAGCCCCTGCGGGGGCATCAGGGAGGAAGCATGAAGCCAATCACCCACCGAATGGCGGAGGAATGGATCGCGGCCGCGGCCCGCACCGGCGATCGAATTGCATGAACGTCTGAAAATCAGAGCGGGCTCGACAACTTGCATCCCGGTTTCGGCGGGTCTAAAGACCCGCCCTACGTTTTAATGCAGGGCGCACCTTCAGGTGCGCCTTTGACTCCGCTATGATTCTATTTTCCAATCAATGGCAAATGGTCGCGGCCTGCCTGCGGATGGCGGCCGTTTCCTACGGCTTCGCCCGCTGGATTTCCTTCATCACCGACATTTCCGGGCGGCCGCCGATAAAAGCGGTGCTGGCCTCGAAAAATTCCTTGAAGTGCGGCGTGGAGGAATGAAACTCCAGTGCGGCTTTGTCCCTGTACTGTTCGACCACAACCAGCACGTCGGGATTGGCTTTGTCGCGGTTGAGCGAATAAAGAACCGTTCCCTCTTCCTCGGAAGCCACTTTGGAGATCAGCACCTGGAAGGCGGCCATGGCTTCATCCATCTTCCCCTCTTTCACAGGCAGCTTGGCAATAACGGTAATCATCGTAACACCTCCCGAATGGTTTTTTTGAAGCATTTTCGACTCGATTCGCCCCCATAGCACAAACACGCTCAAAGTGGCAAGCCCTTCGGAAGGCCAAAACGGCGGCGGTGAGGCCGTTCCCCTGCAGCCGGCTGGTTTCCGCGAACCGGACGGCATGGTTAAAAAAATGATTTTCTGCTCGAAAGAATTGAAAAAACAGATAAAATATGCAATGGATACCATCAACTCATGATTGCATTTGCCCAAACGACTTGAAATTGTTGCAGGGGTTGATCGATGCGCGGGCAGCAAAATCCGTCGCCCTGAAATGACTTAAGGAAATTCATTTTCATGAATCCCTTTGGAATCGCATTGATTTTATTGATTTCCGCCCTCCTCTCCGGCAGCCTCGCGGTCTATGCCTGGCGCCGACGGGGCAAACCGGGAGCCGGCATTTTCTTTTTTTTAATGCTGGGGACGACGATCGCGGTCTTTGCCTACGGGATGGAACTCCTTTCCGCCACCCTTTCGGGCAAACTGGCCTGGGTGAGAATCCGTTATGCGGGAACCGCCCTGATCTATCCGATGTACCTGCTGCTCGCGCTTTGGTACACCAACAAGAAAAAATGGTTTGCTCCCGGCCGTGTCGCCCTGCTGTTTGTCCTGCCGGTCTTCTCCCTGATCGTGCTTTTCACCAATTCACTCCACCATCTGCACTATGCCTCGATCAGCCTGAATACAAGCGGCCCCTTCCCCATGATCGCCAAGACATACGGGCCCCTGTTTGCGTTTTACTTCATCACCTCCTTTGGTTATGTTTTGCTGGCGCTGGCCATCCTGGGATCGAACTATTTGGTCACGTCGCCTTTTTTTCGGCGGCAAACGGCGGCGCTGATGCTGGGAACCATTGCCCCCCTGGCGGCCGCCTGGCTGTATAACACCGGCATGGTGAAACCCCTTGGCGGATTGAATATCCTTCCTTTTGCCTATATCTTTTCCAGCCTGACGGCCGCATGGGTCATCCTGGGCCGCAAGCTTTTCGATCTGCGCCCCTTCGCCCACGGAATGATTTTTGAAAACATGACGGATGGATTTATTGTCCTGAACAAGCAGCTCGAAATTCTGGACGCCAATCCCCCCGCATTGCGCCTGCTGGACCTTTTACCGGATCACATGGGTCAATTCGGGAATAAGGCGTTTGTGAATCACCCGGCGCTGATCCGGCTGATTCATAACGAACCTCACGCCCACGTGCAGATTGAACAGGACGGACAGGTCTTCGACGCATTCCGAACTTCCCTCTTCGACCAGCAGCAGAATCTGGCCGGCCATTTGATCAGCCTGCGCGATGTCACCTCCATCAAGAAGGCGGAGGAGGCCCTCAGAAAAAGCGAAAACCAGTACCGGTTTCTGGCCGAAAACATGAACGACGTCCTGTGGATGATGGATCTGGATCTCAAAACCGTCTATGTTTCTCCCTCTATCGAGGCCGTCCTCGGCTTCACGCAGGAGGAACGCCTTCGTCAGGACGTTCAGCAGCAGTTGACGCCGCAATCTCTCAGGATTGCACGGGAGACGCTGGCCCGGGAAAAAGTGCTCGAAAAACAGACGGGCGATCCCAAACGAAAAGCAACCCTGACGCTGGAATTCTGTCACCGGGACGGCTCCACCCGCTGGCTGGAGACGATCATCAGCGGCATCCGTGATGATCAGGGCACGTTGACCGGCCTGTACGGCGCATCCCGGGACGTTTCCGGGCGCAAGGAAGCGGAGGCCAGCATCCTCCGGTTTTCGGAGGAGCTCAGAGAAAAAAACAAGGAGCTTCAGTGTCTCTATTCCGTGTCGGAGATGGTTCGAAAAGGACAAACCTTGCAGGAAGACATTCTTTCAGCTTGCGTCTCCCTCATCCCGCAGGCCTATGATTGCCCGGAGATCGCCGGCTGCCGGATTCCGTGGGAAGACCGGGAATACAAGACGGAAAACTTCGCCCGGACCTCCTGGATGCAAACGAGCGACATCCGTGTGCGCGGCAATTCGATTGGAAAGATCGAAGTCTGCTACCTTGAGCCGCGGCCGGAAAAAGACGAAGGCCCTTTTTCAAAGGAAGATCGCAAGTTCCTCGACGGCATCGCCGACCTGCTGGGAAAATCATACGAACGGCGGCTGGCCGCCGAAGAGCGGGAAAAGCTCATCGAGGATCTTAAAAATGCCCTGCAGGAGGTCAAGACCCTGACCGGCATGCTTCCGATCTGCGCGTCGTGCAAAAAAATACGAAACGATCAGGGATACTGGGAAAGAATCGAGCGCTACATCTCCGAGCGTTCATCGGTCCAGTTCAGCCACGGAATCTGCCCGGAGTGCATGAAAAAACTGTATCCGGAAATGGCGGACCATTCCTGAGCGCGGGGAATGCTTCCGGACCGATCCTGCCTGCCCGTCAGTAGGCGCTCCCGGTGGTTTCAATAATCGTGTACCCGACAAGCTCGCCTTTTTTGTTTTGCAGTCTGCAGATCCCTTCCCAGTATTCCTGCAGCTTTGACGGATTATACTGGTCCTCAACAATGGGAATTACCTCGTATTCCTTTTCCTTAAAGGGAACGGTCACGTTCCATCCCAGTCCGATCTTTTTGCCGTTGAACGTTTTAAACTTCTTTACGCTGTAGGCATAATTGTCAAAGGCGGCAACGTTTCCTTGTTTGTCTATGTAGGTTCCTTCTTTGACGCCTGTTTTGGGAAAAGGAAAGAGCATGATCTCCTCGTCATCAAAGAATCGGAAGGAAAACCATTCCCAGCCCAACTCGCTGAACCTCCCCCACTGCCGATCGAACCACGCCTTGCCGTTCCCGTCGATCTTGACCCAACGGCCCTTTTCATCCTTGAATTCGATCACTCCCCTTGTGGCAATATTGGTAAAGGAATAGTAGTAGCTTCTCTCTTTTGGTTCTTCGGGATGCCCCATGACGATGACGCCGTCTTTCCCATGCCACGCAGCCTTCTTCGTGGACGTGCCTTCAATCTCCATTTTGAGATTTTCGCTTGCGCCCACGATTTTGATCCGCCGGTCATCCAGGCAGATCCGGCTGTCCTGAAAGACAACGCATTGTGAATCCGCATAGACCTCATCAGAGCTGAATTGAATGGATTCTGAAAAAACATGCTGTCCGGTTGAGCAATCCGTGAACGTCAAATGGAGCGCATACGCTTCCAGGAGACGTGCCGCATATCCGTGGAATATTGTAAATTGATAAAAGTACAATTTGTTGTTCTGATCCGGCGCATACCCGGTGAGATACCACCACTCTCCTCCGTCGTCATGGGGGGCCCATTCATAAGCCGCGTCTTTGTGACCCGCATCCTCCAATGGAATATGGGCTGATTTGCCCGCAGCGCAACCCGACAGCAAAATCGCGATCAACAGGAATGTCAGTATTTTTCTCACAGGATCCTCCTTTTGCATTGAGTCTTGCCGCTTCGTTTTGCAGGGGAAGCTACCGCACGATCGCGGATGGCCTGAATTGCATCACCTCTCGATATTGATCCCTGACGGCGGCGTCCCGGAAGGGGAATGGAATATACTTTCCATCCCGCCAGGCCCCGATGCCGTCATCATAGTGAGGGCTGGAAGGATTGTCCGACTGGCCGGAGCTGTTCACCGCCAGCATAGGCTCTTCCTTACTGAAATCCACGATCATGCGCATGGAAGGAATCAGCCAGGTATTGAAATTTCTGCCCATCATGTACATGGATACATTCAGCGTGAACATGTCTCCCCCGGCGGGATACGGACCCCGGTTGAAGTATGACCACAAACTCCTCAGCGCCGTCCGTTCAATAAAGCCAAAATGGGGCGCCATTTGAGAAGTATCGGTTTCCCAGGTGCTGGTATGCAGCGCTCCCCATGTCCACCGGCCGGTGTCATCTCCCAAAGTTGATTCCAGAAATGCGACGGCATCCGCGAGCGAAAGGGCGATGATTTGCGCTTTGGTCTCTTTTTCTGGCGTATGGATATCGTCCCAGAAGGGGCTTTCATCGCCCCGGACCAGGAGATGATCGCAGGTGGCGTTGTAGCTCTCATTATCGGCGATCAGAAACGACTTCCACGCCCTGGAATCATCCGGGCCGAGCTCGTCTTGAAAAATGTCTCTGGTGGCGCTTTGCAGGAACGCTCCCGCCAGGGCAGCCTCTTTGGAATCCGCCCTCATATCGCCGCTGAAGTTCCGCAGCATGGCAAGGGCAAGACGCGCGCCTGCCGCCTTTTTTTCATCTTTCCACCGGCTGATTTCCCTTGCAATCTCTTTGGCCAGATCTCCTTTCAACACAGCGTCCTTGAGCTTCGGCACAAACAGGGAGTAGGTGTCCAACTGCATCTCCCGGTTGGTTTGGGTGGTGTGCTGATCCGTCGCCGACGCCATCTGGACGATGCGCTCGGCCCTTTCGGGCCAGTACCAGGAAGAGGAAAGGATATGGGGATAATCCTTCGGCACCGTGCGGTGGTTGGCGGTTCCGATAAATCCGGCCGGAGGGTTTTGGGCATTCGGCAATCCGTCGGCATCCAAAAAGCCGGTCCAGTCGTAAACGCCGGTCCAGCCCGGCGAAGGCATCAGCCCGCGGCCTTTGGCCCGGACGGGGTAATTGCCGATCACCTGCCAGGCGATGTGATCCTTGTCCGCAAATACCATGTTCAGCGGTATGGCTCTGATCTGTTTTATCAGCGGAATCGCATCCTCCACCGAGTGGGCGAAACTGAGTTGAAAGAAAGCATTCATGCTGTTGTCATCTGCGGCGGGAACCGTTCGGCTCAACGCCACGCCGTAAGGCAGATCGACGGAGGCCGGCAAAATGACATGAATCGGCTCCGCCTGCAGCGCTTCGTTTAAAAGCGGCCCGTGCACGGTTTCGCGAAAAGTCCGGGCAACGGGCGGCTTGCCTTTGATGTTGAATATTTCCTGATGTTCGACAACCGGCAGCCACTCTCCTTTGTATAAAAAATGCAGTTTCCCGTTCACGTTCCTGAGCTGCTCCAGGAACAAGTCCTGGTTATCCGCCATAACCATGGTCGCGCCCCACGCAATATGGCCGTTGTATCCGGCAACGATCATCGGGGCGCCCGCAACACTCATTCCGGCCACGTCATAGGCGCCGCACCGGAGATGGATCATGTTCCACATGGACGGCATGCTTAAAGGAAGATGCATATCGCTGCAGAAAATGCTCGCGCCGTTTTTTGTTTTTTCCCCGCGGACGGCCCAATTATTGGAAGCGGCGGCGCCGCTCAAGCCCAGGGAGCTCAAAAACGGCTGCAGTTCATCTATTCCCGCCACACTTTCGGCGGCCTTCTTCAAGTCAACGCCCCTGAGCTTGGCGGCCTCCCCGAGTGGAATGGGCTCATCGGGATAGATGGGCAGCAGCCAGGCTGTTTTCTCGGCGCCCACGGCTTGAGCGATGTTCAAGGCGGCAATTTCCTCCGGAAGATTAAAGGAAAGACCGAAGCTCAGCAAAACGCATATCGTTATGGAATCCATGGGCTTCCAGGGTTCAGGCTTATACCCTGACAGCGCAAGACCCGGCGGCAGTTTGTCTTTGTGCTGATCCAGATAAGCATTTACGCCGTCGCTGTATCGCTCCAAAAGGCGGCGGTTCTCGGCGGAAACATTTCCGTAAAGACTCTCCGCCGCTCTTTTGAGATTCATGGTGCGCATGTAAATATCCAGATTCAGCAAGGCTGGTCCGGCCATCTCGGCCAGCCGGCCCTCCGCTATCAGTTTCAAGCCGATCATTTGGGCGAGCCGGTCCGAGGCATGCACATAGCCTACGGTCATGGCCAAGTCTTCCATGTTGTTTGCTTTCACGAAGGGAATGCCGTAAGCGTCGCGGCTTACCGTTGCGGTATCCCTGAGCCCCGTCAGGACCGCCGTTCCCTGAGTGGCGTCCAGTTTGTCTTTGAAATGCCGGTCCATCAGCGTGGCGCAGCTTGCAGAGAGAAGACAGACGGCGGCAATACAGCAGATTTTCAAGAATTGCTTCCCCGGATGACCCCGTCTCATTCCAGGATGTGCGGTAGGGTTCTGCATCGGACCTCCTCAAATCATTTTCCAAAATGTTTTTGCGATCCGTTGATGAATCCGGCGGAGAGATCAGCCCCGTTCACGGCGGAGCGCTACTCGAAGCCCATGATCTCATAGAGGCATTCACCTGCTATGGGGGTTGCCTTGCCGTGCTCGATGATGTCGCCCTGGTAATCGGCAATAATCCGAAAATAGACGGGCCTTGCGATAAACGTTCTGGCGATCCACTGAGAAAAGGGATTCAATCCCGCAACGGTGAGAAGATCAACCTCTTCCACCAGAGCCTTGAACCGGATATTCAGATGCGCCCCAACGCCTCCCTCCTCAAAGTCGATCAGGACCTGCTTCGGATAATGGCGCTTCAGAACGGGGTGGGTGGCGAAATCCCGCTGCCGGACCGTAGGGCTGGCAGCGCCCACGATGATCTTGTCCCCCCTGGCGATATACAGCGGCCTTGCCCTGTTCATGGCGGGATCGATATAATCAACGTCCGCATAAACAATGGTGTACTCGTCCGAGAAGATCCTTCCCCATACCCAGTCCCGTGTGATCTCGTTGAGGGGTTTTCTTCCCCAGTTGTGGTCGGCGTATCCCTCTCCTTTTACCTGCCTGGTTTGCCCGTTTTGCGTGATGGCGCCCTCGATGCGGTTGCGGGCCTGATGGATGCTCCAGAAAAAGTCCCGGGATTCGTCCTGACCGTCGAGCATCCATCCCGGCGCCGTCATGGTCAGCTTGAAATCCGCCGTCACGCCTTCCATGTTCCACCGGACATGGTATTGCTTATCGTCCATTCTTCGAACAAACCCCAGGGGGCAGGCAATCTGCACATCCTCCGTCGAGGATTTCATCTCTTCCGCCTGCAGGGATTGCAGAACGGACATTTTCTTCCAGTCCGGGCTGTAGAGCGAAAAGGTGGCCCCGGGTTTTCCGTTGGTAAAGTTCGGGTCGAAGAATACCCCGACAAAGGTTTCACCGGTATCCAAATGCCCGTCAAAGTACCACCACTCAAAGGGACGCTTGCCGGTCAGGGTATGGCGCGCCCTGTCCTTTGCGCCGGGCTGGTTCTTGCCCCCGTCCAGAAACTCACTGCTTTGGCCGATGTTCTCGACGGGCCTGGGCAGATGGGTGCAGGAAGCGGCGGCAAAGATGAACAGGATGGCGAAAATGATTGCCGGAAGCGTCAACGATACGCGGTGGTTTTTGACAGGGGATTGTTTTTTCATATGCGTCCTATAAGAATTTCGAACCCGGCTGTCAAGAAAATCTTGCTCGCCATGCATCCTGCGCGAATGCTGCGCATGACCAATTGAAATGCCGCATGACTTTTGAAAATCAAAACACCGCGGCAGGAAAAGCGTTCCTGATCCCTGGACAGGCTGCTTTTGCTTCCGCAAGCCATACGGGGCAAAACGGGTGTTCAAACCGGCCAGTCGGGTATTTTCTTCTTCGTTTTGAACCACCGGATTGTCGTCCAGAACATCAGCGGATTTTGCAAAGCGGTCCAAAAGCGGACCCGCAGGCTCGCGGAGGTCACGCCGGAGAGCAGACGGTCGAACTCGCCGAAGGTCAGGGAGCGCATTTTGCCGATGGTGACTTTCTCCAGGGCATTTTTCTCGCGCATGTAGCGTTCGAGCCATCCCGCATAGCGGGCCACGCCGGCCTGCCCCCCGCTTAAAGCCTTCACGGCCAGCACTCCGCTCAAGCAGGCCATGTCGATGCCGCCGCCGTGCAGCGCGGAGGTAAGCCCCGCCGCGTCGCCCACCAGAAGAACGTTGTCGTAAACGAGACGGGAAAGCATTCGGGCAGGAGCGATGCCGCCGCCTCTTGCCAGAACGGATGCGCCGGCAAGTCCTTCCCGGCGCAAGAAGTCGGCCAGCATTTTCTTCATATCCGGCCGTCCGGGTCCCTGCGTTTTGCGCACCGTGCAGACCACGCCGACGTTGGCGCTTCTCTCATCCCTGGGAAAAACCCAGGCGTAGCCGGGCTGATTTTCGACCGGAAGATCCGGGAAAAAGACGACCCGAATGCAGGGCACAAGCGAGCTGAAATCGCCGGCCAGCCTCACCTGATGCGCCGCGAGGCACTCCTGGACATACTCGCGCGCAAACCCGCAAAGCCGGGACGCCACGGACGGAGCGCCGCTGGCGTCCAGAATCCAGTCATACGATTTCTTCATCCGAACCAGGTCCGACACCGTCACGCCCGCCTGTTCGTGCAGGCGAACGCCAAGCGTCTTGGCCTGACGGGAAAGATCCTGCTGCCAGATCCGGCGATCGAGCATCCACAGGGGCTTGTGACTCCCCAGGGGAAAGCGGTACTCGCCGCCGGCTTTCAAAACAAGCCCTTTTACGGGATGCAGCAGTCCCCGGCCCGGCCGGGTCATAATTCCCAGGGAATCGAAGATGCATTCGCCGCAGACGATGCCTTCCCCGACCTTCCTCTTCTCAAACAGGTCCACGGTAATGTTTTTGCGGGCCGCCGCCAGCGCGGCGTAAAGGCCGCCGGGTCCGGCGCCGATGACGGCAATCTTCATGGCTTTAGCGCTCCGGGCTTTTTGAATTTTTTCAGAAGGTGGCGAATCGCCAGAATCGGATGGGAGCGCAGCATGCGCGGACCGGCGCAGCGCATCACCTCCTGAATCTGCCGTCTGCGCCCGGGCCTGTAGCAATGCACCGGGCAGGCCGCGCAGGTCGGCTTATCCGCGGCAAACGGGCACTTGTCCAGGCGCGTTTTCGCGTAGGCGAGGAGCTCGGCGCACGACGGGCACAACTCTTTCCCGCCGGTCTGATGCCGCTCCCGGCAGAACAGGGAAATCATCGCCGTGATGGTTTTATATTCGTCCGCGATCGATGGATTTTGCCCCACGGGGAACTCCTTCAAGAAAAAGGTCGGCGCGGCGAACTTCTTCGATGAACCGCCGAACTTTCTTCAGGTCTTTTTTAAAGCGCACGGGCCTTCCGCTCCGGTCGGTCGCGTTGGTCCTCGTGCAGCTGTCCACACCGGCCGGCCGGAGGCCCGTCATCGCGTCGTAAACATTGTCGGCGGCCAGTCCTCCGGCCAGAATCACCGGAATGGGGCTTCGGTCGATTAAGGCTTTGGCAATAGACCAGTCACAGGTTTCCCCCGTGATGCCGACAAAGCCCGCCACCGGCTGGTCCGCGTTCAAAAGCAGCGTGTCGATCAGAAAGAAATCCGTCACCGGCGCGAAGCGCTCCGCAATCTCCAGAATATTTTTTTCGACGGCGGAGGCGTTGGGCAACCCGGGCCGGGGAACGGACAGAGACCGCATGATGTCGAGGCGCGGAAACCGGTCCCGAAGGTCGATGTGCAGGCTCAAAAGCGCGTCGAAGTCCCGCACCGCGACCTGCCTCTCGTCGGGCCAGGGCGAAAGGACATCGCACAGGTGAACGCAATCCGGCTCATAGTAGTCCAGCGCCGCGAAGATGGCCGCCGGGTCTTTCATGATCGGAATCAGAACGCTGGCCGCGCCGCCTGCCTTCGCCGCCTGCACGGTTTTGCGGACGGACGCGCTTTTCCATTTTGCCGGATCGGGAAGCACGCTGCCGATCCGGTCCACGCCGAGTTCGATCAATGCGAGGGCTTCCGCGGGCTTTTGCACTTCATAAATCTGAATCATCGTTTTCCGCATGGTAATGACTTATCATGACCGCCGCGCCCAATCAAGATCTGCGACGGAGTGATTTCCGCCCGCCGGGCAAGGTCAAAAAGCAACTTGCTTTTATCCGCGTTTCACTGAATAATCGGCCCATCCAGAAAGAA
>Ga0209718_1000464_pt1 | contig 55079 bp, 46 predicted proteins | sample AD_JPNAS1_MetaG_FD_184420 | JGI IMG/M metagenome (GOLD analysis project Ga0209718, IMG submission 184420) | Active sludge microbial communities of municipal wastewater-treating anaerobic digesters from Japan - AD_JPNAS1_MetaG (SPAdes) (version 2) | ecosystem: Engineered > Bioreactor > Anaerobic...
AAGGTATTCCATGATCGAACTCTAACTGCAGCAATTCTAGATAGAATTACCCACCATGCGCTGATACTGAACATGAACGGAGAGAGTTTCCGCAGAAAGTAGCGAGACGTGAACTTTATACTCTATGTATGTGTTTAGCATGCCAGCTTTGCGGTTAGCATTTGTAGGCTATTTAGCCCTTTTTGCCCCCATGTTGCCAGTGTCGTCATGATTCGCTCATGAATCGATGTTCCTTTATCATTTCGAAGGGTGCCCAGGATTTTTCTCAAGACGACATGTGGTCGCAATGCTCTCTCTGCCCTGTTGTTAGTCGGCTCTACACCCGGATTGATGATGAATGTGAACCAATACTCGAATCCATTATTGATTTTCCCGATAAACTTTCGAACTTTCTCGATAGAATACTCTTTCGAGATCCAATGCCGAAGCGCTTCTTGCGCCAATTCCCATAAAGTCATTCTGACTTCTGGCGGTGGATCGTTTTCCAGAGCTTTGGTTAGTATGTCGTATAGCTCTTTGAGTGCGTTATGTAACGGAATAGCTTCCTCGAACTTCTCTGCAATGTCTTTCGACTCTCGAAGTAGATGCGCCCAACATCTCTGAATGTGATTTGTAAACCTGGCATAAGGCTTCCACCCGTCACATACGATTATTCCCTTAAATCTCCGAGTCAAAACTTCCATCAGAACCTTCATGCCTCGGCTCTTTCGAATCACGAAAAAGGTCTCAGATGGCGTAGTAAATGTCCAGATCCAGCACATTTCTCCCTGAACGCGGATTCCTGTTTCATCCACGTACAGGATCGAAGCGCGTCGAATTTTTCTTAAGATCGCATCGTATTCGGGTTGGATGGCGTCTGCAGCGCGACGAGTCAAGTCTAATATCGTTGCAGGGCTTATTTTCAGCCTATACAACCTCATCATTGCGTCGTGAATCTTTCTGTGAGGCAGCCGATCCTCATATTTGAACATCGTTGCCAGAGCAATTACGTTGTTTCCAAATTTGCCTTCTTGCGGACAGCTTGGGTCTTTTGCTGCAACTTCTTTCAGGCAACATGGACATTTGTAATGAGCAATTTTGTATTCAGTAACCATGATCGGCTGAGGTTCTGGGATTTCCTCAACGATCTTGGAATCAATTCGAAAAGGAGAACCAAGCTCTGCCCCGCAATCGGGACAGCGATCCATAGTAACTTCCACTTGCCGGTCTGGAGCCACAAACGGTCTTGTTACGCCTTTGTGTCCGACCTTTTGACCAGGTTTTCCTTTATTGTTCGTATCTCGATCTTTTTTGCGATTACGGCCTCGCCTTAGACTTGGTGGAGTATGTGAATTCTCATATTGAGCTAATCGGGCTTCAAGTTCGCGGATCCTTGCCTTAAGTGGCTCAATTTCACTTACGCTTGCCTTAAGCAACTCGTTCTCTAGCTTTAATTGCTTGTTTTGTTCCTGAAGTTGCTTGATAATTTCATCTTGGTGCATACTCCCAAATATTGGATATTATCGCCATATTATTTAATCTATCTGGTCTAAATAGGTGCCACTAAATTCCCATGATACGTGTGGGTGCTAAACACATACTACTCTATGAGTTAGGTTAGTCGTCTAAGGGGTCAAAATCGGATCGGCGCGAGGGGTCAAATTTGGACCGGCGGATACATTCTAAGGCACAATGACATACGAACAACCCTTCGCTATGCAAATGTTAGCGAAAAAACCAAAGGGGAAAAGGTCCTGTACTTTCCAAGTTTCTCCTAATTTTTTATTATTCATAACATATTCAACATTAAATTTTTAATCCTAGACCCTTGAGCACATGAAGTAGTCCGCCTTTCGGCACAGGCAAATTAAAATACATCATAATGTATTCAAATGTTTCTCCGAGCGCCTGCATTTTTACTTGATCGATCATCTCGCCCATTGTTCTTGGATTTGAGCCGTCTTTTGCTGGTGGATTGTCCATTTCCCAGAAGAGAATTGCAGCCCATACTGAAAAGACAAGTTGGATAAATCTCTCAATAGTGTTTTTATCCCGTAATTGATAATCTTTGAATCCCAATTTTTGATTTGTTTCTCGGTGGGCTGTTTCGATATCCCACCTATCCTCATAGATAGATATGACTTCTTTCGGAGAAAGGGATTTATCGGTGCTTATGATATACTTTGTTACTCCGTCTCTTTTTCTTTTGGAGATAACAAGTTTGACCTCTCCGATGCGATCAATTATGACATTCTTTTCAAATGTGCAATAGGTCTTTTTCTTTCCTCGGACATTGTGTCAACGCCGGGATAAAACTGTCCAATTATGGCGAAATAAAACTGTCCAGTTCTACTTAAGGCTTCTGCCCGGCCATATCTCAACGCACCTTATCCTGAAAAGCTCTGAGGAATTATCCCCTGCCTCTTGCGATCCTTAAGTCGATAGCTATCTCCTTTTATATTGACGGTAGTGCAATGGTGGAGAATCCTATCAAGAATAGCCGCTGCAATGACATGATCCTTGAAGATGTCTCCCCATTCGCCATAGGACTTGTTTGAGGTGAAGATAATCGAAGCTCTTTCATATCGCCTGGAAACGAGCTGAAAGAAGCAGTGAGCGCCAAAGTCATCAAACGGCAGATAACCCATCTCATCAATAATGATAAGCTGAAACCTCGATAGTTCCCTAATCATCTCTTCAAGTCTCTTCTCTCGGTCAGCTTTTGCAAGACGCTCAATCAGAGCTGAAGCGTTGGCGAATTGAACTCTGAATCCCGCCCTGACAGCTTCAATTCCTAAGGCGATGGCAATATGGGTCTTTCCCACACCAGGCGGACCTAGCAAGACCACGTTCTCTGCATTATGGATAAACTTTAGAGATGCGATCTCATTGATGACACTCTTATCCAGAGACGGCTGAAATTCAAAATCGAAATCATCTAACCTCTTCTCCATAGGAAAGCCCGCCTTTCGCGTTCTGAGAGCCAAAGACCGAGACTCCTTGCTTCTTAATTCCCGGTCCACCAGATAATCGAGGATCTCGATAGTTGATTTCTTCTCTTTAGCGGCGATCTCCAGATAGTTGTCGAGAACCGACTCAAAGGTCCCCAGTTTCAGGAGCTTAAGATTATGATGAAGTCTTTCGTATTCGAAATTTGTCATCTGCTATCTCCCTCACCAAGTCGATCATAAACAGAAAGCGGTCGATGCTCGACATCTGTGTCCACAAACTTAAGAATTGACGGATTACTATCTCGGAGCGTGCAGTTCTGCTTCAGGATCTCACTCAGAAGCCCTTTGAAGTGCTCTTTGACTCGCATCACTTTTCCATGACCAGGTTGAATCTCGTGAGTGCAGATCTCATCTGATCCAACAATTATCTTAAAGGTCAAGTCAGAAATCTGCAATCGTGCGGTCATCCCGGCGTATCGATATTGAAACGATTAGAATTTATACAATCTTTAATTTTTTTGTATTCACACCACCATTCGTCATTTATTGTTAAATAATTCTCTATTAAATTTCTTAACTTTTTAGGTGCTAAGTACTTAGCTGATTCAATCTTTTTCCAAAATTTCTTGGCATCATAGGAATTGAAAGCGTGTACATATTCAAGGCCTTCGAATTCATTTCTATTTTCATATAAGGGTTTAATCAATTCGTCCATTTCCTTAATTAAATGTTGCTCAGTTAAATTATTTTTTAGAATTTCTACATTATGGCTCGAATCTTTAGCCAAAATTCTAGTTTGCCAGGCATAATAGATTGTAATCAATACAAGAGCCAAAGTGAGGATAGTTACGCCATGATTAATATTTATAATTTTCATTGTTTTTGTCCATATTGCACTCAACTCTGGAATAATGCCACTAGTCAATTGTATTATGATCAAATTCAGCCAATCCATGATTAATATCTCCTGACAGAAACTATATCTATTTTACTTTCGACTTTAACTTTTCAGATTATGGCATTTCATTTACCTACATGAGTGCAGAAAAATTTTTCACTGTTAAAAAAGAAAAGGAAGAGAAGCCATAGTTATGCTTAAATCTCTGGACTAAATAGACTAAATACCATATTTTGATTTTCTTCGTTCAAATGCATCCTTTCCTCCTTCAAGTATATTTTGGACATGAGTCTTTATTCTATCTTGATCTATAACACCACTCTCTGTTATAAAACCATTTTTCCCATTTGAAGACATAACTAGTATAAGTTCTGAATCACCTAAAACAGGTATATTAGCGTTATGTGTAGCTATTATCAATTGTCTTTTATTTTTTATTTTTCTAATTATTTTAACGATCTCCTGATAAATGAAAGCATTATCTAGAGAATCCTCGGGCTGATCAATTATCAAGGGAATATTACGCTCAAACATCGCAATAGATAAAATTGCTGTGCATTTCTGTCCATCTGAACATGATGAGAGTTCTTTCCAGCTATGATCATTTAGATGAACAGTTATCCTATCCTCAATATCAATTATTTGTAGTTTATATATATTACTTTTAACTAATTCAATTGTTTTTTTTGCTATTTCCTCTCTTATTCCTGCCTCCCTAGCGAGTGATTTGAAGTCATCCTTTTCTACTAATAATGCCAAACGCATAGGGTGAACTGTTTGAGCAATTGTTGCTCTATCTGCTTTTGATATCTTAATAACATAGTTGCTTAATACTTCATTAACTAAATAATTGGAATAATCCGAAGCATCCTTTTCTTTTTCAATCTTTATTTTAATGAAACCTTTAAAAACAATATTTATGTTTTTTATTAAATCGAGTCTAGCTTGATAAATATTGCTTCTATTAATCTCAAAGTTATCTAATATCTTTAATCGCTCAGTTCTCAAATGAGTCAAGACTTCGTTTTCTTTTTCGATAGTCTTGGAGATATCTTCTAAATCTTTTTTCTTGATTTCCAATTTTAAATAGTCTTCATAATCCTTGATTGCGGCACCACTTGATTCAAGATCTGATAAAAATTTTCTTAATTCTTCTTTTTTGCTACGATAATCTTTATTCCAAACGTCAACTAAAGCTTTTAACTCATTGTAATTTTTATCTAAATACGATGTCAATTCTTCTAGATTGGCATTAATCGCATCGCCTGAATTTCCCAATAATTCAATAGATTTTTTAAGGATTTCCTGGTTTGGTAGATTTTCAATTCCTTTTAAATTGAGAGTAGATATAATTGTTTCATGCTCATTCTGCAATTTTTCCCATTTTTGAATTTCCTTTTGAAATAAATCTAGCATATTGACTAAAATTCTCTCTTCTTCATCCCATAATAAATGATTTTTCAGAATATCTTTTACTCCTTTTAATTCCAAACCTCTTAACTTTTCCCTCACAGTTACTATTTCACTTACTTCATCATTTAATTCGCTAATATGGCCTTCTTTTTCCAATATCAATCCTTCATTAATATTTAAATCTCTTCTAAGAGATTCCCTCAGTGATTTTAAATCGTTAAAATTTATATATTGATCTATCATTTTTAGTTGGCTCTTAAAATTGCGAGCAATCTCTAATAGTTCCGTCTGGCTATATGCTTCTACCTTAAAAAAATTTTGTTTAAATTGTACTATATTAATATCGGTTTCTTCCCCCTTTGATCTCAAGATTTGAGGATCATCATCATATATTCTTTCAATTATGTATTGGTCTGCTGAATTTGTTTCAATTGCCAGTGATATTTTTCCATTTCCAAGAACGTCCTTAATATGTTTCAATTCGTTTTTACGTATCTCTTCCTCATTAGATAAATTATCAAAAGCATATCTAATAAATTCTAGAATCGTAGATTTTCCGGTCCCCTTTCCTCCAATTAGACAGTTCAAGCTCTCATTAAAATGGATTACTTGATTATCAAGAAATCCTCCTTCGATCTTCATGCCAATTATTCTTGGATATGAGGGTATCTCTTCTCTTTGTAATTGTATTCTCGACTCATAATCTCCGAGAGCTTGCCTTAATCCCTCAAAACTAGGATTTCCCATTTTTATGAAAGTAAACCTTTGACCAATTTCATCCAAGGAATGAGAATCGGAGCTTCTTATACATGCATGGCCTCTGTATCTATCAAGGCTATTTAAATCAGTTATTTCAATACCTCTGAGTGAGTTGCAGCTTAAAATCTCTTTCTTGGTAGGAGTCAAATTTGGCATCTCAACATCGATACCACCTTTTGCATCAACATGAGATAATAATGAAATGCCGCCTAATTCATCCACAATGGTCATAATCTGTGGAATAGTCTTATCTGCAACTGCATCTGGATGGCTTCTTTTTTCATGCGGGATTCCTATTTTAGTAAGTAATTCATCCACTTTTTTGTGCTCAGAATTATTAAATATGGCCAATATATGTACTTGGGCCGATCCACCTTGTGGTGTTGTTATCTCAACGCCGGGTAGAACAAGCAAATCTTTTCCTTCTGAAGCTGCTTGGAACTCTGGAAGAGAACCGTCTGAATTATGATCCGTCACTGCAATTATTGTTAATCCATGTTCAATAGCCCTGTTTATTATTTCTTCTATCTTAACTCCTGAATGTTTATAGCATTTTGATACGGGTGTATGTATATGCAAATCACATTTGAAAAAATTAGCTCCATTATCCTTGCCCATGATAGCGTCCATTTTTTGCCCTCTTGATTTCGATGCAACATCCGATTGTGTAAAGCGAGATTAACCTATTTAGATCTATACCTCCTCAGTTGAATATCCTTTATATTCAAGAACTTCAATGATGTTTCTCCCAGCAGAAAGGATACAGTCCTGTTACCCTTAATGGAAGCAATCCTGGTAAAATCGCTATTCACAAGTAGCTCTTATGGGGCCACGGCGATTTGAACGCCGGTCACAGGACCCCCAGTCCTGTAGGATACCAGGCTACCCTATGGCCCCGCGCAGCGTTCCTTAGGATGCAGAAGTGGCATATAAGGGTTTCCCACTGAATAAGATCCGGCTCCATCCCTGCGAAAAATCGGCTGCATGCTCCCTCTGGCCCGAACTCCGATAAGGCTCCGGATTTTGGCCCTGCCCATTCCGCCAGGCCTGTATGAGCAATTATTTAATAGTATATATAAATATATCAGCCGTTTTTCACTCCCACATACATCATCCAGATCCCGACCACCACGGTGAATCCGAATAGCACCAGGCTCTCGATTGCAAATCCATTGGGCAGATCAAAGAGGACCACAGTCCCCATTATGGCTGTGCCCGCGCCTATGCTAACTACCCCCAGCCTCGCCGAGAAGAGATAAACCAGAAATCCAAGGCCTATCAGGGCGGCAGCGATCAAGAGTGGAGTTGAAAATAGGGGAATGGATATGTCCATATCCTGCAGTCCCCCGGCAGCGTACTTAAAGTTTCTCGTTTGAGTTCGCCATCTATTTACCCTCAGCTCTCAATAGAAAAATGGATGAAGCGCATTTACATGGACCATTCCGCCACCACCCCAGTGGCGCCAGAGGTGCTGGCAGCCATGCTGCCCTATTTTGGGGAGAAATTCGGCAATGCCTCCAGCCTGCACCGATCAGGCCGGGAGGCCAAGGAGGCTTTGGAGGACTCAAGGGAGAAGGTAGCTGCCCTGCTTGGGGCGAGAGCTGAGGAGATCATCTTCACCTCCGGGGGAACGGAGTCAGATAACCTGGCTCTTAAGGGCATAGCCCGCAAAAATCGAAAGCTTGGAAAGCATATCATCACCACCCAAATCGAGCATCCTGCAATCCTGGAGACCTGCCGGGCCCTGGAAAAAGATGGATTTGAGGTTACCTACCTGCCCGTAACCGGGGAGGGGCTTGTCGAGCTTTCCACTCTGGAGGCCTCCATCCGGCCGGATACCATCCTCATCTCTGTGATGCACGCCAACAACGAGGTGGGAACCATCCAGCCCCTGGAGGAGATCGGCCGTCTGGCTGCGGAGAGGGACATCTACCTTCATTCCGATGCCGTGCAGAGCGTGGGCAAGATACCGGTCAATGTAGATGACCTCGGGGTCGATCTGCTATCCCTTTCCGCGCATAAGCTCTACGGGCCGAAGGGAGTGGGGGCTCTATACATTCGCAAAGGCACAAAGCTTGAGAGCATCATCCAGGGAGGTGGCCATGAGCGCCGCCTCAGATCGGGAACGGAGAACATATCCGGAATTGTGGGCCTGGCAAGAGCGGCAGAGCTGGCTGAGAGGGATATGTCCCGAGAGGCGGAGAGATTGGCAGGCCTGCGCGACCGCCTGGCAGAGCTGGTCTTAGGCAAGGTCAAGGATGCCTGGATAAATGGTACTATGAAAAAGAGGCTTCCAGGCAACCTGAACTTCGGATTCAAATACGTGGAGGGCGAGTCGCTTCTGCTCTTCTTGGACTCCAAAGGGATATGCGTTTCCACGGGCTCCGCCTGCTCGTCTCACAAGCTGGAGCCAAGCCATGTTCTCATGTCCCTGGGCCTCAAAGCGGAGGAATGCCACGGCTCCCTCAGGATCACCCTGGGGATGTCCAACACTCTTGATGAGGTGGAATATGTGGCGGAGAGCATAGTGGAGGCAGTGGAGAGGTTCAGGGGGATATCGGCTCTGGGAAGATGAGTGCTGCAGATAGCACTTTAAAGATTGGGATCTAGATTCAGTAGGCCAAAAACTATAATAACCAGGCATAAAACCAGATCCTGTTTCTGTCTGAGCGAGGAGAGAAGGTCCATAAGGTTGCCATCTACATCCGCCGCCCGGAAGGCTCAGGATCCTGAATGCTCGATGCCATAAATATTTCTGCCATAGCTTTAGCTCTGGTCCTTCTCCTCATCGCCATCAGACAGCTGGGTGAGTTCAAGCTCCAGATCTGGCAGATAATGCTCCTTGGCGCCCTCTTGGTACTTCTCTCGGGAGAGATCTCGCCGGTGGATGCTGCTAGCGCCATAAACCCAGATGTGATGATATTCCTGGCCGGGATGTTCGTGATCGGAGAGGCGATGCGTGAGAGCGGCTACCTATTTCATCTCTTCAACCGCATCTTCTGCCGGGCAAAGAACTTAGACCAGCTCCTGCTCCTCATCCTCTTCGCCATGGGCTTTCTCTCCGCCCTGTTGATGAACGACACTTTAGCTATTATTGGAACTCCTCTCATGCTCTACCTGGCCCAGGCCCTGAGGATCTCCCCCAAGCTTCTCCTTCTCACCCTGGCCTTCGCCGTGACCACCGGCAGCGCCATGAGCCCCATCGGAAACCCTCAGAACCTGCTCATCGCCATCAACGGCAGCCTGACAAATCCATTCCTGGTCTTCTTCCAGTATCTTTTCATTCCAACAGTGGCAAACCTGGTCTTAGCCTACCTTCTCTTAAGGCTCTTCTACAAGAGCCAGTTCCAGCAGACGGCCATCGAGATCCCAAAGGAATGCATCAGCGATCCCACCCTGGCCAATATCTCCCGGATCTCAATTATCCTGCTGCTCATACTCATTCTGGCCAAGGTCCTGGCAGTCACAGTTCAGAGCAGCCAACATTTTTCGCTGACCTACATCGCCATCTTCTCTGCCCTGCCCGTCATCCTCTTCAGCAGTCGAAGATGGGAGATCATGAAGCATATCGACTGGTGCACCCTGGTATTCTTTGCCGCCATGTTCGTTCTGATGGATAGTGTCTGGAGATCTGGATTCTTTCAGAGCATGATGGAAGAGAGCTCTCTTGGCTTTGGATCCATTCCCGTCATCCTGGCTCTGAGCGTCTTTTTGAGCCAGATCATCTCCAATGTGCCATTCGTCGCCCTATTCCAGCCGCTCCTGATTAACCCCTCTGCCCAGGATCTGATGGCCCTGGCAGCAGGCAGCACTATCGCCGGAAACCTCTTCATCCTGGGGGCGGCAAGCAACGTCATTATCATCCAGAACGCCGAGAAGAGCGGGGAGACGCTCACGTTCCTGGATTTCGCCAGGGTGGGAGTGCCACTAACCGCATTGAATGTCTTTGTCTACTGGATATTCCTGTGAGCAGGAAAATGAGATGCTCTTAACTGCAAAAATTAGGAGCAAATCAGATAAAGACCGGAACATGAGTTGAGCGATGGGGCAAATATTTATCCTCAAACCACAGGTTTAGCTTGGTGCCAGGTATGATCGTGAAAGCGATTTATGAGAATAATCTTTTGAGGCCTCAAGAGAAATTAGATCTGAAGGAAGGCGAGGAAGTGGATATAGAAATAAAGAGCAGAGGCATCTTTGGTCTCTTGAAGGATTGGAAGTTGGATTCGCAGTCTTTAAAGGATGAACTGAGAGAGACAGATGGTTAAGCTATTTGCAGATACCTATGCACTGGTGGAGATACTCAAGGGGAATCCCGCCTACGAAAAATACTCTCAAAAAGAGCTTATCTCCTCTGAGTTCAATATCTTTGAGCTGGCCTATGCCATGTACCGGGATTTTGGGAGAACGGATAGCATAAATATACTCTCGTTCCTGAGAAGCAGGATCGAGGTGATTAGCCCCGAAGATCTCGATTATTTAGAAGCCTCAAGATTCAGGTTATCCAATAATAAAAAGGGCAAAAAGCTCTCCCTTATAGACAGCCTCGGCTATATTTGCTCCAAAAGATTAAAAATCCGGTTCCTCACAGGAGACCGGGAATTCAAGGATATTGAGGAAGTAGAATATATAAAATGAATAGGCAGCAATCCATCACTCCGCCATCTCCCCTGGGCTTATACAGACTGAGGCGGCTGGGGCCCGGACCATATGCCACTTTTGCCCATGGCATAGGCCCTGTTTTTGGGCGCATGCTTCGGACGAAGATCTTGCAGATTGCATCTGGTCGCCAAGTTGCTTGCCTGTTTCAGCCATGATGAGGCGCGACTCATATTGAGACATACACTGATCCTTTGATACTTTGATATACTTTAATACGCATCCCTTCTCAGAAAATTCCGCATTCCAATAGCATGCCGACCACCTTAGAGGAGAAGACTGAAATGGCGCTTGAAAGGGAGAGAGAGAGGGTCACTATAGGACTGATTCAGAGCACAGCCTCAGAGGACAGAGATCTGAACCTGAAAAAAGCCATCGGGATGATAAAAGAGGCTGCGAAGAAAGGAGCAAAGATCGTCTGCCTGCCTGAGCTCTACCGGACCCGCTACTTCCCTCAATGGGATCAAAAGGATGCATCCCATCTGGCGGAGACAATTCCGGGTGAATCCACAGATGCCTTCTCCATCCTCGCCCGGGAGCACGAGATAGTGATAATAGTCCCGATCTATGAAAAAACAGAGGGCGACTACTTTAACTCCGCCGCGGTGATAGACAATGACGGCAGCCTTCTGGAGACCTACCGCAAGATCCACATCCCCCATGATCCCCTCTTTTACGAGCAGAGCTACTTCTCTCCTGGCGACGAGATCCGGATCTATGATACCCGCTATGCCAGGTTTGCCGTCTTCATCTGTTATGATCAATGGTTCCCTGAGGCGGCCCGAGTGGCAGCCCTGGGCGGAGCCCAGATCATCTTCTATCCCACCGCCATCGGCAATATCATGGACCAGGGAGAGCCGGCAGAAGGAGACTGGCACGATGCCTGGGAGACGGTGCAGCGGGGCCATGCCATCTCCAACAGCATATGCGTAGCCGCCGTCAACCGGGTGGGCAGAGAAGAGAGCCTCAGCTTCTGGGGCAGCTCCTTCGTATCTGACTCATTCGGCAATATCGTGGCAAAAGCGAGCGGCGACAGAGAAGAGGTTTTATTGGCTGACCTGGATCTGGCCAAAAACAAGTCTGTCCGGGAGGGATGGGGCTTTTTCCGCAATCGCAGGCCTGATCTTTACTGGCCCATCATCGAGATGGTCAAAGAGCCTGCCCCTCAGATAAAGGCAAGAGAGGCGATGATGGAAAAGATCGATAGGAAGGATGCTCTCTGCCTGGTGGATACGCCCCTGCAGCTGGGCTTTCATATGCCTGCAGAATGGGAAGAGCATGAAGCGATATGGCTCTCCTGGCCCTATGATCAGGAGACATTCTTCGATATAGAAAAAGTGGAGGACGCATACATCGCCATCATCAAAGCCATGCATAAGAGCGAGATGGTCAACCTCCTGGTCAGAGACGAGATGATGCTCAGCGCTGTTATTGAGCGGCTGAGAGAGGAGAAGGTGGAGCTGCTTCGGATCAGATTCCACCAGATAAATTATGCGGATGTCTGGTTCCGGGATTATGGCCCAACATTCGTAGTATCTCGGGGGGAAAACAAGGGAATGGATAATATCGCTATGGTCGCCTGGACCTTCAATGCCTGGGGGGAAAAGTATCCCGGATTGATGAGAGACACCAGAATCCCCTGTCTGATAAATGACGACCTCAAGATGGAGTGCTTCATTCCAGGAATAGTCCTGGAGGGCGGATCCATCGATGTGAACGGCTCGGGGACGGTCCTGACCACAGAGCAGTGCCTCCTCAATCGCAATCGCAACCCAGGCCTGAATAAGGAGGAGATCGAGAGCTATCTCAAAGAGTATTTGGGGGCAAGGAAAGTTATCTGGCTGAAGGAGGGGATAGCAGGAGACGACACAGACGGACATGTGGACGACATCGCCAGGTTCGTCGATCCGACCACAGTGCTCTGTGCCTTCGAGGAGGATCCTGATGATGAGAACTATGCTCCTCTCAAGGCGAACTACGAACAGCTCTGCCAGGAGACCGATCAGGATGGAAATCCCCTGAAGGTCATCAAGCTGCCCATGCCTGGTCTGGTGGAAAATGAGAGTGGACGGCTGCCTGCCAGCTATGCCAACTTCTATATCGGAAACGATGTGGTTCTGGTTCCCTTATTTAGGAATGAGAACGACCAGAAGGCGCTTAAGATAATCCAAGGAGCCTTCCCGGATAGAATGGTGGTGGGAATCGATTGCCGCGAAATGGTGGAGGGGCTGGGGACGATTCATTGCATCAGCCAGCAGCAGCCAAAGATCAGATGATTGCGATGGCAATCATTCGCACGCCATATTCATAAAATATTAATAAAATATGAAAAGTAAAGAAATGGCGGTGTGAGATTGCCTTTGCAGATCGGCCTGTGTTATTGGCCACTGCTATTCGCCATTTGCCCGCTGATAGCGCCAGGGAATCATAGTGACCACTCCCATGAATAAATTCACGGGCATCTTCGGACTTTCAGCCGATGGCATCTAAAGAATGTTAACACAAGTTAAAGATAGTATTAAGTTCCATTAGAGCCAATGTCATCGTGTGAGATCATATGATACATGGTAAGACCTTGCTATATCTAATCGCATTGAGCATATGCTTGTTTGTGGGCATTACAGGCGGACAGGACTGGCTGGTGGGGGGATATGTCAGTTCAATTGGCCCATATGATGGAGATCCTGCCATTTCTGGCCTTAAGCGGTGGCTTGATTATCCCATTCCCACTGCTACCTGGTACGGCTCAAATGGATCGGTCTATTACGTGCCTTATGGCTTGCCTTATGGCACATACTCGACATATTCTGCGGCCTATTATCCCACTCCTGGCTGGACGCCGGTTTATGGCACAGGATGGCAGATATACAATAAGGAATGGGCGAAAACCCTCGAATATGCCCAAACCAGATCCTCTTTGAGGGTATATCCGCGACAGACCGTCGCTTACCCCCCAACCCAGTCGGCTGCGCCTGTATCTGCCACGGCGCAACCAGCAATCACTACCACGCAATCAACGAGCGCGAGTGCTCAATCCATAAGCCCAACCACCTCACCGGCAATTACCCAAACTGCCGCTCCAACGGCCGGTGACTCCACCGCCATAATAGTCTCCCAGGGCATGCGCGGCTATCAGGTATACCTGGATGGAGTCTATATTGGAACTGAGGGGACGGGCGGAGATCCTCTGGATGGCAGATTCAGCTTCAAGGTAGTTGGCAACCAGAACCATGAAGTAAGAGTCTATGATGGCCAGTTCAACTATCCAAAAATCATGTGGTTCGATGCAGGTGGCTCCAAGACTATCTATGTGGAACCAGGAACAGCAGTCTATATCTAGACCGCCAGTTTGACCCTGTCCACCATTTTAAGCTTCTCCTTTTCCTTTTTTATATCTTGGAGCCTCTCCTCTCGTGATCCTCATCCGCTTTTGCTAAAAAGAGGTTTTTTGATCTCAGCTATGAGGCCAGGGATCATTTGGCCTGCTAACAGGCAAGCATTCTGAGAATAATTTTCTTAAAAACAATAAAATACAAAATATATTCAGTAAAAAGAGATTGCTCACCTATCAGCATTCTCTATGTACCGTCTGCTCCTGCATGCTCTCAATACTTTTTCGGCCTTCATTTCATCAAACTTGCGTTTACGCTTCATCTTCCTATCTCGGGCTTCACTCATAGCCGCAATCCTACACCTTCTAGAATATCTACTTTCTCATCGCAAAGCTCCCAATCGGCGGCAGAATACATCATGAGAATGCTCCTCCTTCCCCTCCCCATTTTCCTCATCTCTTATGTAATCGGCCAACAACTTTATTAAGTGAATTACATAAGAAAAACTGTGATTCCGAAAGCGGTGAAAGATCTCCTGAAAGAAGAGGATCTTTCCACTCTCTATGAGATCAGGGATCTATTATCTGATATGATCTCCATGAGAGAAGCGCCCCTCAGCAAGATCGGCTCCACCAGGGATCGGGGCAGCAATAGAGAGGTCATAGAGGAGAGGCACTCCGGGACGATGACCTTTCGATTGGAGCGCGTCTCCTGCGGCAAAAACTGCAAGGGCTGCCCGCACGGACCTTACTGGTATGGCTACTGGCGAGAGGGCGGCAAGACCCGCTCCAAGTATATCGGAAAGAATCTCAATCTACAGAGGCTAAAGAAGGAGTAATATGTCAAGCAATTTTAAAAAATTTTCGTTGCTCATCGTTTTCTTAGTGGCTGCAATCCTATCTGGCTGCATCTCCGAGGATACAGAACCATCTGAGGAGATGCCAGCAGACGAAATTGCAGTGGCTGCAAGCCAGTCAAATGATGATGTCCAGGATGCCCGAGGTTCCCAGGCTGAATCCCTACCCATTAATGGCACAGGAAATGGCTTGAAGAACTACGCGAATAACGGCTCAGATGTCATCTCCGCCGCCACAACCATCGCTCCACTGGCAGGGCTTATCTCTTTGATCGGTGGTGACAACGTCGAAATAGCGACGATAATCCCGCCAGGAGCCGAGCCCCATACCTACGAGCCTACCCCCTCTCAGATGAAAGAGATCGCCAATGCGGACATCTATATCATGAACGGTGCGGGCCTTGAGTTCTGGATGGAAAAGGCGCTCTTGGTCAATGAAGATATGTTGGTTGTGGACTCCTCTGAGGGAGTGGAGCTGTTAAGCGAAGAGGGCGGAAACGCCGATCCGCACATCTGGTTATCTCTGCAGAATGCTGCCATTCAGGTGGATAATATATGCAATGGTCTGATCCAGGTCGATTCTGCAAACAGAGACTATTATCTCCGTAATAGAGATGCCCTGTTGGAGGAGATGAAAGCGCTGGACAGAGAATTTAGCCAGACCTTTGCCGCAAAAGAGAATAAGACCTTCATCGTTTTCCACCCTGCCTGGAGCTACCTCGCCCGGGACTATGGCCTGGTCCAGGTGCCGATCATGGAGGAGGAGAAAGAGCCCGGTCCCCAGTACCTGGCAAGCCTGATCGATATGGCTAAGAAGAACGATATCACCACCATATTCGTTGATCCACAGTTCAATCCCAAATCAGCAGAGGTAATAGCGAGAGAGATGAACGCGACGATAGTTGTCCTTGACCCTCTGGCAGAGGACTACCTGCAGAATATGCGCCGCACAGGCGAGGAGATCTCTAAGAGCCTGAAATGACCGCTGAGATCGTCTCCATTGATAACCTCTGGATCTTCAGGGAAGAGCATGCTATCCTGGAGGACATAAACCTGAAGCTGGAACGGGCGGACTTCCTGGGTTTAATCGGCCCGAACGGGGGAGGAAAGTCCACTCTTCTCAAGGTGATGCTGGGTCTGATAAAGCCGGATAAAGGGAGGATCAGAATATTCGGCATGGAACCTGAGGCGGCAAGAGCAAGGATGGGCTACCTACCCCAGAAGACCATCTTCGATCAGAACTTCCCGATCAAGGTCCTGGAGGTGGTCCAGATGGGAAGGTTTGGCAGGACTGGCCTCTTCCGCCGTTACGGTCCTGCCGACCGCAATGCTGCCTATTGCGCCCTGGAAGCGGTGGGGATGGAGGATCGGGCTGACCGGGAGATCGGTGCCCTTTCCGGTGGAGAGCAGCAGAGGGTCTTTGTTGCCCGCTCTTTGGTCTCAGATCCAGAGCTCCTCCTCTTAGACGAGCCCACGGCGGGCGTTGATTCCTCCCAGCAGACGGACTTCTATGAGCTTCTCTGCCACCTCAATCAGGACATGGGAATAGCCATTGTGCTCGTCTCACACGATATCACTGCCATCTCCAAATATGTGGGCAAAATCGCCTGCTTAAACCAGAGGCTTTATTACCATGGCTCAAAGGAGCTAACGAACGAAGATATAGAGAAGGCCTACGGCTGTCCGGTGGAGATGATCGCCCATGGAACGCCCCACCGGGTCTTGAGGAAGCATGATTGAGTTGCAGTTGGACCTCTTCCAGTACGATTTTATGAGAGTGGCCCTGGCAGCGGGCCTGGCGAGCGCCGTCCTCTGCGGCATAATCGGGATCTATGTCATTTTGAACAAAATAGTCTTCATAAGCGACGGCATAGCTCATGCTGCCTTTGGGGGCATAGGTCTGGGTTACTTCCTGGGCTTCGATCCCCTGATATTCGGAGTGGGCTCGGCCGTATTGACCGCAGTCGGCATAGGAATGGTGAGTGGGAGGGCACGGGTATCCGAGGACACCGCCATCGGGGTTTTTATGGCCACGGGAATGGCCTTGGGAGTCATGCTCCTCACCCTCTCCAAAGGCTATGCCAGAGACCTTTACGGCTACCTTTTCGGCAATATTTTAGCTGTGACCATCAACGATGTGCTGCTGATATCCGGGCTCACCCTGGCCATAATGCTCCTGATCTATATCCTCTACAAGGAATTCCTGATAATGAGCTTCGATCCGGTCTATGGGGAGGCCATCGGCCTGCCGGTGAAAAGCCTCAGGCTCCTGCTTTTAGCCATGGTGGCCTTCAGCGTGGTGGTATTGATCAAGATCGTGGGGATCATAATGGTAATAGCGCTTCTCACCATCCCCGGAGCCATAAGCAGGCAGCACCTGAAGGGGCTGCCCTCCATCATGGCCGGATCCGCAGTTCTGGGATCGATATTCGTGACTGTTGGCCTTATAGTATCTTATATGCTGGATGTGCCGTCAGGCGCCACGATAATTCTCACCGCAGCGATATTCTTCTTCCTGAGCACGCTGTATTCCAGATGAGGATTTCCGGCATTATTACAGAAAAGCGATATTGGATCCAAAAGCTGTCTGGTTTGGGAGCATGCTGCCTTCAGATAGACTTAATTAAGGATGCAAACTCAACCGAAATCATATGGAGCTGCTGAAGATCATCTGCATTCTGCTGATCCTGGTCGGCCTGGGCCAGGCGGAAGATATCATCTTTTTTGCCGATGATCACTACAAGTCCATCAGCCATCTGCAACTCAATGCCTCAGTCACCAATCCAGCACTCTCGCCGGGCGACGGTGTCCTTAGAATAAGCATTGCCAACCAGGGCAGAATCGAGGAGCTGATACCTATAAGCAGCAGCGATTCCCCCGATGATATCCTGCAAGAGCAAAGAGAGGAGATGAAAAGCTCCGTGGCTATGGATGTCAGAGCCGCTTTGCAATCGACCGGCCCCATTCAGGTGACCTCCGGCCCGCAGCATATTGCCCTCCTCCCAGCGGGAGAGTCAGGAGAGCTGGAATTCAACATCAGCATCGATCGGAGGGCCAATGGCTGGTTTGACCTTCCCCTGCGGGTGGACTATGTGCGCCAGGTGGACGTGAGCGTGAGCGATGGCGAGGCCTTCCCCCTCCGCCAGCCATCAAACCAGAGCCTGAATCTGAGGATCTGCGCATTAGGAGATAAAGATGACCTGCGCATCGCAGGGGTGAAGTCCCAACTCCATCGGGGAGGAGAAGGGTCTCTGATAATCGCAGTGGAGAACATCGGAGAGGATATCGTCCCGAACTGTTCGGCCAGCCTTATAGCTGCTCCTCCCTTTCAGGTGAAAAGCACAGACCATCCTCTTGGAGACCTGTCGCCGGGGGAGATGGCCTCCGCCAGCTTCCTGGTTGAGGTGGATGGAAATGCCAGTCAGGAGGAGTATCAACTCGGCTTGAGCCTGCGCTCGGAAAAGATGGATCTGGTCCTCCCCTTTGAGCTGAGCTTAAAGGGATCGGGCCGCCTCCTTTCCCATGGGGCCATTCTCTTCATTGCCCTATTGGCCCTTCTTGCCCTGCTCGCCATCATCCTGCGCAGACAAAAGATTCTTTATGGCCGGAAGAGAAGGATCAAGCGGCTGTAGGCGGAAAGCCTGAGAAATACAAAGGAAGATCGGGAAGATGAGCGAAAAATCGGTCCAGGCCAGGGGGATATGCAAGAGCTACAAGAGCCTCTTTGGCTCCGCCAAGACGGTCCTGGAAGGAATATCTCTGGATATAGATCGAGAAGAGATCTTCGGCCTGCTCGGCCCCAACGGCTCGGGGAAGACCACTCTCATATCCATATTCTCCACTCTGATCTACCCGGAGAAGGGGAGCCTGTCCATTCTGGGATTGAATGCCAGACGGGACAGGGGAGAGATCCGCAAGATAATCAATATCAGCACTGCCAAACCCAACTTCCCCTGGAGCCTGACGGTAAGAGAGAACCTCGTCCACTATGGCATGCTCTACGGCCTTTATGGCCTTGGCCTCAATCGGACGGTCGAGGACCAGATCGATGCTTTTGAACTGGGGGAGTACAGGGATGTGAAGTTCGAGAACCTCTCCACCGGCTTAAAGCAGCGCTTGTCTCTTGCCAAAGCCATGCTAAACCATCCCAGACTCCTTTTTTTGGACGAGCCGACCACCGGCCTGGACCCAGACATGTCCGCCAAGACCCACGATCTGATCAGAAGAATTCATGATGAGGAGGGAATCTCAGTTATAATGTCCACCCACTATATGCCCGAGGCGGAGCTGCTCTGCGATAGAATTGCCTTTCTGAGAAAAGGCGAAGTGGCAGCCCTGGATACCCCTCAGAACTTGAAAAACCACCTCGAACTGGGAAAGAGGGTGAAGATAGCCTACCGGGGGCTGGCGAACCTTGATGCCCTGAGAGCTCTGGAGGGGGTCTTAGCGGTCAGGGGCAACCCCGGAATGGTGGATGGTCAGATTGACAGAAAGGTGGCAAGGCCAGTGGATGGACAATTGGATGGACAGGTCGATAAACAGCTGGAAATCTTGATGGACAGTAACGAGGATAGCCTGGACAGGATTCTGAAAAGCTTTCAAGATGCCAAGATTCTGGATATCAATATAGAAGAGCCCGATCTGGAGGACGTATTCCTTGAACTGGCAAGGTGAATTGAACAAGTATCTGGCCTCCACCTACAAGAACTGGGTGATCTCCAAGAGGAACGTCTTCACCCTCTTCGAGCTGTTCTTCTGGCCCCTGGTCAACCTGCTCTCCATCGGCCTTCTCACTAGATTTCTGATGGTGGATGAGTCGATGGTCTCCTTTCTCCTGGTGGGCTCCATCGCTCTGACCATTCTCCAGGTGGCGCAGATGGATGTGGCCTATGTCCTTCTCTTTGATATGTGGTCCAAGAGCATAAAGAACACATTCATCGCCCCGATACATAGCCGCCATCTGATATTTGGATCCCTGTTCTTCGGCATCATGAGGGGATCGGTGGTCTTTGCCATCCTGGCATCGATCAGCTTCTATCTGTTTGATTTCAGGTTTCAGGCGGGCGGGCTGATCCCCCCGCTGATATTTCTGGCGGGAGTCTTTTCCATGGCCGCGATCATAGGAATCACGGTCTGCATCTCTATCCTCACCTTCGGCCAAAAGGCTGATGTTGCCGCCTGGAGTCTGAGCGGCCTGATACTCCTCTTCAGCGGGATCTACTATCCGGTGGATGTCCTCCCATTCTTTCTGCAGGTCTTGGCCAGGGCCATCCCTCTGACCTATTTCTTAGAGTATTACAGGTCAATATTTATCCCCGGACCCCATCATCTGGCTGTAGGTTTATCTCTGGCTGCGCTATATCTGCTGCTGGGGCTCATCCTCTTCGACCGTGCGATTCGCCGGGCGAGGAGAACGGGAATCCTGCTCTGGCTCTCGGAATAGGGAATGAAATCATTGAGCTAGTGGTGTTGAAAGTGATCGAAGGCTTGGTGGGGAGGGTAAAGGTTGGAGATCTTCAGCCCGTGCGGCTGATGGGGGTCATCAACCTCAGTCGGGAGTCGTTCTATAAGGGCTCAGTGGCCAGCTCGAATGAGGCTCTAGCTACTGCCAGGCGACTGCAGGAGGAAGGTGCAGATATCATCGATCTGGGTGCGGTCTCGACAGCCCCCGGATCTCCCCCCATAAGCGAAGAGGTGGAGAAGGACAGGCTCTTTGCTGCCTTAAAGGAGATCACAGATAACCTGGATATCGTGGTCTCCGTGGATACCCAGAGGGCGAAGATAGCAGAAAAGGCCCTGTCCTGTGGAGCTACTTGCATCAACGATGTCTCTGGCCTGCACGATCCTGATATGGCCTCAAAGGTTGCAGAATATGATGGCTCTCTGATCATCATGGCATCAGACCAAAGGCCTGGAGACCTGCCCTTATTGAACCAGATCATTCCCCTCCTGGGGGACAAAGTGAGGCAGGCCGTGGGAGCAGGAGTTGCTCTGAACAAGATCTCCATAGATCCAGGGATCGGCAAGTGGATTCCCGGGAGGACGGCAGCCCAGGACCTGGCCATCCTGGATGGATTTGACCGGCTGCGCGTCATCGGGCGGCCGGTAGTGGCTGCTTTATCCCGTAAGACATTCATCGGGGAGAGCCTGAATGTTCCCGATCCTGGAGAGAGGCTTGCCGGAAGCCTGGCAGCAACGGCAGTAGCCGTCTATCTGGGGGCGCATATCGTCCGAACGCACGACATCTCCGCCAGCCTGGATGCGATCGCCATGGCCAGGGCCATCCGCGGACGGCCGATTGTGACCAGCGATTGCGAAATGGATTGCGATGTGGATGAACATGCAGTTGGCGATATGCAGGTAGAGGCTTTAGGCTATCTCGGCCAGGGAATGGATCTGGCAGAGCATCTGAAGCGGATACAGGTGGACGAGGGCGCATACCAGCTTCTCTCCCGGAAGGGATCTTTTCGGATCCTGGCGGTGCGGGGCCTGAGCAGCATGGAGGCCCTGATAATAAAGCAGGAGATGCTCGCCCGGGGAGGAGATGCCGCCATTCCAAAGATGGCCCTGCGCTGCGACAAGCGGCCGCAAGAGATTTTAATCCTTGGCACTCATGCTCAAATATCAAGCCTGGTCAGGAACCTGAAAGGGCAGCCTTTCCGGCTCGGCCATTTGGCCGCCATCATTGAGGAGGCCCTGGAGCTGATCGACAGACCAGAGCGTTACAGGTGATTTATTGCAGGTTTTGGGAATTAAATCGGACTTGTTGATGCCGGGAGACGACCTTGTGGAGTTCCTGGTGCGAGCAATGAATAGGTCTGGTCAGGCCTTCCAGGATGGAGATATACTGGTCGTCTCCGAGAGCATCGTCGCCACCTCTGAGGGACGGGTGGTCGATCTGGATGAGATCCAGCCAGGCGATCTGGCCATATCTCTGGCTGGCCAGTACAAAAAAGACCCTCGAGAGATGGAGCTGATCCTCAGGGAGTCGGACGAGATCGTGGGAGGCATCCCGGGAGTGGTCCTGACATTGAACAATGGATTTCTCTTTCCCAATGCCGGTATCGACAACTCCAATGCCCCACCGGGTCATGTGGTCCTATTTCCCGCCGATCCCAAAGGCTCTGCCATAGCCATCCGGGAGAGAATGGCAAACGGAAAGAAGATCGGGGTGATAATCGGGGACAGTAGAACTCATCCTCTCAGGCTGGGCTGCGTTGGGGTAGCGCTGGCTTGCTCCGGTCTGGAGGCGGTGGTGGATGCCCGGGGGCAGAAGGATCTCTTCGGCAGAGAGCTCAAGATCACCCGCAAGGCCGTAGCCGACAATCTGGTATCCGCTGCTCAGATCGTGATGGGAGAGGGAGACGAGGGTATTCCAGCAGCGATAATAAGAGACTCCGGCGTTCCCATCAAGGAGGCTAGCGGCGAGATTCCCACCATTCCGCCAGCGGAATGCATGTATATCGGCGCTCTGGGGATCGGCCCCAGGCCATATGCCGGAGGATACGACCAATTGATCGAATGCGCCGGTCAGGCCATAGCCAGAGCATATGCTCCTTACTCCCGCTTCAGGGTCGGCGCTGCCCTTCTCACTAAAAAGGGAAACGTCTATTCCGCAGGGAACATAGAGAACGCCTCCACCGGCGCGGGGATATGCGCAGAGAGAGTAGCTATTTCTCAAGCTATAGCCTCAGGAGAGAGGGAGTTCGAGGCGATAGCGATAGTAGGAGACGGCTGCCAGCCTATATCCCCCTGCGGCATATGCAGGCAGAGCCTGATAGAGTTCGGAGAGGATATCATGGTGATAATGGCCAACTGCAAAGGAGATGCTCTGACCGCCTCCTCCCGTGACCTTCTTCCCCGGGCCTTCACAGGAAAGTGGCTGGAATAGAAATTTTTTTTCAAAAAATGTGAAAAAAAAGATGTCCGGAACTCCGGGCATCCTGATCTTTTCAGTGAGCCTCGCCCACCAGATCCTTGCCTGGCGCCTTGCGTTCCACGGTATCGATCTTGCACTCGACCGGGCCGCAGACCAGGACATCCTGCTCCTGGTATTTGGTGTAGGGATTCTCGGGGATGGTCATGTCCAGTCCCATGGATGCTGCCATCAGCTCCACCACGTCCAGGACCTTTATGGAGGACTTGGCATCGTTCCTGCCATCCATGATGTTCCTTCTGCAGAAGGGACAGGTGGATGAAATGACATCTGCCTTTACTTCCTCCCCATCCATCACTCTGGCCTTGGCCATATCCAGGGCCAGGTCGGGAATGCCTGCCTTGACGCCTCCGCCTGCGCCGCAGCATCTCTGCAGTTCCCTGTTACGTAGCATATCTTTGAACTTCAATCCGGGTATGGATTCAAGGCATTCCCTGGATGCTTCAAAGGCCCAATCCTTTCCGATCTCGTGCATCAGATGGCGGCCGTTATGGCAGGGGTCATGGTAGGTCACGGTGTAGTTCAGAGGAATTTTGTACTCCACCTCACCCTTTCTCAGCTTCTCCCTCAGGAAGACCGAGAGGGGCACGTTCTTGTAAGGGATGTAGCCCTCATACCACCTGGGCCAGTCAACGGTGGAATTCCTGATGCAGCCAGCGCAGGCGAATAGCACAGTCTTCGCTCCCGCGTCCTTGAGGGCATCGACATTATGCACCGCATGCTCAGCCATTACCTCTCTCTGGCCAGTTCTGACCATGGCAGAGGCGCAGCACCATTCGTCCTTGCCCAGCATCGCGAAGTCCGCATTCAGCTTATTCAGGATCCTGACTGTGGCCACACCCAGGGCTTGCTGTCTGTATGCCGCAGTGCAGCCTGCGAAATATACGATCTCGCCGGATTCATCGACCTTTGCATCCTTGGGAACCCAGCACAAGCGGTCTTCTTGCTTGCCTTGATACGGATTTCGGTCTGCTTTGACCAGCTTGGGGAAGAAGGCTTGCTTGCCATAGGGCCCGTCCCCGCGAGCTACGAGGTTGGGGCGCATGGCCTCCCAGAGATCGACGGTCTTTATTCCCGCCTCGCAGACCGTTCCGCATACACCGCAGGTGGTGCAGTAGTACACATCCTCGGTGAAGAGCTTCATCTCGTCCTCTTCCAGGGGCTTGCCGCCGAAGATCTTAGCCCGCAGGCTGTGGTTTTTGGCCATCAGCTCTCTCCAGCGGGCGTTCTTGTACATGGGAGTGATTCCGGGACGATCCGGTCTGACGGCGAATGTCGGGCACCACTTCATACACTCCTGGCATCTGTTGCAGCCATCTACCTCCAGGAGCTGGGTGGAAATCATATAGCCCGTCATCAAGGGCTTTGATTCTTTGTTATCAGCCATTTTACTCTCCTCCTCGATTGGCTATCAGGGTCATCGGCGTGGCAATCACGTGGATGTACTTGCTCCAGGGCAGAATTAAGGCGAACAGACCAAGGGCGAGCAAGGTATGAATCAGAGCGAAGTGGGGCGCGTAGATGGGATACTCAAACATGTTCCCTACCAGGAAAGAGTTGCCGCGCATCCATTCAGCGTAAAATCCAGTTACGGTGATCAAGAAGACTGCTCCGATCAAGAGGGCATCGTATGCGCTGGTGTTGTCTCGCACGAACTTGATCAGGATCCTTCTGGATATGGCAATGGTGGAGCCGAATAGCAGAAGATATCCAAATACATCGAAGGGCAGCGCCATCATGCCTTTGACCATCTCAGCCTCATGAGCAAATCCGGCTAAATTGAAGTGCTCCACGATATCGAGCATGAGTCCAAGGCCGGAGAGTGCCGCCAGTGCCAGGAATCCATAAAACATGGACATATGCATTACCCATCGTACCGGGCTCCTGGCAAGAGTCCTCCTGAGAAGAAGAACATCAAGCACCACTGTCCTCAAAAATACCCAAATGCCGTCCTTAAATGCCTCATGAATCCAGGTGGCAAGGAATAACCAGAAGCTTCTGCGCAACGGGTCGTGGTAGCCGGTGGATCCGAGGCCCCATTTCTTAAAGTTAAAATATATACCATATATCCAAACAGCAAGTACAATAACTGTCAGGAGTATCACAAGTTCAAAGGTGAGGCCCAACGTGTAGAATGCCATCTCATATCCTCCTCGTTATATTTATCACTATATCGGTGCGTTACGACCATCATTTGTGACCAATTTACCTGTGAACTAATACTTAAATAATTCCCTAGCTGTAGGCCGAAATTCGTCTCAAATTAGAGCGAATGCTTATTTTGAGCAAGAACGAGCCTTCCTCATGAGCACAGAAAACGCATCTATTCATTCCCTTCCTGCCATCTTCAAAAACCAGCATAATAAGCCAGATCAAATGCAAAATAGCCTGCCCATATAATGCGAATTGGCATGGATGCTCGCGCATTAATGACTGATCCTAAAACGGAATTTCGGCTGCTCTGCGGACCATTTTGGCGGATCTGGGCAGATATTGCACCAGATCCATTGGCTTTGCAGGATTCACACCTATTAAAAAAGAGGTTTTTGACCTTTTTTCACGGAATTTGCGGCTTTTTCTTCCTGGGCAGTTGTGGACCCGGTTTTGGACCTGGAGGAAGATCCCAGGATCCTATTCTAACCGCTGTGCTGATTTCCATTCTATCCTCAGACGATACATCAAAACCTAGTCTATGCAAGGTTTTCCTCCCTAATTTGGAGATTCACTTTCTGCTATTCATATCTTTTCGGTATTTAACGAAATATTCCAAGACAATGATCGAATATAAAGCTTTCTCCCTGTTTTCCTCCATGTCATCTGCAGCCAGCTTCTCTCAGGCATCCAGATTCTCTAATAAGACCGACAATATCCAGGGAGAAATCCTGCACCTTTCAGCATAGATTGAGGAAAACATGGAGGAGATAAGGTCCACAATCCATAAAGCTGGGAATAGGATTATACCTTTTTAAATTTTAAGCATACAAATTATCCATAAATGTATCTCATATTAGAAAAGCTCTTAAAATATGCGAGTATACTATTTTATCATAGGAGAATACTGAATGAAATTCACAAGAATTATGAATATGGCAATCGGGCCTCTTTGCAGCAGGGAGCATTCCGGCCTTGTATTGGCTGCTATGGCCCTGACGCTGCTAATGCTTGTCACCGCTCAGGGGTCGGATGATGAGACGGTCGAGACCCTCACCATAGCCGACTCCACTGGAGACTGGGGCTACCCATCGCCCTACGGCCATTACTCCCGCGGTCCGGGCTACATCCGCATGAGCCTGATATTCGATACTCTCATCTGGAAAGACGAGAACGGATTTGTCCCCGCTCTGGCAGAGAGCTGGGAGTACCTGGCAGATGAGAAGGCCTATGTATTTCATCTTCGCGATAAAGTGACCTGGAACGACAAAGAGCCATTCAGCGCCCAGGATGTGGCCTTTACAATCGATTATATCCAAGATCATCCCTATCAGTGGGTCGATTCGAGCACCATAGAGTCAGCAGAGGTCTTAGACGACCGGACGGTCAAGATCACTCTGACCGAGGAGTATGCCCCCTTCCTGGATCAGGTGGCAGGGACTCTGCCCATCCTTCCCGAGCATATCTATGATGGGGTAAGCGATCCGGCCAGCTTCATGGATTCGGAAGCCCTGACTGGAACCGGTCCATTCATGCTGAAGAGCTATGATAAGGCTCAGGGCAGCTATCTCTATGAGGCAAATGAGGACTACTACCAGGGTGCTCCCAGAACCAAGCAGATAAAGTTCATCAAAGTGAGCCAGGAGATGGCATCAGCAAGCCTGGAAAAGGGAGATGTCGATGCGGCTGCAGTTCCCGGAGAGACGGTAGACAGCCTCAAGGATGATGGCTTTGCCGTAATAAAAGGCAATCATGACTGGGTGGCCAAGATCATGGTCAACCACAATAAAGAGCCATTCTCCGATATCAAATTCAGGCAGGCCCTTTACTATGCAATAGACCGGGATGACCTGGTGAAGACAGGCCTGAGAGGCTATGGCCTGGAGGGAAGCGCGGGACTTTATGCCTCCGACAACGATTGGCATAACCCGAGCCAAGAAGAGTATGCTCATGATCCCGCCAGGACAGGAAAGCTGCTGGAGGAGCTGGGTTACGCAATGGACGGAGAAGGAGAGTATTATTCTATCGATGGCTATCCTGATGGAATAGAGCTCCTGGCTACAGCGGATACCGAGCGCCAGGCCGAGCTGATCAAAAAGCATCTCGAGGATGCCGGCATCAAGATCAATCTGCGTAGCGTTGACTCCAAAACCCTGGACAGCCTGGTCGGAGAGTGGAAATACGATCTCGCTCTCAGCGGCCATGGTGGCCTTGGTGGCGATCCGGCGATCTTGAATAAGGTAGTCTCGGATATGGTCAGCTTCAACAGCGCCCGTTACGACAAGAATTCGGATCTCAATGAAGCTCTGAAAGGTCAGCTGGCTGAGATGGATCCCGCCAAGAGAAAGGATCTGGTCGATTCTGCCCAGGAACTGATAGCCGAGGATATTCCCGCCCTGCCCCTGTACTACACCGATAGCTATTGGGCATCGAATGATCTGGTCTCCTTCTACTTCACCTATGGAGGTGTTGGAAGCGGTGTTCCCATCGCTCTGAATAAGATGGCATTCGTCTAGCTGCCAGATCAGCTCAGTTCGGAGATGATATCTCGAATACCCGTGATCTCCGTCCGGATTGGAAGGCTGCGGCAGATCGGTCGCAGCAGACTCTTTTTCTCCGGGGCTGCAATACGCCCATCAATCGCAATAGTCTTAAATGATAAACCAATTCATGTTGCAGATAACAATCAATCCAAATAAAGCATGGATATTAGCACGAAAAGCGTTGATGATGATTTAAATGGCTGAAGAAATAAGTCCCATGGTGCTCTTTCCGATGGGAGTGATTCACACCCCGTATAAGAGACGAGGGGATATCCCCCGTCAGGGCAGGCTCTCAGAGGAGATATGCCAGATCGAGGTCTTTCCCGAATATGAGGAGGGCTTGAAGGATATAGAGCAATGCACCCACCTGTTCATCCTGTTCTGGCTGCATCTGGGGGACAGAAAGAGGCTGCTTGCCACCCCGCCCACCAGCAAGGGAGAGCATGGGGTATTTGCCACCCGTTCTCCCAACAGGCCAAACCCAATTGCTATTGATATCGTCCAGCTGCTGAAGGTCGAGGGAAACCGGCTCACGGTAAAGGGAATGGATGCCCTTGATGGCTCAGTCCTTCTGGACATCAAGCCTTATTCCGCAGAGATGGATTCGTTCCCTGATGTCAGGATAGGCTGGCAGAACGATAAGGGCAAGAGTTGAATGGAATGGCACTAGCCGGTCGATGTTCGATGGCGAAATGATGGCGGATTTCCAGTGAGGCACGAAGATGTCAAATGAGGGAAGAAAGAGGGGAGGGGCTCTAAGCTACATTATAGCTCTGCTGGCCATATTCGCCCTCAACTTCATCCTGCCCCGTATGATGCCCGGCAACCCTTTGCAGGCCATATATGGAGACGAAGCCCTGGTAGCCATGACTCCTCAGATGGAGGTCCACCTAACCGAGCTCTTCGCCCTGGACAAATCCTGGTCGGAGCAGATGGTCGCCTATGTCCTCGCTCTCCTGCAGGGCAACCTCGGCTTCTCTTACTACTATAAGGATGAGGTCTCCTCAGTCATCATGGGTGCTCTTCCCTGGACTCTGCTCCTCGTAGGCCTGTCCTTGCTGATAGCCACCGTGGTGGGCGTGATGCTGGGAATCGAGTCCGGATACCGCCGGGGTGAGAGAATAGACAGGGGACTGTTAGCCGGGCTCATGCTCCTGGGCGGCCTTCCCGACTTCTTTTTAGGAATTGTCCTCCTGCTCATATTCGGGGTTAGCCTGAACCTTTTTCCCCTGTCCGGCGCTCTCACCCCCTACTCCGGCCTGGAAGGCTTCCCTTTGGTCGCAGATATCGCAAGGCATCTCGCCCTGCCCCTGGCCGCTCTGGTTTTAGTGGATCTGGGCGGCATCTATCTTCTCACCAGAAACACCGTTGTCACCATATTAAAGGAGGGGTTCATGCTCACCGCCCGGGCCAAGGGCTGCTCTGAATTCTGCCTGCGCTATTCACATGCAGGAAGAAACGCCCTCTTGCCCGTGACCACCGCTACCGGCCTGCGCATTCCTCAGCTGATCACAGGCGCGCTGTTCATCGAGATAATCTTCTCTTATCCCGGCCTCGGACTGATGCTCCGAACCGCTTTGGATGCGAGAGACTATCCCCTGATCCAGGGAATACTCCTCTTGGTGACGGTCACCGTTCTTTTCGCCAATCTGTTTGTCGACCAAATCTACAAGAGGCTTGACCCGAGGACCAGATATGCACATTGACCTCGGCCATGAAATCAGGCACGATAGGATGGCGCTCCTGGGCATCCTGGTGCTGGCAGCGATCTTGCTTATGGCCATATTCGCGCCCCTTCTCTCCCCCTATTCACCCACCGAGTACACCGGCAGGATATTCAGTTCCCCCTCGAATGATCATCTTCTGGGCACAGACTCCATGGGCCAGGACATCTGGACCAGATTGCTCTTCGGGGCGAGAACCTCCCTCTTGGTGGCAGCATCTGTGGCCCTGCTTGCCTCTTCCCTTAGCGTCTTGATCGGAGCCTCCTCCGCGCTGGTGGGCGGGCTCTATGAGCGCTTCTGGATGAGAATAGTGGATGTGATGATCTCCCTTCCCACAATCATTGTGATGATTCTGATTGCGGCCTACTTCAGGCCAAACCTGCCACTATTGATCTTGCTGATATCTGCCTTCTCCTGGCCAGGAGGAGCGAGAATCGTGCGCTCCCAGGTCCTCACCCTGAAGGAGCGGATGCATATCTATGCCGCAAGGACCTTTGGAGCGGACCAGAGGCATATACTCAAGAACCATATAGTGCCCGATATCTCTCCCATCATCGCCTCCATGATGATCCAGGATGCCAGGAGGGCGGTATTCATGGAGGCGGGGCTGGCATTTCTTGGAGTCTCAGATCCGCTGATCATCAGCTGGGGGAAGATGATGCACCAGGCATTGGCCTTCACCTATCTTGATGTATGGAAGTGGTGGCTGCTTCCCACTGGCATCTTTCTGTCGCTCACCCTGGTGAGCCTGAGCTTTTTGGGAGTGAGCCTGGAGGCAGCCATGGACCCCAGGCTGTGCAGACATGAGCACGAGCACGGACACGAGCATGTGCATGAAAACTGGAATGATGATGTGAACGAGCGCGAATATGGGAATGAAAGAGAAGAGAATGAGAATGGGGAGGTTGGCTCTTTGGAGGCTGGCGGATGCTGAGCATCAGAGGCCTTAGGGTCACGATGGCGAGGACGGAGATCCTCAGGGGAATAGATCTGGATATCGATAAGGGCGATTGCCTGGCCATTATCGGCGAGTCCGGAGCGGGAAAGAGCACCCTGGGCCTCTCCATTATGGGCCTCCTCTCAAAGGGAGCAGCCAGGGGAGAGGTGCTGCTGAATGGCAGGGATCTGTTCCGGATCACAGAGGATGAGCTTCGCCAGCTGCGGGGAGGAGAGATGGCCATGGTATTTCAGAATATCGAAGATGCTCTTGATCCAGTGCAGCGGGTGGGGGATCAGATCATAGAGGCCATATCCATTCATCAAAAAGGACTGCAGTGCTTGCTGGAGTTAGGAAGCCTTGGGAGATTGAAGGGGCTGAGAGGATTGAAGGGAGGGGAGGAATCGAGGGGAGAGAGAAGTTTCCAGTCCGGGATGATCCGTCTCCTCCGGGCGGTAGGCCTGAGCGAAGAGAAGGCTGTTGCCTACCCCCACCAGCTGAGCGGGGGAGAGAAGCAGAGGATCTCCATCGCCATGGCCCTGGCCAATGATCCCGATCTTCTGATACTGGATGAGCCCACTGCGTCCCTGGATGCCATGACCAAGATGGATATCATCCGCCTACTCCAATCAGCTCTGCACTGCAGGATGTCCCTTCTGATTACCCATGACATTTCGCTGGCGCAGAGGCTGGCTAATCGGCTGGCGGTCCTCTATGCCGGCAGGATAGTAGAGACCGGAGATGCACAAGAGATCATGAAAAATCCCGCTCATCCCTACACCCGCGGCCTTATCCGCTCCTATCCGGCCATGAACCGGGCCAAAGATCTGCAGGGCATTCCGGGAATGATGAGCCATGGCCTCGAAGGCTGTCCATTTCACGATCGCTGCACTCAGAGGATAGAGATCTGCAAGACCCTGGTCCCGCTCCTCCAGGAGGTGAAAGGAAGGTTCGTCGCCTGCCACCGGGGTGGGATTGTGCCCCTGCTTGAGGTCCGGGACCTGGGCGTCTCATTTGACTCCTATTCCGCTCTATCCGGAGTGGATTTGACTCTTTATGAGGGAGAGACATTGGCGGTGGTGGGGGAGAGCGGCTCTGGAAAGACCACCCTCTCCAGGGCCATCATGGGCCTGTGCCAGCAAAGCTCTGGCGAGGTCTTCCTGGAAGGGAATAAGCTTGGCAAAAGGGATGCTGCTTTTTACAGTCGGGTGCAGATGATCTTTCAGAATCCCAAGGAGTCTGTGAGCCACCGCATGACGGTATTGGATGCAGTTCTCGAGCCCCTGAATGTGATGCACAGGGGAAGCCCTGAGGAGAGGGTGGCCAGGGCACGAGAGGTCATAAGACAGGCGGAGCTGCCGATAAGCGATCGATTTTTGGCGAAGTATCCCCATCAGCTGAGCGGGGGAGAGGTGCAGAGGGTGGCGATAGCCAGGGCCCTGGCCCTCAGGCCAAAGCTCTTGATCGCTGACGAGCCCACCTCGGCGCTCGATCCCAGCGTGCAGGCGAAGATCCTGAAGCTCCTCTTGAATCTGCAGGAGAGGATGGGCCTTGGCATTCTGCTTGTTACCCATGACATAGCAGTAGCCAGGAAGGCGAGCGACCGGATAGCAGTACTGCTGAAAGGCAGGATCGTGGAGGAAGGGAGCACAGATAAGATCCTCTCCAATGCTGTCGATCCCTATACCAGAGGGCTCTTAGAGAGCGCCTGTGGGGAATTTGACATGAGAGAGAAGAGAGGCTCGCTGAAAGATGAGACTATGGAAGATCAGATGGCCAGACAGACAGATGGTCGGAGGGGTGGAGTGATGGAGGACCGAGCTGCTGGCAAGATTGGGGATGAAAATCAAGATACCGATAAAGAGGAGTTATGGACCACGACTTAAAAGCGACAGTTGAGTTTCACGGGCGGATCATCAAAGCTCCAGATGATGAGCTGCTCAGCGCGGATACGGTCCAAATCCCTCCGCCCAGGAAGGCTCAGATTCATCCCACATTTGGATGCCAGGTGTGTGGCGAGGGATTCACGGAGATCTGCGGCCGGACCGCAAGTGCATTGGCAGTATGCATGGATTGCTTTAAGAAGCTGACTGAGAGAAATGCATGGCCAGAAAGGGTATGACCGGTGAAAGCATAACCGGTCATGACTTTTGAGCCAAGCTTATGGATTGAGCACCATTATGTTGTAGTTCAGAGCCATGGCAAAGCTCACCCAGAGGATGTATGGGACGAGCAGCAGGGCGGCGTTCCTCGAGACCTGCCAGAACTTGAATATGGTCAGCAGTATCATCAGCCAGAGCAGCACTATCACTATCAATCCGTAATAGGGAGACCTCAAGCCGAAGAATGCACCCGACCAGGCGATATTGAATACGAACTGAAGGGCAAATATGTAGATCGCCGCCTTCACCTCCGGGCGGTCAAGGCCCTCCCGCCAGACGAGAAACAGTGAGATTCCCATCAGTGTGAACAGGATTATCCATACCACTGGTATCAATCCGTCCGGTGGGGCAAACCAGGGCTTGACCAGGGTGGGATACCAGGTCTTCACCGACATGTTGGTGAAGACCGAGCCGGATGAGCCCACCGCCTGGCAGATGATTATACATAAGATAAGCTTTAGGATATCGTTCTTTCCCATATTTTTCATCGCTTCCTCCATTGCACTTCTGTCCACACGCTTTTTTTGCTTTGATCGGCGGGATAGACTGTTGGGTAATATTAGAATGGAAGATATTTATAGGTAACCGGGATATTTTAAAAAGGGGGTGTAATGAAATGAGCGCATGGAGGGTTTAAAAGCTCTGCAAATGAGGATTCATTTTGACACTACGCTAGTCGTATGTGTGCCAGAACCAGATATCATTTCCAAAGAGATCGAAGAGCCTTCCTCCTCGGACTTTGATCTTTGGCAAGCTTCTCCGCTGCTGCACCTTTATCAATAGAGACGATCCTGTCGCCCTCGCTATCGTCCTCGACATCAGTCCCCTGGGCTAACGCTGATCCGATCATCAGCGCCATACATGCGATTACCAGACCAAAAATGCTCAATCTCGTTTCAGTCAATCCTTGTGGCCTCAAATTAGAGGTCGGCAATTTAGATCAATAGATAATCTTTTTGTGTAGTGCGCCCAGCTTTAAGCAGCCGAATCTGGGTGGAGCGAAAGGAAGAGGTGTGCCCTGGCTATGGCAGACCTGCCAGGGCATAACAACAGTTAGTTATTGGTAAAGGAGGCCTAACTGGCTGCTGTAGCTCTTCAATAAAAGTTAATATTACGTATTAATAAACCTTTCCGTTATTGTAATATATAAGTCGGATATAGTCTAAATCCTTTTCGAGCGGTGTTTTCTGCGAACAAATCAAGCTGCTTCAGGTTATGAGCTGAGATATACCACTACCAGTATCTGAGAAGCAAGGATCGTATGGCTCGGTAATATTAATTAGACAAAAAGACATAAATATTCATAATACCATAGTTAATATGGCGAAGGGCCTCTTTACTTGATCATCGGGGAGAAGTCAAGCCTCTCCCAGCCCTTCGCCCTCCTTCACGTGACAATGGGATGGCGGCTTTCCTTCTCGGCCATTATCCCATTGGCACCTTGGACTGTCTAGGAGAGGCTAAAATGAGGGTAAGGAATTGGTATAAGAGCGACGGATGGGGCGCGTTCAGAGAATTTTGCATTGAGAACAGGTACGACCTGATCTCAGCAAAGCAGATCGATGAGCCTGAGCCAGTCAAAGGAGCACTTTACGACTATCGTTTCTGGCCCATATCAACAGCAGGTGTCTTTATTCTCTTGGCATATACGGTAATTCATCCTGCATTCTACCCTTGGGACGAGCTGGAGAGTCTGCATTATATGGGCCCATCTACAATGTGGCCCTCAAGCTATCTATGGCCGGACCGAGCCAAACCCGGATTAATAGAGCAGAATTAATGTGATACAACACTAACCTATTTATTATAAAGGCGAAGAGGATGAGCTACCAGATCTAGTTCCGAACGGTCATCGAATGCATCAATTGGCCCTCGACTTTTGCCGCTTTGGCTCGGCTGCAGATTGCTCGCATATCTATAGGATACTTTCCCTATATATCTAATTGAGATCTACGTCCCAGAGATTCTCCGGATACCAACCATTTAACCTTATAATTAGCCTCGATTGCGCACATGCAGACGGGCTAGGATCCAGTAAGCTAGAAAAGGCGCTGCCCTGCCAGCGCTAGATCTGGGAGAGGCCATTTTCTTCTATCATTCTCTGTCTCCTCCGCATCCCGGACAGAGTTATATAAATACCTGATTCGTACAAGAATTGAATATCTATAGGATCCAAGTAGGAGGGCGAAGAGAATATGATAGGTCAGAGATTGCTCATTTGTTTGCTGTTTATGGCTGCACTTTTTCCGGCGGCAGCAGGTGACGAGACAAGTCCACCGGAAGTGTCATCTCCGGGAGGCTGGATGGAAGACATAAATCCCGCAGACTATGCGCTGCTGGCAGCGGACTTAAAAGATCCCTTCAAGTTTGAAGGAGAGATCAACGCCCAGGCCAGCAGCACTGGCTTTGCGATCACCACCAGCAAAGGGCTGGAGAGACAGAACGTCTCCTTTCTGGAGCTGACGCAAGAGGTTAGCATCGAGGGCATGCCAGAGGATTGCAGGGGCTTTCTGTCGCTTTACGTTGCGGTCTTCGATAGCTCAGAGAAGGCTGAAGCATTCTGCCAGGAAAATTTCCAGGACTTCGGCTTCACTGAGGACTTCTCCGGCTACACTCCCGGCTACAACGGCCTGGGAGATCCGCGGTTAGAAGGAAAGGGAGCATCGAGCACAGGAGGCCATATCGTCCAGTTCGAGAACATGGTGGCCAGGATCTATGAGCTGGGTTGTATTAACGAGATTCCGAAAGGAAGCGTGGACGCCTTCGCCAGGCTGTGGCTGGACAAAGTCAGCAAGATCAAATCTCCTGAGAAACCAGATCTGCACCTGGACCCGGATCACATCTACCTTTCATATCATAAGGATAACAATCTCCTGCAAACGGAAATCTCTGCAGACAGCCAGGCAGTGGCAGTAGAAGTCAAGAACATGGGGACAGTTGAGGCCAAAGACGTGCGTGTTCAGCTATACCTGAAAAAGGGCGAAGATCTACAGCCCATAGGCCAGCCGGCTTATGTGGGAGACATCCCCGCCGGGTCCACCAAGTCAGGAACCGCATTCTGGGACCTGGAAGGGAAAAACGCTGAAGGAGCGATTCTGCAGGCCCAGGCCTTCATGCTGAACGAAAAAGATGCTATTGAAGAGGACAACAACGCCTCGATTACAGTCAACATCTACTATGCCTATAACGGCAACAGAGCTTACAGCTGGATCGATGATACCTATAGGTTCGACAATTACGGCTTCGAGGGCAGGGAGACTGAAGAGATGGTAGAAGGGCTCTTGGCCACAGTAGTAGGAAACATGCAGGCAGATGGGAATTTCCTTTCGGCCATGCAGAGGCTGCTCTTTCCCTCGACCTTCATGAGGTTCTGGAACTATTCAATAGAGAGCATGGATGTGGGCGCTGGAGGGCACTGCTACGGTATGGCCGCCACCTCGGCCCTGTATTTCACGGACAGGGGATCCAGCCCTCTATCAAAACCCACCTCGCAGATGAGCCTGGAGGAGGCATCCACCAACATTGCCATCTATCACCGGGCGCAGATGCTGCCCCTATGGACGGCTATGATCAGCGACTTCCGGTTCTTCCAGAGGGATCAGTCGCCGGCCAAGTGTCATCAGGCGGTGAAAGACGCCCTCAAGGACTCGCGTGAGCCAGTGATAATCGAGTTCTTCGGCCGGATAGGCAACAAAACTGCCGGTCACGCCGTCTTGGCCTACAAGCTGATCGAGGTACAGGGGCGCGAGCCGGTGATCTACGTCTATGACCCCAACTTCCCAGTGTCCAAGGCCAAGCCGCCCCGGTCCATGCCGCAAATAACCCTGGAAATCTCCAATAACAACTGGAAAAATCCAGCTTACATGGGCTACATGTGGGCTTATGCCAGCGCCATCTCCGCCCATCCGGTCTTCAGGCAGATTCCGCTGGAGGATGTGAATGCTCTGGTTCCTTCCCTTAAGAAGAGCCTTTACGAAATGGCAGAGGTTCTGAGGAAGGCTAACGCCATCATGGCGGTGCTGAGATGTCCTGCGGACGCGGTCTTCACGGATGTTCAGGGCAGGCAAACGGGCATTGTTGACGGCCAGGTCGTAAACGAGATTCCCGGCGCAGAGGTGCTGGCCGATGGCGATGTGGAGATCTACATGCTCCCGGCAGAAGGCAGTTATTCTCTCTTTATCGACGCTACCGATCAGGGCATGGTGGATCTGGATGTGATCAGGACCGAGGATGAATCAGCGGGCATCACCTCCTTCCAGGACATGGCTGTTCAGACCGGAGCGCAGATGACCGGCACAATTCAGGCCGGAGGAGAGATCGCAAACCTGCAGTCCGGCTCGGAATCGATACCGCCAAGCCTGGACACCACGGTTGACCTGAGTGGCTTTGCTGGCGAGGCCCTAGATAAGGATCCGGCCGAGGGATCCACCTCAGGCGATGAGGTCGAGGCCCAGGAAGAGCTGATAATGGAGGTCAATACCCTGGGAGGAGTCGGCAACGCTCCCACCAGTCCGGTGCAGTTCACCCTGGACCGTCCCTACACGATCACCAGGATTCGCACCTATCACTGGAACTATGGCTCCGGCCAGACTCCGGGAACAATAGCCATTCAGGATGCTTCCGGCAATCAATACGGGCCGTGGGCGGCCACCGGAGAGCTGGGAATGGGAGGAGTTCAGGATGCCTATTGGATGGTAGAGCCAGGGGCAGCACTGCCGTCCGGCGTCTATACTCTGGTTGACTCCGATCCCGATACCTGGTCGCAGAACAGCGAGACGGGCGGCAGGGGAGTCGCTCATATATGGGGGATTCCCAGCCAGAGTGAGGTGGGGACCGTCCAGTCCTGCGACTGGAGCGGCACCTGGAACACAGATTGGGGGACGATGCAGCTTCAGCAGTCCGGCGATAAGGTGACCGGGAACTACACCCACGATCAGGGGCGAATAGACGGGACGGCATTCGGAAGCCAGCTGGTTGGCACCTGGTCCGAGGCTCCCTCATACAGCCCGCCGGATGATGGCGGAGATCTGGAAATCGTGATGTCGGAGGACTGTCAATCCTTCTCCGGCAGCTGGAGGTACGGATCGGAGGGCGGCTGGTCCGGAGGCTGGACCGGGTCGCGCCAGTGAATCTTGGGGCCTGGTTTTTCAGAAGCCGGGCCCATAATTTTTAGACTCCAATGATCGCCAGACGGCGGCTGACGGAGGCTGGCTGGCTGGCCCTGGTGATGCTGGGAATCCTTGTAGGAGAATTTGGGGTCTTCACAGGCTACCAGGTGCTCCTGCATGAAATGGAGCCATTTATGCAACAAGCTTTTAGAATATGGCTATGCCCCTGCTATCTGCTGCTCCGATCCGGATGATGAAAGCAGTCCCATGTCTTCGAGCCCCTTCCTGATGACCTGCACGCCTTCCTCGCAGTCATTTACAGTTTTGCCTCCTGTTACCACCAGCTTGCCGGAGCTGAATACGAGCACTACGACCTTGGGCTTCTTGACTCTGCAGACCACACCAGGAAACTGCTCCGGCTCATATTCGACGTTCTCCATGCCCATGCCCAGGACGACGGCGTTCAGATTCAAATCGACCTTAAAATCTGCTGTGGCCACAATGTTCTGAACTATTATCTCGGGCTCTGAATAGATGTTCTCGATGCCTATGGACTTGAGCGTCTCGGCCAGGGTGATGATGACCCTGCGAATATCCTCAATGTTCTTGGCTCCGGTGCATACTATCTTGCCAGAAGTAAATATAAGAAAAGCAGCTTTAGGGGCCTTGACTCTATAGACGAGGCCGGGAAACTTCTCTTTTTTGTATTCGGCACCCTCAAGCTCGGCCTCAATCTTATACAGATCAAATTCATCTGCCAGCTTGGTGGATGCCACCACGTTCTCTACATTCATTGTGGACCCCATAGACAAACAATTTCGAGGTCATCTTAAATCTTCGTGTTGGTCCTGAGTCACATAATGGTCTCGCTGATGAGAAAAAGTTTTGGGTAGGAGCTTTATCGAGCTTAGCTGCAGAATAGAAGACTGGAGTGGAGCATGGACGCATCCAAGGTCCTCAAAAAACATGCATTTCTCAGGATAGACATATTAACAGTGCGGCTCTATCGCTCTCTAATGGCGGACGAATCCCTGGGGATAAAAGTTGAGCGAAAGAATGGCGAGCGATTCAGGCGGGCTCTGGTGGATTTGAAGGCATTTGACCCTGGCCGAAAGATTTGCTCGGATGGGTCCCAGATCTATCTGCCTGTGCGGGAGCTGTCCGAAAAGGAAGCAGAAAAGCTGCGGCTGGTAGCAGATTATGATGTCGTGAATTTTGGATTCGTGCCCGAAGAGAAGATCCTGACCCCAGAGGACATTCTGGGCTTTAGGCCCAGCTTTGAGATCGTGGGCGATATCGCCATGATAGAGGACCTGGAGGAGGGAGAGGCAGAGAGGGTTGCCTCAGCCCTTATGTCCTCCAGCAATAGCATCAAGACGGTGATAGCCCCCATCTCTGATGTGGAAGGAGAGTACCGCACCCGTCGCTATCGGCACGTAGCAGGGGAGGAGAGGACCACCACCACCCATAAGGAGCACGGGCTGCGCTATCGTATAGACCTGGAGGGAGCCTATTTCACTCCCCGTCTGGGAACGGAGAGGCTGAGGATAGCGAGCCTGGTCGGGCCCACTGACGTCGTCCTGGACATGTTCGCCGGGGTGGGGCCGTTCTCCATTCTCATGGCCAAGAGATGTAGGTGGGTGGTGGCCATGGACAAGAATCCGGTAGCTGTTCAATATCTGCGAGAGAACGCCCGGCTGAATAAGGTGGAGAACATCGATATCCTGGAGGGGGATGCAAATGAGATCGCACTGCGATACCAGAATGCAGCGGATCATGTTATCATGAACCTCCCCCATAGTGCATCCCTCTTCCTGCCTGCTGCCATCGGGGCGGCAAAGCCGGGAGGGATTGTCCACTACTACTGCATTTCTCCTGAGGACGACCTCTACCGGGACGAATTGCTGATAAGGGAGGCAGCGGAGAAGATGAGCGCGGGGATAGAGGTGCTCTGCGAGAGCATTGTGAGAAGCTATGCCCCTCACAGGCTCAATGTGGTGATAGACTTCAGGGTCAAGAAGCTTTAGTGAAGCTCTGTTTGGTTCCCTGCTCATAATCTTTAAAGTGCTTGCTGAAAGCGTCTACTGGTCGTTTAAATATCATCGATCTCATCAAAAAGGTAGTCCTCCCACTTCCTCTTACCCACCAGCACCTCGAACTCAGGAGGGGTGAGGACGGGGATACTATACTTGGCAGAATCATCCAATGCTACTCTGGGGCAGGCGGTAGAGACTGCCGCTCGGGCCCCCAAATTGAGCAAACGGTCCGGCTCGATGTTGTCCAGATAGACCAGGAACATCTCCCGACCCCGGGCCTCGCCCAGGGCCATCATCCTTCTTGCCAGCTCCATCCTCTTCTGGCCGGACTTTTTAGAGATGAGAACGGCAAAGCTCTTGGCATCGGCAGCTCTGCTGATGGCTGCAAAGCGCCTGCGCAGCATGGGATCCGGATCGATCTCTAAGATCTCGCAGGTCACCGGATCTGCTGCCAGCACCCTCTTTCCTGTGGCAAGAGCGATCCCCAGGGGATGAAACTGTCCCGTGCCTATGAAAAGATACTCGTCCACATCAAGCGCCTTGGCAGAGGCATAGCAGCATCCCAGGACCTGTCCAGGATACTTGATCCTTCCGGATGCAGGACCCAAAAGGCCCTCGATTCCGTGCTCGGCCAGGACCTCCAGCGCTCCATCGAGCTTATGGACATGCTGAACAGTAGTGCTGACCCCTACCCTCTTTGATTTTAGCTCTCCGATCGCCTTTTCCACCACGCCTCTTAGGTCCTCATTCATCCTGGCTTCCAGGAAGATCACCTTCTCCGGCTCCTCTCCAATGCCAGCGTGGCCCAGGTGGAGCATCAGATCCACCTCACCTGAGAGCCTCGTGTCCACATCGCAGGCCCCAAAGCAAGGGTCCCCGGAGATGATCACCTCTGCCCCGGTCTCCTCTGCGATCCGAGCCGCTACTATTGGCGTTGCCCTTTTCAGCCCCTCGGGAGCCTGCAGGCCTACCCGCGCCGCACCGCTCTTCTTGATCAAATGAACTGCCAGATCGAGGTCGAGCTCATAGCCGAAATCGATGAATTCAGAACCAGTGGTCGAGAGTGCTCTGTCCACTCCTATAGACCTCCTCTAGCCTTTTGGCTGTCTTCTCCACCCTCTCAGGATCAAAGTCCCTCTCATCCACCAAAAAGGAGACGATCTCTTCTGGCACGGGCTTTTTCAGGGCGATCTTATAGTCATCAGTGACCGGAGGATGGAGGAAGAACTCCCTGATCTTTTCGAAGTCCTCGATCTTATCATCTCTGTCCGCCAGGATGCTCTCCAGATCTCCTTTCTCCCGAATGAGCTTTAGAGCGGTCTTGGGCCCCACCCTCTCCAGGCCGGAATTAAAATCTGTGCCGCACATGATGCCGATCTCAACCAGCTGCTTGTGGGTGATTCCAAGGTTCGCCAGCCCCACTTCCAGGTTGATCACCTCCGGCTCCACATCCACATAAATGTTCTTTCGAGGCAGCTTTCTCTTGCCGGTGATGGCCAGATTGCGCACCACCAGGGGCGCTCCAAAGAGGAGGGAGTCGTAATCCTGGCTGCCGGCATAGTCCACATCGCCTCGAGCGGCCATATAAGCCGCCTGGGCCTCGCCCTCTGATGGGGCCTGGATTACCGGCAGCCCCATGGCCAGGATGAGCCTTCTCCCGTCCTCGATAATCTCGGAGTTGATCCGTGAAGCCGCCTGAGCATATTTGAATCCGTCTTCACCGGCTGCTCGAGCCTCCTCCCAGGCCCACGCCGCTTTATCCCTTATCTCCGACCTCTCGGCCAGGGTGACAGCCTTGAAGGTTGGGGCCTCGCCATCGAAGACGAAGGCCACCTTCACCCCTGCCTCAATCAGGTTTGTGGTGCGATACAATAGGCCAGAGAGATGAGAGGTCACCCTTCCCTGGCGGTCCATGAGAGGGGTACCATCCCTCTGCCGGATGATGGATAAAAACTGATAGAGGGTGTTGAAGGCATCTATCGCCACCCATCTGCCGGACAGATCCTGAATCTCTATCTTCTTTCTCTTTAGCAGCTCCCCTAAATCAACGCCCATGATTGTCACATACCACTGCTCTATGATAAATCCTCTATCCTATGCTCGGATTTCCAGGCTCCAATTGCAGATGCATGCTACCTTTAAATATCAGTTTTGTGCAGATAATATTTGGAGTGCTATTCATGATTGAGATTACAAAAGAAGCGGCTGATATGCTTAAAAGCAAGGTGGTGGAGGATAAGGTCATAAGGATGTTCCTGGCGGCAGTCGATCCATCTGGCGCGAACTATGGCATGACGCTAGGCGACGCAGAGAAGGACGATGTCATATTCGAGAGCAGGGGGATTAAAATCCACATGGAGCCCAAGGATGCTGAGCTTTTGGCAGAGACCATCATCGATTATGTTGATGATGACCGTGGAACTGGATTTATTATTCGCGGCCCAGAGGACGAGCTTTCCGGTTGCAGCTCATGTGGCAATGCCGGCACATGTGATCATGATCATGACAGCTGTGACCACGATCATGGGGGATGCGACCACGGCCATGGCGGAGGCTGCGGCTGCAGCTAAACTATTTTTTGCCAGTTGGTTTCGATTTTTAAACTGCAATACTGCATTATTCAGGGAAAATGTGTGGGTCGACTCGGGGTGCCAGTCAATGGCCTGATCGTATCTATGGCGCAAAACCGTGAATCCAAACGATTGCTATCGTTTATTGCTACAGACCGCTCCGAGGTCGGACTTTGCAGGATATCGAGCCCGGAACTTCGGCTTCGATATCCTGAGGGTGCTCATAAAAAATTAGCGAAGAGCAAAATCTCTCCTAATCCGATTTAATCGCCTTATCCGACAAGATACCTACACCACCTCTGTGGAATTTGTGGAATTCTGGGTGCAATTTATGCATGATTCGTTTTTCCTGATGCTGAAGTTGATAATTGATGCACCTTTTCCACTGGATGCTTCGTCACAGTTCGGGCAATCAGCAATGGCACCCTTTTCATCGGGACTCACATCTTCCGCGCCTTTCCGTGCCTCTTCAAGCTCTGGAATAGAGCTGGCCGAATTCTTCGCTGCAGCCATATCAACCAGCTGGAATGTGGTCAAGAATCTAGCGCCCTGGGACTCAGCATAATTAAGGAAATTCCTATAAGCATCAAGGAATTCTCCATTTCCTGAGACCAGATTGCTGAAGATGACGACTGTGGGCGCTCCTGCCTTGGCATTCTCGTCGAACTGGGACTGCAATAGGTCCTGCCATTGCGAGCCACTTAGGCCCATCTCTTCATCAATGTATTTGTCATAGAGAACCGCTTTCTCTCCATTCACATCTGTCGTGCTGATTGGAACCGCATATACATTGAAGCCATCAATGAGATATGGCCAGGAATCATTCTCATGACCAGGCATATAGATCAAGCCCTGCTGGAATCCGGCATTGTAGATAATGCTCAAGTTCTCCAGGACTCGCAGCGTATGCTCATTTTGCTCGAAGCCCTGCGGTCGGAAGCCCTTGATATCAACATGCTTGCCTCCGCATATATAGCAGCTATACAGGCGGTTGTTAGCGTCCTTAATGATTTCTTCTTGTTCAGCAGCCGAGAGCGAGGACAGGTTCTCTCCAGTGTTATTTCCATAGAGAGCAAGCTCGTGGTTGCTCATGGCACCCTGAGATGTGATTCCCAGACGGTAGACTGTGGCCATCTCACCGCTCACAAAGATGGTGACATTTCGGTCAAAGGGATCTATCTCATTTATCAGGTTTATCAGAGAACCTCCCGCGGCTTTGACCTCTTCTGAGGATGGATTTAATGGGATATCCGCATCCACTACGATGTTCACCACGGGGCTCTCTTGGCATAGGCTTGGGCATGTTATCCCCGACAATGCGATACCAAATAGTAATAACACAAATGCAGCTTTATATATCCTTTTCATTGCTTCGCCTCATTAATATATAAATTAGGTCACAACATTATAGATTCCTTGGAATTAGCTGTAGCTATTATTGATCCTTCATACTAATATTTGTTATGGTCAACTGTTTTTTAAAATTAATTTTAACATATATATTTGTTATTATCATAAAAACCAGTTTTTTGCATCTATATATGCTGCTCTGATTAAATAGTATGATAATCTATAAATACCATAGTTACGCAATTTGTTTAAGGTGATAACTTAATGTTTAAATCAAGATGGAAGATAGCCTTTTTGCTGGTATTGAGCCTGGCAAGCATAATGTCGAATTCAGCAGCTCAGGATGAAGCACCTCAGAGTGTAGCACCTCCGAGTACAGGCAGCTGTACTCCCGTTCTGCAGGATCCAGTAGCTCCAGGCGATATAATCGACCTCAGAGGTCCCGATGTACCGGCTGATCAGCAGGCATTGGGCATTCATTGGGACTATATGTGGACGGTTAAAGAAGATGATGCGGGAGGAAGGACGGTCGCAACACTTGATACCCAAAGCATCTCTTTTGCTGTTCCAACTACGGAATATGCAGAAAATTATTACTTCGAGATGTTGGTTACAGCTCGTGAGGCTGCACTTTGTATCAACCAGGCCTGCATGACCTTCCCGATTGTGACCCCAGGTCAGTGCTCAATAACAACAGATTCATCGGATCAGATTTGCATCATCGATGATAAAAATCACAAATATAGCACAGAAAGCACTCCCGGCCAGGTCAATCAGCGCTGGTGGGTGTTCAAGCAAGGCGAAGTTCCTGAAAATCTGGAATACAACGGCAATGCCGATTCCAAGGTCGGAGATGGGTCCAACATAAACATCAAATGGAATGAATGGGCTGAGAATTCCGGCACATATGTTATAATGACAGGGTACTTCGGCAAGAAATCACCCTATGTTTTCCAGGGATCATGCCAAAAGCAAGTTGTGATTGTGGATGTGCCGCTCAATACGATAACTGTAACGTGATGCAAATTATGGGCACCAGGGCATTGCCTGGTGGCTCATTTTTATTAAATATTGGACTGGCCTGGCAATCGGCTGCCGATGGGCAAAACGCATGATGATATGTTAAATATAAATAATTATTTAAAAAAGTGCAGGATATAGACTATGAAATCCATCCTCAGCAATTCCAAAGAGACTATCTGCCTCTCGGCCATTTTATGTCTATTTTTCCCATTTATCCTGAGCTCTGCAGCAGGATCAGATTGGCCTGACTGCAATTTTCACTGTCGCGCCAAGGATGTAACGATAACCGATCTCTGGCTGGGGGATGCTCAGGGAAATTTGCTATCTGCTTGCGCTCAGAATAGCTCAGTAGATGCCTATATATGGGCCAGATTTAAGAACAATGCCAATAGTCCTCGATATGCAGTAATTCTCTTATGCGACATATATGTGGATGGTGCTCTGCAGGAATCCCATTACGATGATGGAGGCCTCTGCGTTCTGGATACCATTCCCGCAGGCTCTGAGAATTCTCTCTCCTTATATGGATTCTCATTTAGCTGCGGCCAGGAGGTAAGGATAGAGAATCTGGTCATAAACTGGGAGACGGCCAATGGCATCGATTGCTCCAATGCTAATCGGAGATGCAGCAATCGAAATACCAAATGCTATCGTGAGACTGGCTCCATTGATCTGACACCTCCGAGCTGCCAAATTGAAGGGCCGAGCATTCCTTGTGAGAGCATCATCGCCACATATCTGCCCCAGATCACGAGGGCACCCGAATTAAAGCCCCAATTGGTTTGGAGAATAGATGGAATGGATGCAGAAGACGAGTCGGCAGAGGAAGGCCTTCAGGTTGATTGGAGAGACTATGGAAGTGGGTATCATATTCTGCAGCTTATCATAGATTGGAATGATGACCATGGCAGGCTGGTTCAGAGCTGCACGGACAGCCTCAGGATTCTGGTTGTTGAAGTGCCAAGCAATGTGATCGAACTGACCTCAGGGACTGAGACGCTCAATGATTAAGCTTCTGTGCTTGCGCGTGCCTTCCGCCGGAAGGTCAAAGAGTCCAGAAATCGCCCATATGTGTACATGGCTATCACTAGCTTTGATCTTGGCGCTAATCCTTCCCGTCAGCGCAGAGCCGAATCAGATCATCGGTGGCGTATCCTATACGATCTCCGCACCTTTAGCCCCTGAGGGGCAGAGCTACAATTATAGCTGGTCAGCAACTGGAGGCACTCCACTTAACGCGAGCCAGAGCTCATTTCAGTGGACAGCTCCCCTTGTAGAGAATTCTACCACCGTTCTGATCGAACTGAAAATAGAGAGCAACGTAAGCGGCTGCATTAATGAAAACCAGATTGAGATGCTGGTCTTGCCCGCAGCAAAAGCAGAGATTCGCCTAAAAAAAGACTGCAGATATAGCCCACCAGTGAGGGTGGGCGATACAGTCGTTTATACATATAACGTAACCAATACCGGCGGAGTCACTCTTTATGAAATAAACCTCACCGATACTCATGATTGGGGGCCGAACTGCCATCCAACTCGGGTTGGAGGTGGGGGAGGTGACGAAGCATTGGAGCCGGGCCAATCATGGCAATATGAATGTCTTTACGAGATTCATGATCCTGCCAATTATACCATACTGCGCATCATGGCTAGCACTGGTTACAGGGAGCAGGATATGATTGAGAAGCTACTGCGGCTGAGAACTCGCATGGAAATCAATCTGGAGAAGATGAGAAGACTGCAAAAAGAGTTCGATCCGCATGCGGCAACGCTAACTATTGAGAGCATGCAGATGGCTGGCATCAACTATACCTCCTACTACTATGTCAATGAAGTGACTGAGGAGAGCCTGAAGAGGATTATAGATCCGCAAGGGAATTTAAGCGTCACTTACTATAGAGATCCCGTCTCGCAATTGAATTTGACCACTCGATACGATCCAAAAGGAAAGATTCTCTCGGAGGAGGAATACTACTATCCGCATCCGGGAACGAATGAGTACATGAAGATCGAATACGATAATCCATCTGTGGGCTTGAAGACCATTACCATTACGGATTATATTACAGGAGATACATTGATCATAATAGAAGATTATAACGGAGTTATAATAAGCAAAGAATACAAAAAAACGCCGGGCTACATAGTTTACGAGGAGAAATATATCCTCAAAAACATCGCCACTGTGAAGGCGAAGACGGGAGCTGGCCAAGAGGTATCCGATTCAGATACATATTCTTTGGAGATATTCAAGCAAAATCCAATTTTGAGCGTTTTTAAAGATGATGAGCCAGATCCAGTGCAATTCAATGGTACTATTAATTATACCATCGCATATAAAAATAACGGCGGTCAGGATGCTCACGAGGTAATGCTAAAAGAGACCTACAATGAGAGCCTGGAGTTCATATGGGCAAGCCCTGCTCCGGATCCGGGCACAATTGATGCCTGGACCATTGGAGATCTGGATAAAGAAGAGTCCGGCAAGATAGCGATCCAGGCCAGATTGAAGGATATTCTAACACCGGGATCAATAATCACCAATCGCATTGATATGTGGTGTAAAGAAGGATCGCATGCCGTTGCCTGGGCCAATACAACTGTAACCGGAGAAGGGCTGGTAATTGGAAAAAGGGCCTCATCCCGCATAATTTTCCCAGGGGAGCATCTGAATTACACCATAGACTACAGAAATAATGGCTCTGTGAAGCAGACCGATGTTGTGATCCATGATTATTTGGATGAAAAAGTCGATTTTAAGTATTCTCTATCAGATCCACTTCTCATCAATGAGAGCTCAGGAAGACACCACTGGTGGTATGTTGGAGATCTGCTGCCCGGATCCGGAGGGACCATCGAGATCTTCGTGAAGGCCAAGGGCAAAGACACATTCAAAGACAACGCTGGTTCGGTCTTCAACACATATCAGATAAACTCTTCGCAAACAGAAGGCACGAATAAAACACTGGAGACCTACGTCGTCCATTCATTATGGATCAAGAAGGAGGCAAATGCGACTGCCGCCGCTCGAGGTGAGAATATCACCTATACAATAAAATATGGAAACTCCGACACCGATTTTACCGCTGAGAATGTGAGCATAACGGATATGCTTCCAGAAGTTGATTTTCTCGGAGCAACTCCTCATCCTAACATCATAAACGGAAAAAATCTCACCTGGATGATCGGCAATCTGACTCCGAGGGCAAACGGCACGATAGTTCTCGATGTTCATATACCCAAGAAGACGCAGATGGTCTTCGATGAAACCTCATCTGTAGAAGGCGATGGCTTTATCCGCATGCGAAAGAGTCTATCCACGGAAGAAGCGGAGCGCTCGCTCACAAACAGGGTCGAGATCCGGGGGTACTATGAATCTATGCCAATCCCTGTCAGTAGCAGCTCTGTGGTGGTCACCATTCTCGGAGCTGCCGGAACAAGGATCACTACTTCGGAGCACGGGAGCGGCCACTACGAGGAGGATGAGAGTTCGCGCTTGGTATCAAAGAACAAGAGCGTGAGTCTAAAAAAGGATATCTTTGCCAGCTATGGGCGTTCTACTTTCCAGCTGCCCGGCAAACGAAGCATAGACTACCAATCCCTGTGGTCGGACAGAACATCAGCGGCAAATTATATTCGAGGAGAAGTGGTCACAGAAAATTACCTTTATGTCCACAGCCTGCAAAAAGACAGCAGCTTTGATGTGGACATGAACCAGACAGTATATCGTTCAGACGCCAGCCATGATTCTGGAATAGCTCGAATCAGTTATAAGAAGAATGCACAGGACAGCTCCCATAGCATAAAAGAAATGATAGATGAAGATTATCATGGCAGTTTTAAAGTGTTTCAATCTATTGACTCTTATGGAGAGAATGTAAGACAAGATAGGTCGATCACAGGCAAAGGGCGAGTGTCCTCGGACAAGCGAACAGAATCTCAAAGATCCTTTGAGCATGGGAGCGGTTACTATTCAGCTCAGGAATCGATGGATTCAAGCAGCATCACAAAGAACGTCAAGATGCTCTACTCGCCGCAAAATGAGATCCTGGGATCCATGAACACTAGCGGCGGAAGCCTATGGCGGGAAGGCATGCAGACCAAAGATCCAGAGCAGGAGCTCATCATAAGCGAAGAGATTCGATCCGCCTCTTACATCGAAAAAGAGGCAGAAATGGATTTGTCATCATTGAAGTTTATAGGCTCCTTCAACGGGTCCATGGATACTGCAATCCTCCAGGGAAATGGCCCAGATTATGAAAAGGTGCGGCTAGATCAGAGCTTTGTAGGCAAATTCAACATTGATACCGCCATCAGCCTGCATCCTGAGCCAGTACACCGCTATGTGCATGTGAACATTGAGAAGAAAGCCATTATGCAGGATGATAATATAGTCCTCTTCCTTATCAATGTCACCAATGACGGCAGCAGGCCGCTCAAGAAATTGGATGTTTCGGACAGGCTTCCTCCGGGCCTGAGCTTCATCGACTCCAGCCAGAGGCCAGAAGTTGATGGCCAATTCATCAATTGGACTATCTCGTCACTGGACATTGGCAGAACGATGACCATAAAGCTGAGAGCCAGGGTCGAGAACGGCCGCCAGATATATGATAATTACGTGAGCGTGTCAACCGGCTATAATGACACTAGAATTGAAGCCGAGAACCATACCCTCTTTGAGGCTTACTATCAGCCGCTCTCCTGTTGCCCGGAGCTGCCAATTGAATGGAATTATTGGAGCTCTGGCTCAAATGCAACGCTAATAAATGCAGAATGGGGCAGCTGGAAGCCCGCTCCATGCTTCAATGTAAGCACGGAGGTTATTGACTGCTTTTTAGAACAAGAGAAATACTATGATGAGTTGGAGCGAAACCTATCGAGCTGCTGTGCATCAAATTATGATATCCCTTGAAAGAATAGTTGGCTCCTCGCTACTTAGCACGGGTGAACTTTGAATTGCAAAATCTCTGTATCATTTCGCCTTTGTGGTGGACCGCTATGCACTGACCCAACCACAGACACGCAGAGGAACAGAGCTATAATCTCCTTTGGGACCTTGCCCATATGATTCAGCGAAGAGCCCGGTAAGTCTGTAATCAATTAGAGGACTCCTTCGGGGACTCATCTGATCGATAAGCCGATGTGAGGCGAATCGCCAATAATGTCCTCATCAGCCATTATGAAGCTCTGGTGCTGATGGAGGTGCCTGCACTGGCGGCTTTAAGTCTTTTAATAAAATATCAGCCAATCCAGGCTTCACACCGTTTGGCGTCATCTCATAGACCACATCATCAAGCTTCACAATAACGCTGTCACCCTTTGGCTCAGCATCAAATCCATGAGTCACAAGCAAGAATGCTAGATCTTGAGCATCTATTCTGACATCCTCATTATCTGCAATCAGCTTCATGAGGTCGGTATAATCGTCGGCTGCTGAGGGATAGCTCATCGACATGACTGCAAAGCAGAATAAGATCGCCACCATGCATGCTGAGTTCGTCCTCTTAATCGATTTCATATCGACGCCCTGTGAATAAGAGCCCTAATTCTCATATATCCCTAAGAGGTCTGCGACATCTGCACTGACCGCAATTTTTCGAGATCCTTTTGCAGATCCATGCTTATCTTGGCTCCTTCAAGATTGGAATTGGCGAAGAATCGAAGAGCTGCATCATCATATTCGATTCCCTCAAGGTTTGCGCCTCTGAAATCAGCGTTTATAGAGGCAACAGTGTCAAAGATGGCCCCCCTTAGATCCGCACCGGAGAAGTCTGTGTTATCCATAAATACCTGGGCAAAATGGGCATTTCTTAGATCTGCACCACTAAAGTCCAAATCTAAAAAGCCCATCAGAGTCATTTTGGATGATATTAGGTTCGCTTTGTGCCAGATGGTTCCCTTTAGGACCGTTCCAGAGTGATAGGATCCTGTAAGATCCGCTCCTGACAGGTCGGCGTTATTCAGATATACGTTTATAAATCTGACACCATTCAGATCTGCATTCCGCAAATTCGCATTAGTGAAATCTGCGTAGTCCAGTTTGGCACCTCTTAGGGTGCAACCCGATAAATTAGACCTCACTAAGTAAGCTCTTGTGAAATCTGAATTTGACAGGTCGCAATTGGTTAGATTTGCCCCAAAAAGTTCCGCTCTGGAGAACTGGCTCTCTGTAAGGCTGCTGCCGCTCAGATCCGCCCAATTCATTCTGGCACCTACCATATTGGCACCGCTCAGATATGCATCTTTCATAGTTGCAAGGCTGAGATCCGCTCCCAGGAGCCTGGCTCCATTTAGGTTTGCGCCGACGAGGTTGCATCCGCCTAGCAATGCATTGGTCAGATCTGCCCTTTCAAGATTGGAATTGGATAGATCCGAATCTTCCAGATGCACTCTGGGAAGACTGGTGTTTACCAGTTTGGCCTCAACAAGCTTGGCTCGATTCAGAAATGCACTCTCTAGGTTCGCATCGGAGAGATCGGCACGTGTGAGATTCGAATTAGCAAAGACTGAAGCGGAGAGATACGAACCAGAGAGGTTCGCCATGCTCAGATCTGCGCCATTTAGGTTTGAGAAGCCCATAGTTGATCCAACCAGCCTGGAACGGGATAAGTTAGCTCCCATACAACGAGCTGCGGAGATATCCGCTCCCGATAGGTCTGCATCGGTGATGGTGGCATTGATCAGGTTCGCGCCAACCAGGCTTGCGCCTGTGAGATTTGCGCCTTTTAATTGGGAATTAACAAAGGTGGAACGTTCCAGAAATGCGTTTATAAGGCTTGCTCCAAACAGATTTGCATCGCTGACCTTCGCAGCCCACAAGCTGGCGCCATCCATCTTGGCATCAACCAGAGTTGAATTATCCATCATGGCCTGATCCATAAGGGAGCCTGATAGATCTGCTCCGGTCATATTCGAGCCCATCAAATAATTGCCAAGCAGGGTGGCTCCTCTGAGATCAGCACCGGAGAGGTCAGAACCATCGAGAGCAGCGAGTGGCATGAATGCGCCACTGAGATTGGCTCTGATAAGCGTGGAGTTTGAGATGACAGCCTGTATCAAAAAGGATCGGCTCAGGTTCGTCCCGCTGAGATCGGATCCTAGCAGGTCAGAATAACTCAAGTCTGTCTCGGACAGATCCAGGCCGCTCAAGTTCCTATTATTTAGATCAGCTCGAGGTTGAAATGGCTGATTAACGAACTTGCTCCCAGAAGGAAGTATCAAGAGGCTGGTATTGAAGCGGCGCAGCTCCAACATATCGAAAATGTTTGTGCCGGGAGGCTCATTTATGGCCGGAATATCATCTGCAGGAGCATCCTGCAAGATGAGTTGTTCCATGTCGGCTGCCGATTCGCCTTGGACTTGATCGGTGGTGATCGCTTCTCCAAGTACATCGAAGTCCATCTGGACGTCCTTAGTACCATAGATTGGAGCCGAACTTGCACTTCTCTGGACGCTGATATTGAAGCGGCGCAGCTCCAGCATATCGAAAATATATGAGCTGGGAAGCTCTTTTATGACCGGAATATCATCCGCAGGAACACCCTGCAAGATGCGGTGTGCCATATCTGCCGCCAATCTGCCCTGGACTTGACCGGTAATGATCGCTCCTCCAAGCACACCGAAGCCCATATAGACATCCCGGGTACCGTAAATTGGAACCGAGCTTGCGCTTCTCAGGATCCATGCGCTCTCTTCGTGGGTTACTGCTCGTCCTTCCCGGTCATTATTATAATTAAGAAGAAGGATCAGGCTGCCCTCATGCAGAGCGGAAGCATTCCTCTGCAGTTCTTCTACTGTCATGTCATTCCAGATGACGAAGCTGACAATTGTATTGAATCTGGACAGGGTCTGGTTCATGGCCTCTTGGCTGGCCTTGCTGGTGGCAGTCTGGTCATCGATTATGACTATTTGCTTTGCATCGGGATGCAATTTTAGCATAAGAGAGATTGTACCTGGTATATCAAAGGCCTCCACCACGCCGGTGAAATTCTTCCCTGCCGTCAGCATCTGGTCTTCGAAGAAGTCCACTCCGCAAAAGACAACTGGAGTGCTGGAAAACAGCTCGTCTCTGTTGTTGAGCAGGAACTGAAATGCATCATCGTCCAGACAGGTGATGACATCATAGTGACGATCTTTATATTTATTTTTATATAAATTCTTCAATTTATTCAGTCTGGCTTCAGTAGGCTCCTGCCTTTTGGTATCCATATACTCAAAAGAGAATTCTGCTCCAGGATAGTAAATAGATAGCTGATCTTTAATCTCATTGCCTACGGAATCGGTCCATGGCGATCCGGGGTTATACGAGGCAAAAATTAGTATTTTCTGGGAGGCTTCTTCCTCCAGTGCGGAGGATGATGCAACTAGAGTTATAAAAAGCAAGCAGAGTCCAGGAGACAATCTGAGCAGTGAACGAGCCATAACAGACCTTTTCCAATTACTACTATAATTAATTTGTTCTTTTCTTAATTTAAAAAGACAGTCCCTTTCAGAACATCAAGCGGCTCTTTGTAGTGATTTGAGGTCAGAGCGCAGATCCTCGGAGATCTTGGCTCCATCCAGTTCCGCTCTGGACAGCGATTGAAGGGTGAACTGGTCATACTTGATTCGCTCCAGATTGGCGCTGCTCAAATTGGCTCCGGTCATCTCAACCTGAACCAGTGTCGCATCTCTCAGGTCGGCGCCGGCCAGATCCGTCATGGCCATGAATACTCCTGTCAGGAAAGAATTCTTAAGGGATGCTCCCCCCATTTCCAGTCCCCTCAGGTCGACTTCACGCAGATTAACTCTATCGAGCTTCGCATTCCTGAGTGTCGCTCCTGCAAGAATAGCTCCATCCAGATAGGCTTCGGATAGATCAGCTCCTGTAAAATTCGCTCGGGTAAGATCGGAGTAAGGCATTTTGGCTGATTTCAAGCTTGCACCAGTTAAGACGGCCTCAGTCAGGTCCGCATAGGCCATATCGGCCCAATCTATGTTGGCGCCAGTAAGATTGGATCTCATGAGATAAGCTCTGGTAAAGTCTGCATCGCTAAGGTCCGAACCGCTCAAATTAGTGCTATAAAGCTCAGCTCTTGAGAACTGACCTTGGGATAAATAGGCAACACTCATATCGGCCCAGCTTATATGAGCTCCAATCATATTGGCGCTGGTCAGATAGATTCCTTTAAGCTTGGCACCGCTCAGATCCGTTCGAAAAAGCCTGGCATCCGTGAGATCAGCGTCGCTCAGATCGGAATCGGATATGTCTGCTTCGGTTAGATCTGCTTTCACAATGCGAGCCCCGTTCAGCTTGGCTTTGGACATTTGAACCCGTATTAGGTTCGCACCAGTTAAATCCGCTCCCGTGAGATCGGCTTCCGTAAGAACAGCGCCCGTGAGATCTGCATTCTCCAGCGTTGAGCCATTCAGATGAGATGCCATCAGCCAGGCCGATCGGAGATACGCCCCATCCAGATTCGACCCGTTGAGGTTGCAGCCCTGCAGATCAGACTGATTCAAATGTGCTCCGGCGAGATCCATTGCCGAGAGATTCGCATAGCTCAGATTAACACGATCATCGATATTGATATCGAGCTCGGCAAATCCTGCACCAAGAACGCAATTCATCGCAATCAAAGCGCATAATGCGATCCTCACCAGCGAATCAATTCTCATCGAGCCCTCGTTATTCCCATACTAATAATTTATAATTATGTCAGTACCACATTTCAAGTTTCCGGTAGGACTCCTGACACAATGTCATGCCCGGATTCATCATCGATCCTTCAGCAAATGGCTTCAAATAGCGGAAATGCACGCCGCACGGTCTCAATGCACTTATATTATATTAGGCCAGCCTCCATTGGGGATTGATTGATTCGAGGTATTTGAAATCCGCAAAGCTATACTGAGCCTGGTAATAATAATCGTCCTCTGTAATAGGCCCGTAATAACTATCCACTGCCAGCCAGGTATCGGGAGCATCATTGTCCTCCACAACCACCCAGAGATGTCCCCGGCTGTCAAATCCACTGGGATCGTACATATAAACTGAGCCATACCCCAGGCTCTTATAGCTCTCTTGCAGCTTTTGGGAGCCATCATAACACATGCCCAAGGGCGTTACCGGAAATATATGATATCTGCTGATGGTTTTTATAAAGCTTTCATTGTCTGACCTCCTATAAGTGAGATTGATCCTTATGGCATCGCTGGAGATCACCTGCACAGGTCCGGATTGCATATCGGGAGGAGACATCCACATATCACCGAGCCTGGGAGCGGCTCCATTAGGCGTGACATATACTTCCCTGCTATCGTTGAGCTTGACCACCACATAGGACGGCTCTGGTCGAGCGGAAAAACCGTGCGTGGCCAGAAAGAAGGCCAGGTCCTTAGATGTGATGCCGACATCCTCATAGCTGGATAGGAGCAGCCATAGATCGTTTTCTTGGGTTGCCTGGCTCAACCCAAAACAGGATAACAGAAATATGAGCATAATAGCTGAGGCTCTCTTCAATCCAGCATCACCGCTGACCGATATCTGAGCTCGGTCTCATATAATGAAGAGTTACAGATATTTAAATAGTGGCAAATGACCCCCACATCCCTTATGTTATCGATTTCTTTGAATATCATCCTTTCTATCCCTTCCCAGCCTCAGTCAAATCCTCGATTATCTCGATATATTCTCGGACCAGGGATTTGCTC
>Ga0209718_1000471_pt1 | contig 54666 bp, 39 predicted proteins | sample AD_JPNAS1_MetaG_FD_184420 | JGI IMG/M metagenome (GOLD analysis project Ga0209718, IMG submission 184420) | Active sludge microbial communities of municipal wastewater-treating anaerobic digesters from Japan - AD_JPNAS1_MetaG (SPAdes) (version 2) | ecosystem: Engineered > Bioreactor > Anaerobic...
GAATCTCAAGATAAGTCTCAAAAGCTTTCATGGCCGCTGCATAATCTTTTTTCTCATCAAAAAGGGTAGCTGCATAATAAAAGAGATTATGTTTTTCATCAAAATACTCTTTGATTTTATTCTTGATGTCTTTTTCAAATTTAGGTTTAAGTTTTTTACCTTTCTTATTGTAACTATTTTGATCTAATTCATAAGCTTTTAAAAAATATTGATAGGACTCCATGACTATCTTTCCTTTTTTTACAAAATCAACATCTCTTCCTAAAGCCATTTGTTTGAAATACTCTTCATTTTCCTTATAGCCAATCAGTCCGGCAACATGCCATGTTCTGGCATCTGTAGCGGTTGAAGGGTCTTCCAGAGCCGGTAAGATTGCTTCCCTGGCACCTTTAAAATCCGGAGTTTCCATCAAAGCCAAATTTCTGGCTTTGGACACATTTTTCTTTTGACCAAAAGCTATTGTAACTGTCAAAAGCAGTACGAGCGAAAAAATTACTTTTTTCATAATTTTAAAATTTAAAAAATTATTTATCGTTAATTTCATTTTTAAAAATATAGTTTAATCTTCTTTTATGCAATCAATCTTGTTCAGAGTTAACATTGAGAATATTTATTCCTCATCATTGTCAGTTTCATCTGAACGAATATCATTGTTTTCTTCATTCATGTTATCAACATCATTGTGCACATCATCCTCATCAATATCTTCCTCAGTTTCTGTTAACACCTTGCACACGGAAGCAATCTCATCGTTTCGTTTCTCAAGATTGATCAACCGGACACCTTGCGTTGCCCTACCCATTACGCTTATATCTGCTACATGCAGTCGAATGACTATTCCCGACACATTAATGATCATCAGGTCATTATCATCATTGACATTTTTAATGGAAACGAGCTTACCTGTTTTTTCGTTGATGTTCATGGTTTTGACACCTTTACCACCTCTATTGGTGATGCGATAAATAGGATTACCATCTTCGTCATCTAAAGGAGTACGCTTACCGTATCCGTGCTGAGAAACCACCATAACAGTGTCATGGGAGTCTTTTGGCACACATATCATACCGACAACTTCATCTTGTCCGTCATCGTCTAATCGCATACCGATTACACCGGTGGCGGTCCTGCCCATGGGTCGCACTGCGGATTCATGGAAACGAATGGCGCGTCCGTTCCGATTGGCTATGATGATTTCCGTATCTCCGTCTGTTAGACGCACTTGAATCACCTGGTCATCTTCTCTGATGGTAATGGCTTTTATACCATTTACACGCGGACGAGAATAGGCTTCCAGCAAAGTTTTCTTCACGATTCCATTTTTCGTGCAGAATATAATGTTGTGAGTATTGATGTACTCTTCATCATCTAATCCTTTTACCCTGATAAAAGCATTTACTTTATCATCAGAATCAATATTCAACAAATTTTGAATAGCCCTACCTTTTGAGTTTTTACTACCTTCCGGTATTTCATATACTTTCAACCAATAACATTTACCTTTCTGCGTGAAGAACAGCATGGTATTATGCATGGATGCCGGATAAATATATTCAATGAAGTCATCATCCCGCGAATCACTTCCTTTTGAACCTATTCCTCCCCTGCCCTGAGCACGGAATTCTACCAAAGCTGTCCGCTTGATATAGCCAAATCTCGAAATGGTGATGACCATTTCTTCATCAGCATAAAAATCTTCAGGATTGAATTCTTCAGAAGCATATACAATGTCGGTACGACGCTCATCGCCAAATTTATCTTTCACCTCTAACAATTCATCTTTGATGATTGCCATGCGTAGTTCAACCTTTGCTAAAATTTCTTTTAAATTTTCGATCAGACTCAAAATTTCTTCATATTCAGCACGCAATTTATCTTGCTCCATCCCTGTAAGTTGACGCAAACGCATTTCTACCACAGCACGGGATTGAATTTCCGATAAACCGAATCTTTCCATCAAGCGGGTACGTGCCTCATCGGGTGTTTTTGAATCACGTATGATTTGAATGGCTTCATCCAAATTATCCAGGATAATCATGAAACCTTCAAGGAGATGCGCACGCTTCTCTGCCTCAGCCAGTTCAAATTGCGTACGCCGGATAACCACATCATGACGATGATCTACAAAATACTTAATAAGATCTTTCAGATTCAGCAATTGTGGCCTTCCATTAACCAAAGCAATATTATTAACACTGAAAGAAGACTGTAAAGCAGTATATTTATACAAAGTATTCAGGACAACGCCGGAGTTCGCATCTCTTTTTATGTCGATAACGATGCGCATACCATCACGGTCGGATTCGTCATTGATATGTGAGATACCATCAATGCGTTTATCTTCAATCAAGGAAACAATAGAGCGAATCAGTTCAGATTTATTGACCAGGTAAGGAATTTCCTGAACAATAATTTTTTCCCTGCCGGAACTATCTACTTCAATATCAACCTTAGAACGAATAACTACACGTCCTCGTCCGGTTTCAAAAGCCTCTTTCACTCCGGCATAGCCATAAATGGTACCACCTGTCGGAAAATCAGGTGCTTTTACATATTTAATCAGTTCTGCTATTTCAATATCATTATTATCAATATAAGCCACTGTCGCATCAATCACTTCCGAAAGATTATGGGGAGCCATATTGGTTGCCATTCCCACTGCAATACCGGATGAACCGTTAACCAGCAGGTTGGGAATACGAGCCGGCAATACTACCGGTTCTTTCAAAGTATCGTCAAAGTTAAATTGAAAATCAACAGTGTCTTTATTGATGTCAATCAACATTTCTTCCGCTATCTTACGCAAGCGCGCTTCGGTATAACGCATAGCTGCCGGGTTATCACCGTCAACAGAGCCGAAGTTTCCTTCTCCCTCAACCAAAGGATAACGCATGGACCAGGGTTGAGCCAACCTAACCAAAGTACCGTATATGGACGAATCACCATGGGGGTGAAATTTACCCATTACTTCCCCGACAATTCTTGCAGATTTTTTAAAAGGTTTATCCGAGTTGTTGCCCAATTCATTCATGCCAAACAACACGCGACGATGTACCGGTTTAAGTCCGTCCCGCACATCCGGCAACGCACGAGATACAATCACTGACATTGAATAATCAATGTACGAAGACTTCATTTCTTCGTCAATATTTACCTTAATAATTCTTTCTGGATTAATCATCTGATGTATTTATTTTTTCAAAAAAAATCAGGCTAAAGTACTATTTTCTTTTGAATCTGACAAGAAAAACAAGATGTTTTTTCAGGCTTTCTTTTTTCTTTGGATGGTATCGCGAAGGTTAACTGCCAACTCATATTTTTCCTCACTTACCGCGATGTTTAAAAGCTCTTCTAAATCTTCCACAGAAAGCATTTCCAACTCTTCGGAAGTTAGTTCTTCAGGCTTGACAACTTCTGAAACACGTTCTTTGGCATATTTTTCTAGTTCTGAAGAATCAATTTCGACACTAACAATGTCCATGATTTTCTCTTTGATAAAAATTCCGCATTCTGCCCTAACGGCTAACGCAATAGCATCTGATGTGCGCGAATCAACAACCATGGATGTTTCCCCTTTTTTCAGGTGTAATTCCGCATAAAATATATCGTTAACCATATCATTGATCACGACCTTTTCCAACTTGGTTCCGAACACACTCAACAGCGTAAGGATCAAATCGTGTGTTAAAGGACGGGGAGATTTTTTCTTATTCATATGCAAGGCTATAGACTGTGCCTCCGGTTCTCCAATCATAACAGAAAATCGTCTATTTCCACTTTCTTCTGCCAATACCAAACCGTAAGTACCGGCTACATTTTGATTGTACACTAACCCTACAACTTTTATTTTAATTTCAGACGACATAGTTCTAATATCTAATAATAATTAAACTGAGTTGAACTCTACTTCTACGTTTTAATAATTACCTTAAAACCTACTTTGATCATTTTTCGGTTCTGACTCAATTACAAATTTTACACACGCTACACGCATACATTCAACTTATTGTATATTTATTTTCTTTATTTCTTGTGAGAAATTTAGCTTCTACCTTTCTGGTAATAAGACAAAGCAAATTTACAAGTTTTTTTCCGAAAAACCTTATTATACAAGAAAAATAGGAAAGTAAGGAAACTTAGAGAAAAAAACTGTAATTTTGCAGCGGTGTCTCATAAGTACCCAACTACTGCACTTCGATATTCGAGTTCACGAGTTCTGTGTTCCGTGCTCCGTGTTCTGAGTTCTGAGTTCTGAGTTCTGTGTTCTGAGTTCCGTGCTCCGTGTTCTGAGTTCTATGGTGCGTGGTACGAGGTCAATTTTTAGTTGAATATTTGTTTTGAGAAAGCCCCAAAATGCGTCGTGGTACCAACATATCAATCAAGAACAAACGGGCAACGTTTAATTACGAAATCAAGGAACGTTATACAGCCGGCATACAGCTTTTCGGAACGGAAATAAAATCCTTGCGCGAAGGCAAAGCTTCCCTGACTGATACTTACTGCGTGTTTATCAACAATGAGCTGTGGGTGAAAAACTTACACATTGCCGCATATTTCTTCGGAACATATAACAACCATGATGTACGCCGTGACAGAAAGTTGTTGCTGAACAGAAAAGAATTGAATAAACTGAATCGAGCTACCAAAGAAACCGGACTGACCATCATTCCTATTCATTTATTTATCAATGAAAAAGGATTGGCTAAACTCGTGATTGGCCTTGCAAAAGGTAAAAAGAGGCACGACAAACGTCAATCTTTAAAGGAAAAAGAAATGGACAAGGAAGTCAACAAAAAATTCAATCAGTTTTAATCCATGACCCCGGAACCCGGACCACGCACCGCGCTACCCCGGAACTCGTGAAACTCGCCGCTATTTATATAAAACAAACACACAAGGACGTTTGTTTAATTCCGGCATCTTCTTGTGCCAATTCCTGATAGACTTGGTTCGAATGTATTCGGATGGTAAAGTCAAATCGGCAGCCACGCACAATTTAGTTTCAGGTTTACAGACACTCAATATATCGCTAAAAGTCTGCATATTTCTGTAGGGTGTCTCAATATAGATTTGCGTTTGATTTTCCGTATAAATTTTTCGTTCTTGCTTTTTAAGCAGATCCGATTTTTCGTTCCTGGGAATCGGCAGGTATCCATTGAAAGCAAAACTTTGTCCGTTGAACCCTGATGCCATCAAAGCCAGTAGCACAAATGACGGACCTACCAAGGGGACAACCTGAATATCATGTTGATGAGCTATGGCCACAACATCTGCTCCGGGATCGGCTATGGCGGGACAACCGGCTTCAGAAATAACGCCCATATCGTTACCTGCCAATAGAGGACTGATAAATGAACGGATTTCTGCAGTTTCTGTCCGCTTGTTCAATTCAAAAAAATGCAGTTCATCAATGTTGATGTTATTGTTACATTTCTTGAGAAAGCGACGTGCAGAGCGAATATCTTCCACTATAAAATACTTGATACTCTCAATCAGATCTATATTGAAAACCGGAAGTATCCGCGACAACTCAATATCACCTAAATGAGTAGGAAAAAGGTATAATTTACCGGACATATCATTCTGTTTTTAAATTTTCAAGTGTTTCCGTCAAAATTTCCCATTCATACATCTTTTGATCCAGTGCCCGCTGCTTTTGGTGCATTTTCAAAATAAAATCACTGTCTGAAGCCTTTTCAGGGTGCTGCAACTCAGCTTGCATTGCATTCAATGCTGCCTCTAATGTTTCAACCTCCATCTCCACCTCCGACACATCGCGTTCAGCTTTTCTGATCTTTCTGTTCTTTTCTTTTCTCGCCTCATAGCTTAATTTATTGTCGGAAACACCCTTTGTCTCCGGACTTACACCCTGACCTTGTAGTGGTGATGAAGGTTCGTTGGTTTCGAGCTCTTGTAAACTCTCTATTTTTTTACGATGTAGAAAATCATAAATACCCCCAAGATGTTCCCTGATCTTTTTATCACTGAACTCGTATACTTTATCGACCAATCCGTCTAAAAACTCGCGGTCGTGCGAAACAATGACAGCCGTTCCGGTAAAAGCTTTAAGGGCTTCCTTCAACACATCTTTGGAACGCATATCCAGATGATTGGTCGGTTCATCGAGGATCAACAAATTGACAGGTTCGAGTAACAGTTTAATCATGGCAAGTCGTGAACGTTCACCACCGGAGAGCACTTTTACTTTTTTATCAGATGCCTCACCGCCAAACATAAAAGCCCCCAAAATATCCCGGATTTTGGTGCGAATTTCACCAACTGCAGCCTGATCGATGGTTTCAAAAACCGTTAAGTTTTCATCCAACAAAGAAGCTTGATTTTGGGCAAAGTAACCTATTTTAACCTGGTGACCGAGTTTAAGCTTTCCCGAAAAGGGAATTTCCTGCATGATACACTTCACCAGGGTACTTTTGCCCGCTCCATTTTTCCCAACAAAAGCGACTTTTTCACCTCTATTGATTATCATGCCAATATTATCAAGCACTAAATGATCACCGTATGCTTTTGACAAATGTTCAATTTCAATGGGAATAATACCTGAATGCGGAGCCGGCGGGAACTTCAGGTTCATATGTGTGTGATCTTCAATATCCACCTCAATCCTTTCAAGTTTTTCCAACTGTTTGATACGTGATTGTACTTGAATGGCTTTTGAGGCCTTGGCACGAAAACGCTCAATGAACAGTTCGGTATCCTGAATCATTTTCTGTTGATTCTCATAAGCCCGCATTTGTTGTTCATAACGTTCTTTGCGTAATTCAACATATTTCGAATAGTTAACTTGATAATCATATATTCTCCCAAGGGAGATTTCTATGGTTCTGGTTGTTACTGCATCTATAAAAGCCCGGTCGTGTGAGACCAACACAACTGCACTATTGGCATTGACAAGAAAACTTTCGAGCCATTGTATCGATTCAATATCTAAATGATTAGTGGGCTCATCAAGCAACAGCAAATCAGGTTGTTGTAAAATTATTTTTGCCAATTCGATGCGCATCCTCCATCCCCCGCTAAACTCAGCACAAGGTCTGTCAAAATCAGCACGGTTAAAACCCAATCCGATCAAAGTTTTTTCTATTTCAGCCTGATAATTTCCCTGGTTGATGATTTGCAGATATTCCTGAGCATGACTGAGTTTATCTATGATGCGATGATAATCCTCACTATCATAATCGGTCCGAACAGCCAGCTCCGTAGTCAAAGATTCGACTTCATATTGAAGTGTGTGGATGTGTTCAAAAGCCTTTTCTGTTTCTTCCAGCACTGTTGTGCCCTCATTGTGAATCATATGTTGAGGAAGGTAACCGATAGTCAAATCCTTTGGTAGCTCAATACGTCCGCGCGTGGGCGTCATTTTACCTGCTATCAGTTTCAATAAGGTAGTTTTGCCGGATCCGTTTTTCCCGACCAGGGCAATTTTTTCTTTTGGATTAATTAAAAATCCAATATTATCAAACAAGGAGATATTTCCGAACCCGACACTTAACTGTTCAATTGAAATCATATATCTAAGCGCTCATACTGCGAATTCTTGCTTTTAAATTCCGGAACAATTTTTTTCATGGTCGAAACAGTCAGATAGTCTTTATTCAGCTTACTGTAATTGATCAGTTTATCTATCAATATAGAAACTTTATCGTAATCGTATTGCTGAACATTCGCAATCATTATTTTCGGATGATGTGTTTTTTGGGTGTGCTCTTTCTTGTTCAGGAGTTCTTCGTACAATTTTTCGCCCGGTCGCAATCCTGTAAACACAATCTCAATGTCTTGCTCAGGCACCAATCCTGCTAAGCGGATCATTTTACGTGCTAAATCTAATATTTTCACAGGTTTACCCATGTCAAAAATATAAATCTCACCTCCATTGCCCATAGATCCGGCTTCGAGTACCAATACGCAAGCTTCCGGGATTGTCATAAAGTAGCGAATTATTTCCGGATGCGTAACAGTTACCGGTCCCCCGCGTTCAATTTGTTTTTTAAAATAAGGAATAACGGAACCACTCGAGCCCAACACATTACCAAAACGGGTTGTAATGAATTTGGTGGTATCTCCGTTAGTTGTGGTGTTCAACTTACGATATAAAGACTGTACATATATTTCAGCTACACGTTTGGACGCACCCATTACGTTAGTAGGATTGACTGCTTTATCCGTTGAAACCATCACAAAGCGCTCAACCCTGTACTTTACAGCCAAATCAGCTAAAACTTTAGTTCCCAACACATTGACCATAACGCTTTCAACAGGATAATCTTCCATCATGGGAACATGCTTATAAGCAGCAGCATGGTAAATTATGTCAGGTCGGTATAAATCCATCATATACTCCATGCGTTCTTTGTAACGTACATCACCCAGGAATATCGTTACATTTTTATCGGGATATTCTTCTTGTAAATCAAGCTTTAAATCATGCATTTGGGATTCGGCATGATCCAGCAACACCAATAAGTTGATGTCATATTTCAATATTTGTAAAGCTATTTCACTGCCAATTGAGCCTGCTGCACCGGTCACCAGTACAACTTTATCTTTTAATTGAGAAGCGATATTATTAGTAGAGATAGTGATTTGAGGCCTTTCCAACAAACTTTCAATGGGAATGGACCTCATTTCCCCGATATTAGGAATATTATTCTTCCAGATATTCATTGGAGGCAACAACAGAACGGTCAAATCGTTATAGACAAACTTCTCCAATGCATTGGATACATTTGGTTCATTTAATTTTGTAGGCGAAACAATGATGGATTTACATTTTTTAACGATGACTTTCTCCAAAGTTTCATCATTCATCAAATAGACTCTAACGCCCATAATCATTTTCTCACTGGCATTTTTATCATCATCAATAAATCCCACCAACTTGTATTTTGAACCTACCTGTTCTGACATCAGCATTTTAGCAATACCGATAGCAGCCGATTTAGTGCCGTAGATCATTACCGGCGTCAGATAATCGCCTCTTTGTGTCAGGTAGTCATAGGTAGTTTTAATCAACAACCTTGTCATCAAAAGAAATAAGAACGACAAAATACCGTAAACCACCAATTCTGAATAATACACCAGCAAACCTTTCGACAGAAAAGTCAAAACCAAATTGACACCGATCAGAACAATGATATTGACAACGATTGAGAACAATATTCTTACAGTATCGACAAAGCTGGAATAGCGCAAGACTCCCGAATAAGTATGAAATGCCCAGAACAGTAATATCTGTAACAACATAACGATGGTAATCCGCCAAAAATCATTGACTATGATAAAATGAGAAGGATTAAAGCGAATTTTTTCAGCCACCAAAATGGAAATCAGAAACGCCACCACACACAGCAGAACGTCGACAAACAGGACGATCCACCTTGGCAGGTATTTCATGGTAACAAATTTGGAAAAAATATTTTCGTCTAACAGACGACCGGAGTTGAATCTTACCATACGCTTCAAAATTTCGAGGTGCAAAAGTACAATTTTTAAAGTAAAGCACGAAAAAAAATTGCACTTGCAAGTTGAACTTAGGACCTGACTGTGTCTCATAAAGTGCCCAACTGCCACGTTGCTTTCGAAACTCAGGGCATTTGAACACTTCTAAAACACCTTGCTTACTATTTTTTAAATTGAATATTTGTCTTAAGACAATCTCTACAATATAAGTTTTCAACGTATAAAAGCCCAATAAATTGTGTATTCTTTAGATAAAAAGAACACATAAAATTACTTTGATAGAAATGATGTGTACAAGCACGGATTTTCTTCGTCGCAGAACCGTTAGAGACCCGTCAATTTTCAGGCTTTCGGATGGAAATTGGAAATTATCATGTATATTTGCAAACATGTTTTTTTAAAAAAGCAAATCATTTATCTTTAGTAATATGTCTGTACATCTTGAAAATATACGTAAAGTAACCACCCAACGTTTGGTGGAAATGAAAAAGAGGGGCGAAAAAATCAGTATGCTCACCGCTTATGATTATACCATGGCGAAGATTGTTGATCGTGCCGGCATTGATGTTATTCTTGTCGGAGATTCAGCTTCCAATGTCATGTGTGGCAATGTAACCACTTTACCCATCACATTGGATCAAATGATATTTATGGCAAAATCAGTAATGCGCGGTGTTAAACGTGCTCTAGTGGCAGTGGATATGCCCTTCGGTTCATATGAGGGCAATTCACGTGAGGCCATCTCTTCTGCCATCAGAATCATGAAAGAAAGTCATGCTGACTGTCTGAAAATAGAGGGTGGAGAAGAAGTTGCCGAGTCGATCAAAAGAATATTAAGTGCCGGTATTCCTGTAATGGGACATTTAGGCTTGATGCCCCAATCCATCAACAAATACGGTACTTATGCTGTTAGGGCACAAGAAGATGAAGAAGCTGAAAAACTAATTAAGGATGCCCATTTATTGGAAGAAATTGGGTGTTTCGCCATCGTGTTGGAAAAAATACCCGCCAAGTTAGCCAAGCGTATTGCTTCTGAACTGACCATTCCCGTTATAGGTATTGGTGCCGGTGGCGGTGTTGACGGTCAGGTATTGGTGATCCACGATATGTTGGGCTTAAACAATGACTTTTCTCCTCGTTTTTTAAGGCGATATGCCAACCTGGAAGAGGTCATGGACCAGGCCCTCAAGCAATATTCCGCTGATGTGAAGTCGGGTTCATTTCCGAATGAGAATGAGCAGTATTAAATTACCTACAAACAAAACAGCCGGTTTGGACAATCACCCAAACCGGCTGTTTTTATTAACTACGATTCAACACCAAAGTGGGGCTTTCTCAAAAGTAAATATTTAACCAAAAACCCGCGAGGTGTCTTAGAAGTGTTCAAATGCAAGGCGCTGAGATTGAGGGCAAAGGAGCATACTGAAGTATGTGACTGAGCCCGAATATCGAAAGCAACGCAGCAGTTGGGCACTTATGAGACACCGCCATTTAGGGGGCTATTTCCTATACTTCATAAATCGTAGAAGCTGTATCACCTCCCCTGCCCGTCCAATTGGTATGGAAAAACTCACCTCTTGGTTTATCAATGCGTTCGTAAGTATGAGCACCGAAGTAGTCACGTTGTGCCTGTAACAAATTGGCAGGCAACCTCTCACAACGGAAACCATCGAAGTAATTGAGTGCAGAAGTCATTGCCGGTACAGGAATACCATTGCTCAAAGCAGCAACTGCTACCCTGCGCCAGCCGGCTTGTGCTTTTTCTACTTTTTCTTTAAAATAAGGATCCAGCAATAGATTTTCCAGAGCAGGATTTCTATCAAATGCTTTTTTAATATCGCCTAAGAAAGCAGAACGGATGATACATCCACCTCGCCACATCAAAGCAATACCGCCATAATTCAGATGCCATTTATATTCTTTGGAAGCCTCCATCATCAAATCATAGCCTTGTGCATAAGAAATGATTTTAGAAGCGAAAACTGCATCTTCTAAATCTGCGATAAACTGTGATTTATCACCGGTGAAGTTTACTTTAGGACCTTTAAGAACTTTCGAAGCCTTCACGCGTATATCTTTTTGAGCTGATAAACAACGGGAAAACACTGCCTCACCAATCAAAGTCAGCGGAATGCCTAAGTCCAAAGCTGTAATACCCGTCCATTTTCCGGTCCCTTTCTGACCGGCAGTATCCAGGATCTTTTCTACCAAAGGTTCTCCGTCTTCATCTTTAAATGCCAGAATATCGCGCGTAATCTCAATGAGATAAGAGTCCAAATCGCCTTTGTTCCATTTCTTGAATACTTCATGCATCTCATCAGCGCTCATGCCCAACAAATCTTTCATGATATGATAAGCTTCGTTGATGATTTGCATGTCACCGTATTCGATACCGTTGTGTACCATTTTCACAAAATGGCCGGCACCATCCTCTCCCACCCAATCACAGCAAGGTACATTATTTTCAACCTTTGCCGAAATGGATTGGAAAATATCTTTTACGTGGGGCCAGGCAGCAGGAGAACCTCCAGGCATGATAGAAGGACCTAACAAGGCACCTTCTTCACCACCTGAAACACCGGTTCCAATGTATAATAAGCCCTTGCTTTCAACATACTTCGTACGACGGGTCGTATCCGGGAAATGCGTATTTCCGCCATCAATGATGATGTCACCCTCTTCCAAATGCGGTATCAATTGTTCTATGAAATCATCTACAGGCTTACCGGCTTTCACCAACATCATCACCTTGCGTGGTTTTTTCAATGATTCGCACAATTCTTTGATAGAACGTGTGCCGATAAAATTTTTACCTGCACCACGTCCTTCAATGAATTTATCCACTTTTTCTACCGTGCGGTTAAACACAGCAACTGTATAGCCTTTGCTCTCCATGTTCAACACCAGGTTTTCGCCCATAACGGCCAAACCAATTAATCCAATGTCTGCTTTTTGTCTCATGTTTTTGTTTGTAAAATTATATTGATATTATAGTTAGTAGTTGGTAGTTTTTTGAAGTTAATGAAGTTAGGAAGTTAAAGAAGTTAAAGAAGTTAACTTAAGTAGTTAGTAGTTGGTAGTTAGTAGTTGGTAGTTTTTTCGTTCTTAGTTCTTATTTGTCTTTGCTCTTTTGTCTTTGCTCTTTTGTCTTTGCTCTTTGCTCTTTGTTCTCAGTTCAACAATTAAACAGTTAAACAATTCAACACTACACATTACACACTAAACACCACAAACCCTATCTCTCTCAAAACTTCCACAACTCTTTCTCCGGTATTTTTCAACCGTACCGTATATGCAGAAAATTCTCTTCTCACAGGATAATCACCTCTTTGTTTTTCAAAATCAGAGGAATTAGCTCTTAACAATTGGTCATCTTGCCGGATGTCGTAAGTATGCAGGATAGCCTGAGCGATGATTTGTTCATCTGTTAAATCTTTGCCATCTATAATAATCAAAGGCTCAGCAGGATGCTCTATACCATCGGGTTTCCAATCATCTAAATTTAAATTAAAAAACCTGCTGACAGCTTGAACACTCATTTGTGTACCTTTGGCTTTGCCATCCCTGGAATAACCTGCAATATGTGGTGTAGCTATGGTTGTCATAGCCAACAATTCCAAATCGATATTGGGTTCATTTTCCCAACAATCGCATACAAAAGCCTTAATCTTATGTTCTTGAACAGCTCGTTTTACAGCCTCAGTTTTCACTACTTCACCCCTGCATGAATTAATCAAAACAGGTTTCTTTTTCAAAGATGAAAAGAAAATTTCATCAGCCATGTGGAAAGTGGCATCTTCTCCCTTCATATTTAACGGCACATGCAAACTGATAATATCAGCTTCTTCAAGAATGGTTTGCAAGTTCACGAACTTCTCCGGTCCTTCTGCCCTGGCACGGGGAGGGTCATTCAACAAAATTTTCATCCCCAACAATTCAGCAATACGTGCTACTTTACTACCTACATTCCCCACCCCAACAATGCCGATAGTGCTTTGTTTTAAATTGACAAGAACTTTCTCGGCCAGAACCATCAGGGTAGAAGCCACATACTGTTCCACAGACTTTGAATTACATCCGGGTGCATTTGTCCACCGAATGCCTGCTCGTCTGCAATAGTCTGTATCAATATGATCATGACCAATGGTTGCAGTGGCAACAAATTTAACAGAAGAACCTTTTAACAAATCTTCATTGCATATGGTTCGTGTACGAGTGATGATTGCATCTGCATCATGCACCACTTCCGGAGTAATTTTAGCACCAGGCAAATATGCGACCTCAGCTACATGTTCAAATGTACCCCGGATATAAGGAATCTTATCATCAATAATTAGTCTCACCGATTTATTTTCATTCCAACTGTTTACACATTTTGCGATCCCGGATGTTTTTTATAATAACTACCGGCTATTTCCTCCATAATTAAATTAGTTCTTGCCGCTGTGTACATATTAGTTGTATAGTTATTCGTACCCCGAAGCGAACCAACTACTTGCTCTACTAAATAAAATGATATATTTTCATGATTTTGGCATTGAAAAGTTTTTTTACCTTGCGGAGTAAATAACTCTATATCACCCTTTTCAAAACATGGAAAACTTATTTTTCCCGCCGTTCCCATGAATTCAATTTTATCCTCTTCGGCATTTTTATCCACAACAAAACACCAACTGGCACTACCTGTTGCACCTGATTCAAATGTAAAAACAGCCACTACCGTGTCCTCTGCTTTATAAAATCCGCCTATATTTTCGGCAATTCCCTTGACTTCCGTAATTTGTCCCAACAAAAAATCCAAATAATCCAACTGATGAGAAGCTAAGTCATAAAAGTATCCCGCACCGGCAATTTCCGGATTAACACGCCATGATTGTTGATCCGGACACTGATCTTTTTCTCCGAAGGCCCTATGCAACCTGAGATTTACGGTCAACACCTTACCAATGGCACCTTCTTCAATCAATTCCTTTACCTTGAGAAATGACGGCAACGTACGCCTGTAATAAGCAACAAATAAAGGCATACCTGTCTCTTCAGACACCCTTATCATTTCCTGACATTCAGCGAAAGTTCTTGCCATCGGTTTTTCCACATAAACCGGCTTACCGGCTTTCATGGCCTTGATAGCATATTCAGCATGGGTATCGGGTGGCGTAGCAACATATACAGCGTTTACGTCAGCATCATTAATAAGATCATCTGCATTTGTATAAAAATGAGGAATATCATGTCTTTTGGCATAGTCTTCTGCCAATGCGGCATTTCGACGCATTACCGCAACAAGTTCCGAATGATCTACTTTGTTGAATGCCGGTCCGCTTTTCAATTCTGTGACATTACCGCATCCTATGATACCCCACTTGATTTTATCCATCATAATTATTTGCAATTTTACAATTTACAATATAAAAATTTACGATTTACCACTTATGATATACCATTTAATTGAGTTAAATCAAAATGGGTAAATAAATTAAGTGATAAATAATCAATACTTAAATCTATCTTTAAAAGCCCATAAACCCAGTGCAGGATTTGAAATATAAAAAATCTCTTCCCCATCAGGTAATATATTCACACCATCTTTTAGTGTTTCTGGATTATATCGGGCAGTAACCTCATCAATATCAGCATATAAAAATCCAACGCTTTCTATTTCAGCTTGTGAAAGGTTTTCTTTTTCTTTTCCCGGACAATAGGTTATACTGAATCTACCTTCGGAAGAACCATGGATCAAATGTGCAGCCGCACTTAAATTATTACGCAACTCTTCATTTTCATCACATGCTTTAAGTGTGTTTGGTGTGCCAAAATAACCATATTTACGGATCAGACGATCAATTTCTTTGTCCTCTCCAAACTCAACCAAAGCCGGTGCTATGATAATCAATTCACCCCCATCGTCAATTGCCATACGGGTACGATAAACAGCCTTGTTACCGAGCCATGTACTTTTAAACTCAGTAGGATCCAAATATACGACAACTTTTTTAAGCGGAGAATCAAGCATCTCAAAATTCACTTTTAAAGACAGCCGGGCTGCTTTGTCAAACACTTCATAATCATCTCCCACAAACAGACCGCGACATTTTACCCTGCCATCCGACTTATCCAGTCCCACTACTGTTTGCACATAAACAATGGGCAAATGGTTGGAAAAATGCTCGGAGGCATAATTGAATATTTTTCTTACCGGCGTATCGGCATGTCCCATCATACGTTCCATACCATAAGCTGCACCAATGAAGTGACTTTTATTGATACCTTCCACCCCACCCGTTCCTACAAAAATATTCTTATTGTAATTGGCCATGCCTACCACCTCATGAGGCACCACTTGTCCAATGGATAAAATTAAATCATAATCACCATCGCGTAACATTTTGTTAATCTGAGCGGGCCAGGGAAAATCAACTGCACCCTCCGAAACTTCCTTTACATATTCTGAAGGCACCTCTCCCAAGGTAACCACATCATTGCGCCAATCATGTTCCCTGATCAGGGAAGCCGGCAACGTACCAAACATATGGGCAATTTGTGAATCGGTCATGGGTGTATGCGTACCCAAAGCCGGAAGCACATCCGTCAAAGCATCGCCATAATACTGCCAGGCGTATTCGGTCAATTCCCCTGCCCTACTTGGGTAACGTGTGTAATCCGGGGGCACAACGATAACTTTTTTACGCTTACCTATTTTTTTCAAAGCTTCATATAAGCCTTGCTTCAAATCTTCGGATGTCAGTTCAATATCCGTTGAACCTTTTGAAAAATAAAGCATAATTAAACTTATGATTTTGTTTATCCCTTTAGTTTAACTTATACATAAAACACACCCAATTCAGACGCCTCGCCTGATAAGCTTTATCAACAACACTTTTCACTGATCACTTGACCGTGCACGAACACAGTTTTTACTCCACAAAAGTACAAATTATTTTGACACAACACAACAAACAATACAACTTAAAAATTAAAGCATCTCTAATAAAATTTATCAATGATGAGTTTATAGTGTAAGTGTCAAATAATCAATCTATAAAAGGACAAATTACTCACTATTTTGTATTCAACTCGTTAGTGTAAAAATAAAAATCAGCACCCCACAAACAAACAAAAAAGGTTGACTCTACTCTGACTTGTAAAATCAACCTCTTAGTATTCTTTCTATACAGAAGTCCACTATTCACTTTGTACGGGCACAGAAACTTGCACCGGCTCACCAGATTCAGGATCTTCCTTCACTTCAATCTCCTCAGAAATAACTTCCATAACTTCTATAACTTCCTTAACTTCTTTAACTTCTTCGTTTTCTATAACTTCCCCAATCCCATCAACTTCATTATTTTCTATAACTTCATTAACTTCTGTAACTTCTGTAACTTCCCCGACACCAACAACAGCCGCCCTCTCAACTTCTACCTTTCCTCCATCTGCTTGAGCAAAAACAAATGGTCTATAAGGTGGTTTAGGTTTCTTTTTGCCCAGGCCAACGCTCAATCCCAATTGTATACTGGTATTGGCTTTCGTTAGTGGTATGCCTTGAGGGTTGTACCTTAAAGGAACGTAATCGCAGGCAAGGAATATATTAGCCACATACAGATTTAAACCTAAACCAATGCCTATAGATTGTCCCATACCGTTTAGCACTGTATAACTGGTTGATAAATTAAACATAGATATGGGTTTAAAGGTCACCATACCCGTAATCTCTGCGATATTGCTACGTGGTATGAATCTATTGGAGAATAATAACCCAAAGCTGATTTTATCATTTAAAATGCCTGCTTCAGCACCGATATTCAACATGGGGGGCAAGCCTTCAACAAATTTTTCCTGATCATCAGAAATAACGGGTTTCGTCATACTTATCATCTGCTCCTGCAGGGCAGCAAAGGGATCCTCACCTTCTTCCATTCCTTCAAGATTAAAGTCTTCTACACCGGTATATTCGAGTTTTCCTTTTGCCCGTGCTATTTGATTGCTGTTTTTATTCCAGCCGACAGCACCCAAATCAAGGATACCTAACGACACATTGACGCTAAGAGAAGGAGATGTAATAAGTGCATAACTTGCACCTAAATCAATTGCTGCACCCGCACCGGCTAATCCAAATTTTGTAAAGCTGAGACTATCAACGGTATTATCAGCATCGGGAATCATTTCAATTCCTGAGGCATGAATATCTATCACAGCATCCGATTCAACAGCCCATTTATACTCTCTCATATCAATGAACAAACGATCGATGCCTACTCTTGCTCTGGCTCCACCCAGCAAAAGTTTACCTTTTGCACCTACCCGTAATCTGTCAATTACCTCGAAAGATGAACCCAAAGATACTTCACCCAACATACCGGCCGAGAAATCAAGATTTCGAATGTCATATACATCTCCATCTTCTGCAGTCATACCTTTCTTGAAAAACTCAAAAAATGGTTTTGGTATATCCATTCTGGAATAAGCACGGGTAGCTACTTCGAAATTCCAGAATGAATTTCCTATAAAGAAACCGGTACTTAACAGACTCAGACGATTATTCAGCCTGATATAATTGTTATCCTTCAGCATGCTTAAAAATTGATCCGATGTAACATCCGGATGCATAAAAGTCAGCAAGGGACCGCCATTGGGATTCGGAAAAAAGAAACTGGTAAAACCCAAATTTGATTGTAACTCAAACACTGTGGAGCCAATTGCCGGGTAAGTAATATACCCTCTCGTAGGAGCCAATGCCGGGTTCAACAAGTGGCTATGTGGGGCATTTTCCATGAAATAACTAATTCTCGCTACAGATTGTGCATGTGTAGGTTGCAACATTAATAATATTGCTGCAAGACTGATTAGTATTTGATATTTCAACTGTTTCATATACATGTGGATTAATAATTATTAGTTTTAAGGGTCACATTAAGACCTCCAAGCACACGTGCTCTCAGGTTTGCCTTGATAAAGTTTGTCGGTTTGATCGGCGTTCCTGCAACCGTTTCATTGGAGGTTGCCTTAAACACAAGAACCACTTTGTTCAAATCTTTTAGATTCTCTAAATTATCAGCCAATTTTATCCTGATGTTTGAATCTACTCCACTTCCGTCGGATGCACCGGCAAGGATAGTTTGCGCCGGAGAGGTAGATAAAATATTGTGATCAGCATCCATCATGATCAATTCCATTTCAAGATCCAAAGGAATAGAATTGGTTATTTTGGCTAAGATTTCCAGCGCACCTGTTTTGAGATCCACATCCCCAAACTCCAGATTGACATTTTCGATGGTATCTCTCAATACTATGTTCAGGTCCTTTCCAAAAGATAATGGTAAGATAATGTCATACTTTACCTTCAATTTATAATCAGCGACCAAATCAATCATATGCTGTACGCCGGGATTGATAGTAGGTACAAACTCAACCTGTACGGAATCAGGCACGGGTTTGAACAGATTCTGCAAATGTGTTTCCGCAAAAGTATAGCCGTTAGGCATACCCGATTGTCTGGGAGCATACCAATAACCTGTTTCTATGATTTCATCCGGAGAATTAACTTTTGGAAGGCTGAAATTCAGAAAGATCTTCTCATCTGTAAGTTCTTTTCCATCAACAAATTTAGTCAGTGAGAGTTTGGTGTCAATCGGAATACCGAGATTACTTTCAGTTTTGAGTGTCAGGATAGGATTCAGTACATCAATCACCGCATCCTTGTTTCTCATAAATTCCGGGAATTTATCCAAAGGAACATTCGGAATCTCCATCTGGTCTCCAAGATTAATATCTACTTTACCATATACTGATCTAAAATTAAGTCCTTTAAGCTCCACAGATACGTTGGCCGTGATGTTCTCACCTTGTAAATCATCAGTGTTCACAGTCGGATCGACAACAAATATGTCCGTCTCAAAACGAATCTTATCATTAACTGTCAATTTGCCGCTCAGTTCAGAGGCATCAAATTTAAACCCTCTGACGCCGAGTGTTTTGGACAATCGGTTATTTCTGTCAAAAGATTCATCAATAATCAGTTCGTTCTTATCATTGACCATTCCAGGTTCAAAAATCAATATATCCGGAAATTTAAGTATCATTTCAGCTTGAAGCAGACTGTCTCCCATATGAGGCAGGTTGTTGAACGTCATCTCAAGTTCCATTTTTCCTCCATCCTTGAACAAGATACTATCCAGTGCTGTAATTTGCGATGGCATGTCTTCAATTTCCATTTCCATTAGGGTAGAATCTACATTTTGTGCGAGCAAAGTATTCATTTCAATGGACGTACCCACTATGTTTATATTGGAGATGTTCGCACGAAAAGTTAACATATCGTCTTCTAACGAAGATATTGCCGCTGAATTTACGGTGCCCTGTTTAAAAAGAGTACTTCCGGTGATATGGAAAGTGTCTTTCAGCAATAAGTAACCTTTGTCCAAATTCCGATTGATAAGGAAAGCCTCCAACTCCAATTCAATATAGTCAGGTATTTCACCTTTGATGTGATATTGATTGTTAGCGTCCAAATTAGCATCGGGATAAAATATATACAGATCGCTGAATTGTAATAGTATTTCATCGCCTTCCAGAGGAAGTGGTGAATTGGGCTGCGTAATGTCGATACGAAGTTTACATCCGGGTTCAACATTCACTCTCCCTAATCTTCTCGCATTCTCAGTGATATCAATCTCAAATTCGAGCTCTACCGGAGTGTCTTCTACATCCTTTTTGATGGGGTTGGTAACCACTGTTGCGTAATCTAACTGCATGGCTGTTTCGAATTTCAGATTGACAACAGGGTCATCTTGTTTTGAACTGCTGATATCCTTGCTATTAGCTCGACCACTTACACTAATTTGCCCGGCATATGATACACTCCCTGACCAATCAAGGGCATGATGATCGTTTATCGGTGTATCTTCAAAATCAATCTCTTTCAAATTCAGCTCAATAAGATAGCCCTCCTCAATGTCAAAAGGAATATTTTGTACTGAATACACATTACCGGACAAATTGGGATTTTCATCAAAAGTGAAATTATCGGGAAAGGTGATATCTAAATAGACAATTTGATAATTCGAATTTGTCAGAGGTGGCCAATCATTGGGATCAGTTGTTATTTTAATGATTAAATTTCCATCATAAGTAGCACCTGGTGTTTTTACAAAATGCAGGGATAGAATATCATTGATTTCGTCCGGTATCCCATCGTCAAAAATTTCGAAATTTGACGTATCTTTCAATTCAGTCAAAAACGGAGGAATGTCAAACTCCAATTCTGGCCCACTTAAAGCATAATCAGAAAAACCGATACTAAAATCAGTATTCAGAACTATGGTAGGAACGATATTTCCAACTTCTATGGAAGGCATATTCATGTTAGCTTCCTGAGTTTTAGAGAAATTAGGAATAGTAAAATCGCTGATATCAATATCACCAAAATCTATTTGGGTAACTTGTGAAAAAGTCTTGTCGTCAAACTTTAACTTACTAACATCCACATCTCTCAATAGATCGTCTAAGGTCATAGAATCGGAAATACTTATACCGTACCCGCCATCTTCCATGGTTCTGAGAAACTCTAAATCGTCAGGGCTTAGAAAATCACCTAAGCGCATGGTATCAGTGGTTCCAATGGGCAAAGCCAGGGAATCACCGCCAATCTGTATTTCGGTACTTATACCTTCTGACATGTCATACATCGGGTCAACACATGAATTGACCAACAGACCGGTTGTTGCAAGTATCATGATACCCAACAACACTTTTTTGATTTTTTCTACAATACTGCTCATTGTAATTGATATAAATGAGATTAAAATTGATCTTTTTCAGCAAAAACAAGCGTACTGACACGCTTTTATCAGTGTTTTAACTGTACAATCCGGACAAGTATCTCTCTGCTTCAATGGCGGCCTGACACCCACTTCCTGCAGCTGTAACGGCTTGTCTGTAGTGAGAATCAGCCACATCACCGGCAGCAAATACACCGGGTACGTTGGTTATGGGTGTTCCGGGCCTGGTTTGAATATAGCCTACTTCATCGGTTTTTACCCATGGTTTGAATATTTCTGAATTAGGCGTGTGACCGATAGCCAGGAAAAAACCATCAATTTCGATGTGTACCTTCTCTTCGTCAGCTTCACCCATTCTTTTTATTAAATTAGCACCTTGCACTACCCTGTTACCTGTTAATCCAACAGCATTATGTTCGAATAACACCTCTATCTTTGGATTTTTAAACACACGATCCTGCATGATTTTGGATGCCCGCAAATAAGGCTTGCGTACAATCATATACACTTTTGAAGCCAAACCTGACAAATAAAGGGCTTCTTCGCAAGCAGTATCCCCTCCACCCACCACTGCAACTTTCAAATTGCGGTAAAAAAATCCATCACAAGTGGCACAGGCAGAAACCCCGGACCCGGCATACTTGGTTTCATCAGGCAAGCCCAGATATTTTGCCGTCGCACCGGTAGAAATAATGATTGTATCTGCTTCAATGACTTTTTCTCCATCAATGATTACTCGATAAGGGGCTTTGGATAAATCCGTGGCAGTGGCTTGCCCAAATCTAACATCTGTTCCGAATCTCTCGGCTTGTTTCCTTAAATCAGCCATCAATTCCGGTCCGGTAGTCCCTTCAGGATATCCCGGAAAATTTTCCACCTCAGTTGTTGTCGTTAATTGCCCACCAGGCTGCATGCCTTCATACAATACCGGAGACAAATTAGCTCTTGAAGCGTAGATGGCAGCTGTATACCCTGCAGGTCCTGATCCAATAATCAAACATTTTACCCTTTCTGACATATTTTTACTTAGCAATTAGTAGTTTTTCCTTTATCTCAAATCATTCAAAATTACCCCTTCAAACTTCGATGCGTCAAAAATAAACATTTTTGCATGAATAGATGCATCTTTTTGGTAATTTATAATAATAATTTCATATGTTACCGGCGTTTTTCCCTGGAGCCTGATGGATTGTAACATCTTGTCTTTTTTGTGAAACTTAACAATCAACTTTTCAAATTTTTCTTGTTCATTTTTAGGCAACATTTCTATCGTATGATAATGAACGTCTGCCTGATTGATCAAACGTGAATTAAATCTTGACAAGTATCCGGAAACCACCATCATAGGATTGGTTTGGGCTAATTCGTCTGCGGTCGGCGTAGAGATATTCACTTCACGAGTTTTTTTAAAATATACCCATTGTGTAGTTCCATTGAACCACAAACTTAGTTCTTCCGAATCAAAATAAAACTGATTACCCTTTACCACTACGTCACCTGAAACCTCTTGTGAAATCAGATCTTTTCCTTCAAAACTTTTAATGGTGAATTTTGCACTGATGCCCCGGGATTGAACGATTTGCATCCAACGATCTACAAGCTGTTCAGCATCAACATTACTCCGGGCACTCAACGTAAAAACGGAGCATATGGATATGCATATGGATAAAATGTATTTAATCATTGCTGCTTCAGTTTTTATTTGAACATTTTAGTTGGATGTTTTTTATTACAATTGCTTTAATATTTGTTCAAGTTGATATTCATCCATCACCAATACTTGTCGTGGCTTACTGCCTTCACTCGGACCGACGATACCTGCAACTTCCAATTGATCGACGATACGCCCGGCTCGATTGTACCCAATAGATAATTTACGTTGAATATTGGATGTGGAACCTTGTTGGGTGTTGACTATCAATCTGGCTGCTTCTTCGAATAACGGATCTCTCTGGCTCAAATCAACTGCACCGGGAGCCAATCCTTCTTCATCCTCATCAGCACATTCAGGCAACGCAAAAGTAGTTGGATAGCCCGGTTGAGCACCGATGAAATTCACAATATTCTCTACTTCAGGGGTGTCTACAAATGCGCACTGCACCCGAATCAATTCGTTTCCGGAAGTAAATAGCATATCGCCTCTACCTATCAGTTGATTGGCGCCCGAACCATCGATAATGGTACGAGAATCAATCTGAGATGAAACGCGGAAAGCCACCCGAGCCGGAAAGTTCGCTTTGATAACACCTGTAATGATGTTCACGGAAGGACGTTGTGTTGCAATAATAATGTGAATACCGATAGCACGGGCTAACTGCGCAATGCGGGCGATCGGGAGCTCAATTTCTTTTCCTGCAGTCATGATCAAATCTCCAAACTCATCAATGATAACTACAATATAAGGCAGAAACTTATGGCCTTTAGTCGGGTTCAGTCTTCTGTTGATGAATTTTTCGTTATATTCTTTAATATTGCGGGCATGAGCTGTTTTGAGCAGTTCGTACCGCTCGTCCATTTCTTTCACAAGAGATTTCAGCGTTTTAATTACCTCTTTGGTATCGGTAACGATAGCTTCTTCTCCATCCGGTAATTTTGCTAAAAATTGCTTTTCGATGGAATTATACACATTGAACTCAACCTTTTTGGGGTCAATGAGTACTAATTTTAATACGGACGGATGCTTTTTGTATAACAAAGAAGTGATAATAGCATGTAATCCCACAGATTTCCCTTGCCCGGTAGCACCGGCAACCAACAAGTGCGGCATCTTGGTAAGATCAACCATGAAGATTTCGTTGGTGATGGTTTTTCCAAAGGCGATGGGCAAATCAAATTTCGATTCCTGAAACTTCTTCGAAGCGATGATTGAATGGATAGAAACAATTTGTGGTTCTGCATTAGGAACCTCAATACCGATGGTTCCCTTTCCAGGTATGGGTGCAATAATACGAATACCCGTTGCTGCCAGACTCAACATGATATCGTACTCCAGATTACGTATCCTCGATATTCTGATGCCCTCCTTAGGTACGATTTCATATAAAGTGATGGTGGGCCCGACTGTGGCTTTGATTGACTTAATATCTATGCCATAATTTTGAAGCGTGGTGATGATGCGCTCTTTATTGGCGGTTTGCTCCTTCATATCTATCGGAGTCTCATTGTCGGTTCCGTAAACCTTCAACAAGTCCAGTGTAGGAAATTGGTATCTTGACAGATCCAGCGTAGGATCATATTTGCCCAATTTTTCTAAATTATAAAACGGATCTTCATTCTCATCCTGTTTGCCAAAAGCATTGTTAATATCAACAGGTGCACTTCCTTCTGCATCAACGGGCTGTTCAATTTCAAATGACACATCATCCCTGATGGCAGATTCTTCTTCAGGTTTTTTGTCAGTTTCTTTCTCTAAGTCGTCTGTATCAGTTTGAACAATCCAATCTTCAGGTACGATTTCAGTACCAACGGCGACTGTAGCCTCTTCATCTTCCAAATCAATGACATCGTCATCTGATTCATCACCCCTTTTAGATGAAAATATCTTGCCCAAATACTTGATGGTATTAGCTGATGCAATGACTGCATAGATTAAAAACAATCCTCCCAAAACCAACAAAACACCCAAATTACCTATATAAGAAATCAACCAGCTGGTAACACCAACGCCATGACTTCCTCCCAATCGGAAAAATAAAGGCGTATCCAAATAAATATCGATTAATCCCAAACTTAACGATAGCCAGACTAACCAAAAAAAAGCATGAAAGAAAGCTTTCCAAAGAGAACAAAGTTTTTTCTTCATCAATCGGAATGATAAGATGATGGTGAAAAAGGGAATGCCAAAAGCACCGATTCCGAAGCCCTGATCAATGACCCGGTGGGCGAATAATGCACCGATGACTGAAGTGATGTTTTTTATGCCGTCTCTCTCCTTGAACAATTGATTCAGCCCAATCTCCATTTTACTCAGATCATCGGCACCTACGAAGAAATAAGAAATCATCCCGATAAGAAAATAAACGGATACGATTAAAATTGTGATACCAAGCGCAAAATGCAAGCGCTCATTTTGCAAGAAATCTACCAATTGTTTTCTCCAGGCTCCGTTAGTACTTTTACCGGCCTTTTTTTTATCTGCTTTCTTTCCTGATACTTTCAGAGGAATGGTTTTAGTTTGTCCTTTATTCTTAATACGCGTGATATTAGGTTTTCTAGGAGGCATATATATGGCTGTTTCAATTTCGTATAATTACCAATTTGCAAAAATAGTAAAAAATCATGCTTAAATCGTTATATTTGATATAATTTTACGGGAAATAATTTAGCAAGTTCTTGTTTTTTTACAAAATCTTATGACCGTTTTAAAAACTGACTCACTTACAATTGGTTACATTAATCGCGGCAAGACCAAAACGGTACAATCCGATTTAAATCTTTCCGTTGACAGAGGGGAATTGGTATGTTTAATAGGACCAAACGGCAGCGGCAAAAGCACTTTATTGCGCACTTTAGCCGGATTACAACAGCCTTTATCCGGCAAATCTTATGTCAACAATAGGAATGTTCAGGACATTTCCTTGAAAGAAAGGGCACGCCTAATAGCTTTGGTACTAACTGACAGAATTGAAATTGAACACGCTACTGTCCGGTCAGTCGTAGCTATGGGAAGGCATCCGCATACCAATTGGTGGGGTAATGTGCGTGGCGATACTTTGCAGTTTGTGGAAGAAGCACTAAACATGATGCACCTGCAAGATAAAGCCGCACAACTGATGACGGAACTGTCAGACGGAGAACGTCAGCGCGTGACCATAGCTAAAGCATTTGTGCAGGATACTCCCATTATTATTTTAGACGAACCGACTGCTCATCTCGACTTGCCAAACAGGGTAGAGATTATGCTGTTATTGCATAAGATGGCTCACGAAACGGGAAAAACCATCATTTTGTCCACTCACGAACTGGATATGGCTTTGCAGGCTGCCGATAAAGTCTGGCTTATGACATCAGGAGGCGGAGTGGAAGTTGGCGTGCCCGAAGATTTAGTCTTGAACGGAAAATTCAACGAGGCATTTCAAAGTGCTAATTTTGTTTTTAACCCGGCCAATGGCAATTTTTCCATGAATTACAAGCCACACCGACAAGTATCAGTCAAAGGCAACAAAATGAGAATGTATTGGACACTTCGTGCCCTGGCAAGAGCAGGTTATGAAGCAGTAGAAAAGACCAATCCTCTCGTCATCATAGAAGATGATTGTTGGAGAATTGGTCCTGAAAAATATGACTCTATAGAAGAATTGCTGATCGGCTTATCGAACACCATGCATCATGCGAACTAATTTTTTGTTCAGCGCAATCATTACTATTCCACACAACATCACAAAGAGAGCTACGTAGAGGAAAATTTTTCCTGCCCCCATGGCTTCGACGGAAGAAGCCAGGAATCCTCCTATAATATTGGCCACAAAAGAGGATAACAACCAAACGCCCATCAGCAAAGAAGCGTATCTCGGTGGTGAAAGTTTGGTTACTACCGATAAACCTACCGGCGACAGGCACAACTCACCCAAAGTGTGCAGCAAGTAGGTAAGTACAAGCCAAATCAGACTTGCCTTAACATTTACGTCAGTCACATCTCCTCCTCTTTCAGCTACGGCTCCTAACATGAAAAAGAATCCGAGTCCCAGTACAATCATGCCGGTACCCATTTTTATGGGCGTCGTCAGTTTTTTCCCAAATTTAGAAACCCAGAGCATCCCAAAGAGTGGTGCAAATGTCACGATGAATAACGGATTTACCGATTGGAACCAAGGAGTTGGAATTTCGAATCCAAAGACAGTACGATCAATATATTTATCGGTATATAAACTCAATGAAGAACCGGCTTGTTCAAAACCTGCCCAGAAGAAAATAGCAAAAACAAATATGACAAAGATCACGATGATTCTATCCTTTTCTTCTTTGGTCAAAGGTTTTTTATTGTTAACTGCCAATTCTTCCGCAGTCATTCCATTTACCACGGAGCCTCCCGGCTTCGAACCAATATCTCCAAGGTATTTATTCCCAAGCGTATTGAATAGCATTTGACCAATAAACATACCTATAGCAGCAGCCAAAAATCCGTATCGGTAGCCATAACTCATTACTACCTCTCCAAACTCATTGACTTTGTTAGCTGCAAAAAGGTTGTCCGTTAAGAAACCGACTACCAGGGGTGCCATGAAAGCCCCTAAATTAATCCCCATGTAAAAGATAGAGAATGCTGCATCTCTTCTGTCATCCCCATCTTCATACAAACCACCTACTAAAGTGGAAATATTGGGTTTGAAAAATCCATTTCCTATAATGATCAAGAAAAGACCGATATATAAACCCACGTAATTATTGACGGCAAACAACATGAGTTGCCCTGCCATCATGGTAAAACCACCAATAGTTACAGCGTTCCTTTGTCCCAAATACTTATCTGCTAACCAACCACCAATGATGGGCGTAAAATATACGAATCCTGTAAAAAAGCCATATATCAAACTTGCTTGTTGTGCATCTATAGCTAATCCACCTTCTAAAAATGACTTGGTTAGATATAAAATCAGGATGCCCCGCATCCCGTAGTAACTGAAACGTTCCCACATTTCAGTAAAGAATAATAAATAAAGTCCTTTCGGATGCCCTTGTTTCTTTTTGCTTGACATTATAACAATATTTAAATGAAAAATTTTTTAGAACCGCCAAAATTAATAAACTTGTTTCAAAAAACAAGTTTATATTAGATTTTTTAGCACATGGCAGAAATCCAAATAAATAATAAGTAATTATCGTTCAACTCATTCAACTTGAGAATTCGCCCCAAGCCCACTTCATTTTTTGTCTTGATACAAAAAAACGAAGCAAAAAAGGATCAAGACTTTGCCTGCTTCGCTCAAAAAACTTGTACTCGATTGACTAAATCGTTCAAACTCGCTGCCACACTGCTCAAAAAAGAACGATTTTTTACGTCAATTTCACTTGTTCTTGGCTCAACAGGCAAGCAAGGTTGATTCTGTCTGACACATAAAATTTTGCAATTATTTTCAAATTGCATAAACATCGAATATTTAGACAAAAACATTAAATTTGAAAATAAATATAACATTTTTGTAGAAAAATGCTTGAAAAAACAAAATTTTATATACTTTTGCAAACTCAACATCGTATTGAATTATTTCAATTCAATCGTACCAACTTAAATATATAGTATATGAATATTAAGAATTTGATGTCTATGCTTGAGTCGAGACATCCCGGAGAACATGAGTATCTTCAGGCAGTGGGAGAAGTACTTATCAGTATTGAAGATGTGTACAACGAGCATCCGGAATTTGAAAAAGCCAAAATTATTGAAAGAATAGTAGAACCCGACCGTATTTATACATTTAAAGTGCCTTGGGTGGATGATAATGGTCAAATCCACGTCAACCTTGGTTATCGCGTTCAATTCAACAACGCCATTGGTCCTTACAAAGGTGGCATACGATTTAGTCCTCATGTTACATTATCAACACTCAAATTTTTAGGTTTTGAACAAACTTTCAAAAACGCATTGACTACTTTACCTATGGGTGGAGCAAAAGGCGGTTCTGATTTTGATCCTACCGGGAAAACTCCCAATGAAATTATGCGTTTTTGTCAGGCTTTTATGCTTGAGTTATGGCGGTTCATCGGTCCCGAAATTGATATTCCGGCCGGTGATATTGGTGTCGGAGCACGGGAAATAGGATATATGTACGGGATGAACCGCAAGTTAACACACGAAAACACTGGTGTTTTTACGGGCAAAGGTATAGAATATGGTGGTTCTTTGATCCGACCTGAAGCAACCGGGTACGGAGCATTTTATTTCATTAGTCAAATGCTTGAAAACATAGGCACGGACGTGAAAGGTAAAACAGTTGCCGTCTCCGGATTTGGAAACGTTGCCTGGGGCGCAGTCCTCAAAGCTACTGAGATGGGAGCTAAGGTTATTACGATTTCCGGTCCTGACGGATATGTATTGGATAGAGATGGTATATCGGGTGAAAAAATCGACTACATGCTTGAATTAAGAGCATCCAACAAGGATATTGTGAAGCCTTACGCTGACAAATACGGTGTTCCTTTTGTAGCCGGTAAAAAACCCTGGGAAGTAAAAGTTGATATTGCCGTGCCATGCGCAACGCAAAATGAGTTAAATGGCGATGATGCTCAACAATTGAAAAACAACGGAGTACTTTGCGTTGCTGAAGTTTCCAATATGGGTTGTACACCTGAAGCTATCGATTTATTCATAGATAATAAAATTCTCTATGGTCCGGGTAAAGCCGTTAACGCAGGTGGTGTTGCAACTTCCGGTTTAGAGATGACACAAAATGCCATGCACTTAAACTGGAGTGCCGAAGAGGTTGATACAAAGCTCAAACAGATTATGGCCAACATACACGAGCAGTGTGTAAAATATGGCACCTGTGAAGACGGCTATATCAATTACATGAAAGGTGCCAATGTGGCAAGCTTTCTCAAAGTAGCTAAAGCTATGCTCGCACAAGGTGTCGTATAATCAGTGGTTAATTTTAAGTAAATACCAACGCATCGTTAATCGAGTTTAAATGTTAAAATCAAAATGTTAAAATTGACCAAATCAGGCTGACAAATGATTTTAACGGAATAACTTTTGCGTAACTTAGTCCTGGGTTCTGAAATTCGGGACTTTTTTTATTCATTAAAAATAAGATGTTTATGAAAAAGAATAGATTTTTTCAAATTGCAGGTATTGTAGTATTGGTCATATTGGTTACCGTAGGCACCAACTATGTCATCAACAGGAATAACAAAACCATCAGTCATGAAGGTTTTTCTTTTGATCGGATTCCTGCGAGCTATGCAAATTTCAAAAATGCAGCAAAAGCAGGTGATACAGATTTTACCGTGGCTGCCGAATTGACAGTTAATGCAGTGGTACACGTTAAGGTTAAATCTCAGGTGATGCAATCAAGAGGTTTTGGCGATGATCCCATATTTGAATATTTTTTCGGTCCGCAGTTTCGACAACCACAGCAACCACAATACAGAATGGGTGCCGGTTCAGGAGTTATTATTTCTGCAGACGGATATATAGTCACCAACAATCACGTTATTGATAAGTCAAAAGAAATAGAAGTTGTTTTAAACGACAGAAGAAATTATACTGCTAAAGTTGTAGGAGCAGATCCCAATACAGATATTGCTCTTTTAAAAATTGAAGAAACCAACCTGCCTTTCATTGTTTTCGGTAACTCCGATTCTCTCAAAGTGGGTGAGTGGGTATTGGCGGTTGGTAATCCGTTTAATTTGACTTCTACGGTGACTGCCGGAATAGTTAGTGCTAAAGCAAGAAATATCAACATCTTGGATGCTGCTATGAAAATTGAATCTTTTATTCAAACAGATGCGGCTGTGAATCCGGGTAATAGTGGTGGTGCTTTGGTGAACACACGTGGAGAATTGATTGGTATCAACACCGCCATAGCCTCACAAACAGGCACTTATGCAGGTTATGCATTTGCCGTTCCTTCCAGCATTGTTCAAAAGGTAGTGGCAGATTTTCGTCAATATGGTGTTGTCCAAAGAGCAGTACTTGGTGTTAAACTTGATCATGTTGACGGAGAACTTGCCAAGAAAAATAATGTTAAAATCCTTGCCGGTGCTTATGTTGCTGAAGTAATTGAAAGTAGTGCAGCCGAAGAAGCCGGCATCAAGGCAGGTGATGTCATTACAAATGTCAATGGGGTTGAAGTAAAATCTGTTGCCCAATTGCAGGAGCAAATCGGCCGCTATCGTCCCGGCGACAAGGTAACCATTGATATTGTACGTAACGATAAAAAACAGACTTTGAATGTAAAACTTAAAAACCGTCAAGGTGGTATTGGATTGGTAAAATCCGACATTGATGTTGATGTGTTAGGAGCAACATTTAAGGATATTGACAACAAAATCAAGGAGAAATTCAGTGTTGATTATGGAGTTGAAGTAAAATCAGTAAACAGCAAAGGGAAATTCAATGCAGCCGGTATCAAATCTGGATATGTGATTTTGAAAATCAACAATATGAGGATGAACTCCGAAAAAGATATTGAGATGATCATGAAGTCGGTTATGGATAATATTGACAAGAATAAAGTATTGTGGATCAGTGGATTTTATCCAAATGGCAAGACTGCTTATTATGCCGTTGATTTAAGTGAATAATTTTATAGACTAACAGTAAGCAAAAAACATTGAAATTCTCATAACAGTTCCGCTCCTCAATACGAGTGGAACTGTTATATTTTCTTCAATTTTCCCTCTTCATAAAACATTTTCAAACTCCAAACGTTGAATAAAGAAACAGCCTCGATCCGGACTTGCTTTTATGGAAAATTTTTATTAACTTTGCCCGCTAATTTTCAAAAAATATATGAGACAACTTAAAATTACCAAATCGATAACTAACAGGGAAAGTGCTTCCCTGGACAAGTATTTACAAGAAATTGGTCGCGAGGACCTTATCACGGTAGAAGAAGAGGTTGAGTTAGCTCAACGTATCAAGGCCGGTGATAGAACAGCTTTGGAAAAACTGACCCGCGCCAATCTTCGGTTTGTTGTTTCAGTTGCAAAACAATATCAAAATCAAGGATTAAGCCTGCCTGATTTGATCAATGAAGGTAATCTTGGTTTAATCAAAGCTGCCGAAAAATTTGACGAAACCCGTGGGTTCAAATTCATCTCTTACGCAGTATGGTGGATCCGTCAATCCATTTTACAAGCTTTAGCGGAACAGTCACGTATTGTGCGTCTCCCTCTGAATCAGGTTGGTTCTTTGAATAAAATCAACAAGGCATTTGCAAAGTTTGAACAGGAGTTTGAACGCAAACCTTCACCTCAGGAACTTGCAGACCGTTTAGATATCCCCGTAGAAAAAATCACTGACACCATGAAGGTATCCGGTCGTCATATCTCTATGGATGCGCCATTTGTTGAAGGAGAAGACAATAGTCTGTTAGATGTCATGGTGAATGACGACTCTCCTGATGCTGACCGCGCGCTGATCAATGAATCTTTATCACAGGAAATAGAGCGTGTGTTGATACATGCCTTATCGGAGCGTGAGCGGGATATTATTAAGAAATTCTTTGGTTTGGGGGTTCCTGAAATGACATTGGAAGAAATTGGCGACGAATTTGGTTTAACTCGTGAGCGTGTTCGTCAAATCAAGGAAAAGGCAATTCGGAAGTTAAAACCTCATTCGAAGAGTAAACTGTTGAAAAGTTATTTGGGATAATATAATCCAGATATACATAAGATAAGAAAAAGAGACTGTTTCGTTTTGATACAGTCTCTTTTCTTATAAGACCTGGAGACCTTGTCAACTCACAATCCTCCTTCATTTTTTGTCTTGACACAAAAAAACGAAACAAAAAAAGTCAAGACTGAGGCCTGCTTCGCTCGAAAAATTTGCGCTCAAACAAAGACGATTTTTAACGTTGTTCTCACTTGTTTTTCGGCTCACCAGGCAAGATCGGTCGCAGCGTTACCAACATCATGACCTCGTAAATCATCATTATTTACTTTGAACAGCCTCGAAAATTTTGGCTTCTATTTCTGCTGCCAGTTCGGGATTGTCTTTGAACACATTTTTGGCGGCATCACGTCCTTGCGCCAACCTTGTTTCTCCGTAACTGTACCAGGAACCACTTTTCTTAACAATACCGTATTCAACTCCCAGATCCAGGATTTCGCCCACCTTAGAAATTCCTTCGCCAAACATGATGTCAAACTCAGCCTTGCGGAAAGGAGGAGCTACTTTGTTTTTAACCACCCTGACACGCGTTTGGTTACCAACTACTTCATCTCCTTCTTTCAATTGAGATATTCTCCGTATATCCAGGCGCACAGATGAATAGAATTTTAAAGCATTACCACCGGTAGTAGTTTCCGGGTTGCCAAACATGATACCGATTTTTTCACGCAACTGATTGATAAAGATGCAGGTCGTATTGGTTTTGTTGATGTTTGCCGTTAGCTTTCTCAGAGCTTGCGACATCAAGCGCGCTTGCAAACCCATTTTTGAATCACCCATATCACCTTCTAACTCAGCTCTTGGAGTCAGGGCAGCAACTGAGTCAATGACAACAATGTCAACAGCCGAGGAACGAATCAACTGATCTGCTATTTCAAGAGCCTGCTCACCACTATCGGGTTGAGATATCAACAACTCATCTATATTAACTCCTAACTTTTCGGCATAAAAGCGGTCAAAAGCATGTTCAGCATCAATGAATGCTGCAATTCCTCCTGCTTTTTGGGCTTCTGCAATGGCATGAATGGCTAAGGTGGTTTTACCGGATGATTCGGGACCGAAAATTTCGATGACACGCCCGCGCGGATAACCGCCTACACCCAAAGCAAGATCAAGTCCCAGTGAACCCGAAGAAATAACCGCGACTTCCTCTACTTTGCTGTCACCCATCTTCATGATGGTACCTTTTCCATGATCCTTTTCTATTTTATCCATTGCCAATTGCAATGCTTTCAGTTTTTCTGACGTAGGTTTTTTAACTTCTTCCATTTTGTTTTCTGACATAATTTTGATTTTTTGATTGTGTAAACAAGATAAATTTTTGCAAAGCCTTACAAAGATAGAAACTTTTTTTCTGAAAAGACAGGCAAAAAATAAAAAGCTTTCAATAAGGTGAGATTTTTACGAATTGAGAACGAAGAACAAAGAACAAAGACAAAAGAGTAAAGATAAATTAACTAAGAACGATGAAGAACCAAGAGCAAAGAGCAAAGAATAAAGACTAAGACCACGCGAACCCGGAACGCGTTAACTTCTTTAACTTCTTTAACTTCCTAACTACTAACTTCCCTAACTTCCAAAACCAACTACCAGCACCAATTACCATCCACCAATCACCAGCCTCTCCCCCTCACTTGTCCCAACAAATTCAGGTGCATACAGACATTGAATATCAGCTATACCGCCAGAAAAATCTCCGGATGAGTTCACATAATATTCATCTTCAAAAACATAGGTTCCCTTGGGCAAAAAGCTGAAGAAGTACTGAGTGGAGGCATCTTTGGTGGTGCGGTAATAAACCACATTTTCTCTCCAAACACTTCCTGACAATTGGTTTACAGGCTCTAAGGCAGCCGATCGCTTGTCCTTCAATGCCACAAATTCTAAATTACGATCAGTAGTCACCACCATCCTGCTGACGATTTTGTCGCCTATTTTTACCTTTTGCGCACTCAATGGCACCAAAGTTTTAATGTTATTTACGATTTGCTGCACATAAAACTGCTTTTTAACTTGCAGAAAATCACCGCCCGATTCAACTTGATCCATGTCTTGGAAATGTTGCCAGTAAACGGCACCCCACGCGATGGAGCCATCATTGCCTTCATCCGTTCTTGAAGTTGAATGTAAGTCTATGCCATTGCTGACATCAGCCACAGTCAGATTGGTCTTGAGATAACCCAACCCGGCAACTGCTTGATCCGTTTCAAATTTTTTGTCTCCTGCCGTAATTGTGTAGGAAACAGGATGCTCCAATAAATTATGACCCATATCAAGCAAAGCTTGAATGGCGTGCAAACTTGCAATGGGTGAATCCCAACTTTGAGTTTGTTTCTGGCGCAAAAGCCATATTTTCATGGCAGCCAAATCAGCAGTGTGACTTCCGACTAAATCAAAAAGTTCCATGATTTGAGCATGTACCGTAATCGGTCGTTCGTTCCACAAATAACCGGCTTTGTTTTTTGCCCAATACATACCCATCTCATCTGATTTGATTGCGTTTTCCTTTAAGGATTGTAGGATGGCCTGGACGGTTTTGATCTTTCCTTCAAAATGTAAAGCCTTGCCTGCCAAAGCTTTTTCATACAAACCCAATTGAGTGTGATATTTTTCTATTTGAGATAAATAATATGAATAAGCTTCTGTACAATCATCATTCATGTCCATTTGCTTTAATTGGGAACGTATGGCCAAATATTGAATTTGCACGGCATTGACAGTCATTTTTTGCTCATAATTTTTGACCGACTTTTTCAAGGTCAGATAATCTTTGGTGAGCTGAGCATCCAGGTATTGTACTGCCTGTTTAAGCATATTGTTGATGTTGCCATCATTTGAAATTGCTTTGGCTCTCACTAGTCCTTCTGCAATCCATTGGGTAATGATGCGACTTTCATTCATACCCTTAAACCAGGTAAATGCACCGTTTGACAATTGCAAGGAACTCAGCTTTTCCCAATATTGCGTCCTGTTGTATTGTTGCTTATTCAAATCAAATAACAAAGCCATGCGCTGCATGCGTTCTGTTTCATTCCTTGCTGCATTCAGCCAGGGTGTTTCTTCTATCAATATATTTTTTAATTCCTGATTTTTCAGCAAAGCTGATTGCCAGGTGTCAGCATCTGTCATTTGAATTTGCTCGAATATGGTTTGAATTTTTGGATTCTCTGCAATAATTTTGGCAGTTAAAGTACTTACATACCACGCTATATAATTATCTACGGCATTCTCTCCGAGGGGCTCGGACAAGCTTGGCAAAGCCTGGATGGCATACCAAACCGGATTAGCACTAAACTCCAAACTGAGCTGGTGAGTATCTGTCTGATCTGCCAGTCGATTGATTTTATCTAAATCGAGATGTACGTCTTTTTCATCTCTTACATAAAAAGGAAAACTTTCTGTCACCAATACTTTGTCAGACAGCACCATCAAATAATGCTGTTCGCCATCCGAGAATTTACCGGATTGAGCAACTACTTTGCAAATCAGTAAATCAAAACCCTCAAAACCAGCAACATCCCAGGCAATGGATTGAGGCTGACCATCTTTAGGCAATTCAACCCGAACCGCTCCGGTGTCATTCAACAAGACGATTTGATTGTTTTTAGGGTTGATAAACTGCAAAGAAACTGTGGCTTGTAAATCATTTTCCGACAAATTGACCAGGCTTGCCTTGAGCTTAATTTTGTCGGATTGACGGACAAAGCGGGGTATGTTCAACTGCACCATCAAATCCTGTTGTGTTAGGATTTGTGCTTCATTTTGACCGAAATACAAATCTTTGGTATGTGCCAACATCTTTAAATTCCAACGCGTCAGACTTTCCGGCATGGTGAAACTAAATTGATAGTTACCCAAACTGTCGTTCAAAAGCTGTGGATAGAAAAAAGCAGTTTCGTTGAAATTCTCCCTGACAACAGGTTGTTCATCGTCCCGAACATCAGCCGGAAGCTGAGAAGCTTTTTTCTCATGAACATATTGAGTGGTGCTTTTAGTAAAGAGTGGTACGTCTACTTCTACTTCATCAAACGTAACATCATTTGCAACATTCATTTTAGCTCCTCCGGCAATTCTAATCATGCGCATCTTAAACAAATTCAAGCCGTGCCAATTAAATACCGGTTTAATCCACTCAGGTATATTTTCCCTTTTTTCCGTATAACTCATTTGATCGTATTGTCCTTGTTTGTTTTCTGAAAACCACTTCATCCCGGCAGAAATAGTTCTTCGGTAAACCGGATTAAAGTACCAAGTGTGCGGTTTAATAAGGTCTAAAGAAGCATCATACATGCCTGTCAACAACTCCGCAGATTGATCCAATTTCACCAACTCGGGAATGTGAATTGTCCATTGTGCTTCTTCTCCAGGAAATAATCGGTCACGAAAAACACTTAAAGTCGGAGTCAACTTTTTCTCCTCCACCTTTTCACTGATGCGTACCGTCCTTTGAATCAGCTTTTCATCTTTTACATAGGTAAAATTGACATCTATGCCTGCCCGATAAGCCTCTTTAAACAGCAGGTTAAAATTCTTGGTTCTGTTACTTATCTTCACCCATTTAGAGCTAAGAACTTGATTGCCGAACATCACATCTACCAACACATAGGCAGATTTGGCAGAGGTGCCGAATTGAATATTGACTTTTTCACCAACCCTTGCTTCAATATTGGATTGTAACAACCAGGCATAGGTCTTTACCGGTGGCCGTTTGTCTTTCAGGCTGTAAAGTGTAAAAATTTGCTCGTGTTTTACTTCTTCTCCATGCTGGTCTTCTGCGATAACAACGAGTTTATACCTTCCGGAAGCAAATTTTCTAAAATCCATTTTCAGATTTCCCGACTCGGTATGATGATAAGCTTCCATCAATTTTTGATGAGTTTGATACACTGTATCAATCAGTATGTTTTCTGAATATTCATCGGTATCTTTCAAACTGAAAACTTGAAACAATACGCGTTTGTCTATCTTTTTGCCCATGATAGTTTCCAAAGCAATATTGATGTTTTGCACGTTTGCTTTATCTACCATTTGTAACAAATTTGTGCGGATAAACAGGGATTGTTCTCCAACGGAAAACCTTGCACTGCCGGCTTGAGTTTCACCTTTGGTGTCAGTAGCCTCAACAGTTACGGTGTATTGATATGCTTGCTTATGCTTTAGCTCCGATATGGATTTATCTTTTTCAGGCACGAATTGCAATGTAAACTTCCCGTTAGCATCTGTGCTGCCCTCACCGGAAGCAACAATCTCACCGTCCCCTATTGGTAAAAACCATCTCCATAAGGGATGTATGTGGCGTTTGATAGTGTATTGCAGGGGCACATGAGGTAAATTATAACCTGAAAGTGCTTTGATCTCTCCGGAGATTTGAATTTGCTCACCAAAACTGATTTCTTGTTCAGGCTTGTTCACCAAAACCTCAAAAGAAGGTCTTTTGTAAGCCTCTACCAAAAACTCAGCACTTTGCTTATCATTAGCCCTGATTTGATAGCAGCCGTTTAGTCCATCGGAAGGCAAAACAAATTCTCCGGCTACCGATCCAAATTCATTGGTGGTTAAATAAATTGTTTGAAGTGTTTGCCTGTTGTTATCGATTAAATCTAATTTAATCTTCAGATTGGGTATGACTGCTTGATTTTCGCTATTTAATTGATAACCAATAGCTTTAAAATATACCGTTTGCCCGGGACGATAAATGGAGCGATCGGTCCACAGGCTGATAATTCCAGCTTGACCATCATTAACAACAGTATTATAGAAATAAGGAGAATAGCTGCGAGAAGCAAAATAAGCATCTTTTCCTTTTTTGATGCACACAATTTCACTGCCGTAACTTTTTATTTTTTCTAATTCAGCGTATCCTTTTGAGTTGCTTGTGGCCTCAGAAATTAAACTTAATTCATATCGATTTTCTTTCCATTTAAATTCATAGATTATTATTTCAGCATTTTTAACCGGCTTTCCACTCATCCTGTCCACCACATAATAAGCAACTTTATCCTCCGCAATCGCCCTTTTTATAAAACTAAAATCAGTTATCGTAAAAAATGCTTGTGCCTTTTTATCTTTATCACGACTACCGGACGGATAAATCACATATTGATAGATTCCGTAGTCAGCAGCGGCGAACTGATGTTGTGTTTTTACCTTGTCAAAATTATCACTGGCAGTGATTTTAATCTTTTCCGTAGAAATTAAAGTTTTATCCCATGGATGATCATTTTGTCGGATATGCTTGTTTAATTGTTGTTCCAGAAAAAATGTGGCAGAAGTGTTTAGCTTGTAAAGCTCTATGGTAACTTCTTCAATATTAGTGGTTTCTAAATCAATTTTTATGCTTTCACCAGCCTTCACAGCATCTGCATTCCACACAAGGATATGTTGCGTTTCAATGTCGAGAACAATATTTTTTAGTAAGCCAATACGCCGATAGTCAGGATAGGTGTCAATGCCATATTGGGCAATTTCATGTGCAATTTTTCTATTGAGCTCAATTTCAGGATGATCCAAGTAATAAGATGCTTTCTTCGCCCACAGTTCTACGATGACTGGTGAATGAATATAAAATCTCTCCAGGCTATCTAATTGCCGGAGATAAGTATCATTCATTTTTTGCTTCTCTTGGTACGTCACAAAATCGAGTTCAGTCAGCAGAGTCAGTGCATCATCTTTTTGTTCTTTTCGAAAATCAATCCATTGTCTATACGAGGATTGAATAAAATCATGGTCATGAAAAACGAGGGCAGCCTGGATATTTTTCTCAACAATAAAATCGAATAAGGTAGGTGTATAAATCAAAGCAGAATCTTCCACAGAAATTAAAGTTTTTAGGGTCAGGATATCCGTGTTTTTACTGATTGCCTGATTCTCCAAAGATTTACTCAATATGTCAGTGATTTTTGTTTGATATTGTTTTTGTGTCCAGGTATTGATGTCTTGCGGTAAACCCTCTTCCATGCGGGTACGCTGATCAATGACGTAACTGTTGTTTTGGTAATGGGCAAGGTATAAATCCGCCAGCATGCACCACAACAATTGCTTTTCCGCCGAAGTACCGAGGTTCTCAATAAAATTTTCAAGATCATTCAAAACAAAAACAAGTTCATCGGGATCTTTTTCCATCAAAATGCGGTACTCATAGAGTTTAATCTTAATAAGTTCTTGATTGTCTATGGTTACCCCAAGTTGTTGTTTTAATCCGTCTAATTTTTCAAGTGCCGATTCCGGAAGTTTTTCTTCCAATAATTTATCAATTGTTTGCCAGTCGGCCTGAACTTGCGAATTTACTTGACCACCTGTTTGTAGGGAAATTATCAAAAAAGAGGTCAGGAAGACCAAAGAAATTACATATTTTCTCATAACTACCGGATATTGAAAAAATAACTGTGGGCGCAACGCCCATGCAAATGTAACATGAAAATTTATATCTTTGTAGGTTTAATATAAAAAGTTATCAGATAACTTCATCTAAAAATGTTTTTAAAAATCTACGAAGATAATCCGAATCCCGAGCAGATTCGTAAGGTTGTTGAGGTATTGAACAATGGGGGAATTATCATTTTCCCTACTGATACGGTATATGCTTTTGGTTGTGATATTTTCAACACACGTGCAGTTGAAACCATAGTCAGATTAAAGAACAAAGATACACGCAAGCCTAATCTCTCCTTTGTTTGCCACGAAATGAGCCAGATCAGCGAATATGCTAAAATGGACGATGCCGCTTTCAAATTGATGAAAAAAAATCTTCCCGGACCATTTACTTTTTTATTGCGCGGGAACAGTCGGTTACCCAAGTTATTTAAGAACAAAAAGGAAGTTGGCATACGTATACCAGACAACAATATTGCTTTAAGTATTGTTCGAGAATTAGGCAATCCACTGATGGTTAGCTCTGTTTTCCGGGATGAAGATGTGCCCGAATATGCTACTGACCCCGAATTAATTAACGAAAAATTCGGCAGTCAGGTGGACTTGATAATTGATGGTGGCATGGGAGGTATTGAACCTTCAACTGTGGTTGATTGCACCGAACCAAACGAACATGTAATTGTTCGTCAAGGAGTTAAAGAGCTGAGGGAGTGATATTCATCGACTCAAAAAACACAAATCTCATCACAAACTTTTGACAGGGCTGTTTCTTCAGAACAAATATTTTGCTGGTGAAATCAAGGTGTTTTAGAAGTGTCCAAATGCAAGCATGCTGTCTTAATCCAGTTCCAAACTTAGATTCCTTTTCAAGGTTTGTAAAGCAGGATTCTGTTCTGACAAACTCTTTAGAATTTCTTCCGGATTTTTCCGTCTAAACCTACTTGTATTTTCTACGACCTTGGTTTTAAAAGAAATGGAAGAGTTTTTCAGTTCTTTTCGTAAGTACTTACGAATATTATTCATTTCCTTTTTAAAATCATTTTCCTGGAAAATATTGCTAAAAGTGAGTAGATAAACATGTTCACCAATCTTTTTGGGGTTGTTGTTATTGATGAAACTAACAATACTGCTCAACTCCGGAATTTGATCTGTATAATTCTTCCAGGCCTTGATCAAGTCAGTTGAAGAGTATGCCTCATTTTGAACAAAATGTTCCTCTTCTGCCTGTTCAGAAACCTGCGAGTCTTCCGACTGTCCGGAGTATGAAGAAATAGAAATTGATATGGGTCGTTTTCCGGCCTTCTTTCCCGATTTGCTTACAGATTTTATTTGACTTTCTTCTTCGGGTTTCTTTACAGGAACTCCCTTTACTTCCGCTGTTGGAGTGACTGTTTTTTCTGCCTCAGCTTTTACGGTTTTGTTTACAATTAGCTTAGACGCAACTTGTTTTTTCTCAACATGAATAGCTTGTATTTCCGGGGCCTGACCAAAAGTTACTGACTTTTTTTTTTCGTCAATCAGCTGACAGATTCTAATCAAAGCCAACTCAACCAACAAGCGTTTGTTACTGCTGATGCGATAGTTGAGGTCACAATCATTATTGATTTTTAAGGCATTGAATAGAAAATCAGCCGAACATTGTTGCGCTTGCTGTTGATACCTCTTGCCAATGTCAGCTCCTACTTCCATCAATTTGATGGTTTGAGGATCTTTACTTACCAATAAATCCCTGAGATGCTTGTTGAGTCCGGAAACGAAATGGTGTGCATCAAACCCTTTATTCAATACTTCATTGAAAATCAGCAATGCATTAACGATGTCACGATTTAAAAAAGACTCAACCAATCGGAAATAATACTCATAATCAAGGACATTTAAATTGGAAATAACATCCTCATATTTAATTTCATTACCGCAAAAGCTGACCAATTGATCGAAGATGGACAACGCATCCCGCAGTCCGCCATCACTTTTATGAGCAATGATATTAAGTGCATTTTCATCAATAGTCACCCCCTCTTCTCCAGCAACGTATTTCAGATGGGCCACGGTGTCAGGAACGGTAATCCTGTTGAAATCATAAATTTGACAACGTGATAAGATGGTCGGTATGATCTTATGCTTTTCAGTTGTAGCCAGGATAAAAATGGCATGAGCAGGAGGTTCTTCCAAAGTTTTAAGAAAAGCATTGTATGCCCCCGCGGAGAGCATATGGACCTCATCAATGATATATACGCTATATTTACCGATTTGTGGTTGAATCCTGACCTGATCGATTAGGGATCGAATATCATCAACTCCGTTGTTGGAGGCAGCATCAAGTTCGTGAATATTGAATGAGCGCTGTTCATTAAAAGAAACGCAAGACTCACATTGATTGCAGGCTTCGGTTTCCGAAGTAATATTTTGGCAATTGATTGTTTTGGCAAAAATACGGGCACAAGTTGTCTTCCCTACCCCTCTCGGTCCACAAAATAAATAAGCATGCGCAAGCTGTTTGTTTTTGATGGCATTTTTAAGGGTAGTGGTCAAAGAGCCTTGTCCAACAACAGATTCAAAGGTGGCCGGACGATATTTTCGTGCTGATACAATAAAATTTTCCATGCAAATCAATCTTTAACATGCAAATATAGCTAATTTCAAGAAGTAATTTATCCTGAAATTTTAATTGTTGAAAAGTTTTTATTCAATAAAAATATTTACCTTTGTGTGACTCAGAAAAACATGTGTCACATGCAATCGAAAGAAAAAGGCTTTTTAAAACTATTATTTCGTATATTGGTAAACAAATATACTATTGTCATACTGTTTTTCTTCGTGTATTTGATTTGCTTTGACGATCATAGTTTGGTCAAAAGATACAGGTCATCTCAAGAAATAAAAAAATTAGAACAGGAGTACCAGGATTACATAGAAGAAATTGAGCAAAACAAGGCAAAAATTCGTCAATTGACAAGTGACACCACTTATTTGGAAAAATTTGCACGAGAGCAGTATTTTATGAAAAGGGATAATGAAGAAATTTTTATTTTGAAATAATTACGATTCGTGGAAATTTGAGAAGCAGGAAACAAACAATAATATCAATGTCTGACTCATCTGTTAAAAGCAAAATCATCCGTAATATATACATTGTAGCACTTGTGTGCATACTGGTCGGATCTGTAGGTCACTTTTTCGAACAAAAACCCTTTAAATATATTTTTTCTTTTGGTGCATTGATAGTTATACTGAATCATTTGTGGATAATGTACCAAACCAGGCACCCGGATTTCAGGCAAAAAAGGCTACTGAGGATCAATCTGTTTTTAAGTTTATTACCGGCTGTAGCAGCATATTCAATGTTTGACGGCACCACTTTATGGATCGTGTTATTGTTGATTTATGCTTTGGTAACGGTACTACTGAGTTTCAGAAATAAGTAAGACTTTTATATGTTGAAGGAAAGGAATCAAATTGATTGACATGAGTAGAAAGAATGTTTATAGTCGCTCACAACTGAGTTGGTTGGTGATTTTAAGAATTTTGATAGGTTGGTATTTTATGTATGAAGGATTGGCGAAAGTTTTTAATCCCAATTGGTCATCTTATCCTTACCTTCTAGATTCAAAAGGTTTGTTTGCTCCGATTTTTATTTCATTGACGGATTATCCTTTTTTGGTAGATTTGGTTAATTATGTTAATATGTACGGACTCACCATCATAGGATTGTGCATGATTCTGGGATGTTTTGTATCTATAGCTAATATAGGTGCGATCGGATTATTAAGTTTGTACTATTTGTCTCACCCACCCTTAATAGGAGTGCATTATTTGATGCCTCCGGAAGGTTCATACTTGTGGGTTGACAAAAACCTGGTGATGCTGGGAGCTGTCATGGTACAACACTTTTTCCCTTCATCCCATTATGTTGGTATTGATCGATATATCTTTAGAAAATTTGGCAAAACTCAAAAACAATAATTTAGCAAATTACTTTTTACAATATATTTACGGATGTCAGCAAAAGGACCAAAACAGTCAAAACAAAATATTGATAATGATCAAATAACGAAGCCTGAATCGAAGGGAAGACGTGATGCCCTTAAAACTTTAGCTACCGTCCCCGTATTAGGAGGTATGGCATATGGGGTGTATAAGAAGATAAAACACGAACATTCCAGCAAAGTAGGCAGCACCCTTTTCAGTTTTGATACTGCACCAACTGTCATGGAGCGGCAACCTGATGGTAAAATGATTCGTTTGGGCATTATCGGATTTGGTATCAGAGGGGCCCAGTTGATGCAGGCTCTGGGATTTGCAACACCACAATACCTGGAAGATTTAAAAACTCAAGCGAAAAACGACCCTCAAAATACACGTTATCAGGACTTTCTTGATCAGGAGGATTTAAACATTGTTGTTAACGGAGTTTGCGATATCTTTGAGATATATGCCAAAGATGCAGCTATGGCAGGTGCAAATCGTAAAAGAGAGGGTGTAAATGGTAAACTTGATAAATTGCCTGCCATTTATAAGCATTATAAGGAACTGTTAGCTGCTCAGGATATTGATGCGGTCATTATTGCAACACCCGATCATTGGCATGGTACGATGATTATTGATGCGGTTAATGCCGGTAAACATGTTTATGTTGAGAAACCGTTTACATGGACTGTTCCCGAAACATATTTAGTTGCTGATGCTGTCCGGAAAAGTAATATTGTGTTTCAATTGGGACATCAGGGAAGGCAAATAGAAATTAACCACAGGGCTAAGGATATCATTCAAAAAGGATTGATTGGAGATGTGACTTTGGTAGAGGTCAGTACCAATCGCAATGATCCCAACGGAGCCTGGGTATATGACATTCATCCCGAAGCCAATCCTTCGACTATTGATTGGAAACAGTTTGAGGGAGACCCCCGGCGTATTAAAGAATACATGGATTATATGACCTCATCGGGAGCTGCTAAATATGTAGGTCCTGATAGTCGGGATAAATTCAGCTTGGAAAGATTTTTCAGGTGGCGTTGCTGGTGGGATTACAGTACCGGTCTGAGTGGCGATTTGCTGACACATGAATATGATGTCATGAATCATATTTTAGATTTGGGTATTCCGGCTTCAGCAACTTCTTCCGGAGGAGTTTATTTCTTCAAGGACGGACGTACTGTACCGGATGTATTGCAAACTACTTTCGAATTTCCCGATCGTAACATGAGTTTTTTATATTCTGCCACTTTGGCAAGTGAGTTTAATCGTCCGCGTAAGATCATGGGAACGGATGCTACCATTGAATTGGGAAGTTCATTGAACGTGACAATTGACGGAGCTTCCAAAAGATATAAAGATAAGATTGAGCAAGGAATCATTAAGCCGGGAGAACCATTTTACCGGTATGCATCCGGAAAAAGTATAGATGCTTTGTCATCAGCAACTGAAATGTATTTTGCCGAAAGAGGATTGCTTTTTTCGTACGTCGAGGGTAAAAGGTACAATACCACCTTTTTACATCTGAGAGAATGGTTGGAATGCATCCGTCAGAACAAACAACCATCCTGCGGTATTGAGGAAGCCTTTGCGGAAGCCATCACTGCTCATATGGGAACCAGAGCGTACCTCGAGGGAAGAACGATGTATTGGGACAAGGACAAGCAAATCATCACAAGAGAATAATTTTATATTAAATAATTTTTATCAACCCTTTAAAATATTTGTCTTATGCCATCAGAAATGTCAAGAAGAAAGTTTTTAAAAACAGGTTCGATTGCTGCTGTGGGCCTAACGGTAGTACCATCTGCTGTTTTTGGAAAGAAATTTAACAAAGTTGCACCCAGCGATAAACTCAACATTGCCGGAGTCGGTGTTGGAGGTCGGGGTTTCGGTGTATTGAAGGAATTAGAAAGTCAAAATATCGTAGGATTATGTGATGTGGACTGGAAGTACAGTTCACGGGTATTTGACTATTTCCCAAAAGCGAAAAAGTATTATGACTATCGCAAAATGTACGAAGAATTAGGTAAAAGTATTGATGCTGTTATGGTTGCCACGGCTGACCATACGCACGCCATCGTTGCTGCAGATGCTATGACAATGGGAAAACATGTATATGTTGAAAAGCCACTCACACATACTGTTTATGAATCAAGACTCCTTACTAAATTAGCTGAGAAATATCAGTTGGCAACTCAAATGGGAAATCAGGGAGCTTCCGGTGAGGGTGTTCGTCAAATTTGCGAATGGATCTGGAATGGTGAAATTGGTGAAGTAACCAAAGTAGAAGCATTCACAGACAGACCAATCTGGCCGCAAGGCCTGGAACGTCCCGAGCAAGTAGACCCAATTCCTGATACGCTGGATTGGGATTTGTTTATTGGTCCGGCACCCATGCGTCCTTTTAATCATATTTACACACCATGGAACTTCAGAGGATGGTGGGATTTTGGTACTGGTGCTTTAGGAGATATGGCCTGCCATATTTTGCATCCTGTTTTCAAAGGACTGAATTTGGGTTATCCAATAAAGGTTCAGGGAAGTTCTACTTCATTATTGACCGAATGTGCTCCCAATGCGCAAATGGTAAAATATATTTTCCCTGCCCGCGATAATATGCCTAAGGTTGGCATGCCGGAGGTGGAAGTGTATTGGTATGATGGTGGCTTGAAACCCAATCGTCCGGAAGGTGTTCCCGCCGGAAAAGATTTAAACGATAGTGGTGGTGCTGTTATTTTCCATGGAACCAAAGACACGCTGATTTGCGGATGTTATGGGGTAAATCCCTGGTTAGTTTCAGGAAGAAAACCGGATGCTCCAAAGAGAATGAGAGTAGTAAACGAATCTCATCAAATGGATTGGGTACGTGCTTGTAAGGAATCACCTGACAGTCGTGTTGAAACAGCATCCCCATTCAGTGAAGCCGGTCCCTTCAACGAAATGGTGGTGATGGGTGTGCTGGCAGTAAGACTGCAAGGTTTGAATCAGGAACTGCATTGGGATGGCGAAAATATGCGCTTTACCAATATTGCGGAAAATGCTACTATCCGTACGATGATCAAAGATGGGTTCAGTATCAAAGACGGACATCCTACCTTTAATAAAACATTCACAGATCCTGTTAACGCCATTGCTTTCGCCAATGATTTGATCAAGCATGAATATCGTACGGGATGGAAATTACCTGATATGCCGTAATTTCATTGTACATAAATTTTTAAATTAATAAAACAGGAACCATGGAAGCTTCGGCAATTATCGGCTTTATCAAAGCTTCAGAATGGACCAAAAACATAAAAACACAGAGATATGAAAAAAACAATTTATTTTTTAACTGTAATTTTAATTAGTATGAGCTTAGTGGCTTGTGGAAATGTAAAAAAACAAAGCGACACATCCTCTAATGAAGAAGGATGGGTGACTTTATTTGATGGTTCGAGTTTCGACGGTTGGCGTGGATACTGTCGTGCTGACATGCCGACGGCATGGACAATTGAAGATGGTGCTATTAAAATTAATGGATCCGGACAAGGAGAAGCAGGAGCAAAAGATGGTGGTGACATTATTTTTGATCAGAAATTTAAGAATTTTGAGCTCACATTTGAATGGAAAGTTTCCAAAGGCGGGAATAGCGGAGTTTTCTATTTAGCGCAAGAAATAGAGGGCGATCCCATCTGGAAATCATCTCCTGAGTATCAGATCTTAGACAATGAAAATCATCCGGACGGGCGTTTGGGTAAAGATGGAAATCGTAAATCAGCCTCTTTGTACGATTTAATTCCTGCCGTACCACAAAACTCCAAACCATATGGTGAATGGAACACCGGTGGCATATTGGTATATAAGGGAACAGTTGTTCATTCTCAAAATGGAGAGAATGTATTGGAATACCATTTATGGACGGATGACTGGAAAAACATGGTAGACAACAGTAAGTTTAAAGGCTGGGAAAACTTCATCAATGCCGGTGGCGAAAACGGAGAGGGTTATATTGGTTTACAGGATCACGGCGATGACGTTTGGTACAGAAATATCAAAATTAAAATTCTTGATTAGTCAATGTCTCATAAGAATGGCGGTGTCTCATAAGTGCCCAACTGCTGCGTTACTTTTGAGACAGCCCCATTCTTTATACAAAAAATGAAATTCAAATTATCAATCTATGAAAGTAAGGAGTTACATACTGGTTTTGACATTACTGATGTTCGTTCCTTTCCTTGCATCGACAAAAGGTCAAAAAAAGGAAATTTACATACAACTCTACTCAGTTCGGGATGATATCAGTAAAGATTTTAAGGGTACAGTGTCAGCAGTGGGTAAAATGGGTTATACCGGAATTGAAGCTGCAGGGTACTCAAATGGTAAATTTTATGGTTTGAGTCCGGAAGAATTCAAAAAGGAAATTGAAGCCAATGGTCTGACCGTTTTATCATCTCATGCAAATAAATCGCTCGCAAACGATATTGCCAAAACGGATTGGAATGAAGTATGGGCCTGGTGGGATACTGCAATTAAGGCACACAAGAAAGCCGGTATGAAATACATTGTCGTACCTTCTATGCCTAAGACAAAAACACTTGCAGATTTGAAAGCATATTGTGATTATTATAATCAAATCGGAGAAAGGTGTAATCAAGCAGGATTAAGTTTTGGATACCATAATCACGATTTTGAGTTTTCTAAAGTTGAAGATGAAATAATGTATGACTTTATGCTAAAAAATACCGATCCGTCCAAAGTGTTTTTTCAGATGGATGTGTATTGGGTTGTTCGTGGAGGGAAAAGCCCTGTTGATTATTTTAAAAACTATCCCGGACGCTTTGAAACACTGCATATCAAAGATGATAAGGAGTTGGGACAGAGTGGCATGGTAGGTTTTGATGCTATTTTCAGTCATACTGATATTGCCGGAGTGAAATATCTGATTGTAGAAGTAGAAAAGTATAATTTCACACCCCTTGAAAGCATAAAAAGAAGTTTGGATTACTTACAAAATTCACCTTTTGTAAAGGACTCTTATTCAAAATAAAAATGATGAATTGATTGATGATTACGTATCATTTTTGTCGGGATGACAGGATTTGAACCTGCGACCACACGCCCCCCAGACGTGTGCGCTACCGGACTGCGCTACATCCCGTTTTTTGAGACTGCAAATTTAGTTTTTTTATTCCGAATAAACAAAGGTCAAAGATAATTGTTGCTTTTGGTATCGATGCCGGGTATTGGCTGCTGAATGCTAAAAATCATTCCTTGTCTTTTGTCTTTGCTCTTTGTTCTTTTGTCTTAATCACTGATGTACAATACGCAACAAGTCATTCACCGTTTTTACCGGATTAAAGGTAGTAATTGGTACTTCCACGAAGATGGTATTCCAATCCGACATGGCACCATTCCATAACCCGGGTAACTCTAAGGCTTTCAGGGTTTTTCCACTTTTAGACTTCAAAGAGATAAAGCCGGTATCCTGATCTACATATTGGGTTAAATTAAATTTTTCTCCTTTGTAATTTCTTACACCACAGACCAAATCGACCGGATTAAAATGAGTGGATTGTGCCATTTTACTTCTCTCTTCCGGATTGTTTGTATCGATCTGTGAACTTTCAAGTATCTGAGCTGAAACAGTTCCGTCCTCGTTTTTAGTAAAAAATGGTCCGCCACCCGGCTCTCCTGTATTAAGCACCATGCCACAAACCCTGATGGGACGATTTAATTTACGCTTCAAATAGTCCTGCAAAGCTCTGCCCGATAAACTGGAAATGTTCGGATGCAGATTATTTAAAGTCTCTTCGCAAAAAGTCGATATTTCGCGCAATTGATGCTCAGGAAGCTGTCCTTTATCCATCATCCGGAGGTATTCAAAAGTCTGCTCCTGAATTTTCACCAGCAGTCCGGCTATCATTTTCTTATAGATAATGGTCGGATTCTTCAAGGCATCCGGAACCACATTGTCGATATTCTTAATAAATATCACATCCGCTTCCAAATCATTCAAATTTTCTATCAAAGCACCGTGACCTCCCGGTCGAAACAGTAACTTTCCTCCTTCTCTGAATGGTTGATTATTTTCATCCGCGGCAATGGTGTCTGTAGATGGCTTTTGTTCGGAAAAACTTATCAGATAATCAGCATGAAAGACAGCAGAAAAATCATCAACAACATCTTTGAAATGCTTTTCAAACAAGGGCTGATGATCGCCCGATACCGTAAAATGTATACGGACCACCCCCTGTTTATTTCGTGCATAAAAAGCACCTTCAGCCAAGTGCTCCATAAAGGGAGTACGATTTCCTTGTTCATATCGGTGAAACAACAACAAACCTTTAGGCAAGGAGCCATAATTCAATCCTTTGGCATTCAGCAAATTATCGACAACAGACTTATATTTTTCAGCTACAATCAAACCCGCGATATCAGATCCTTCATTTGCTTCACAAGTGCCATCTAACAAATTATAAAATGCAAATTTGTCGATCTGTTCAAAGAACTCAATCACTGATTCTTTCTGTGGAATCTCAGATTCTCCATCTAAAAATTCGTATAAATCCTTAAACATGCGACTCGCCGCACCTGAGGCAGGCACAAATTTTACGATGGTATGATTTTTTTCAAGATAGAGATCCCAAATCCGGAGATATTCCGAAATATCCTCGTGAGATAATTGTAAGATGCCCGTATCAACGGAAGCTGAACTAACAACAGACAGGAACGGAAATCCTTTTACAAATGCATTCAGTTGTTCTTTCAACTTCAATTCAGAAATACCCTTTTCTTTCAGCTGAAGTAAATCAGCCTGACTTAGTGTTAAATTTTGCATATGTTTTAAGATTAATCATGTTAATTACCTAACTGTTTGTTTAACAAACTCATTTCGGCAAGTCTTTTCCTCAAAAATTCGTTCTGCTGCACAACAAATAAGATTGATCGATAATCAAACAATAAGATATCCATATAGACATCCATGGCTTGGTTTGAATAATCATAAGCTTGCTGTATATCGCCTTTGATTTCATAAAGTACCGACAGATTGTGGGCAGTTTTTATTTTTTTCGATTTCCTAGAAGTCTTTTCTAACAAATCTGTCCATATATCAATGGCAGCATCCCAATTTTTAACATATAAAGAATCAAAGCCTTGCTTCAGTTTTTTATCCTGAAATTTAAAGAAATAGCGATCGGACTGCTCCCAATAAGGAATAAATTTACTAACAGACCTCCTGCCGCTAATCAAAGCGCCATCGATCAGGGCATCCCTTCTGTCGGGCAAACCGTTGACAGCTCGTTCTCTGTAATACGATTCAGATTCCCAATACACAGTATCTTTTGCAGCAAAAGAATATATCTGATTTTTAGCGGGAAAATGCACACTCCAATTGTAGTCATAAATAGCCTCTAGATAAGCGATATAGAGGGCTTGACTCATATCATACAATTCTCCAAGCTTGTCATTGACAATGATGCGATTCAAAGAAATAATGCCTTCTGCTCCTTCCTTTCGACACAAATCGACAAGATAGTCTCTGTCAGGATAGGTCACTTCCGAAAAACTACTATCTTTCTTTATAGATTCATGCATCAAATGAATGGAACTGAAAAACTCTTTCTCAGCCATAGCTTCAGAAAGAGATGCCAGGGAGAATAATGCCAAACTGTCGGTTTCAATTGAAACAGCTTCATTACTTTCATCAAATAATTCAGTGGTATGCCCATAAGTATGAGGCTGAGGACGCGAGTTGTTAACAATCAACAAATGATTGACATCTTCCGGAAAATTTACCTTTGCAGGACGCAATACATCAATACTCGTAAATAACATCCCCGAGCATGCTGTCAGAAAGATGCCAAGCAAAAAGATTACAATACTCTGTAAAAAGCTTTGTATGTGGTCCATTTAAAAAATGATCAAAAAAGGAAATACCAATAGTGCAAAAATAACAAAACAATTTCATCTATACCATATGTTCAACAAATACTTAAACATTAAATCAAAGAGTTACAACCGCATTTTGATTCTCCAGTGTTGAGGGTACATATTATTGGTTCTGTTGCCGAGATGTTTAACCCAACCTAATACTTGTTGTTTGTACCTTATCAATACATAAGAACGTTGCGTGGTGTATGGCAGCAGGATATTATCTCTTTTCAAGTATGAAATGGCAGTATCGTAATCTACCTCAAAAGACGAAAATTGCCGGGAATTGATAATTTTGGATAATGCAAATTGATGAGCAGGAATATGGTCTTTACCCTTTGTGTCAGCAATTAAAACACCGTTTAAAAGACAATTAAGACGATGCCGGAATCCCAAATAAACATCCGGGTGAGATTTAGGAATAGCATGGATTTGATTTTGCAGCTCGATAATTTCAAACCTCTCAGAATTAAGTATTTGATTACTATACAATTTAGAACGGTCGATTATTTTGCTTTCTTTCAATACTTTGTTTGTACGTAAACCTGGTGTGTATTTGCCTGAATCGTTTTTTCTCAGCACAGCCATAAACAAGCCTTCTCCTTGTACTTTATGCGGATAAAACCGATAACCTAAATCAGACTCAACAATACCATCAAAATCACTGATGTCAATTTTTAAATGTTCTGCCCCTAGCTCACCACAGATCCAAGCAATTTGCTCTTCGTTCTCTTCCCTATTGTAAGTACAGGTGCTGTAAATCAACAAACCGTTGTCTTTCAGACTGTCCCACACATCCTGTAAAATAGATTTTTGACGAATTGCGCAGTTTTGTACGTTTTGCATACTCCACTCTTTGATAGCTCCTGCATCTTTTCTGAACATACCTTCGCCAGAACAAGGAGCATCCACCAGGACAGCATCAAAAAATCCAGGAAATTGCCGAAAATCTTTTGGGGCATTATTCGTAACCACCACATTGGAATTACCCCACTTCGTAATGTTTTCAGCCAATATCTGAGCCCTGGAGCGAATAATTTCATTACTGACCAACAAAGTATGATCAGGTAGAGACTCCAACAACAAAGTTGACTTACCACCCGGTGCAGCACATAAATCCAATACATTTTCTGCCTGTGATAAAAAAGCTTTTGCAATATGCTTCAAAAACATGGAACTAGCTTCCTGTACATAATATACACCTGCATGCAGCAATGGATCAGCTGTAAAAAGTGGTCGTTCCTCCAAATAATATCCGGTATCGCACCAGGGTACCCGACACTCAGAAGGTTTGTAGTTTTCAAGTTTGTTGTTGACACGCACACTCACCGGAGGCGGCGATTGCAGAGCTTGTTCAAAGTCAGCATAATCAGCTCCAAGCATCGCTTTCATACGTTCAACAAACAATTCGGGAAGTTGCATTTCAGGACCAACAGTGATTAATAATACTACAATGCAAGGGGAAGCATGGAACCAATAAAAAAGCAGTGACAATATTTTCACTGCTTTTTAAAAACCTTTTACTTCCACTTTTGAATACTAAATTTAAGAGTCTTGTTCTTCTAACATTCTCAGCGCTATATTCAAAATTTTGGTGTCATCCAACAACACTAACCCACCATCGGGTCCCGGTTCAATATGCATACCCACACTCACTCCATCATCATAATTGTTACCACCAAAATAATTTTTCACCGATTCTTTTTCCAGGCCAAGTTCTTCAGCGATCTTGGCCATACTCCCGCTTGGGAGCGAATCCTTTATTTTGCGCAGTTCGTTAAATGTTATTGTTTTGGTCATCTTAAAGAGATATTAGAATAATTAGTAATATTTTTATCGAAAAACTGGTATAAACGTAATGCTTTATTTTTGTTTGGGCAAATTTTTTAATAATTATTTGAAGATGCTCCAAAAGCGGAATACAATAATTTGTGTCCTGTTAGTTGTAACTGCACCTGCTTCACATATATCTTCATTTTTTTGTCTTGATACAAAAGTTCCACCCGGATGAATCCGGGGATTATTCACGAGCCGGGCAATTTGATACACTGCCAAATCATTAACTATATTGAATACTGTGAAAACTTCTCCATCACTTTGTTGTAATAGGTTTTGGAGACAGGGATATCAGGTGTATCAGGTGCTTCCAATTCCATAAAAATACCATTTTTGGTTTTCTTGAACACCCTGACTTTGTCAAGATTAATGATATAGGAACGATGACAGCGAACCAAGGATGTGTCTTTGGTTAAGTTATCTTCTATCCACTTTAAAGAATTCCTGATCAGGAAGGTGTTTAGTTTATCCTTATTGATGTAATGGATGGTAGCATAATTGTCTGCCGACTCTATCAGCACAAGATTTTCGAGCATGATGGAGATTTTCAACTCCCCCTTTTCATCCTGAAATCCAATTAAGCTCTTTTTATGTGTAGGAATGGTGCTGTCATCTCCTTCCTGTGCTTTCAATAAACGGTTTTTTTCTTTCCACGAGAAAAATAAAATGGAGATGGAATAGGGCAACAGCAACACCAGACTGGTATTAACGAAAGATTTCTGAAACAACTGCATAAAATCTCTTTCTTTTCCACCGGAAGGCACGTAGCGGGAAAACAGCGAAAAGAAAAGCGACATAGCCAATATTTCACTCAATATCAAAATGGCGTATTATAAGTAATTTAATTCATGCCGGCGAATGTATAATCCCATAAAAAGGCGGCTGACAACTACCACCAACATACCAGTCAAAATAATCAGACTGGAAAAGAAAAAATATTTAAAATCAGAAATATTGGGATACCAGTTGCGTGATCCGAATGGT